>Ga0137465_1000477_pt1 | contig 15981 bp, 24 predicted proteins | sample EasRivERMGT828_2_FD_104906 | JGI IMG/M metagenome (GOLD analysis project Ga0137465, IMG submission 104906) | Soil microbial communities from meander-bound floodplain in the East River, Colorado, USA - East River MetaG ERMGT828_2 | ecosystem: Environmental > Terrestrial > Soil > Floodplain ... | reverse complement strand
CCAACATCACCAAGTCAATGCAGATAGCCGCCCATGTCCATTTAGGATCGCCGTCGTCCATTTCCTCGGAGCGGTGGGCGTGGAGCGTCATGCGTAGATGGCGGGCGTGATAGTCTGTCATGACAGCACCAGCACTAGAGCTATGACCGCTGCAACTAGGCAGAGAATGAAAAGGGTCAGCATGTGAGTTCCTTGAGGAGGGAATCAATCTTCGGAATGTGCGTTACCCTGTAGCCGAGTGAGTGGGGAATCTTGGCGTATTCCTCACGCATCCATTGCAGCGCTACCATGAGCCTTGCCCGGTCACGCTCAAGCTTTAGCAGCACATCGCGCTGCTCCGTTGTCAACGTGACTGTGACGCAGTCGCCTAAGTCAGGAAGCCAACACACACTGGCGGTTCTGATAAGCTCGGCAAGCGGCGTCTCTGAAGGCGTAGGGGCTTGGCTCATGGCTTCTCCACCTTTTTCACAAACTCCTCGCACTGAGCCTCCGAAAGTTTGAAAGCTGTACCAGCGCTGTCCATGAGAACGATGCCGTCATAGCACCGGAACGCCCAGTGCGTGGTCGAAATCTGCCCGTCGCCGATCGAGATCAGCGCGGCGGCGATGATTGAAACTACAGCGTAGAACGCGAACATTACAGTCTCCCCCGAAATCTCGACCAGCCAACTTGTTCAACTTTACTCACTATGACATGACACATCTCTTGCCATATCAACTTAAACTCATCTACGTCGAAGAAATCACTAGCGTCGAAGGTAACGTAACGAGTTTGATTGGCTCGGTGGTAGGTTAGACGATATAGCATCGGTTGTCTCCTGTTGTAGAACCGTTCCATTGTGGAACAGTAGTTATATTGCCACGAAGTAGCCTACCTCCAAGTTGTTCTGGACACATCTCAGAACGTCACTGGAGGTGTGGCTCATCTCCTCCGGGATGTTGTGTAGAGTGTCTCCAGGCAGCGCGAAGGTGAGAAGTTCCTCGGCTCTGTTGAGGGGGACGAGCTTGATCTGTTGGAGGTCTCTGCCTTTTCTAAATAGAGCAGCTTGGTTCACGTTTGGCTCCTTTCCTCGTTAAGCTGACGGCGCTTCAGTTGTGCTAACACCTCGCGGTAGCGCAAGATGAGTTGCTCGCTGTAGACATCAGCGGTGTCTTTGCTCGTGCGGTGGACTACGCCGCCTCCAGGCTGCTTGGCAGCTATCTTGAGGGCTTCCTCAAAGCTCAACCTTTGTGAATTAAGTTGCTCCCCGTTAGGCTTGGAGTGCGAGATGCGAACTCTACCAACTTGGCACTCTCCACTGGTAGTGCTGAGAGCCCATATCTTGAGGTGAGCACGGTAGTAATTGCGCTGACTGTGGCAGCCGTGTTGAGGGTTCACGTTGCCAGCCCTGCAGGGACTTCCCGCAAAGTGTAGTCATCTTCTGGATATTCGAGGTGGCTCTCCATCTCGTGCCAAGCGCTACCGTCAGGCTTCCGATAGGTTACGTTGGAGTGAGCAGGGCTATGGAAGGCGTGCACGATGGTAGCATCCAGGAGGAACTCTTTTGCCTGCCGGCGAGAGTATTTACTGTAGTTGGACATGACTAGTACTCCACCGTCACTGTCAGCGCCGCAGGTGCCCCGGTGAGCTTGGCCTTCCTCACGTATAGGGTGCCAACGAGCCTCTCATCAGCTGGGCTGTCCACTGGAACAGGCTTGCCATCCAACTCTACCTCTTGGTACCTGAGGGCTCCCTTGGTCTCGCGTTCGAGTTTGAATATCATCTTGTGCGTTGTCATGTTGTCTCCTTTGTTGAATTACTCAATGGGCTATCTGCGGACGGCCCGGGCGCGGAGCTTGTCGTCCTTGTAGCTGAGGTTCTGGTTGCCGTTACCGAAGCGCTGGCACCAGGCGCAAGCGTCGCCGCCGGCGGACTGCTCGCAGGACCAGTAAGCCTCCTTCTGGAACAGCTCGGGCACATTGCCGTAGAGCACGGCCTGCTCGGCACGTGTCGGCAGCCGTCCGCCGGTCGATTCGGCCCATTTCATAGCGTCCGCCCAGGTCATGGTCTCGGGCGCTTCGTCGAGCGCTTCGAGGATCCCGTCGTGCTCGTCGCTCTTCGCGCGCACGTTGCCGGCGTAGATCCCGTACATGCCTTTCGAGCCGATGTTCGGGCGGTTGGTTTTGAGATAGGCGAGACGTTCGCGCAGCGTGGCTTGCGGCGCCTCGGCCAGGCGCAACACGTCGCTGAGCGATATCGTGACGGTGACGGGTTGCTTGAGCTGTGCCTCAGTCAAATCATGTTTCACTTTTGGCTCCTTGTTGAAGTTGTCGAGGTCGTCTTCCTTTGTGCTGCTATGGTAGTCCACTCAATGCTGCGCTCGTCGAAAAGCTTGCACAGCAACTCAAACTCTCTGGAGTTCTCCGGTACCTGATATACGAGAACATCACTGTGGCCCGGTCGTGGAGAGGGATCAACGGCTATGAGCCTAATTATCACTCTGAAAGCTCCCTCAACACTCCAACGATGATCCAAAGGGGCCAATACAGTATCCCGAGAACGAGGGCCATCCACACTAGCCAGGTGATAGGCTCAGCGAGGTTGAAGATGAGCCACTCAAACAGCCTCACAGCACTCTCTCTATTAATAGGAATGCAATAACCCAACTTGCTAGCACTGCCAAGATAGCTAAGGTGATCACTATGATTATCCTATCCGTTGTTAGGGCTGTGGCTGACCATGGCGCGGCATCGCTTCGCTCTGAAGGCTAGACCTCCAACGACCTGCCGACGCCCAGTGCTGCACCGATCTCATTGCAGAGCCCTGTAACCTCGAGGCGAGTGTCGCAGGTGCCATACAAATTCATCTCTCCACCCATGGAGAGCCATACAGCAAACTTCCCTTGCGGCTCCAGGGTGACTTGCACGCTGGCTAGATGCCGCTCAGGGACTTGCTCGATCGAGAGTTCCATTGTGAGACCTCCTCGTTGTAAGTGGGCATTTCCTCAGCCCATTTGCCATGATACCACCAGGGGAATAGTTTGTCAAGCACTCGTGGTTGGCTCGCTGGGACTATGTAAGCTAACGGAGATGTGAACATCGCTACACCTCATCGCTTCACTGTTCGTTGCCACTACCACTACTGTCAACATTGCACCTCGCTGGCACCTCATCGCTTCGATCTGGAGTGTGGGTCACTTGGCTATGCTGAAGTCGAAGAATTCATCTACCAAGGGCCGGAGCTCTGCTCGATTCTCTTCGCTGAAGTTGAGGGCGTCGTTGTTAAGTTTGAACTTGAGCTCCTCGTATCGGAGGCGTCGACGTGCCCGCTCTGGAGTCTCTACAATAATTGGAGGAGCTTCAAAATCTCCTTTCCCTTGTATGACTCCTGTAATGTCTAGCTTACGAACTCTGTCAGCTTTTCTATCTAACGGAAACGCAGCCATGACTTCATTAAAGTCATACCCATCTCTCGTAGGGATAACCCCAGCTTGCCTCAATCCCTCTAGACACGACGCTAGCGCTATACTCACTCCTTGAGAGAACGACATACCTCGGGGTAGAATATCTACCCGTTTGAGTACATCTACTACAGACTGACAGTCTTTAGGATTTACTCTTATATATACCGATCTTCCAGCTTTAGACATAATCTATATGCCAGTAAGGTTCGTCTACAAAGAGTAGCCCACGAAGGGCCCGTCCCTTTGATACTCGCTGAGTTATCTCTTCTATCTCTTGAGGAGAGCGTTTCTCGCAGATATTGTTCCTCAACAGCAGGAGCCTGAGATTCTCAAAATAGTGTTCACCATCCTGCTGCAGAGGGTGAATGTGGTCTACAGACATCCAGTCTATCCTTGAGTGCTGCTTGTTCCAGGTGTCGCACCACTCGTATAGAGTTGTCACTCTCGGATCAAGAGCATACTTAAGCAGAGCTCGCCGGCGACTCTCGATGGTATCTGTAGGCTCTGGATCGTGACGCTTATTCCACTTATCCCTGCGCGCGTTGAACTCTTCCGTACTACCGAACGGACTCATCTTTCTCTGCCTATGTCTGCCCTGTCTTTTCATAACCCTTGCAGCTTGCTGATAGCTGGAATGGACTTGGCTAGTTCCTTGACTATCTCGTCTATCTTCTGAATAATGGGCACCTCTGCTGCAAGTGGATTGGCCATCTTGGCTGCAGATGTCACAGCTAGTAACTCCTTCATAGCTGTATTAATCCCTCTCAACATGGACTGCTTTGTCTCTTCAGACATTAGACTTACCTTTGCAAAATGATTAAGTGTTGTTCCACAATGGAACGATACTGTACCATACCGGGAGGTCGGTGTCAACAAATTACAATGTCACAATATTGAAACCTACCCTTCTCCTCTATTTCTCTTTCTTTCTTTTAAGAGGGAAGGTTTCAATATCATAATTTTGTGACACAAAAGAAACGCCAACTCTCAAAACATCTGAAAGTTGGCGCCTTTGTTACCCGAAAGTTACTTCATCGCGCTAAGCTTGGCAATCAGCACCTTGCGCTCCTCCGCGCTCATGGTGCTCGCTTTGGCTGCGATGCTGTCGGGAGTGGCAACGAACGGCTGCCTGTTGCCCGCATCCTTGACCAGAATTGAGAATGTGGCCGGGATGCTGCCGTTTCGTCTCCACCCACCCTGCGCGGTCACTATCAAGGTACGAGCGGCTTGATCGAAGAGTTGATCTTCCGTCGCTCCGGTCGAATCCACCGTCACCATTGTGACCTTGGCATCGCTGCCCTCGGCTTGCCGCGTGGATACCTCATATTGCTTCTTCATGTTGTGCTCCTTGTTTAGGCACAGTTGATCCAATGATGCCCTATGCACCGATGGGACTGCGCCAAGTTGTTAAAGAACATCCCTGCGATGTGCTGTCAGGGGCCGCCCGAATGATTGGGCTGACACATACCCACATGCAATGACCATGCCAGCGCGCACAATGGGCGATCTCGAGGTTAACCCATTGTATTCATTGGAACCAACCTTGGCATGGTTTATGCCCAGTGTTGGAAACCTGACAACATCGACGAGTTCTCAACATCGCACCCGAGCGCACCACAATGGTGCAGGGCGACCGCTCAACGTGACGTGTTGAGTGTTCAACATGTTGAGGTGCCAACACCGAGGGCAACCCCGATGTAGGTACCCACCTCACCCTCGGCCAAAATGAGGGACGGGGGGAAAGTTTTTTCGTGTGCAAGGCGGGGGAATGGCTCAATAGAAACTCTCCCTATCTCAAACTTTCATAGTGTTTCAAAATCCACACTGTTGGCGTCTACCCTATCGTTATCAATATGGAAATGGCGTTGACACCCACGCGTTGCTCCTGCCATAATGCGGCAAATGGAGCGCGGAGAGTTACATCAACTGTTGTCTCAAGCTCAGCGAGACGCCCTCGCGCGAGTTAGGGCGCACCTCGTTCAACCACTGGAGAGTGATAGTGGACAACCTACCAATCGAGACATCGCAGAGAAAAGTCCAGCTGAAAGAGCTAAGCCCGAAGCATAAGATGGTGGCAGCTCTCTTGGCGCAGGGCCTCGACCGCGTCGTGGTGGCGCAGAGTACTGACTTGACTCCTGAGTACATCACGTGGCTTGGTGGGGATACGTTGTTTAAGGGCTACGTGAAGGAGATGTCAGCCCTCGCAGGTGTTCACCTGGAAGCGTTGTTCTCCAAGTCAGTTGATATAATCGCTGAGCAAATGTTGCAGGGTTCTGGGGAAGATAAGCTTAAGGCTGCAAGGTTGCAGATGGAGGCAACTGGGCGGCTTGGCAAGAATCCTCGCCAAGAGGAAGATGAGAGCGGCTCGGACAGGCTGGAGCAACTCGCTCAGCGCCTAGTCGCCCTGCAACGAAAGTACCAACCATCCCTCATTGAGGGCACCGCAACCGTTGTCCCTGAAGGAGCTTAACCATGCCAAAGAAGCCCAAGAAGCGTACTCGTCGCCCTACACCTCGATATTGAGATGAGCCTCAAGCTCGCCATCGCAGAGCTCTCCGATGAGATATCTGCCCTCTCCAAATCCCCTGAGGGATCGGGAGGGTGGTTTCTTATGCAAGCTAAGTCCTTCGGCTTATCTCTGATGAGGAAAGCTACACAGGCGGGAATTGAGGAACCAGTGGCCTTTGACAGGTTGAGGCAGCGTCTTCGACGTGGGCTGATGGGAGACAAGAGTGAGTGAGCTGCCTGTAAAGTTGCTGGGAGAGAGTAAGCTATACACCCAAGCCTTTGCAGATGTCCTCCTAGTTGGAGTCACCATTTCGACAAAGACTGTCACGGCGACTGTGTACAGTGGCACCGACGCCTCTCCATCCAGCATCGTGAGTGGCTCTGCAACCTCCAGTGGCTCCATCGTCTCTCAGATGATTACCGCTGGGACCCTCGGCGTCATTTATAAGTTACTCTGGCAAATCACCACGAGTGACAGCCAAACCTTGCAGAAAGCTACGCTGTTGGCTATTGTACAGGATGTACCATGACAGCCTCCATTGATTATCTTCCAATCTGGAAGAAAGATGCTACTGCGGAGGAGTGGCTACTTCAAGTAGCTGCTATAGCTCGAAAGCATCCTGAGCGTTTTGACAAGGTAGTTCTGATCTACGAATCCAGGGACTTGCCTGGCACTACAGCTTCCGAAATTCGCTATGCTTGTAACAACGTTAATACAGATGAACTTCTCGGAATACTTGTACAGACTATCGAGGAAGTTCATATAGTAACTCGTGGCCAGCGAATTCGCAAATGACCTACCGCTCAGTCAAGCTCACTGCCGAGATTGTAGAGGCCTTCGCTGGTACCTTCCTCTCCCCCTTATACGACGAGCCTAAACCCACAGCAGACTTCCATAGAGATTGCTGGCGGCTCTATTGTACTGAAAACCCCCAGTGTGATGTCGCTGCTCCCCGAAACCACGCTAAGTCCACCGCCCTAACCCACGTGTATGGGCTGGCAGTTGCCCTCTTCCGGGAGCAGAACTACCTCATGATCCTCGGTTCGAGTGAAGAGATGGCCATTGAGCACCTCCATGATATCTCAGTAGAGCTGCACGAAAACGATGACTTGCGCCGAGAATTCGGTATCGTTGGATTTGATAGTGACCAAAAGACTGACATTATCGTAAACTGTGCTGACGGTTACCAGTTCCGCTTCATCGCTCGTGGGGCTGAGCAGAAAATTCGCGGCCGCAAGTGGAAGGGCAAGCGTCCTGGGCTTATCCTTGGCGATGATATCGAAGACGATGAGCAAGTCGAGAATCGGGAGAGGAGAGCTAAGTTCTTCCGCTGGCTCCTGCGGGCAGCTAAGCAAGCTTTGAGGGATGGCGGCAGAATGAGAATCCACGGTACTATACTACATGAGGACTCTGCCCTCGCCAAACTCCAACGTCACCCTGGGTGGAAAGGTCTCTGTTACCGTGCACACAAGAGCTTCGATGACTTCTCCGAGATACTGTGGCCGGAGAAGTTTCCTGAGGTCCGCCTGCGCGCCATTAGACAAGAGTTGATAGATGCCGGTGATGCTCCTGGGTACTCGCAAGAGTACTTGAATGACCCACTGGACAACAGCGAAGCCTATATTCGCAGGGGAGACTTCATCCCGATGGCTGAGGTTGACTATGACTCCAACAAGATCATCGGCGCAGCTGCGGATTTTGCAGTATCCAAGAGTGACTCAGCTAATCGAACCTCTTTCGCCGTCGGCGGCAAGTGCATCAACAACTTACTATACTTCCTCGATCAGCGCAAAGGTAGGTGGGACTCCCGAGAAATCATTGAGGAACTCTTCTCTATCCAACAACGTTGGCATCCAGATGTCTTCTGGGTGGAGGATGGTGTGATCTGGAAGGCCATCGCTCCGATGGTAAACAGGGAGATGCAGGTTCGAGACAAGTGGATCAACATAGTCGCGGTTCCCTCCGTCAAAGATAAGGCTACTCGCGGTCGCTCCTTGCAGCGACGCATGCGTGCGGGAGGAACGAGGTGGGATAAGAATTCCTCTTGGTACGCCGATATGGAGTATGAGATGCTCCGCTTTACCGGACTTGGAGAAGCCAAGCTGGATGACCAGTTCGACAGTGCTTCCCTCCTGTCGAGGGGCTTTGACACGATGGCAGAGGTCGAGCCTGAGGATATGATGGATGAGGAGGAGATTGAAATGCGGACGCAGGACCCCCGTAGGCAAACAGGTCGCAGTAAGGTAACTGGATACTAACCTATGCTCCAACTCGCAGGCAAGATCAAACTCAACAAGGCCACAATCGACTCTCCCAATGTGTGCGATCAGTTTTCCAAAGCTGATCTAGACGCCATTGGTAGGTGGGTCAAAGATGGCTACAACATCGACAAGCGGTCGAGGATAGGGTGGGAACAGCGTACCTCAGCCGCAATGGACCTGGCCATGCAAATCCAGGAGACTAAAACGTTTCCGTGGCAGAATTGCTCTAACATCGCCTTCCCCCTCGTTACAATAGCCACCCTCCAATTCCACGCCATCGCCTACCCCGCCATTATCACAGGGACAGACATCGTAAAGTGTAGAGTGATTGGGAGGGATGATGACGGTACGCTGAAGGCTAGAGCTGACAGGGTGAGTACTCACATGAGCTGGCAGCGTCTCGAACAGGATCAATCTTGGGAAGAGCAGCAAGACCGCCTCCTCATTAACATCGCATGCGTTGGCACTGCATTCAAGAAAAGCTACCATGCTGCGGCGAAAGGGTATGATGTCAGTGAGCTTGTCTATGCCAAGGACCTCGTCCTCAACTATTGGTCCAAGTCGGTAGAGGAGTGCCCTCGCAAGACTCACATCATCCCACTTTTCCGAAACGACGTGTATGAGCGCATCGCGCAGAAAACGTTTAGAGATACCAGGGACTCTAACTGGTACAAGCAAGCCCCCACCCCCGTTCGCACGGAGCAGCAGATAGCCGACGACAAGCGGCACGGCGTCACAGCTCCTGCACAGGGAGATGAGACCACTCCCTTCCGCTTCCTGGAGCAACACGCCTCGTTGGACCTCGACGGAGATGGCTATGCCGAACCTTGGATTATCACGGCTGAGGAGAGAACTGGAGAGGTTGTTCGCATCGTGGCTCGTTTCGACCGGGAGGAGGATATCACTAGGGACGCTAACGATGATATAGTTAGCATCCAGGCGATGGAGTACTTCACCAAATATCCCTTCCTTCCCTCCCCCGATGGGGGCATCTATGACCTGGGCTTCGGTGTGCTGCTAGGCCCACTCAACGAGTCTACCAACTCCATCATCAACCAGCTTGTAGACGCTGGTACGATGCAGGTCACCGCAGGTGGTTTTCTGGCGAAGGGAGCCAAAATCAGGGGAGGAGTCTATACCTTCTCCCCACTGGAATGGAAGAGGGTTGATGCAACAGGAGATGACCTAAGGAAAGCTATCGTGCCGCTGGAGGTTAGAGAGCCTAGCGCAGTGCTGTTCCAACTTTTAGGACTGCTGGTCCAGTACACCAACCGAATCTCAGGCTCCACCGATACTATTGTCGGAGAGAATCCCGGGCAAAATACTCCAGCCGAGACCACTCGCACAATGGTCGAGATGGGCCGTAAAATCTACAACGGCATCTACAAACGAGTGTGGCGAGCAATGAAGGAGGAGTTTAAGAAACTCTACACGTTGAACGCTATTTACTTGCCTATTGAGGGCCAGCCTTATCCAGGTGGCAGGGCTCGAAAAGAGGATTACCTGCCCTCTCCAGATCACGTAATCCCAGCAGCTGACCCCAACGTAACCTCCGACACTGAGAGGGTACAACTGGCTTTTGCTGTTGCCGAGCGGGCGAGGATGACTGCTGGATACAACCGAGATGAGGCTGAGCGTAACTTGCTGAAGGCTTGGCGAGTTGACGGTATCGACACTCTATTTGGTGGCTCTGAGAAATTCCCTCCCCCCTCTGATCCCAAGATTCAAATTGAGCAGATGCGGGCACAACAGGGTACTATCAAGCTCCAAGCTGAACAGGCGAGATTTGTTGCCCAGCTGATGGAGGACCAACGCTTAAACAATGCCAAGATTGTTGAGTTACAGGCCAGCGCAGTTAAACTCTCTGAGGATGCCAAGAGTGAAAAGGCTTGGGCTATGGTGGCAGCTGTGCAGGTAGCCATCAAGTCTATGGAGGCCCGCAACGCTTCCCTTGCAAAGAGTATTGAGTTAACACTAAAAGCTATGGAGGTTTATGGAAAGATTGCCGAGTCAACAGGAGTGGAACGAATGGAGAACGCTGCCGGAGACGGAGGCGCTCCAGCAAGCATTGCGCCTGCGAGTGCACAGCCTCAAGGAGAGATGGGCGGCGGGGGAGTTTACTGACCTCAGCCAATTTGGCACAGCCATCTTAAACGCAAAGGCTATAGGAAACTGTGAAGCCTATGAGAAAGTTGCAGAGCTAGACTTTGAAGACATTATAGGAGAGTTAAGCGATGAAGAACCCAAGCGGACTGATGGCCCTGGGCCGGGCAGTGTTGATAAAGCCGTATGAGCCTGAGATTAAGAAGGGGATCATAGAGATTCCTGAACAGACCAAGCAACGCCATCAGCTGTTGGAGCAGCGCGCTATCGTAGTTGATGTAGGGACCAGCGCCTGGCATGATGAGCCCTCGCCAAGAGCAAAGGTAGGCGATCACGTGCTAGTAGCTAAATATGCCGGCTTCGTTGCAGGTGCAGGTATGACTGCTGATGGGCAGGAGTACCGCGTAGTCAATGATCGTGATATCTTCGCTGCGCTCTCTACCGAGTAAATGAATTTGCAAATTGTTGAGCCCCATGATAACGTGATAAAGGATACAAAATGACTGACACGAATACTACCGTGGACGAAGCCAAGCCCAACGAGGCTCAAGAGCCCAACGCAGAGGAGCTCGCTCTTCGCACTGAGGCTGCTGAGATGGGTTGGGTAGATAAGGCCGACTTCCGGGGTGATCCAAAGGGCTGGGTAGACGCCAAAACATTCGTAGACAAGGGCAAGCATGTGATGCCCATTCTACACAACAACAATGAGAGGCTCAAGGCTGAGTTGAGGGTGCGGGATCAGAAGATCCGCCAACAAGACACAGCTCTCGCAGAACTCCGCGACTCCGTGGAAGCTCTTGGAGAGTTCCATCGAGAGGACACCAAGCGTAAGGTAGAGGAAGAACGCGATCGCATCAAGACTGAGTTGAAGGCTGCCAAGCGAGATGGCAACGTCGATGCAGAGGTCGAACTGACGAGTGACCTTGCCCAACTGGATGCTAAGGCGGGTATAGGTGGAGAGGCTGAGCCGCTGAAGCGCCGGAAAGATGATCGTGTCCCCAAGAAGGGTAATGGCCGCACTGATGACGAGGTTCCAGAGGACCTTCGCCAGTGGGCGCGGGAGAACACTTGGTATGGAAAGGACCCTACCCGTACCGACTTAGCTAACGGTATCGCCCAGCGGTTGAGAGCCAATGGAGATCCTCTTGTTGGTAGACCCTTCATGGATAAGGTATCCGTTGAACTGGATGCTACCATGAAGCGTATGGGGATCAACACAAGGACTAGTCGAGTAGAGGCTAACCGGGGGGGCGCTGATGGCAGAACTATCCTCGGGAAGACCTTTGCCGATCTACCAGCCGAAGCTCAAGCGGCGTGCCACAAGTTCAGCAACCGACTTGTTGGAGCTAACAAACTCCACAAAACTCAAGCCGAGTGGGAATCTGCCTACACCAAAAAGTACCTGGAGGACAACTCATGAACGACTCGCCCAACCCCGCTAACGAGCCTGGCAAGACAGACGCTGAACGCAAGCGCACTCCCATGACTCTTCCCATGCGGAAGCTGGAGGTTTCTGAAATTGCCGGCTACCACTTGTACTGGATGAGAGGCTCCCCACAGCGGCTCGCCCAAGCTGAGCGAGCTGGCTACGAATTTGTGACAGAGGACGATGTAAAGTTGAACAACCTTGACTTGGGTGGAGACGCTGCGGTCAGTGGCAACACTGATATGGGTTCCAAGGTTAGTACTGTAACAGGAGATGATTTGGTCGAGGGACAGCCAATGCGGTTGTACCTGATGAAGATTCGAGAGGAATGGTGGCAAGAAGGGCAAAAAATCTTGGAGGACCGCAGCGAGAAGATCGCTGATAGCTTTCGACGTGGTCTTGTAGGACATGACCAGCCAGGTGCTGGTGATACCTCGAATCGCTACACGAAGGGTAAGGTCCCTGACCTATTCAAATTGAAAAGGAGATCTTAAGTGGCTAACGCAGATCGTCCCTCTGGATTGTCACCTATCCAGTATCTCAACGGGGCGCCTTGGACAGGTGGAGGGCGCGTGTACTGTATCCCCAGTACCGATACAAACGCCTATGCAATAGGGGACCCAATGGCGAGTGCTGGTAGCGCAGACGCCGCTGGGATACCAACGGTTATCTTGGCTACCGCAGGCACTGGCAATCCCATCCGCGGAGTTCTCGTGAGTGCAGGTGGCACGGTGTACGGTGGGGCCTTCGCTGATCCTACTAACCTCAACACCACAGTCATCCCGGCTACCAAGACGAAGGCCTACTATGTCCTCGTAGTGGATGACCCCAATGTGATCTTTGAGGTACAAGAGGTGTCTGGCGGAACTGCCTTCACTGCAACCGAAGTGGGCTTGAACGCTAACCTTGTGGCTGGTACTAACAATGGCTATGTATCCGGTTGGGAAGTGAATAACTCAGGTGAGACTACCACGGCGACACTCCAAGTAAGGCTCCTGCAACTGGCGCCTCGCAGGGATAATGTCTTTGGCGAGCACGCCAAGTGGTGGGTCTTGATTAACAACCATGAACTTCGCATCGGCCAAGTTGGCCTGTAAAGGAGAATAACATGCCAGCCGGTGTAATCAGTACTGGTTCACATCCCAAACTGCTGTGGCCAGGTGTCCACGCAACATGGGGGCAAGTCAATGCAGCTCATCAGACGGAGCACACAGACCTGTTTGATGTCCTCGATTCAGATAAGGCGTACGAGGAAGAGTTGCAAGTCACGCCTTTCGGCATCGCTCCTTTGAAGACGGAGGGCGGAGCTGGATCGTATGACTCCGAAGTGCAAGGCCCCACCTCGCGCTATACGCACTTGGCGTACTTTCTCGGCTTCATCTGTACGTATGAGGAGTTGAGAGATAATAAGTACCCCGAGGTAGCACCTCGCCGAGCAGAGGCTAACGCCTTCTCCATCAATCAAACGATTGAGACGGTTGCGGCTTTCTTGTACAACAATGCTTTCGCGACGACTTACTTCACTACGGGTGACGGAGCTGCGCTAATTTCCACAGCGCACCTCAACACCACTGGTGGAACGTACTCGAATGCGTTGAGTCCTGCCGCTGATATCTCCGAGGCGGCGCTTGAAGACCTGACTATCCAAATCATGGGATTTCAAGATGATAGGGGCAACAACATCTCAGTGATGCCTCGATCTCTCCACACGTCGAGACAGGATTGGTACACAGCCAATCGCATCCTGAAGAGCGTGCTGCAGCCTGACACCACGAGCAACAACATCAACGTGCTGAAGGCTGTTAACGCGTTCCCGGAAGGGTTGAAGTTGAATCACTACTTCACCGCCCCGCACGCGTGGTTCATCAGAACCAACCAACCGCACGGGATGCAGATGTTCTGGAGAGATAGACCATTCTTCGATCAAGACAATGATTTTGACACGAAGAACGCGAAGGCCGGTACCTACATGCGATTCTCTGTAGGCGCAACTGATCCACGCGGTATCGCTGGATCGAACGGCCCGTAGTATGAGAATCGTGGAGACCGGGTAGGTGTATGAGGGGAGCTCGAAAGGGCTCTCCTGATATTGCTGCTGAGGGATGTTCCATAATGGAACGGTAGTTGAGTTATGTTTCACCTGTGATCTCGAAAGAGATAATGCTAACCGCACTGCTCCAATGCGATCCTTGGAGCCTTTAGGAGAAACAGATGCCTCGTTCGAATTTTCCTAGCGGCTTTGCAGATGGGCTAACCATTCGCAATATGCCGCTGTTGCAAGCTCAACCTGGGCAGGTGTTCTGGGTAGGTAACGGAACAACGCTGTTGCCAGGTTGTACAGGTGGGGGGGATGGCAACCCTGGTACGTACAACAGGCCGTTTGCCACGATTGACTATGCTGTTGGCAGATGTAGCGCCAACACTGGCGATATCATCATGGTTAAGCCAGGGCACGCAGAGACAATCAGCACAGCGGCAATCTTGACGCTTGATGTAGCGGGGATAGCTATTGTAGGGATGGGCTCAGGTGCGAATAGGCCTACTCTGAACTTCACCACTGCCACTAGTGCCAACATCCCCGTCACGGCTGCGAACATTAGTGTGCAGAACATCCTGTTCACCTGCAACATCGCTGCCGTAACATCAGTATTCACCGCCACTGGCACTGCCACCCCGACTGACTTCGCTGTAGAAGGCTGTGAGTTCCGGGATACCACCTCCATCCTTAACTTCATCACTCTTGTCACGGGAAATGCTACAGCTACCAGCTTGAGTGGGTTGACGTTCTCTAGGAATGTGGTCTCTAGTCTGGGTACTACTGCAGCTACGACTGCTATCAAAGTAGCCGCTGCCGCTGATCGAGTGACCATTATGGATAACTATGGTAACTGGGCTATCCTGGCTGATACAGCTTGTATGTTGGCTGCTGGAGCGAACAGTATCACGAACTTCAGATTCGGCCGGAACGTCTTGAACAGACCCAACACTACCTCTACCATTGGCAACGCTATCTCTACCTCTGGCACTGCGTGGACTGGGCACTGTCACGACAACAGGATATGGAATCTTGACGCTACTGCGGGAGTCTGGATTGATCTTGGCTCTGGATTGGGCTTCAATGAGAACTATAGCCCAATTACCGGCGCGGCAGACAAGAACGGCCTGATTAACCCAGTTGCAGCCTAACCAATTTAACTAAAGGAAACTGAACATGCCAGCTAACACTGAATACCCTGAACAGTCTGCCACTAAGGTCAAGCAGATCTTCAACACAGACCATGCCGCAGCTGATGAGGGGAGTTTCTTCGTCGCTACCAATCCTGTGAGTGGGACGACGATTGCGATGACTACCTCTGTCGTGGATGATGCCCTCACGGCAAGCTCTACCCACGCGCCTGCAGCTCCCCTCTTATTCATTCAAAACAAGGGCTCTGTTGGAGATGTGAATACTCGGTCGATCTACTTGAGATACATCAAGCTGAAGCAGCCTATCGCTGCACAGGCTTGGACCTCTGCGACGAGTGCCCACTACTCCTTCCGAGGCGACACGATCAGTCGATATACCTCTGGTGGCTCAACGATTGTCCCAGTAAACATCAACATGTCGTCTAGCCGCACATCTGGAGTAACGATGTACTTCGGTGCTCTGGTAACGGCGCTGCCTGGACCTGCAACAGGTCGCATTCTTGGCCTGGGGCTTATCCAAGGAACTATCCCACTGCCGGGAGATTGCTGGACTTGGACCTTTGGAAACAGCGAGATGCCTACTCATGGCCTGGGAGCGTCTGCGATTAAGAATGTGACGTTTCACTGTGGTCCAATCATTATAGGCCCGGGATGTAACCTTGCAATGGACGTCTGGGCAATCGCACTGGCAGCCGCTCCAGCCTTCGAGTTTGAAGTGGGCTGGATCGAGCGCTACGCGGGCTTGTAACCTAACATCGACGAAAGGAAACTAACATGAATCAATGGTTTGTAGATCAAGCCCGCCTCGGTAACATGTATAGAGCGTGTAACCAGGCAGGTGCAACGGTTACACTGATTAACACGAGCACGGCGACTGGTTTCATCCTGAGCAACCCCTGGGGTAGTGGGAAGAAGTTGGTAATGTATGATTTCAACTTCAGCTACACCACTGTCCCAACAGCCACACAGATCGTGTTCCTGGCTCAGAGCATCGCGCCCTCGATGACTGCACATGCAACAGTGACGGCTCTCGGTGTGTACAACGTGGATGGCT
>Ga0137465_1000476_pt1 | contig 16002 bp, 24 predicted proteins | sample EasRivERMGT828_2_FD_104906 | JGI IMG/M metagenome (GOLD analysis project Ga0137465, IMG submission 104906) | Soil microbial communities from meander-bound floodplain in the East River, Colorado, USA - East River MetaG ERMGT828_2 | ecosystem: Environmental > Terrestrial > Soil > Floodplain ... | reverse complement strand
TTGAAAAAGCAAGGCAGCCGGGCGCGCCTGTGCTCGATCTGCAACCCTGGAAACGCGCGAGGCGTCGGGACCGGGAACTGGCCACGATCGCGTCCGGAGAGGGGCGAAAGTGAGGGGGGACTACCCCCCACCCCTGACACGGGGGGAAAATAATGAGCCTTTGGGGGTTAAGTCGTCTGTACACAACAAGTAGAAAGGCTCATACCCCGTGAGCCTTTGGTGAGTCTATGAGGCTGTACAAGGCCAAAGGCTCACCAAAGGCTCACGATAGGCTCACGTGTTGTATATAGATGTGTACTTTAGGAAAGGCTCACGGTTTCACCCCCACCGCCGGACGACCTTTCGCTTTTTGTCGTGCGCGTGTCCATTCGTGGGGGAGAGTTTCACGGATTGCTTGCCAGCCGATCAGGGGTAAAAAATAGGTGTGCCAGATGGTCGTTGAATACTGGACAGCCAGCCGCTCTGCACACGCCTGGGCGTCGCCTTGTTTCCAGCGCGCGTGCCGATGCCCACAGGTTCGGGGAGGATCAGTGGACTTTGACGCGCTGATACTTGCCATGGCCGAGCTTACAAATGCGTCCCTGTGTCAATAACCGATCGATGGCGCGACGTAGGGTGGCGCGGCTATGACCATGCTGGAGCAACACGCGCTCACGCAGCACGGCAATGCTCGTGGCGCCAGTCGCCTCGAAGCAATCCAGGATCTGTGAGGCCGTCGCATCATCTTTAATCCAGTCATAGGGGACAAACAATCCTGTGAGCGGATCGCGTGTACAGGTAAACTCTTCTGGCTGCGCGAGTCGTGGGTTCCATCCGAGTACATGAAAGGGATGATCAGGCGGTTCGGGGTCAATGAGGTAGATTTGGGTATCACTAAACCCCGAGAAGGCCCCAGAACCAGAAATACGATCCTGTGGCCGTGCATAGCGGGCATTTTTGTCGGCCGGCTGTTTGCTAAAGTGCGCCGCACAAGACAGGTTGATTTGCCGTTGCTGACACTCGCGGGACATACCAAGTAAGGTACGCGCCACATCCCGCGAATTGTTTGGACTGCCTGCAATGAACACGGGGGAGACAGGATCCACGAAGACATGAGCCCCTGGGATCGGCGGCTGTCCGTTATTCGCTTTATCCAGGGACCGCCGGAACAAATCAAGCGCGTTATAGGGTTTTAATAGTTCGGCAAGGTTGAATTGAGGATCGTCGGCGACCGAATACCGTGGAATGTCCGGGTACCCAGCCCGGTTGAACCACTGCTGATGACTCGCCCATTGCCGGTCAGCGGCCAAATAGCAGAACTGGGTCGGTGGGTTGGTCGAATGCCCCCAAATCGGGCGGCCGTCCCGCCAGCGGACAATCCAGTCAGCGAGCATCGCGGTCTTCCCGACGCCTGGGGCGCCGGCAAAAATCGTGACGGTGCCGAAGGGGATGATGCCGGGAATGGGATCGGGGAAGGCTGGAGGCATGCTGAAGATCGTCAGCCGCGTCGAGCGCGCAGAAGAAAATGGCGCAAGCGGTGAGCCTACGTCGATGAAAAGCACGCTGTCAATGTCAATGATTTGACGCTGCTCGGCTGGGCTGATCGCTACTAGATTTTGTGTACATTTTCTCGTTGACAGCTCGTGCGGATCCCGTCGATACTCTCGCTGTCCGCAAGGGCGTGGAGGAGGAGCGAATCACCGTGACGTATTTCATCGCGACGATTTGGGTGGAGGGCGGTCGGTTGCCGGATGGCGCGATCCATTGTGAGATCGTGCGGCTCGCGGCCAGCACGCCGATCGACTTTCGGATCACCGTCGAGTCGATGATGGGCCTGCGGTTCAACACGATCGATCGCAGTGCCTTCCTCACCTTCGGCCCCATCAGCATCGCCAAAAATCAAACGGCGCAAGCCTCAATCGCCTTATGACTGACGAGCGCACCTATCCATTGCTGTGGTACACGTCCGGCACGCCGATCAACATCGGCCAGCGCGATTGTGCCTTCGAGCGGTACATGGGGACGCATGCGGGGAAGCACGGGACGGGGTACCGGCGGATCACGCAGGCCGTGCCGCTCGCGACCGGCGGCGCCGTGCATGAAGGCGTCGAGCTGATCGGCGACTGGATCATGGAATGGCAGGCCACGCATCCCAATCGCCGGCTGCTGAACGTGCCGGATGAAGTGACCGCATGGGCTGCCACCGAAGCGGCCGGGCGCTATGAGGCCAAAGCCCGTACGCGCGGCCTCGCGCTCTCGAAGTCAGACACCGATGCGTTTGCCGCGATCGAACAATTGATCCTCGAACAGCGCACGCTGACTGAATCGCTGATCTGGATCTACGCGCTCGGTCGACTGCCGATGATGCTGAGCAGCTATCGGCTGCTCGGCGTCGAGCATGAGGAGACACCGGTACTCGATTGCACGTGCGGTTTAGGTGACTGGGTGGCCAACGATGTCGCCCATGCCGCCCGCGGCTGCACGGGGATCGTCGCGCAGGGCCGGGCGGACGCGCTCTGGGAGCACGCCGATCACGGCGGCATCGTGTACGAGCAGATCAAAACCAAGGCCCAGGAAAAGAAATCCTGGGAGGATGCCTGGGAGCACAGCGGCCAGCTCCTGCTCGACATGGAAGGCGCGAGCAAGCGGTTGGGGAAGGATGTCAGCGAGGCGTTCGTCCCGATTCTGTTCAAGGGCTGGCGCGGGAGAGATCGCAACGCGCCGGAGACAGAGCCGAAGTACCAGCACTCGCCATTGGTGTACGGCTGGTTCAATCCCGGCGGACTGAATCAAGATCCGGAATGGTCCGCGCGCTACACGTGGTACGACGACTACGGGAAGAAACATACGCTGGGCAGCACCTATAAACGGACGCCGATCTGGCCAGACACGGTGCCGTTCCCGCCCGGCAACAATCCGAACGGCGTGGTCTTCCGCGAGGGGGCCAGTCGCGTCGAGCAGTGGATCAAGGGCTACATCCTGCCCGTGCAGTTGGTGGAGTTCCTGAAGACACTCGGGCCATTCCAGCGCCAGCGGGGGAGAGTCCCGGCGGCGACCGCCTCGATTCTCGCCGAGGAGCGCCTGTGGCGCGAGCGCGTCGAATATCTGCGTAGCGTCCACGCGTTCGATCATACGCACGCGGAAGTGGTGAACCTGATCCCGCGGAGCTGGAACTGCACGCACTACGACGGCACGCCGTGTCAGTTCAAACCCATCTGCTTTCAGGAGCCCGGCTGGGAACAGATCGAGACGATGGGCGTGTACGAGATTCGCACGCCGCACCATCTGCCGGAGAAAGTGACGTTTGAGGCCGCCGGTGTGGCGTTCCCTGAACAGGATGAAGAGGAAGGCGAGGAGTAGATGACAGACGTACAGGCCGCGGCGGCGTCAGCAGCCGTCCCCACGCCACAAGAGATCATCGATCAGATCCTGCGGATCTCGCCCGAGCTACGCGAGGCCAACACCGCCGTGCAGGCCAACAGCGTCACGGCGATCTTCGGGATCTCGGGGGGCGGCAAGTCGTCGCTGTGTGACACGGCGGCCGAGTACGCGCACGAGCGATTCGGCGGCGTGACGCTGTGCTATCACACGGATCCGGGCGGCTTCGGCAACAAGCGATTGAGCTTGGTACGCCTGGGGATCATGAAGGTCTGGGATCCCTCCAATCACGTGCGGCCCATCGAAACGATGGAGCTGATCAGTCTCGGCGCGTGGCCCGAGGAAATTCTGGATCCGGATCGTGGCTATGCCGATCCCAACGTGCGGTTGGTGCTGCCGCGCCGGCTGGGGTTCGTGCTGCTCTGCCCCTCCGGCCATCAGGCGGCGAAGTTCGATACTGAGGCAGCCGCCGTGGCGGCCAATGTGCAGTGCCCCACGTGCAACCTGCTGACGACGATCACCAACACCAAAGGCGTCGAGCGCGTGATCATCAAGTCGAAGCTGTTCCAGGATGTCGTGCTCAGGATCTATGACTCAGTGTCGGCGATGAACGATCGCGGGCTGCTGATCGAACTGCCACAAATGAGCGCGCGCGGCGAGCTGCCCACATCGAACACGGGCGGGAGTGCATTGGGCAGCGCGGACGCCGTGCGGCAAGGGACCGCCGTCTTCGGTACGGGCAGCATGTCACAAGTCGGGTTCATGCAGAATCGGAGCTACGGCTGGCTGACCAACATTCGACAGATCCCGGATCAGCGGGTGCCGTCGATCGCGACGTTCGGCGTCGAGTCCAGCAAGTCGACCGACGAGAGCGGCGGCGAAATGTTGCTGGGGCTGAAGATCGCCGGCAACGCGCGCACGGCTGCCGCCTGCGGCTGGGTCGGCAATATGCTGCACGCGACCAAGGAGCCCGACGAGCAAGGGCGCATGCGCTTCCGCCTGTGGCTCACCAATCACTACGATCTGCGCGATCCACGGAAGATCCCGTATGTCGCAAAGCACCGGGGCACGCCGCTCGGGATGCCCGACTTCCTGGAGGATCCCTGGGATGACGATCCCAAAAAGCGTGCGGAGAACGCGTGGACCGTCTGCTCGCTGAAGTATTTCTTCGAGCTGCTGGAAAAACAGTTCGAGCAGCAGGTGCGCGCCGACGCGGCGAAGTATCCGAATGCGCCGGCCCTGCAGCCCGCCGGGAAGCCCGCGGAAGATGAAATTATTCCGCTCGCGACGACGGCGGGGCCGAGCACCGGTGAGATCGCCGTGCCGGTCACAGGAGGCCGCACGATCGGGCGGCGGGGCGTCGGCGGTCGACGGCCCACGGCAACGGTGGTAACACCTGCGGCCGTGCCGGCGGCGGTGCCGGTGGCGGAGAGTGGAGCTGGGCCTGCACAGCCAGCGGCAGGGGTGGTTACAACTCCTGCGCCTGCCGTGGTGCAGGGAGTGTCCGTCACTCCGCCACCGGTACAGCCGCCGGTTCACGTGCAACAGATGGAAGCGACATTGGCTGCGGCGGCGGCAGCAGCCACAAGTGGCAACGCAGCTCCTGCGGCTGCGGCAGGGGCCGTTTCGCAGGCGGCTCCTGTGCCTTCCGTGCCCGCGCCTCCGGTGGCGACGGCACAACCGGTGGCGCACTCGCGGATCCGGCGTGTCCCGCGACCGCCGACAACGTAGACACCAACACAGAGGAGAGTACACATGCGCACGTTTCTGGACTTACTCATGACGGGGCTGTTCTATCAGCAGCCCGACGCGGCGGCAGGCGGCGTCAACTCGCCCGCGGCGCGGACGGACATCAACGTCGAATGGCCGGACGAGGAAGACATCGGATCGTTGCAGATGGGCGGCCAGCGCACGACGTTGCTGCCGGGCGTCGATACGTTCACGCTGCCCGCGAATCTCGCGCAGCTCTGGCACGACATCGAGATCGAAGACACCCGGCCGTTTTTGTCGAATGGCCAGCCCAATCCGAACAAGGGCACGAAGATCAAGCGGCGCCAGCTCAAGTTCGATCGCAACACGCCGCTCGTGGTCGTTGGGGGTACGCACGACGGCGAGCCGATGACGGCGACGTTCTCGACCAATCCCCGACCGCGCGGCAAAAAGGATGATCCGAAGACGCCCTGGGTCAGCGATCTCGCGATGCTGCTCGACGTGTCACTGGGTGACAAGTCGCGCCCGAAGACGGCGCCCGAGCTGGAAGCGGCCGTCAACAAGTATGCGGGCAAGACCATCCGCATGGAGCACGGCCTGCAGGCGCGCTGCCGCCCCGACAAGCAGCGGTACATCCTCGTGCAGACCCAGGAGCCGACCGGCGAGACGGATGCGGCCACCGGGCAGCCGAAGATGCGGATCGTCGAGTCGACCATGCTGGATCCGTCCGGCACGAAGGGCTGCGGCGAGGCGTACTACACCAAGGATTTCAAAAATCCGGAGGCCAAGCCCGGCGAGGCGCAGTACGATACTGAAATCGCGTGCGACTGCGCGGCGGTGTTGCGCGGGTTCGAGTCCGTCGAACGGTTCCTGCCGCCGCTCGGGAAGTAGCCGGCAGACCAAGGTTCCCGCGGTGGGCGGGAAGCACGGTGCTCGACCAAGGTGACGCGCGACCTTGGGGTATCCGCGATGACCGCTCACCAAGGGAACGTAGTCGTCCACGGTATTGGATCGAAGGCTCATAACCTGATCGATCACGGTACGTGGTTGGCGTGGAGCGGGACTGGTTGATCACCCTGCTCCACGCTGTAACCACTTCAATAGAGGAGAGCACATGCCACGGCGCACCACGTCCCCGACGATGTTGATCGTCAATTTCTTCATGTCCGCCCCGATCGCGGAAGCCAAGCAGGCGCTCGACACCGCCAAGGCCATCGTCGCGAGTCGTGAGGCGGCCGGGCTCGTGCAGCCGAGCCTGCCGAAGCCTCGGAAGCGCCGCGAGCGCAAGCCGAAGCAGGCCGATCTGCCGGTACCGGGCTCTCCAGTGGCCACCGCAGGTACCGCTGGGCCGGTCGCGGTCCCGGAGCCCCCGAAGACACGGCGGCGGCGTGGAGCCGGCGCACGGCCGCCTGTGGCCGATACAGCAGCCGCATCGGCGACCGCACCGTTGGCGCCGGTCCCGTCCGGGATCGATCTGGCGAACCTGCCGCCGCCTACGGACTAGGCCATGGACCGGAACGAACGCGCGCGGCAGCAGCTTGCGGCGCAGCAGCAGTTTGTCACGCAGATGCGGGCCAAGCTCGCGGCCTTCGCCCAGGACTTTGCCTCGGGGAAGGCGGCGCCGCTCGATCGATTCGCCACCGCGATTAAAGAACACGATTTGATCCTGTGGCACCCGCCCCATGATCTCGTGTACGAAGTCACAAAGGTGGAACCGATCCTCAATCCGGCGCCGGGGCAGCCGGTGGGGCTGATTCAGATCACCGTGACCCTGACGGCGCCGGTGCAGCTCATGGCGGGACAGCCGGCCATGTCGATGGTCGTCGTCGGCCACCAACACGCGCCGAACGAGGCCGAGTTGAACACGCCCGAGGGACAGGGCCAGAATGTGCCGATCCCGCCGGCATCGGGACCACTGGGGCACGATCCCCAAGCGGAGGCAGATCAGCAAACCGCCGATCGATTGGACGGCGAATCGGCCGCCGCAGATGCCGCCGGTAGCGGCGGTGACGATCCGGAGCGTCACTAATCATGGCGACACAGGTGACAAAAACAGTCGAAGGCCGGGCGATCGGGGCGATCGTCCGGATGCAGACGACGCGTGCCAAAGGCTTCGGGTTCATTCGGGATGCCGAGGGCAACGAGTACTTCCTGCACCGAACCGCGTGTATCCCGAATGCGCTGTTCGATGAACTGGAAGAGGGCGATGGGGTCAGCTTCAAGGTCAGTGATACGCCGAAGGGCCAGAAGGCGTTCGATCTGGAACGAGCGACGCTGACCGCGGCGGATGTGCGGGCGATTCTGGCCCAGGAGGAACAGCGTGGGAACCGCTAAGCCGCTCACGGAGTGGATGGGGGCGGTACCACGATTCAGCGTGGATGGCCCCCCGCGTGACTGGGCGCAAGCGCACGACACCGCGTTGCAGCGAACCGTGCTCAACCCCACGCTGCGTAGTGGACACTCGATCAGGGTAAATCTTCCTGTGCCACGCCGTGCAAGCTGTCACTACTATCGTGTTGACGCCGACTGTCGGAACGTGTATTTCTATTAGGTGACGGCAGGGTACACTCTGCCGAGGAGGAGGAGGCGATGAACGATCCCCACGACAACGCGCTCGACGATGCGGTCATCCTGGAACAGCTACAGGACGGCACGCCCGATCCCAACTATCAGGATGAATCGGAGTACGAGTGGACGGCGCCGACGCCTCCCATCGTGCTCGACGCCGATCAGCAGAAGGCGATCGCCGATTGCGGCGAGCACCTGTACACCGACATCAGCGGGACGGCGGGGGTCGGGAAGACATTCGTCGCCAAGCAGATCGTGGAGGCCCACCGCGGCGTGGTGCTGGCCGCGACGACGGGGATCGCGAGTGTGAACCTGGGAGAGGGCACCACGATCAATGCGCTGCTGCGATACTTCGATACCAAAAGTTTGATCGACGCCTACACCGCCGGCTACCTGCAGGCGATCATCCGCAAGCATCGCCGAGCGGGCGTGCAGCGCATTCTGATCGATGAAAAATCCATGATGGCCGGACAGCAGTTGACGCCGCTGGCGCGCGCCGTCCGCGAAGTCAATGAGGGCGGCGTCTACGCGCTCGAAACAGTCGGCGTCGGCGAGAACGAGGATGATCCGACTCCCCTGCCGGAGAAGGAACAGGATCTGCCGCCGCTCGGGTTGACGTTGGTCGGCGACTTCGGCCAGCTCCCACCCGTGCCCGACGAGGATCAGCACACCGGGAAAAAGATCCCGATCGAATTTGCTTTCGACTCGCCCGAGTGGCCGGCGTTCTCAGAACATCGCACGATTCTGCAGAAGATCTACCGACAAGACGCGCAGGATTTCATCGGCGCCTTGCATGCGATCCGCAAGGGGTTGGTCGCCCCGGCGCTGGCGTTCTTCACGCCCCAGCGGTTCAGTCCACAGATGGATGACAGCTTCGAGGGCACAACCATCTTCGCGAAGAATGCCGAAGTCGATCGGTACAACATGCTGCGCATGGATCGGCTGACCGGGGCGGCACTGAGCGCCCGGACGATTCGACAGGGCAAGCAGCGCGGCGATTGGAAGCTGGTCCCGGACGAGCTGAAGCTGAAGCCCGGCGCGCTCGTGATGATCCTGGCGAACCGTCGCGAGTATGAAGACGAATACGACGAGCGCGGGCGCTTGATCTACGCCAACGGCGATCTCGGCACGCTGCTGCCGCATGACGGTGCCAGTGGCTGGATGGTCCAGCTCCAGCGGACCGGCGGCGTCGTGCGTGTGCTCCCGGTGCGGCGCGAGAACACGATCCCGCTGGAGCCTGGACGCCGGAAGGAATTGCAGGCGGCGGTCAAGGCCGGGACCATCCCCTCGATCGAGGAAGTCATCACCGAGAAGGGGAAGGGGAAGAGTGAGATCGTCGGCGTGATCACCTACATGCCGCTGCGCGCGGCGTACGGTTGCACCGTCCATAAGACGCAGGGGCTGACGCTGGATCGTGTGCAGGTGAACATTCGGGATCCATTCTTCCGACAGCCGGGCATGCTGTTCGTGGCCCTGAGCCGGGCGAGAACGATCGAAGGGTTGCGGATCGTCGGCGATCAGCGCGGGTTCATTGAGCGGTGCCGGATCGATCCGCGGGTTCAACAATGGCTGTAGCCCGTTCGGTGCTTGATCGGTTTTTCGAGAAGACAGCTCGCTTAGAAAACGGCTGTCTTCTCTGGACTGGCTACCGTCAGAAGCGACGCGGCAAGATTTCGTATGGCCGCTTTCGTACGCGCGCAGGCGAAGGTGGCTTAGTACTCGCCCATGTCTTCGCATGGGAGTTTCATTTCGGTGTAGAAGTCCCCATAGGCAAGCAGCTTGATCACGGCTGTCGGAACGAGGGCTGTGTTGAGTGGGCGCACGCTGAGCCCGTTACAGCACAGGAGAATGCCCATCGGGAACAGCGCGCGAATGGCCGGGGAATTGCCCGTACGCATTGTCCAACCGGCCACGCGTACACACCGCAGAACACGTACCGAAATGGCAACAAACGATTTTGCCGCCAGTGTAGTAGCACCGCGCAACGTCGGTATCAGCAGCGGAGGGCGAGCTGATGGCTGTAAAACTCCTCTGCTGGGCGGTGATCGTAGTCGCCATGATCACCGTCGCGCTCGACGTCTGGGGCGGAGGGCAGCGATCATGATCCGCAAAAGTGAACGACTGGCCATCGCCGTCGAGATCATCAGTCTTGCAGTCGTCTGCCTCGCGGCGGGCATTGCGATCGGGGCACGGATCTGCGCAGCGGTGTGTACTCAGTAGATAGATAGTACTAGACCAATGAGACACACGAAAAAGATGGAGACGCCGCCGATCACCGAGGCGACCTTTACACGCTTGCTGGAGCTGCTGACACAGCGATATCCAGGGCAGTCGTGGCGTGTGGTGGAAGTGTGTCCGGGCGCGGTCGTGAAGACGATCGACAACGAAGCCGATGCCCTGGAGACGATCCGGCGGTTGGAAGCGCGACTGACGGAGGCGACGGTATGAGCCCGATCTGGACACCCTGCACCATCTGCGGGCAGCCGGCGAGCGGAACCGATCACGACCATGGCTGTCCGCAGACGCGCCAGCGCCGGGTGATCCAGCTCGCGCACGACATGGCCAGCTACGTTCACCATTCGGGACATCCGCGGTATGACGGCGGGCATAGTGAGCCCGAGGAACAGTGTCAGCATCTGGATTGTGTCGCGGTGCGCGAGGCGAGCACGCCAGAGGATCCGCAATTGCTGGGCAGCATCATTCGCCGGGCGCTGCCGGTGGCGAACCTGCAGTTGCTGGCAGAGACGCTGACCGGGGCGCAGGAGTGCAAGCGCACGCGCGGACGGCCGGCGATGACGCGGATCACGTTCGTGACGGGCGCCGAGAACTTCGTGCCGGGGCACGCGCTGTATCCGGAGTCGGCAAAGAACGTCGGGATCGTGATCTGGGTGCCGCGGGCGATCTATCAGGGGAAGGTATAGGATCCCGCCCATGACCTACACCTACGCCGAGCTAGCCGTCAGCCGCGCCACCTACGACGAGATTGCGCAGAAGCTGCGGGCGGCTGACTATCATCAGGCGTTTCACGCCGAGCGCGGACGCGAGACACCGACGATCGACATGCACGGGATCGGGCTGATCCTGGAAGGAGACGCCATGGCTGAAAGCACAACACGAGCGGCGGCAGCCGACGCCCCGCTCACCGACGACATGGAAATCGAGATCGATATCGAGCTGCTGCAGGATCGCGTGGCACCGAAGATCGAAGCCCTGGCGTTCACCAAGGGTGGGGAGACGGAGCGAATCACCGACAGCAAGGCGACGGGATCCTGGACGGTCAAGCGCGAGTACCGCTGCCGGTTCACGGTCGGCGAGCTGCGGCGGCTGGCGCGATCGATCACGCCGAAGGCGTGATGCTGGGGTGGTTGGCGGTTCGCCGGCTCGGGCAGTGGCTGATCGAATGTGCGGATCGCCGGCTCGATACCCGGCATTGGTTGGTACAGCTTGAACAAACGTGGGGCAGTTCCGCCCCCCGGAGGAGGATCGATGCGCGCAATCCAGAGCTATCGCACGCGAGTCGTGACGGTACAAGCCGTCCAGTGGACCGGAAGGAACATCACCGCGGTGCAGGTGCTGATCGCGCCGGCCTCGCCCCTGTGGGTGGAGGGCGAGAAGAATGTCGGGATCAAGGTCGAGCCGCAGGGCCGCAATTCGTATGGCCTCCAGCACGAGCTGCAGTTTGCGGAGATCGACGACTGGATCGTGCGCTACCCGAGCGGCCGGGTGTCGATCACCAAAGCGGCGATCTTCGACGAGTACTACGAACCGGTTGAAAGCCTGCCGGCGGCGGAGCTGGAAGTGGGCCGCGTGCTGGGCGACGGGCTGGTGGAGGCCGTGGGCAACGCGCCGTTCCCGCGGGCGGTGGCGGATCGGCAGCCCGAGACAGACAACGCCGGCCGCGTCAGCGAGCGGTAAGCGCAGCAGGGAGATCACATGCCTCGGTGGTACGGCACCTTCGGCGTCAGCACATCGCTGGGCAGCCACTATGTCGTACTCGAAGCGGAGACACGGGAGGCGGCATCCATGCTGATGGATCGTCGCTTCCCCCGGTGGAGCAACGTCTATTCGCAGGAGCAGTGGGACGTAAAGAACTGGGCGGGCCACACGCAGGCACAACGGCTGGGGCTGACGGAAGCGACGCCCATGGAGGAGGAGCAGTACCGTGAAAATTGGAACCCAGACCATCAACGGGGTTAAGTTCGAGATCGAAGTTCTGCCGGCCACCGGCATGTTCCGCACGGAGTGGGACGGGGACACCGTCGAGTCGACGACCAAGGCGGCCCTGATCGCCCGCCTGACACAGATGACGCGTGACAGCGTGCGCGTCGCGATCTCGGCGGTGCTGATCGACGGCGGCGAGCTGATCCCGATCACGCTGACCGGCTTCCATCAGAGCAACGGCAATCTGCTGTACAAGCTGCCCAACCGCAAGGGCATCCAGCAGATGTACAAGTATTGGAGCACCGAGAAGATGTTGCGCGTGTTGACCGCTGCGGAGCAGGCCGACTACAAGGCGCTGATCAAAGCGCAGCGCGACGCGCAGAAGGCACTCGATCGCTGGCTGAAGGCGCATCGGATCGACGGCGCTGAGACGGTGCGCAAGGCCCTCGCGAAGACAGAGGCGCCGAAGCCGTGAGCGTCCGCACCCACGCGCAAGGCCGCACGCTCCGTCAGCGTCGCGACACCGGCACGCCGCGATCGGCGCGTGTCGATCCGCGGTCCCATGATCAGCGCGGTGAGACGTTCACGCTCAAGCTGTTCACGTCCGAGCTGGCCGAGCTGAAGTACATCGCCGCCATTCACAACCGGACGCCGGGCGAGCAGTTCCGCGCGATGTTGCACGAGGCCGTGCGTACGCAACGCAGCGCGCCCAATTGGATCCCGCCCGAGCTAGATCGCCGCCTGGAGACGTCGTGAGCGATCACTACGGCACGGGCGGCAAGCTGACGACGGGAGAGATCCTACGGAAGATCACCGGGGGCGAGGCGCAGGAGCCGGCGTACCGCGCCGTCGAGCATGTCAGCACACCCGAGGGCGTCGAGCAGACGGTGCGGATGGTGGCGATCCATGCCGCCGTGAACAATGCCGCCGCCCCCTCACGCCGCGAGGAAGCCCTGGCTGAACTGACCTTGATCGAAGCTCGCGTGTTTCGCATCGCCGACGCGCAGGGCAGCGTGGCGCTGACACGAGTGGGGGAGGATCTGCGCACCGTGCGCAAGATGTTGGAGACGGAACGATGAAGATCTGGCTGGCAGAAGTGCTGTTGGAAGTCGTCTTCTGGCTGCGGCCGACGCGGGCCGACATTCCGATCAAGCAGCGCGAAGGGAAGTTCGCCGCGTTCAACTGTCAGGGCGATCGCTTCGGCAAGTCCATGTACGTCGTGCGCAGTCAGCGCGGTGGCTTCGAGCTGGGCTGGATCGAATGGTCGCCGCAGTGGGGCGCGTACAGCTTCCGCGCGCATCCCGAGAGTCGATTCAACGGGCAGCTTGTCGCAGAGATCTACGCGTTCCTGAAAGAGCGCGGGCAGGCAACCGGACGTTTCATATAAGCAACCTGGAGTTTCCTATGGACGATCACACCAAACAGGCGGTGTCACCGTGGACCGGTGAGCCGGATCCCGTACTGCGCGCCGCACTCGGCAAGCTCTGTGAGGAGCTGGGTGAATGCACCGCTGCGGCATCCCGTTGTGGGATCCAGGGCGTCCACGAAGTCGAACCGGAAACCAAGGTCGCCAACCTTCACTGGTTGGAGAACGAGATCGCGGACGTGCTGGCGGCGATTGAGGTATTGGTGGAGCGGCTACCGTCCATGAACATCGCTGACGCGCGACGGCGGGGGAAAGCGGCGCACTTCCGTCGCTGGCACGCGCAGATCGAACCGAAGCCCCCGCAGCGTCGGGACTGGCGCGATCACGTCCCCTGTGACGATACCAACTGCAAGATCTGCTTTGAGTACGACTGATATGGTCAACACCATCCCCCTCGGCTTCGCCGTCCCCTCCGGCGATCCCGTCACGATCCCGGTCGGGCACATGGCAGTCGTCGGTCAGACGCAACAGGCCGGCAAAACCACCACGCTCGAAGCCTGCGCGTGGCGGGTGCCCGACGACTTCTCTGTACTCGCCTTCGTCACCAAGCGGGGCGAAGGCGGGTTTACGAATGGCGTCAACGCCGTGCCGCCGTACTTTAAGGAACAAGCAAACTGGGAATACGTCTCGTCGATCCTCGAAGCGACGCTGCGTGAGCGGATGAAGTTCGAGCGGAGCTGGATCATGCGCGCGTGCAAGGGGGCGAAGTCCCTGAGCGATGTCCATCGGAACGTCAAAACCCTGATGGCGACGGCGAAGGGATTGTCGGCCGACATCTACTACCAGCTTGATCACTACCTGGACAAGATCGTCCCGCAGGTGCGTGCGATCGGGCCGTCCATTCCGCTGATGCTGGCGCGTACGCAGGTCAATGTGATGGATCTGTCGCCGTTCTCGGGGGAAATGCAGGGGTTGGTGATCGCGAGCTGCCTGGAGACGGCGTACAAGTCCCTGCAGAAGACGATCATCGTCATCCCCGAGGCGTGGGAGTTCCTGCCGCGGACGCGCCGATCGCCGGTGACGTATGCCGCCGAGCTGTATATCCGCAAAGGCGGCGCGCTGAAGAACTACCTCTGGATCGACAGTCAGGATCTCGCGGGTGTGCATACTCCAGTACTCAAGCAAGTCCAGATCTGGCTGCTCGGCGTGCAGCGCGAGATCAACGAAGTCAAGCGGACGCTCGCGCACATCCACGGTGTGAAAAAGCCGAAGGTCGACGCGGTCGCGGGGCTCGGGCTGGGCCAGTTCATCGCGTGCTTCGGTCAGCAGGCGATTACGACGTATGTGCAGCCGACGTGGCTGTCTGACAATGCCGCGCAAGGGGTGGCGGTCGGGAACTACACCGCAACCGAGACAGCCGAGTGGCGCGAACATCAGCGCCCGCAGGAGGAGGATCCGATGGACGCTGAGTTGAAGGCGGAGAACGATCGGCTACGCGGCGAGATCGCCACCCTGCGCGAGACGCTGGCGGAGTGGGAACGCGGCGCGGAGGGGTTGACGCGGTTGGCGCCGCCTGCAACGCAGGCCGACTACCAGAAGGATTTCAGCGGCCGCGGATCGCGGATCCCGCCGGCCGGCGCCGAAGGGGGGCTGACGCCGCCATTGCCGGCCAGCTCGCCTCTGAACGATCTCAACTACTGGCCGTTGCTCAAGCAGCGGATCCTCGCCGATGCGGACGTCCAGGTCGCGTTGCTGAAGATCAAAGCGCAGCGGCCCGAGCTGATCATCGAATCGGTGATCCAGGAAGTCGCCTACTCCACCGATAACCCCCGCGGCCGACTCGCGAAAATGATCGGCGCCGGCATCATGGACACGCCGATCAAGCCCGGCGTGATCATCAAGGAGTTTGCACGCACGGGCGGCGCCGTCCACCCGACGCGGCTCAGCGAGTACCTGGGCGAGTTCGTCCGCATGGGCATGGTCACGCGCGAAGACGGCGGCACGTATGTGAAGGCGCCGGGGTTGAAGATATCAGCACGCGGACGCTGCAGGCGACGACATGAGCAACGTCGGTGACGGCACCGGCTTTCCCCCTGACGCACCCCCACGGGGCAAGCTCTATCTCGGCGACGGCGTGTACCTGACGTTCCTGGACTACGGGATCCTGTTGACGACCGAGAATGGGATCGTCGTGACGAATCGGATCGTGCTGGAGCCGGAGGTGTACATGGCGCTTGTCCAGTACATGAAGCGGGCTGATGGATAACTGCTGGCCACTCGCCATGGTGATCTCCGGAGGCCAGACCGGTGCCGACGAGGCCGGGCTGCGTGCCGCCAAGGTACTCGGGTACAAGACGGGCGGCATGATGCCGCACGGCTGGAAGACCGAAGCCGGCCCGCGCCCGGAGTTCCAGGATCTGTACGGCATGGTCGAGTCCCGGTATGACGGCTATGAACATCGCACCCGCTACAACATCCGGGCGGCCGACGCGACGATCGTGTTCTTCCTGAATCGATCGGACGGCGGGACTGGGCTGACCATGGCCGCGTGCGTGGCGCTCGTCAAGCCCCTGACGACGTGCGAATGGCCCGAAGGGGGCACGATGTTTCACCCGGACCCTGCCTATGTCCAGCGGTGGATCCGCGGGCTGCGCATTAAGACGCTCAACATCGCCGGCAATCGCGAGAGTAAGTCACCGGGGATCGGCGCGAGGGTGGAGGCGTTTCTGCTGGAGGCGTTGCAGCGATAAGGAATGGACATGATGGACGTACGTGACTACATCTATAACCAGATCGACGACGAGCGCCACCGGCAGAATCGCCTGAAGGCACAAGGCAAG
>Ga0137465_1000475_pt1 | contig 16015 bp, 26 predicted proteins | sample EasRivERMGT828_2_FD_104906 | JGI IMG/M metagenome (GOLD analysis project Ga0137465, IMG submission 104906) | Soil microbial communities from meander-bound floodplain in the East River, Colorado, USA - East River MetaG ERMGT828_2 | ecosystem: Environmental > Terrestrial > Soil > Floodplain ... | reverse complement strand
GCGATTGCAACACCAGAAGTGCCAAATTGCTGAACACCGTAATCTAAAGCACCAACTTCTGTAGGAATTAAGCTAGTAGTAGCAATTGAGCCTTGCCATTGAGCAGAAGCAAAGAAAAATTGTTCTCGCTTCCACCCCATCTCTTTATCAACAATCATTCGATTTTCTCCTTTCTTTTAATCGGAGAAACCGATTAGCTATGAGCAATATCATTAACAATAGTATTAGCTGACGGTTTAGAACACATGAGGTTGCAATCTTTATTGAATACACCCTCATATTGATCTTGGCCCGGCAGCCGATTTAGAATACCGCCACCATCATCCTCAAGCCAAGCCCAATCTCCCAGCACACCAAGCATTAGAGTTGACTCATCAATAAAGAACATATGATAGTCAGGACATTCAACATCCTTAACCATCGGAATGCCATTTACTGACAGAGCAGTCCAACCACCATCAAGTTTCATGACGGCCCCGTCGTACTGCTTAGCTGCTGCGAGATTAGCCCCATGTACACGGAAGATGGCATGGTTGGATTGAATTACACTAATCTTACCATTGCCCTTAATCTCGGATTCATCAATTGCTTGCTCGCAGATAAACACAGAGAACGGACGATTAACGCCAGCATTGGAAAGTTTATTACCTTTCCAAAGTTCATTACCAGCAGTACCGCGATCAATACCACCGAAGTTAGCAGTAATACGAGCAGTACCAGCAGCAAGAGCAACATCAGGATCGACAGAGTTAAGAGCGGCTAACAGGCCATAGATTTCTTTAATCTCATTAGTAGATGACCCATCAACAGCCGTCAAACCAACATTATCTTCACGATAAATTGCCGTAGTGCCAGTTGTAAATGCAGCAGTTGCAGAATAAGTGAATACAGTAGTAGAAGTCACAGCACCAATGGTTTGTGAATTTACCACAGTAGCACCACCACCAGCATCAGCACCAGTAGTAATAGTACGAATATCGAACTTCATCCGATTATAAAGAAACTTTGTCGGATTAGTAGGATAAAGAATATTCGATACTGTTACTGTATTTACTGTGCCACCAGCATTAGCATTAGAAACAACCTGAGCAAGCTCAGCATCACCTGCACCGAAGATTTGACGATTAACGTCTTTCTTCATATCGGCAACAGTTGCTTCCATATCTGCTGACATTGCCTTTTCAAATGCTAATGCAGAAGGCTTAGATGTACGCATTGAAAAACCAGAGATACGAATAGTTGCGTACAATGATTTAACAGGAAAAGTAGCATTACCCCACGTCGGCCGATCACCAGTCGGTAATGTTTCGGAATCGCCGTCAGATCGAGCACCAATACTTGCTGTACGACCAGTACGAATCGGGATATACATATGACGGCCGCCCGTTGGTTCTGTATATCTCTCTGCTCGACTAAGGAAATAAGTAGAATTTTCCAACAGATCAACCATCGGACCATGATAGTCAATCTTTAACATATTCTCGAAGTCAGCTTTCTTTAGAGCCAAGTCTATTCTCCCAATGCTTGTTTGAATCGATGTTGTATTCTCTTAGAAAGATCACCATTTCTAAAAGCATTTCTGCCAAGTTTAGGTAAATCTTCCTGAGACGTTCCTGCCTTACCACCGCCTTGAGTCTTTGTTTTATTTTTATCCTCTAACTTCTTTTCAACGTCAACTGTTGATCTAAACTTTTCAGTCTTTTTCTTATGCTGTTCAATAACAGTTTTAGCAATTTCACCAATATTCGTTCTTGGATTTTGTTGACGTAAAGTAACAAACCGAGTAAGGATGACAGTCTTTACATCTTCCTTAAAGTCCTCAAGGACATCACCATTATCAATCAACAAATCAAGACGAGCAATCATGGCATCATCTTGAGCAGCAGCTTGGTCAGATTCCAATCTTGCGATTCTGGCTTCATATGCCTTTAAAGTTTCATCAGGTTTCTTTTCTTCAACCTTATCAATTTTGTCTTTGTTCTTTACTGCTTCATCTTCAAGCCGCTTCTTCTCAGCTAACTGTTCCTTAGCTTTGACTACGCCAAGGTGCATTGCTCGTTTTGCTTGATCTGGAGTTAATTTAATTAACTCACCATCTACAACCAACTCAATCGCTTCCTCTTTTGGCGGATCAGATTCTTTCTTATCTTCGACAGGAGGATCAACTACTTTAGTTCCGCCACCAGCATCATCGCCTTCAAGGTAAATTTTATTTCTTAGAACTTCCAGCTTCATTACTCTGTCCTTGTCCTTCTTGGGGAATACCAAGAATCAATGGTAAAAGATTGGTCATGCCTTCTTGTTCAGCTAAAATAATTGTCGCTTTAATGCCTAATACTTTTGGCTTTACAAGTTCCATCATTGTATAGAGTTCAGTCAATTTATAATGAATTTCAAACAGACGCTTAAAAGGAATCAGGAGTGTACGATAAGTATCACCTTTCATATACTCCCGATGTTCCTCTAAATGCGTTGCATGATGATCTGCAATATTAATAGGCACAGGTTGACCTTGCGACATTATCAAGTTCTCTTGATAGGCATTAGATCGATCAATCTTGTATTCATCCACTTCATCCTCGAAGTGACCCATCTGAATAAACTGGAGAATTTTTGCTCGGTCCTGTGCCGTATAAACTTGATATTGCAAAAGAAGTTCAAGGAATTTATGTTGACCAGTTCGAGTTAATCCAAATTGACTGAAAGTAGTAACTCGAACATTAAAGTAATCAGCACCTTGATTACCACCCATCAACATACCCTGCTTCAATTGTATAACTTCATACCGATTCTTGTCACCTGTATAGTTATACAATCTATCTTCTCGAACAAATTGAGCATGATTAGCAAGAATCATTCGACCAGTAAGCGACATTCCTGTGTCAATGTTCAATGCACCAATACCCAATTGTCCTTCATCTTGGGATTGAAGATTTTCTAATGATGCAGCCGCTCTTACTCCTGCGGGATTGATTCCTTTTGTGGCATCTCGTTGAGCCACAATGTCATCAATATCGCGACGAAACGTGTGCATCAAATCAAACAAATAACGAGGCGGACTTGGAGGCGTCCAAGGAATAGGAGCAGTCAAACCTGAAAACTCTACAATCTCACCCGGCTCAGAAGTCCATGCAGAAGATAACAACATAGCCGTTCTTGGAGCAAGAATCTTCGGCTTTGCGGTCATATTCTTGATTTCAATAAGCTGAGAAACTGAATGCTGATATTGTTGAATTGGTCCTTGAGCTTGCTCAGCGTTACAAAAACACCAAATCTTGCCGGGAGTTTTCTCAGTACCAAAATGAATCAGAGGAATCTGACCATGGACGTAAGGATTATTTCCCTTATCAATTACCTGGCCCCCAGCAATAGCCGCATAAAATCCTCGTGGGAATTGTCTCGACTTCGGAAGCCATAGTTTTAACCGGAGTACTTCCGAGTCATCGCCAGCCATTGGGTTATTCCCGTATTCAGCTTTACGGGTAAATAAATTCATATTATAAATGCGTCGCTGAAAATACAAATACTTATTATCCGAAAAAGTGGGCGGTTTAAATAAATCAGGATCAAAACCTTGATCCACTAAACTCGAAAGATCAACTACATCAGAATCAACTACCCAAGGAGCTTCTCTAAAATTACGAGCAAATGGACAAAGAACGTCAAAAGGCGATTTAGTCTTTACCTCTACATCGCCCATTGGCATGATATTTGAACCATTCGTTTCAATGAATGCTTGAAACTTAGTCTGAGCAGATTGTAAAAGTGGAACTAATTCTTCCTCCGATCGAACTGTTTGCAGCAGTTGAGGATTAATAAAATCCTTTACTTGTAATTCCTTTTCTGGTCCAATATCAGGATTCCATGTCACTGAAAGAAAAGCATTGCCAGTAAGACCAAGCCAAAGAAGTAAATCAATAAACTCATAGTTAATGTTATGTTTATACCAATACCCTCGAAGAACCTTTTTTCCTAAGCTCGCGATATTAACATCTTTAGTGTCGCTTGTCGCAGGAAGTACATCCCAAATGGGGCGATTACGAAGATGCTTACAAGCTGCTGTTCGCACTATGGGAAGGGTTAAGTTAATGATTAACCTAACTCGCCAAGGTGGGATATTCACATCTTGCTGGAATCTTCGTATCGCCTCATTATATTCTAAGTAAGAAAAACCTTCATACTTAGCAATTGTTTCAAGCCAACGCTCTTCGAGGCCAAGTTTATAATAAGATTTGTTAGCCCATCGTTGCTCAACAAACTTTAAGATAGAATCATCATCTTCCGGGTCTAACTGGAATCGTTGGAGGGAGCTTCCCTGATAACGAGTATTAATCGAATTTCGTGTAGCAAGTTCATTTGCCATCAGACTTACTTACCAGCGGGTCGTTTATCGAGATTCTTTTCCTTAAGAATTTCCACCACGTCATCAACATGTAAACAATCGCACAGACAAGCACCGACGAAAGGTTTCGCCTGGTCATTGACAATAATGCCGTTACAGTAGTCGTTTCCAGGTACAGCCCGGATTAACACGCCAGCATTCATGACATGGCCCTTGTCATTAAGCTGGACAACTTCATCTCCATTCTTCGCTTCGCGTCCGTTTCGATAGTGCATATTACTTCTCCTTCTTTAAATCATAATCCTTACCGACCTTGTAAAGAGTACTCTCGTCTACTTCGCCCTTAACCTCAACTTTTGTTATTTCTGGTCCTGTTCTTTCCTTTCCATCTTTATCTTTAATCATTGTATTGAATTGATAGGTACGAAGTCGATCTGGTCCGTTTTGTCCATTATCAGTAGCCATTGTGCATCTAGCCATTATTAGCTTGTTCCTTCATCTTAGCAATTTTAGCCTCGTCCTCATCTGAACGACCGCCGAATCGTCGAGAAGAATTATTAAGTGGTGAGGTTGTAGCTCCAAGTAATTGTTTTAAGTTTTGATCTGTTTGATTAGTTAGTTGCACCCGTTCAAACATTATTTGATTCTGCTGATGGAGTAGATGTAAATTCTCAACAAGTTGTTTCTGAACCCGATTATTATTATATGTCTCTTTAAGATCTTTCCAGACTATAAGAGCGATCAAACAAAGTGTTACCCAAGTCATTTTCTTTGCTGCTCCTTGAATACTTGATATTTAGTGTGTTGTATTTTTGTTAAATATGCGAGTATTATTAAAGTGAGTATAGTCACTCCCGCAATAATATACTTTAATACCCTCAACACAATAGGATCACCATAGTTAACTATTGCGTTAGTAACTTCTCTGAATTTATTATTCTGTTCTGTTTTAAGTACATCTATTTTCGCACTTGCCGAAGCCTCTACTAGAGGGGAATTATCTCTAGTGGCTATACAGTTAAGGGTTAGTAATAAACTCAGGATTAGTTGTAGGAATATTTGCCTTGGCTTCATCAACAATTTCTGGTCCTACTGCTCCCATAACTTGAGAAAGGACATCAATCAAAGCTCGTCGATTATCAATTTTTGCTCGATCAATCTGTAATCGTTGGCCAATCAATCCACCAACTTGGCCAAGTGTCTGTCCACCACCAATAACCAACGGATTAGTGTTAAAATTTTCCCATTCTATTTGTCGATTAGTATTGAACTGCATCATCCACTGGACCAACTCTTTTTGATTACGAGATTGAGTCGATTCAAAAGAAAGTCCTTTAAGCACAAACAACTTGTTATCTGGTTTGTATTCAGCAGACTCAATAGTCACATTTGTATCTGTTCGATTAGTAATCTGCAATTCTGTACCAAATGCTCCTTTATTTAATTTGACAGAATTAATAGGATCATTTGGATAGAAAAGAGAACCACAACCAGTTAACAAACTAAGGCTTAGGATTGACAGATTTTTCATTCAATTTCTCCAATATACTATTGTAGTGATTCATCTCACGATCTGAGAGAACCTGAACATCTTCATATCTTTTTTCAGTTAATACTTTGTCTTCTTTAATTTTAGAAAATAAAGCATTGATCCTCTCATCTATTTGACCACGATAGAATTCTGTAAGTAATCGATGAGTAGTAAGCTCCTTGACCTCAACCTTTGTTTCTCCATACATAACATATAAGAAACCAAACACTAGAGTTCCAAGTGTAGTAATAACTCCCCCGACAATACCTAATCCTGCAAAAATCGTGCCCCACTGAGGTTGAGCATAACGAGTTAACTTAGCATCAATGTTCCCGACGACATTGTACACATTACGCACATCGTCTTTGACGCCAGCTACATCTGATTTTAGACCAGCGACTTCAGCCTCAACCTTTGCTAATCGGGATGGATTAGTTCCATCTTGCACACTCAATACTCTCGTTTTGGTCGGGACTTAGGGATCGGTCCTCCTTTAGGTTTAGGTCTTGGTTTAGGCACAGGACCACTTGTTTTCTTTTTAGCCATATTAATCTCCAAAAGGGCTAGATAAAACCAACCCAATGGGGGTTGGTTTTATCTAGCAAATTAATCCAACCACTTAAAAAGTTTACGAAGTAAATTTAAAAGCCACCATTCCCATTTAGGTCGTTTACGAGTTGATTTAACTATTACTGAAAAGTTTGAATTAGACACGAGGATGATCCGCACAACGGAGGAACAAAGCATGGTCACGACCAATTGCGAGAGCAGCAATATTAAACTCGCCGTTCACAGTTTGGCCTTCTGTAATGTCCACTTCCTGAATTTGAATGCCGGGTACAGCAAGCAAACCTTCTGGATCATTACGAAAAACTTCTGCTTCTTCTGCTGTCATCTGTGCAAAAATTGCTTGCACAAATGTAAGTCCTGTCAATGGACTATTATCAGCATCTACAGAAGGACCAGTCGCCTGCCACGCAGCCTTCGTATTAGAAACTTGCTGCCAGTCACCAGCAGGTACACCCGGTGCAGTTGTATCATTCGTTGCTTTTGGAATGATATTCATCGGTCCAAAACCCATTTGAATTTCCTTTGTTAGAGTTTTTCTGTTTCACTAGACACCATACCGTCCGACTCCTCCTTTCGCCAAAGCCAACTACCCTTTAACAATCTACTCGTCATTTTATCTATGTCATTGCCTTCGGCTTTTAGCACTGCTGTCCAATCTCTAATGTCATATTCTACTCGGCCTACATGACCGACTTGCACATTAGGGTGAACCCATGTCTCAAACCCAAAACGATGTGCTCGTTCACAGAAATTGTAATCTTCGCCGACTGGATCAGTGTGATGATGAGCACATAATCCCGCCTGAACTCCTGCTCCGAAAATCTTTTCAGGCGAATCTCCTCGTTCTATTACCTTTTCAAAAAGTTCATTAACTTCCCGCTCAAAACTTTTTCTGGGTCGTCGATCAAGATTAAACCAAATATACCCTGATTCTGTTTTTTCAGCTATTGCATCAAGAACCTTCTTTTTAATTAATGTAATTCCAAAACCTAATCCTAACACTTGAAAAGGAATTCGTTCTTCCGCCGGCAAAGACATTTGACGACAGAATTCTTCATCATTCTCAGGTCGGATTACTGGTCGAAATGGTGGTTCTCGTTGCGAGTATACGCCACCAATTATATCTTTGTCAGCTTCGAGGAGTAATTCCAATGAACTATGGTCAAAGCGAATTATATCCCCGTCAATAAAAAGAACATGAGTAAAGTCCTCTTTATTCTGTAAAGTATTACGATAGATACCTCTAAGAGAATCGTTTCTAGCATGAGGCAATAATGCTCCTCGACCAACCTGACAACTGAGTATTGCCGGATGCTTGGCAGTTGCTAAGAGACTGACCATTGTGTGAACATCAATGTCAGTCCAAGCAACTATTGCCATTATTACTTTATTGTTCTTCTGCTCCAGAATCATGCACTTATCTGCTCCTATTCATGGGTAATTCGGAAGTGGAGATTATGATCCCATGTCCAATCGTTAAAGATTAATTTAGCTGTTGCAATTGCCAGTTCTTTAGAATTAGAGGTAACTGACGGGATCAAAAATTGAGGAGTTGGGGCATTTATTGTAATTACTCGGTTATTAAATTTCTGCAAGAGCATTGGGTCTAGGTCATGCTCAATAATTAATTGCCACGACCACCAGTACTCTCGATAAGACACATATGGACATTTAGTCGGATGGATTCCAATTGCTGGGACTTCAAAGTACTTACAAATATAAGGCCAATACTCTACCCACTTTCCGTAAAGAGCAATAGCCGGAAACTCTTGAGTATATTGAATGGCTACTGCTTTTGGAGTAACAAAATCTGGCGGGAGCTTTACATCTTTAGCTTTTGTTTGTCTTAATACGCTTTCATCTATCCCAGCCTCTTTAGCCAAAGAACGTATTGTAGGTTCTTTAACTCTTGGCACAAGGGACTACCTATATAAATATCTTGCTCGAAAGGTTGGAGCTAACTCTTTTGTATACTGCTCGAACCAATCGGCTTGTTTTCTCAGCCACTTTGAAATATTTTTAACGCCTTTTCTGGTCATTTTCTGCCCATCTTTAATTGTTAGAACTGCTGCTGATCTGGACATACTTACAACTCTCCTCGCAGGAAAGCTTCCTGCCTGATTTTATTCTTTTCCTTGAACATTCTAACTCGGTGCATTCCAGTTAAAGGAGCAATATTTTCTAATGCATCCTTTCGGAGGCGTTGATCGCGGGTCAATCCTGGTATGTGATGGATTCCCGCCGTTGCCCCATACTCCCAACAATTCATTAAGTGATCATGCCGCTTTAATGGTCTTGGTGTTGGGTCATCCTTAGTCTGGTCCTTGTTAGGATCACGAAGTCTATATTTTCTCCTTTCCATTAGAAAGTTTTCGCATGTATCAAACACTTGGAATTGAGGTTCTCCTCGCGGTGTCAATTGTAACCAACGTCGGACAGCCTCAATGTTAGTACGTTTATCGTTTTCAGCAGGAGAATAGTATAAATCCCAATCATTGGCTAATTGAAGTCCTACTCCCGCATTGCCATCTTCTAATTTACGGAAAGCTGAGGGGTCGATCAATCGAATAAAAATATTTTCGATTTGATCGGTTGGATGATATTTGCCATCTTCGCTATTATAAACAAACCCCTCAGCTGTCCGTATAAAGTGAACGACTGAAATCAAATCAGTTTGACGTAAGTACATTTCTCGGTAAAGGAAACGCTTAGTTACCCCCCATTGATCGACAGGAGCAATTGCAAACCAAGCTGCTGCTGCCACCCGATATCCCGGATCAAGTACCTGTACTTTCGTCCAACCATCTGGGATATTAAATGGTTTGCAAACATGTTGTTCTAGGAAAGTATTGTAAATGATGCCAGAGAGCCTTCTCCTGTTTCCTAAAATACGTACTTCTTTTTCCTCATCTGAGAGATTTCTTAGTACTGTTTGCAATCTTTCTTGATTATTATACGGGTTAAATTTAGTATTTAACCTTGCAAGATAAACATGCCTGTCTGCTAAATCGGTTGTAGAATCATCTTCAAGGTCAAGTAGCCACTGAACTGATTCTACAAGGGTGGCAGAAATGATTACCCGGCCGCCTCTCGTTACTAGACGCATCTGTAGTTCATCCCAAAAATCATCTGAGATTTCCTCGTCAATAGCTAACAAGTCAATCTCAGCTGCTTGGAATTTTTGTCTAGCATCACCCTTTGCAGACAGAAAATCTATTCTTGCTCCTGACTTAAATTCGATAAAAGTCGGGATATCATGGTCGGGAACTTTGGGTCCAGTGCGAGAGATTTGCCAATCAGGGAGAATATTCTTTAAATGTGAATATACTCCCTCAAAGATTGTCCGATACTCAGTAGAAATCACCCAAATTCTCGGCCCTTTAGGAGTTGGTTGGTGAGGATGAGACTCTGTTGCCCACCAGAAAATCTCTTGAGCTGCTGATCTTGATTTTCCTGATCGATTACCTCCAAATGCCAACCTTGCCCAAGCTATGCTCTTATGAAACCCTAATTGATTTCTTTCTGGTCTGTCATCTGGTATATAAGTCTTAGATGGGTGGGTTTCCCGTCGCTTTAACTCATTAAGAAGAGTATTAAGTTGTTGGAGTTGAGGGTTCTGGTCTAATTGCATTTTCCTCTAACTCCTTTGTTTCAATGAATTTAGCTTCGCCTTCGAGAAGTAATTGAGGATCAGCTTCTTCAGCAGTAAGGTTTAATTCAGCTAACAATCCGCCGATACTTTTCATTAAATCTTCCGTACTCATATTAGTATGGATTATATGTTTAGGTTGAGCTTTTACTTTAATCTCTTGCTCTTTTAAGTTAAGAGCGTCGATTTGGATAATTCTGTGAACTGCTGTTAGTCGGGTAGTAGCCTCAATCTTTGTATCATTGATGATATCTTCAGTATGTTTTAGAATGGCCAGTCTAGTTTCTGCCGATACTGGCCATCTTTCTTTAACTGCTCTTTTTAGCAGCTGCCTATCTTTATAACTTTTTATGTTAATTGGGCTGGTTTTAAACATGACCCTGACTTCCGCCTTTCTTTAGCCCTCCTTTTCTTTTTAGATTGTTTATTAACTTTACCAGTTCATGGTAAGGAATTTGAATGTGGAGTTCCTTGAAGATGTCATCTGTTAGGAGGCTTGGCAAAGAATTGATTCTTTCCTCAATTTTTAGATACATTTCAATTAAGTCTTTATGCTGATACAGATTGTAACTCTCTATTCGACTGACTATTTTCTCTGTCATGTTGCTTATCCTGCTCGGTTTTTTTAATTAATCGGCCGATCACATCGGCAATATCTGAGAATCCGAGGATTAATAAGAATTTTCCGATTACATAAAGCATTTGCTTATAGCGATCTTCTTGGGGTAAAAAGAATAATCTTTCTAAGTCTGTAATTAATTTCTTTTTGTTCATGGTGTTCCTTCGACAAAAAGTATATCTTCACATTTAATTATATAAAATTCTTCTTCTTTCTCTGTTAATTTCAAATTAATTATTAGTGGACAAAAACTAGGGAAGTGAACTCGACTTCCTTCTTTAAAGAAATATTCTGCACCGTCTTTGTCTTTGTAACTATAATCTGAACTAATTACTATTCCACTTTTTGGCACATCTTTCGATATGTCCGGTAATTCTATTCCTCCTTCTGTTACTTTCTTAGGAGAGTCGGGTTTAACTAGCACTCGTCCATTAATCATTAACGGAATCATCTTACTTCTGCTCCTTTTTATTTTTAGATGACTCTTTTCACCTGTACGGAGCCATCTTTATGGATTATTTTTATTTTATTTTTATAAGAATTAGCCGATCGGTGGGCTGTGCTACTCATTTACGAGCCGCCCCGTATGGGACCGTCACCAGCACCCCCCACCTAACGAAAACCAAACATAGACAAATGTAACAATCAGCCGAACGAAAACCAAACATAGACAAGCGTATGAATGCGGCCGGCGGCCGAAAATAGACAAGTGTAGAACCTAACACTTACCTAACTAACAAAAACCAAACATAGAGCGTGCGACTGGCGTTCGATAATTCCTCTTGCCCGACGGTGAACAGGAATGAGGCGCTTGAAATGATATAAACCCTTATGACGGCTAGACTTACAACTCTCCATGCATAAATATGCGTATAAAGCACGAATAAAACACGTTTATGCAAGCCCAAAAACGGGGCACTAGAAAAATCTTCGACCGTAAACCCTTGTCAAACAACGACTTATGAAAATCTTGAAAAATGGGGCGTTAACTAAAACAATCGTTTCCGTTTGCTAGTACGGATTCGGAGAGAAACCCGGATCGCGGATCGACACGCCTCGGTTCTCATGCCCGAATCAGCCGATCCAGCCGAGCTTGTCTTGGCAGTTAATCAGGGAAGCCGCAAGGCGGACAGCCGATCTTCTATCCTCTGTCCAATGCCCTAGAGCAATCGCCCTGTAAAGAGCGGAAAATGGCCGTAGGTCGAATCCTCTGTCTCTAGTGTGCCGATTGGTTGGGCCGATCAAACGGTGGACACCGACACGATACTAGAGCACGATTCGAGCATCCAGCCAGCCTAACAGACTCCCGCAATATAGTGAGACATTCCCTACCCTGAGCGGAATGCGATGCGTTAGCGTAACGTGAAGCAATGTGAGCGACGCATATCGGATATCGGTTAGTCCCGATTAACTTGATTAGTCTAACAAGCAATTAGACTATTGCAAGGGAAATCCAACAACAAATCACATACCCTCTAGGCATTGACCTTGCCGATGGCAGGGTTAAATGACCGATTAGCGTCTGCCGAATACCTAACGGTCTGCTAGGTCAATCGCCTATCTTTCGACAATGGCACGGTTAATTTATTCTTGAACTGGCCAGTTCAGAAAGGAAATTAACCATGTCACAGTCAGTAGCAACCGCAACAATCGAAAAGCCCATTGTCAAGCCTGAGGAAAAGGCACACGAATACACGCGGCAAGATTCTGTCGCATTTCGGCAAGCCTATGCCAAGCTGAAAAGTCAGATTGGCAAGCTCGCCAAGGGTTCGACAATCAAGTTTGCCTCACAGTTGATCGGCACTTGCCAAGTCAACGGCATCGACTGCCGCAAACTCGGCGAAGCATTGCAAGAAATCGTGGATCAAGTCAACTTGACCTACACTTCAAACAATGTTGAGTCGATCCGATTTGGCAACGAAGATGGCGAAATGCTGTCCACCAGAACTGTTGTCCACGTCCGCGAAGCCATGATGGACCCATCCATCGGCCGCAAAATCTGCGAAGCCCTGTAAGCAACGTCCGTTTTGTTTAACCGTGCCATTGTCGAAAGGTAGGTGAAGCTGCTATGAAATTCAGACACCGAGAAACCGGACAAATCTGGACATTAATCTTAGTTTGGGAAGATTGCGTTGCAATCCTCAAGCGAAAGAATGCACAAGCAAGAGTAGGATTAAATGTGTTAGAGACAGACTTTGAGAAAATCACAGAAGAGTAAACTAGTCTCTTTCTTGATTGAGAGGATAGGAGACTTAGCCAAAAGAATTGACCCTTTTGTGTGCTAAGCACTATCAGAGAAAGTTCAGGTCAATCTTTCTCACTCTCAATCAAAAAGGAGATTAGAGCAATGACAAAATTCGAGATATTAATGAAAATCGAAGGATACGACGACGAAATGGAATTCCTTCAAGATTGCACCTTTGATTCAATAAATCCCGGTATCTGCTGCAATAAAGATTGCGACTATACGACTTCAATTGAACCGGATCAAGATAAGGGTTGGTGCGAAGAATGCAAGACTAATAGTGTCAAGTCGGCCTTAATCCTTTACGGAATAATTTAACATGAACCCAACCGATCAAAAGAAAGTCGTTACAATCTGTCCAAAATGCCGCAAAGAGCAAACAATTACAGTAATCGAATCAGATTACTATAATTGGATGGAAGGAATGTTGATTCAGCGAGCAATGCCATATCTCACAGCCGACCAACGAGAGGCTCTAATCACTGGCTATTGCAATTCTTGCTGGGAGGAAATATTCAAAGAATAGATTAAGTCAACCAAGTTAACAACTCTGTTAACTACTCAAGTATAACATAGATTCCCCTATCTGTCAAGTTAATTCTTTTTAGGTAGCCAAACCACTATCTTTAAAAAAACGACAATTAACTTGACAGATAAGGTTTCCTATGGTATAATTGGTTGCCATAGCGAGTACATCAACAAGGTATCCTTAGTGTTATCGTTAAAAGAAATTTGACCCGGCTCAATACACGTCCAAGCCTAGCCAATTCAGTGACGGGCAAATGTTAACGATAGGATCAGCGATTAGGCTACCAGCATAAGCTCGGCCAAGAAAGATAGATGAATCCCTAGCGGCCCACTTAGGAATACGTATGTGATTCTCTATAGGTATTTTTTACTCTCTCTCTCTCTCTCTCTATCTATCTTTCATCTTGTATGGTTTTTACTACCGCTAATCGTCCCATTTTCGAGACACAAGAAACTACCCTCCATTTTTATACCAAATGCCAATTGGTAACCATTAAAAATAAAAGATAAAAGAGCACTCTAACAGATTAAAGGAGTAATCTGATTCCTATCATTGCAATTCACGCACCATGTAAAACAGGCGGAACAGCTCGAATTAAATTAATTCAAATTCGAGAACGCCCCAAAGACCTTTATTATCTCAATCGTTGCCATTACGATGAAGGTAATAGAGAGTTCTTTATTTATGAATACGAACTAAAATATGTCACAGTAGTAAAAAGCGATCTAAATAGAAAAAAGCCAATATTCATAGATTTATTGGCTAAGTTAAAAGACTAATCAAAGGAGTAAGCTAAATGAAAATACCTGAAAATCTCAAGAATGCTCCAATTGGTACACTATGCTGGCATATCCACCACGATACTCTGTATGAGTTATTAGAGGAACCAGCGGAAAATAGATGGTATTATATATTAGCCAACAAACCACAAGGTGAAATAGAGACTCGTTTAAAATTATTCAGACCAATGACGAGCATGCCATCAGTTTTATCTAAGGCCCACTCAGATTACTGTAAGGCCCACTCAGATTACTGTGAGGCTTGCTCAGATTACGGTAAGGCTTGCTCAGATTACGGTAAGGCCCACTCAAATTACGGTAAGGCCTACTCAGATTACGGTAAGGCTTGCTCAAATTACGGTAAGGCCCGCTCAGATTGGAATAACGCTCTAGAAGATAATCGAAAAGAGTTAGAGACCCTTCATAAAATCGAATGTCCTAATTGTCCTTGGAATGGCAAGACAATTTTTCCATAAAAAGAACCAATAAGGAAACATTACATGATACTAATTGATGGCTCCGCTCTTTACCAAGCAACCAGTTACCTGCGAAAGTACCGAGTAAATTACCCCAAACTCATTGAATTGGCAGGCAATCCACCAGATCGCTGGTTCATTGGTCCTGGCAGTCCTAAAAATAAACAATTTCTCGAAACTTTGGCTGATCACCAAATTGAATTCATTAAAACTTCTGAATTCTTTGGAGAAATCAATTTAAGGGCGAGAAATACAGGTGTAATCAGTTATCATCTTGGCAAGCTAAGCGAAAGTAACGCTAAAGAGCCAATTTTTATCGTTAGTGACGACTTTAACCTTTGGCCAACATTCAGAGCAGGTAAGTGTACTGATAACCTTGACATTACCCTTATCTTTTGGAGTAAACTATTAGAGGGTACGGGCTGGATCGGCCCTATACTCCGTAAAGAAATCGAGTTCATTGACTTAAACGGACAAGATAAAATCGTTTGGTAAAAGGAAGTAAAACATGGTAAATGATATAGCGATTCTAAGCCAGCTTCCAAAAGCTAAACTAGCTCTCAGTCTTTTATATGATGTCTTTTGGAAGATAAAGGCAGAAAAACCGAATGCAGGAGAATTTCTACTCAATAGACTAAGAATGCTCCGCAACCATTTAGCTGAGCATTTACCAGAAGTGTCGAAGATTGACCTAGAAGAACCCAAGAAAGGAGTGTAGAAATGGAATGACTACTTTAGTTCCTATTGACGAGCAAACACATTCAATAATCAACAGCAATGGCTATGGTAATGGTAATGGCTATGGCGATGGCAATGGCTATGGCGACGGCAATGGCTATGGCTATGGCGACGGCAATGGCTATGGCGATGGCTATGGCTATGGCAATGGCAATGGCTATGGCTATGGCGATGGCGATGGCGATGGCGATGGCTATGGCTATGGCTATGGCTATGGCGATGGCAATGGCTATGGCAATGGCAATGGCTATGGCTACTAATAAAAAAAGGAGAAAATGAATGAGCTGTATTTTTGTGCTTCAACGCGGCTGGGTAGTAGTAGGCCAAGTCGAATCAGAACAAGAGAATCTTATCACACTAACACACACGTCTTGTATTCGTCGGTGGGGAACAACTAAAGGACTTGGCGAATTGGCCGAAAAAGGTCCATTTAAAAACACCGTTTTAGACAAGCAACCCAAAACAAGATTTCATCCACTAACCGTAGTGCAATCCATTGAATGCTCGGAGAAATGGAATGACTACTTTAGTTCCTAT
>Ga0137465_1000471_pt1 | contig 16146 bp, 31 predicted proteins | sample EasRivERMGT828_2_FD_104906 | JGI IMG/M metagenome (GOLD analysis project Ga0137465, IMG submission 104906) | Soil microbial communities from meander-bound floodplain in the East River, Colorado, USA - East River MetaG ERMGT828_2 | ecosystem: Environmental > Terrestrial > Soil > Floodplain ... | reverse complement strand
CGCTGATCGTTGATCGCATCGTGGCGTCATCCGCTCGCTTACGGTCTGCGGCCGATGAGGCTTTCATGTTGGCCACTTCATCGAGCAACGGTTTCTGAGCGGCCGTCACGGCTGCTGTGATCTGTGCCGAAATGTCGTCTGGCTTGGTAACACCCTTGGCTTTGAGTGCGGCCAACTCCGTGACAGCGGTTTTCGCCGCATCGAGATCGAGATCGCCCACCTTCGCTTTGAGTGGCCGCAACTCCTCGACTTCCTTCACGAGCTTGATGTTGTTGTCTCGAAACTCCACGACCTTCCCATTGGCCGTGGCCAATTCTGCAGCCGAAACAAATCCGGCCGGAGCCGCATCGAGAATCACGTGAAACTTTCCGTCCTTTGGCTCGTAGAAGGTGCGTGCCGATTCGGGCACCTTGTCAAGCGAGTCCACAACCGGTGTAAGTGCTGGCATGGCTACTGTCCTTTCTCTCGTTGCTAATTTTTTCCGGGTCCGCCAAAGTGTTGGATCGCCGATGCGGGAATCGGCTGCACCAACCGCTCTTTGTTCTTATGATGCGCGACGCACGTTTCTTTTGCGACTTCCAACAGGCCGTAGAACAGAATCTTGTTGTCCAACGGTCCCTCGACCTGCACCTGACCAGCTTCGTCCATCGAGATCTTCATTTCCGCTACGAGCTTCGGCATCTCCTCCTCCTACGATTTCAATAATCCCAAACTAAACAGAGAACGTCGCGTGAGCCGCTTCGGTGTGCCGACGAGCACGGCTCCGGCTGCCAGTGCAGCCACTTCAGGCATCGTCCGGTTCTGTTTCTGGAGAAGCTCATCCACTTTTCGGAGAGCCTCATCCAATTCAGATGTGTCCACCTGAATCTTTATGGTCATATCTGATTTCGCCATTACGCAACCTTCGGCTTGGCAGATTTCAATTGTCGGAGAGCCCGTTTCCGTGACATGGGTTTGGATATTTTTTTCTTTCCGTCCTTATCCATGATCACGTACTTATTCGGGCCGATGCGCTTGATCATACTCCGGGCTCCGGTGGTGGCTCGACGTATCCTGGCTTGCGTGGTGGAATCGGCGGTTGCGGTTGTGGCTTTGGTGTTTTCTTTTCGCGTTCCTTCCGATTCTTGTCGATGGCTTCCATTTCAGCATCCGCATCGATGACTTCGCGACCCCATCCACCGGTCACCAAAATGTTCCACCATGTTTCGTAACTGATCTCTTCGGCCTGGAGAGCGGCCAACGCGGCCTGGATGTCTTGCGGTGAGGCTTTGACATTCAGATAATCTTTATTGAGTTCCACGCCCACTTCGGTGTCCTGTGGGAGAGCTTCGGTCCCCTGCCACCACGCCACAATCCGAAGCACCAACGTGAATCCCAATTCCACGGACTGCGCCACGGTTCGAAGCGAGGCATGTTCACCCGCATGGCGCATGCTTACCGCTGATGCCGTTTCAGGAACGATCGCCGAATCCTCCAGGAGCCGTGCTCCCAGAGTGGCCATCTGTTTCTTCTTCTCGTTCATGGCCGTGACCAGCGCACCGAGTCCTTCACCGCTGAACTCCAGCATGCCGGCGGATCCCTGGATATCCAATTCCCATACTTTACTCGGACCGATCGGCAGAGGAGCAGAGTCCGCACCGGAGTTGCGCGCACCGGCAACCCATGGCGTCGGCAGCGCCACGAGGTGCAGACCATATTCGTAATCCACGCTGTTGCGCCAGTGTCCGAGGTTCACATCCGCGAGATCGATGAGCGGTGGCTCCTCCAGAGCCGGTGTTGCATTCGACGCGCAAATAAAAATGAAGGGAATGAACGGAAGTGCTTCACCTCTCCGAAAGAGATTCATCGCTGGACCATACCGAACGAACTCATGCTTTTCGGATGTTGATTTCGGACGCCACAACTGCACAACGCATTTGCTGTCCACCAGCCGGAGTTCTCGGTATTGCTCGATCACCTCGCAGACAAACGGATCATTGGGCACCGGCTGTTCGATGGATTCCTTCAGCACCAGCATCGTCAACACTTCGGCTCCCTGGAGTCTCGAGGTTTTCCAGTTGACGATATCTTCCGCACGGTATCCGATGCAGTACGGCCGGTTGTCCACCGCTGGAACCGAGGACATGTCCACGAGCACACCGAACCGGCCGATGAGCATCACTTCGTTGCCGGTCGTCTGGGCAAACATTTCAAACGGTACGTTTCCGAGTGTGATGTCGTCGAGATACGGTTTCATGTCATCCGGAAATTCCACCTCCGGTGCTTCCTGGAAGATGGACCCCATCATGCCTTCAACCGTTCGCTTGGTGGCGTTGTAGAAGCTCCCACGGCGTCGATAATCTTCGTTCTCCGTAAGATCCTTGGCCGGAAGTAGCGGCACGTACTTCACGCCAGCCTTCAAGATGGCATCCCGTCCACCGATGCAGTCACGAAGTCGTGCCCACTTCACCTTCATGTCTGCGAAATCTTTACGCTCAGTGTTAACGGGCATTCGTTACTCCGCGAAACAGTTTTGCAGTCCCTGCATGGTGAAGCGGGCGTAGTCCCTGGCCAACGAGAAGGTTCGGTAGCCTTTGGGAGACTTCGCCACGATACGATCCCTTTTGTCGATCAGTTTCCAGAACCACCGACGGCGATATTCGTACACTCGCAAATACATACGTCCTCCTATGTATCCTTCGGACAGAAATCGCGGAGGCCCACGGTGGGCAGGATCGGTTGGAAGAGATTCCCGAACGTGAGTTGCTCCAAGTAGAGATCTTCTCCGGCTGCGATGCGGGCTCTCTCCTCTGGTGTAAGTGACCACCTGGAAATCACCCGATACTCCGGTCCCTGCATGAAGCGAACCACCGGTAACTCTCGGTACTTCGGCTTTTGGTTTTTCGCCAGCACCACGTATTGGTGCTCTGGAAGAAAGTCGCGATCCTCGTCGTCGAAATGTTTCGGTTCCATTAGCAGAATAACCCCGTTACGATCCACGTGATAAATCCCATGGCCACCACCGTGAGGAGGATCGCCCGCACGCATGGCCAGCATATCCGGCCATAGAACAGTTCGGTATCACAATTCCAACAATACCGTTGATAGAACGATGGTCTCATGAGCAAATGTCCGGTGTACAGGGGATCATCTCTGAGATCACGTGATCGAGTATCGCGCACCGACCGCATACGAGCCGTCCGTCAGACAGAAGGATCGGTTGCGGATGCTCGCAGTCGAACGGACAGTGAGCATGATCGCAACCGTGCTTCTGATACCATTCTACCGTGGATGTGATGCCTTCCACTTCGCACCTTCTTCAAGGTACTTGTCGGCGTTGCCCATGAACTCGGTAACCATCTCGTCGTACGTCGGCATCTTGCCGCCGTTCCGGGCCATGAGACGTTGGATGATCGCGGCCACGGTGGGCCCGAAGATCGCAAACAGTTGAAGGATAACCTGATCCATGATGATGCTCCTCTGCTACTTGAGATTTTCGACCACCGTCCGTGCAGCAGCCAAGTACGCGGACAGTTTCGTTTTCCCGGCCGCATCGAGTCGTGCTTCGATTCTCTGAATGGCTTCAAGTCCCGTAGCTCGCCATCCTTCGGGTACTTTCTTGAGTGCCGTGAGACCGTCCGTTACAGCATCCACGACGATGCCGGTGTTGTTCGTGCTCAGAAGCGGATGGCATGGCAACGGCTCACACACCTGCACTTCGTTGAGCCCGATCGCCACATGTTGCAACGTGCCGAGTCCAACGGTCACTTCGTTGGCTTGCCACACGATGACGCCCGCTGGCGTAAGCGACGCTGGAGCTTTCGAGGCACACGAGGGTAGCACAAACAGCAACGCCACAACGAGAGCAATTCGTTTCATCTTGATTCCTCCATTAGGTTCTCTGCCTATAGTCGAATGCCGTTAATCAGATAGGCGGCATTAGCTTCCGGGTCTCCGACCATCGTCAAGACTTCTCCCGCACCGAGATCCCGTATCTCGACGGGTGCCTTGGGAGTGAGGGGATTGTACACGGCCACGCGACAGGCATTCCGTGCGGTCACCTTTCCTTCTTTCAGTACGCCAGATGGTGCTGTCAGAAAAGTTCGGCCATCCGGGCTACTGGCCGCGTAATTCTTATTCAGTCCGCGTCCTTCTTTCCCTTCCCAGAACTCGTGATTCCGAAGCGGATGCGGAGGAGTAGCCCATGCATCGTTCGATCGCGTCCAATCCTCCACGCCTTCTGGGAGAATGGAATCGATATCTCGAACGGCCGTCATGATCGCATCGATGCCCGGTGTTTCCCAGAGGTTCGCCGGACGGAATCCGGTGGATCCCTCTTTCGGAACACCGTAGATGCCGGCTCCGTTATGTAGGATAAAGGATCCTCCACCGCAGAGAATGCCCACGGCTCTGGACATGGCCAACCGGAGCGGATCACTACAACTCGAGACGCTCGATAGGGGACCCTTCCCTTCACCGAGAGAGGTGGGCCACTTGTAATCCTTGACATCCCATCCCTGACGGACGAATCTCCAATCGAAATCACTGGCCGTTCGAGAGAGGTGCACCGATGCCGCATTACCTGCACCCTTGGCCAACAACTCTTTCATGACACCGCCGTAATCGTCGCCGTAGCCAGGAGCCACGAGGAGCCCGGTGGCCAGGAGCTTGCGTCCCATCTTCACGATGAGATCCTGTTCCTTGATGTTCCGCTCGTTGACCGGTTCCGCGTACAAAAACTTGTGCTCACGGCCTTTGATGATTTCCACCCACATGTCGGTGGTTCGCAAATGGTCACGCTTGCTGCCACCAGTAATCGTGATCTGGGTACGAATGCCGTACTCATCGTACGAGGCATCTACCATGGACGCGGCCAACTCCTGGTAGCCCGGCCATGTTGAATCGGTTTCGAGTCCGGTCCACGCGACATCCCCGAGGACGCGATTGAAATCGTATTTGTATTTTTGCAGATACGCCCATTGCTGACGCACACGATCCGGTTCCGTGCGCCAGCCTCGCAACGCCCAAAAGAGCGTGGCACCGAGCGGAAAAAACCGTCCGGTGTCGTCTCTGAATCCGCGGCCGTCTGCGCGGACGATCCCTGTCCGACGGCGACCTAAAAACCTGTCGGCTTCGTGAAGATGTCCGGTGAAAATCGAGGAGGATTACTCTTCGTATCCAGAAAGCCGTGCTGCACCAGTGTGACGCCGTCGTCCCACACCAACGTCAGCTCTGCTCCGTGCCCAGAGACTAATGAATCAGCAAGCGGGATCAGATGCGCGGGCCGATCGTCGAACGTCCCGGGCACACCAACAACCTCATCACCCTCGTCCGGTTTCAATCGCACTTCCTTGAACGCGGCATTCGTAGAGATTGCTAACGGTTTCATTGAACCTCCAGGTTCCGGTTTGGGTTTTGGTTTTGGATTCGGGATTGTGCTCTCGGATCCGATGCGCGCCATAAGGAGATCGCATCGGCCGTTCCTCACGCCGAAGTTCGTGAACCAACATGCCCACTCTCCGGTCGGGTCCACGCACGCTCGCAGTTGTCCGTTGTATTTTTCATCGTCGGACGCATCTTCTGGTATCAAGGCCATGAGACCCGGAGCAATCACCCGTGGCGGATGCGCATCACTGATCGAGAGAGCCAGAAGTTCACCACTCCAATTCGAACTCAGTAAGGCGAGATCCGCGCGATCCCGACAGGCCACATGGCCCATCCCTGGTCCCCATTCCGGAGCCTGCCAAATCAATTCGCGTTGTCCCCACACCTCGAGATTCCATTTGACCAGCGCACCGGGCTCGTGCTCGTCATCTTCTCCGATCACGATCTTGTCGCCCACGTCGCAGTGCCCTAAGGCACCCTCTTTATTGCTGACGATACGATTATCGCCTTGGGCCAGATCGATAAAGAGATTTCGGGAATCCCCGTTCACGCGTTCTTGCACAACCAGATGATAGCCACTTTTATCAATCTGACATTCATCCACGACGCCGGAGGAGCGGAAAAACTCCTGCTTCTGGCCGTCATCTACCACGGAGCCGATAGCTTTGTAGTCGGCATCCTGTACCGTGGCCGAATGCACGCGATCGGTGCGGCTGCTGTGGGCCTGTTTGATGAAGGAGCCGTGATCTGGATGTAGCGTGAAAACATTTTCGGATTGACCGGTTGTGATATCGAAGGTGCGAAGTTCATTGCCCTGAATGTAGTAAAGCATCGAGGGATTGGTGTCGCTGAAATACCATCCTTCCGCTTCTCCCTCCATCGGCAGTTCCCGATGAAGGGAAACCGAGAGCGTACGCTTGTCAACAGCCAGGATCATCGGTCGTTGACCCTTGCGGCCTACGAGCACGAACATCCGGTCCGATCCTTCGTGGTTGTTGATGACCGACCAGTAAGAGTAGAGCCGTGGCGGGACACCGTTCGGCGCATTCGAGGCATTCGTCAAGCGGATGCCCTGTGTCGCCGGAAAATCGAACGGTCCCAGTCGATCCGGTACGTTCACGGCTCCTCTTTCTCTTTCTCTTTCTCCTCAGTATCAGTGGACTGCACAATCACATTCCCGGTGCGCCAAAGCGTGTCCATGAAAATCCGCACGGAGCCACCAGCCGTGCGTACGTATTCGAGCTTGCCGGAGGAGAGCCAGTTGTAAATCGTTCTCCTCGACACACCGGTGAGTTCACAGGCTTTCAGAATCGAGACACTCTTACGAATGAGGGTCATCGGTCCTCATCCCCGTGAATCTTCTTCCACTCCTCTACCAAGGCGCGAATCCGTTTGATCAACGCTTTGTACTCCGGTGTCTCCCGATGATTTTTACCGCCGGCATCTCTTCGTGATAGAGCCGTTGAATCTCTTCGAGGAGCTTATCCCCATGAGGCATCCCGCACCCGAACTTCGGATACGCCACCAAGAAATTCCAGGGATGCCAGCATCAACGAGTCGGCATCATCCGGTGACGGCTTGTTCCGTCGCTTGATGTCATCCTTGGATTCCATTTGAATCTGGCCGCGAGAGTTCCGCTTGTAGCGGAGATCTACGAGTTGTGCCGCCAAGTCGTCATCGTGTTCATCAATGTCAATGTTACCGGATTGGAACGTTTCGCGGAGTGCCCAGTACCCTTCGGCTCTGACATTCGCGAAATGTTCCTTGTCCTTCGCCGGTCGCGACACATTGACGCCCACGACGCATTTAATTTTCTGTTCTTGCGCACGGTTCACCACCCCGCGTCCGATACCAATCTCGTCCACCTTCGCTTTCGTAATCGGCGCTTCGGGCATCAGTTGCTTGCGGGTGTTGATAAAGGCGAGGAGCGTCCCGCACGTTTCCATGGTGTCCGGATTCTGGTCGCGTTGAATAATCCGGTAGTGCGGGCCTTGCCGTTCGCAGTAGGTGCTATTATTGCTGCCACCGCCCACGTCCAGGCCGAACTCATGCGGGAGAGCCGGAGGCAGATCGCGGAGTTGCGCCGCCCGAATCCATTTGATGGGAATCAATCCGCCCACGGTCGTGCCAGGGAATTGGCCCAGCACTTTGCTAATCCAGAACGGATTCTCTTCTCCCCATTTCCGTTTCTTCTCGTCCACCCACATCTTGCCGACCAGGAGCGGTCGCAGTCGATCCGGTACGGCTTCTTTGGTAAAGTTCGGCGTGTCGAACGCGGAAATCGGAATCACATTCCAGCCGGATCCCGGATCGCAGATGCGTTTGAACTCCGTTTCGGGATCGTCTGGGTTTCCGATGGCCAGGAATCTGGAATCATCATTCGCAATAAGGGAATCGGCCGCTTCCCAGAGGGGCGTGGCGTTGATGCCTCCGGCCTCATCAAAGATCACGAGCACGTAGCGCGCATGGATACCCTGGAACGCGGCTGGATCGAGATCATCCGGTTTCATCCCGAAGGCGACCAACTCCTCTTTACCGTTGGCCATCTGCATGAACCATTCCGTTTGATTCGTGCGGCCCATGAGAGAGGCTTTCCCGTGCGCGCGATTGATCTCCCTCCAGAGAATGTTACGGACCTGTCTGCCTGTGGGTGCTGAGGTCACGACAAAGGCTTCACCCACCGGATGATTGCACAGCCAGTGGGCTCCGATTCTGGCTGCGAGAAAAGATTTCCCGGATCCGTGGCAACTCGGAACGGCCGTTTTCCGGTTATCCCGCACGGACTCCATGATCTCGACTTGTTTCGACCAGAGATGCTCTTTGAGAACGTTGCGGATCCAACCGGGCCCATCCCGCAGATAGGTCCGGCGTGCAAGTTCGGCTTGTATGGCCGCAAGCTCTCGAACCGGATCACGATGCTGCGAGAGGAGCGCAGATGCGGGCATTTACTTAAAAAGGGAAAAGGGTTTCCGTGCGCCGCAGATACAGCCGATTTGGCCTTGCGGAAATTCGCCGATGCGGCCGATCCGCCATTTGTGAAAACCACACCAACACAGCACGAAGCGAGCGAACGACGTTTCTTTCTCTTCCGCGCGCGCGATTGGGGATCCCTCTCCTCTCTTCTCCGTAGAGGTAGGCTCTGGCTCGCAGGTATACGTTTTGATGCCGGCATTCCTTGTTTCGATCAGGCGGAATCCCGGCATGGCCTGAATGGTCACATGCAGATCCGCATCGCCGGAGAAATGCAGATCATCGGATGCCAGCACGGAGAGGTTGCAGCGTACGAGATCATCTACGGCGAAGTGCAGGGAGAAGTCCATGAGATCCGGCGTGTCATGGCCGTTGATGCGGAGAGCGGCACCGCGTTCTTTCGATGGGCCGTCGATTTCAATCCTGGCCATTTTGAATTTTTCGCAATGTCATTTCCCGGTCCTTGATGCGCTGATGCGCGCGACGGATCTCCTCTCGGCTCTCCGCTCTGGCTGCCAGGGATGCGAAATAGCGAATTTCCCGTGCGATTCTTCTCGTTATGGTTATCGGATCTGCAGGCTTGGCAGGGGAATGGAGCCCGTCAGCGTGCCGATCAGCCAGATGATCAGGGCGATGATCATGCCCACCGTCAGGATTTGCTTGAACGGTTCCGGCATCGGGATGTACGTCAGGATCAGATAGCAGATGAACCCGATCAGTGCGAGCGTCAGGAAGAGCACGAGTAGTCCGGCCATGAGGGAATCCTTTCAGCATGATGGGTTATTCGAGGAGGAGGAGTTGCATGATGCTTGTCTTGCCGGTATCGCACACGGCCCACAATTGCGAGATGGGCGTGAGCACCGGCAAGATGTGCATCTCGAGCCAGGGATCCACCGAGTTCTTCTGCAGCATGAACCCGGTCGCAAACGTGACGGTGGGTCCGCCGATGGCCACCTCGTTCGGGCCGATGTTCCGGAGCCAGACATGCACGTTCTTCTGTTGCTCCTGCACGAGCAGGATGCGTGTCGCGGTGATGGTACGACGTTCAGCGATCATTGGGTGATACCGAAACAGAAATTGAATTGAGTGCTACGTGTGGATCCCGCACTAAATGCGAATTCATTAAGGGGGCACCCCCCTCGCGAATTTATTTTTTCGCGTGCTTCTTTTTCTTGCCATGCACCTCGATGTCATCTTCCTCTTCGAGCATTCGGTCCACATCCTGGTCATCCGCGAATCGCGAATCGGTTTCGTCCTTCTCGATGTTGAGATGATCGAACCATTCGCCTTTGAGTGCGCGATCTTCCTGCTCATTCTCTACGCGGACGGCCTGTCCCTCTCTGCTGTAGCGATAGCACGGATAGCTTGCCATGTCCTCTCCTCCTCTAGTGGATGTGCTTGTCTGGTGTGGTGCTCAGCATAGCGGCGATGTCGAGTGCTCTGGCTCGTAGCTCCTCTGTCGATAACGCTGATAGCTCCTCCTGCAGCGAGAGGGTACCTGAATGTTCGACCATTTCCTTGGGCTTACCCTTCGCATAATACCAGAGCATACATTCTACGGCGGGTCGGATATCTCGAACCCGTAGGTCCTCCAGTAAACGAGCCCGGTATATCGGATCCTCTACCATTGCCAAACAATCGAGTTTCGCGATGAGGGGAACTTTCCGCTTTTTTCCTGCTCGTTCCTGCATCGCATCAGCTTTTCTGGCCGAAAACCGGTGCGGGCCTTGATGATTCTCCTTCTTGATGCAGCTGACACCGAATTTTTTCGTGTCGCAGCGAGGAACGGTTCTTCCTGCAGGGCGTACGAACTCAATCTTTGCTCGTTTTTTCATCGCACCGTTACTCCACGTTTTTCTGGAGTGCGAATCACCAATAAATGGTGCATAAAATCCACGTTTCTGCGTTTTCCACGATTGAATTGCATTTCATGCGGCGTTTATTGGTGATTTCAGCACTGAATCGCCCATGAATGGTGCGTGTAAATGCAATTTCGAATGCCGTTTATCTGACTGAGGGTGGTCTTTCTGCGACTAACTATGGCCCTTCCTCCTCAGAGGGAACGGCTTTTGCACGAACCCCACGTCCATCCCATGTTTATATGAAGAAATCGTTGTTTCGGGCAATTCACTATCTGTTTGGAGAGGGTAGGGTAGGCCCATAGAGCACCGCTCCTCGGCTCCTTCTTCCGCATTTCCCCTATGAAGATGACTCGTTTAAGGTTATGTTTGTGATCTTTTTTTTCCAACAGAATTTTGAACAGCAAGGATAGACACAGGGGGGATAAGTCTGACGTGAATTCCCTCTCTTACGCAATTCATCCATATAAACCGGGCTCCAACTCCACGTTCCTCCAGGCCGAAACCCGACCGCTCTCTGGCCGCAACAAAGTTCTTGCTCGTTAACCTAGTTAACCCGATAATCTCTCCGCTCTGCGAGAGAGCCGAGAGGAGCACACGAACCAAACCTATGCCGAAGAAAGGTTATCAACAAACGGCCGCGCATCGTCGCGCGATCAGCCGTGGCCATACTGGTCTGAAGTATCGCCCATCACAAAAATCGAAACGATGGTCGAAAGAAGCACGGCAACGTAATCGCCTACGACGTGAAGAGAAACAGGAACAACAGCGACAACACCAAGCGGACGTTATCCGACAACAAGATCGACAACTCATGAGAGAGTGGGCCGAAGAAGAACGGCGACTGGATCGGGAGCACGGACCGTGGCCCGTTCAACAACGGCCGATCAGGCCATATCTCCGAAAGAGCCGAGCAAGTATACGACCCTGCACGCACCCTCTCCTGAGAGGAAACGTTCGTCCATGTTGGCACCGCCGATCTCTTCGACTCCGTTGCCCTAAATGTCATCGAAAATACTGCCCTGAATGTCAACACAATGCCAAGAAAAAAAGGCTATAAGCATACACGACAGGAACGAGCAGCCATTGCCTCAGGTATGCGAACACGGCACGAGAAAGTTCGCGTGGCGATGGCTCGCTACTACAAAGAGAAAGGATCGCCACCTCGAACCAAACCGGATCCTCCCTCCACACCCGTGCCTCTGTCTGCCTCATCCATCTCCAAGCCTGCCTACGAGCAATGGGGACTCTACGGCTTTCGGGAGAACGGTGACTACTACTTTCTCCATGAGCGATTCGATTCACTGAAAGATCTCCAGGGATGGCTCACGAAAATTGAGCCACCACTCGCCTTTCCGCTCTGGACCTACGTGAAGAGTGGTGCTACGGAGAAAGATTGTTTCATGCCCATTCGTATCCCACCGGTAGAACTCAGAACAGTGGGACATCGCTTTCAGCAACTGAAGGAGAAGAAGAAATGACCATCGGCACCGACTGGGTTCGCGTAGTGGCCGAAGCGATCGAGAACGATATCGATGATAACACGCCCTACGATCGAGCGATTGAATACATCATCAAGGCCATCAACCAGCACTGCCCATTCAAACCGGAGACGGCCTACGCAGAGGTTCGGCTCTGTCCACTCGATCATGCGGCCTTGCGACAGGAGCTCACGGAGAAAGGACTACCGACCACACCCTGTCCGGAATGCGGAGAGCCGATCGCACCCTCGGATCTCGTTCTCTATATGACTACCACCGACGGACCGATCCGTGATGCGGCATGGCTGCGCATGTACGCAGAGAAGATTCGCAACGGGACGGCCTTCGGCTTTGATATCCCGAACACGATCGCCACCACGATTGACGGCATTGCCAATCGCATGCTGACCAGGAGCGACACATGATCCGAGAATGGATGGAATGGATAGACACCGTGACAATTCCTGCATGGACCGTGGGCTTGGCGATTATCCTGGCCATGGCCGTGCTCCTCTTCCTCTCCACACGCCCACGAAAGGATCCCTTATGAATACGGGCGTCTATCGAAAAGTCGAAGGGCGCACCGGCGTCGGACAACTCTATGAATTCGATTGCCTCTGCCGACACCACACGACCGGAGAAGAGTTCGTGGTCTACGTGCCGCTCCGAATCGAGCCTGACTGGACAGGCACCGTGCGTCATTGCTGTCTCGAACGAGCGGCCTTTGAGAAAAAGTTCGAATACGTGAGCGAGGGATTGCCATGAGCTTTGATTGCCCACCCTGGAATCCGGAAACCGACCCGGTGCTTCTGGCTCTCCTCGGAAAGTTTATTGAGGAGTTGTCCGAATGCTCACACATGGCCGCTCGCTGTCTCATCCAAGGCATCGGAGAAGTCGAGCCGGTTACCATGCTACCGAATCGCGGAGAACTGGAAAAGGAAATCGCGGATGTGCTGGCCACCGCGGAATTGGTCTGCATCAACCTCCGGCTGGATCGTCGCGCTATGCAGGAACGGCAGATCTCCAAGATGTCTCACCTTGACGGCTGGCATGCCCGCTTACGAAAGGAACAATGACATGGAAACGCTGGTGCATCCCCTCTTCTCGGATCATCTCCATGTCCTGAAAAAGGGTCTCCTGGCTGCTGCACGGCCGCTCCTCCGGGACTTCACTTATCGCACGGGTGTCTGTCCTAAAGGCGTTCGATTTACGATGATCGAAAGCACCACGCACGGCGATGCGCTCTCGAAATATGAACTGGCTGGAGTCAAAGTGGAGTTTGATTTATGAACCGACGCACCTTTCTTCGTGGCACGCTCCTCTCCGTCGCAGGCTCGCAAGCTCTCGTGCGCTTAGCGACGCCGGCGGAATCCGAAGCCTTGATTCCTCAACACGCACTCGTGCTCGGACATCCGCAACCGGAACTCGACCCGACGCTCGCCTTCATGAATGCGCCAGAGGTGTACATGCGGCGACCGGAGGATGGCGCCTTTTTCTGCATAGGCATCTGCACGAAGATCGAGGTGCACACGCCCACCTTCGATTCGTCATCGGCCTGGGACGGAGAAGTACGATTGATTCCAGGATTGAAGCGTGGCGAACTCTTTTTCGAGGGACAACGCTGATGCCGCTGTACGACTTCAAGTGTCCCGAATGCGGCCGCGTGAAAGAGATCCTCATTCGAAATACCAAGACACCAATTCCGGTCTGCGAACATGTGGACCGGACATGGCCGATGATTCGACAGATAGCCAATAGCGTTGGCGATCCCGTCATCATGGGATTCAATCAAGAGAACGGCTACTCCACTCCGGATGAGCGGTTTAAACCTTCTGGCATTCCAGGCATCAAGGTGCAGACACGAAAGGGACGCGGATGGGTATAAATTTTCGGTCGGATGCGTTTGCCCTGGCACTGTCGCCACTGGAGAGAGGCCCGTGGATTGAAGCCGAGTGGCGCGATGGGCATGGTGATGAAGCTCTCCGGCTCCTCGAATACCGACTGGTTTCAATCCCGATTCAATCTGTTACGGGGACCCGTCGCTGGTCGTACTACAGCACCGTACTCCGCTGTACGGTTCATGTCCTGAGGGTGGGCTATGTTCTTCGAACGTGACAACCCCATTCAAATTCCACCTCGAACCTTTCCCATGAAGAAAAACAAGGACGGCGTCTGGGTGCTCGATCGCGCGTCCACCAACGCGTTCACATTTGTCTTTTTCGATGAGCCTGGGTATGCCTCGTTCGAGGAGTGCGAAGCATACTTTACAGAAAGGATGCGCAATCGCGATGGAAAATGAATCCTACCTTCGGGTACTCGAACGAGATGGCCGACGCTATCGGGAACTTTCGGCTGGTGAAGCAAAGGCTATGTTTGAAGGCACGGAAAAACAGCGCACGCACTTATGGGACCTGCATCACCGCCGGAACATCGTGGTCATCGACGGAGATTTTTTCTGGGACGAAGGCCCGATCGCCAGGATTCCCGCGAACACGTTGCAGCCAGGAACCAAAATCACCATCAAGGCCGAAGGAAAAATCGTATGCGATTGACTATCGGCGTGGTTGGCTCGAGACGTCGCGATGATCTGGACTCACATCGAGAAGTCATACGAGCCGTGGAAGTCTTGATGCTCCGCTATCGGAACAAGATTACGGCCATCGTGTCCGGTGGTTGTCCGAAAGGTGCGGACCGGTTGGCTCCTCTCCTCGCAAAGAAATATGGGCTCACGCTCGTCGTTCATTATCCAGATTGGAAACGCTACGGACAGGCGGCACCCTTCGTGCGCAACGAGAAAGTAGCCGACGACGCTTCGTATCTGGTGGCAGCCGTAGCAGAGGACCGAACCGGAGGGACGGAGGATACGATCAAAAAGTTTCTCAAGAGGAGGCCACGCCGATGCCTGACGCTCGTGTAAAAATGTTTCCCATCATGTCGGGCTCTGGAAGTTATCGCGGTACGATCACGGAGATTCCGTGGTCCACGATTTCGAAGCATGCGCGACAAGCGAGAGAGAATCATTATCAAACGATTGAACGGCTGGCAGAGCGTGGCGGCCTGTGGGCCAGCGAAGCCGTGGCCGTGTTGGAAGATCGCGAGTGGCATCATATGGACCTATCGGCCGCAGAGGAGCGATTGAGAGAATTGATACGGCTGTAACTCCACCAGAAGGGACAGAAAGTAGCACCTCAAAGGGAGGGGGTTATCGTACCTGGTACGCACCGGGCTCCTCCTAACCCACGGATTTTGCCCTGGCATGCCATCCGGAATATCTAGCAATTTCGTACTTCGCATTTTCTGGTGCAAATATGGACGTATTAAATCCGGAAGTCGGCCAAATCCGCACGCTTCGTTCTTCCCTTTCTACCCTGCAGAGAGGGATAATAGAGTCCTCGGGTGGGAGAGCGGTAGGAAGGGTACACAGCCTAGAGCCCAAGCGGCCAAGTGCTAATGTGGTAATCCCCTTCAGGTCTTCCCCACAGCGAGCTTTCTTTCTCAACAAAATAGCGACCGGCTTCCAGAAAAGCGTTCTAAGGAAGGCACCTAAATCCTTCCTGTCCTGCGGGACACGCAAGCACTGGAGACAATCCCACCAATGGCTGGTCGCCTTCAGTATCCAATGTCGAGGCTGAAATCGAATGCGTCGCGCGCAATGCGCTGGCAGAAAGAAGTCAAGCAGCGTTGGATATGAGATGAGGACAGGAGCCTAGCACGCTCCTGTAAATCCCTCACGGCCTTTTGCCGTGATTGGTTCCAAGGCCAAAACGAAATGACCGTATTTGAAACGACACTCACCCTGATGGAAATCGAATTGATGATGGCTGGCTTCGGCCTGACGCCCGACGTGCTCTGATGAGGACAACGCATCTCTGCGTTGTAAATCCCCGGCTGCATTCCGCAGTCGTATGGTTCCAAGGCCATTCAGGATTTCTAACAACGGTGATGGTGGAGATAGCACAATGAAATCAAACAAGAGCGTCAAGTCGAATCGTGGCACGTTCGCGTCCTTCGCATTCGTGAAGATGACCGACAAGGTGCAGGCCGGGATTCAGAGCGTGGTGCTGGACGCGGTGAAGAAAGCGAAGAAGGGCACCGTGGCGGAAATCGCGGCCGTGGCCGTGAAGCTCGGACTGAAGAAGGTCACGGACCAGAATCCGCTGACGCAAACGCATGTCCACCTGAATCGCCTCAAGGCTCTGAAGGCCGTGAAGCGCATTGAGTCCTCGAAGAAAGCAGCGTAGGAGTAAGACGCTGTGTGGTGCGCAGGAAACGGTCCTGCGTATCACAGAGCACTTTTGCTCTCGATGAAGGAGATGGCAATGGCAATCAAAAAATTTTATCGTGGCTCCTCGGTGTTCAAGTGCAAGGTGTGCGGTCGTGGCACAAGAGACACCGGCGTGCAGTCTGCCGGAAATAAAATCTGTCCGCAGTGCTTCGAATTGGCCGGACTGGAAAATAGCATCAGCGACGGG
>Ga0137465_1000470_pt1 | contig 16149 bp, 5 predicted proteins | sample EasRivERMGT828_2_FD_104906 | JGI IMG/M metagenome (GOLD analysis project Ga0137465, IMG submission 104906) | Soil microbial communities from meander-bound floodplain in the East River, Colorado, USA - East River MetaG ERMGT828_2 | ecosystem: Environmental > Terrestrial > Soil > Floodplain ... | reverse complement strand
TTCAGAGTTGTCTGCCCAATCAATAGAGACAACATTAACTCCTCCGCTCGCTGTTAAGCCTGTAGGAGCGTCCGGTGCCGTTGTGTCAAGATAGATTTGAGCATTTGCTGTACAACTAACGTTAAATGCTTTGTCTCTAACTTGAGCATAGACTGTCTTAGTGCCGTCTGATCCAGTTTCTAATGTCCATGATCTAACAGAAGTAGGGTCATACTGTTCCCAATTAGTCCATCCATATGTCGGAGGATAATTAGAATATCTAATTTGATAGACTCCAGCACAATCGTCACGTCCCTTAGGGCCGATACCGGAGTCATAAATTAACGAGTTTCCAGAAGCATCTCGTTGAGGATGAATAGTAATGTTTGTATTCCATGCCCACTGAACTCCACTTCCTACATAATCTTGACCGACAAATAGTGCTATAGCTGCTCGCGGCGCGCGTCTGTCTAATATAAACTTACTGAGTCTTTCATCATTGGACATATTATACGCAGCGCCGGTTTCAGTCCCAACTTTGTGACCGGAAACAAGAATCGTAATTGTTCCATCCCATGTCCCTTGAGGGAAGTCTGAAGTAGGCACGACATTGAAAGTATAATAGATTCGATCATTGGGATACGTTGCAGCAGTTCCATCTAAGTTATATGGGCCTAATACATATGTGTCAGGAATTGATCTAGCTGTTCCTGCCGGTGAAATCATCCACACTGAGGGACGAGATTGAAACGGATCAATCGAAAGTAGATCTATTCTTATCGGTTGGAAATACCCACTAAAAGTATTCCATCCAAACGCAGTCGAATATGGGCCGGTATTGTCTCCGCTTCCAACTAACACAGCGACTTGAGCATCCGAACCGTAGTTTGAAGTATATCCAGAAGCTATAGTAGAATAAGACGAAATATCTCCAGCAGCATTAATGTGTCTTAATCTGTAATATTTGGTTGTTCCATAATCTAGATTAGCATCAGTAAATAGAGTTTGAGTAACAGGAACAGTAGCAAGTTCAACCCAACCGGAAGGAGTTCCTAAAGTATTCTCTGTTGTCCCAAATATCTGTGTCTGTGCTCCACCGTCATTTGTTCCATTAGTCCAGCTTAAGTCAATTGCTCTCAGTCCATCATTAGTTGGATAACCGGCTAGCCATGTCGGAGCAGTTGGAACAGCCGGAACTCTAGCCCCATCCACATACCTCCCCAAAGCTCCATGAAGCTCGAATACGGCATTATCTAAAGCTACTGTATGATATATGTCAATTCGAGTCCATGAGTTCTTAGCGAGATTAAACGTAGCTGTGGACGGTCTTGCAAAAGCGTTTTGTGAAGAATAGACGTTTATTCCGCTAACATAGATAGCAACGTTGTTACCGAAATTACAGAAGAACTCTATAGGAATTGTTCTATTTTCAAATGCTACAACTTCTACTGAATATCTGGCATTATATCCTGAAGTTAGATTCGATACAGAGAAGTCTCCATTAACTGAATTAATAATTCTACTTTGGAGAAGAGTAGAGTTTAATGCTATATCTTGAGAGTTAACTGTATAAGTTAGAGAGTTCCTATAACCGGAAGCTGTTAGTCCTCCATTGGGATCGAGCCATAAAGTAGGATGTTCTCCTCTTATGCAAAGTCTAGCTTTGTTCCAGTTGAATGTTCTACAACCACTAACTACATAAAACTCTTCATACGGTTCACGAGGAACATTCGCTAGGCACTCTCTTAGAACGTTTCCTCCTGAAACAGAATAAGTTAAGAACTGACAGTGAACAGAGTTTTTATAGAAGAAAGTAGAACTCCATTGGAATTCTGAAATTCCAATAGTGGGATAATCAGATATAGACTTTGTTTCTCCGCCTAAATACTTAGCGTTTGGGGAGTAAACAACTCCTAAGTTTCTGTCTTTATCCCTTACTACTTCTAATATCTGTTCGTATTGAGTCTTTTTCATGCTGTAAGACTAAAGTCCCCTTCTTCCAAAGAACCAATCTGCGTCAGTAAATGTTAGCAATACATCTGGATTAACGTCAGAATCAGAATAAGGATGTCCCCACGGAGGATACTCCGACGATGGGAATGCTAATCTATAGTTGTAGTTGTTCTTGATAGTATAGTAAGCTTTCCAATATCTATGGCCTAAAGCGTTATATTTCAATTGATTGCGGTCAATTGGATTAGCGACTATACCCCCAATTGGAGGAGCAGGAGTAAATGTGCTTAGATACTCTCCGCTTGCGATTGTAGAACTATCCCCGAAGATACTCCTTGACACCCCTATCGGACTGTAATATGCCCTGAGCCTAAAGTTAGTACAGATTTTTCCTGACGTTCCATCAGTATAGATTTGATCATTAGGTTTCCATGTGATTTGACTTCCTGCACTAGATCCTAATCTTCTACCGGAACGATCCCATATATCAAATTCAATTAAATATCCCTGTGAAACAATGGTTGATCCTTGTTGTGTAATAATACTTCTATCATTAAATGTCGTTCTCCATGTTTCTGTAGCGTTTCCTACTTGATGTTGCTTTGATGGGTCCATGTATGACGGAACAGCTAATTGATTCCAACTTACAGGAGTTCCGAAGTATATTGGCGAGAACTCTGCTGATTTTGGATTAAAGTAAAATTCTATATCGTTATATGGCCTGTAAGTTAGATCTTCAATGATTTTGTATCTAGATCCTTTGTTTTCATATACTTCGAATGGACTTGAGTTGATATAGGATAAGTTCCTGCTCTGTCCCAACATAGTTGAACTATAAGCGTCACTGAGTACATATGCGGCCCAGTGCCAGAAACTTGTAGACATTCTCATTGCTAAGAGTCTGGATATACTTGATCCAGAAGAGTTCTTAGTATTGATTGCAACTTTCAGTCCTTTGTTGCTATTGCTAGCCGGCCCGAATTCTATATATTGAGACATATTATTATATTCAATTGATTCAAGAGTTGTCTTATATGGATCTCTTGTTGGCCAGTTTCCAATTGGAGAAGGAGAAACTTGAAAGTCAATGTATGTGACTTGTCCCTTCTGAATATCAAAGAACGCAGTATAATAGCTAGTGCTTGTTGTTGGAGCTAAGTTAGGATTGTTAAATGCTTTAGGAAGATTCTCTGTGCTTACTACAGTTACGTTATCAGCAAGATCCTCAGTCCCATAGTTCTTGAACTCGAACTTAACTATATATCTTCCATCATGAGCATAGATGTTCTTTGCCGATACTGTAGGATCTATCCCTTCGTCTTCTCTCAAAGCATTCGTCGAATGGCTCCAGCCGGTATGATCGATCCCATCCCAATACAAATCATAATGTCCCCAATCTTGAGATATCCATTCAGGATCATCGAAACCGGTTCCATTCGGCTTTAAGAACGCTACAGCAGATAGATCGCTAGTGTTAAATGTAAATGCCGTTCCCCAATACGGTTGTGTTCTTGCTGGCATGATATAGATTCTGACTTCGCCAGGAATAACTTGATCGAACGATATCTTAAGCAGTCTCGATCTTCCACTAGAACTTACTCTAGAGCTTGATCCTTCAGATTCATAAGGATCATAAGATCCATTAAGTGAGCTACTAAATCCACTAATTCTAGGATCGTCTGAATCATCAGTCAGTTTAATGTTTACGAACGGTTGACCGTTAAATGTGTTTATATCCGGCTCCGGCTTGACTTGAATAGAGGGCCACGGTATGTATGGAGTTGTATCGTATTGAACTTCGTAAGACTTAGATCTAATAGTCTCGCTGAATCCTTCGACCCACTGAGTTGTTCCAAATCTTCCTAATGTTCTGTATCTAATATCAGCAATCGTTACAGCGTCGTCTATTTCAACTAATGGATTTCCTATAGATGTAATCCTCGGTGTCTTTCTACCAAAACGGAATCTATCGGCAACAGAGATAGCTAATGCGTCAGCATGATCTTGTCTCATGATGTTGGGTTCGAAAATGACGAAGGGTTTCCTTCTTCCTATGTTGTAGATAGAGTCTAATCTATATACTGAATCTACATCAATGACTCTTGAGAAGATATACTTATTGGATGGATTGTTTGGGTTCATGATCTTAGAAGTTTTAGGATCTGATATTGGTCCTAACTGATTTCCTACAACAATCACATCGTTTCTTATGTCTTCTGAAGAATCATCTATATCCATAGAAATGATATTGTTACCGTATTCACCGGTGGCGAAGAATGCTGTCGGTTCTTCTATATCTGTGTTGTAAATTCTTATTTCGTCTATGCTAAAGCTAGATCCAGAAACATGAATGTCATACATGCCGTAAGGGAATCTAACTCCATAAGTATCAGTAGGGATAGATATATCAGAACTTCTAATAGGGACAATGCACGGATTATTGCCGGTCCTTAAAGACACTCCATCATAAACAAATCTTAGAGCTTGTCCTTCTGTAACTTCTTCTTTGATTTTAGAAGTTATGTTTTTATAGTATACTACAGAATTATCAGATCTTTTAATAACAAATATGTGCCCTTCTCTATCGGCAACTCCAACTAATCTAACAGCAGGAGTAACTGTCTTTCCTATTAGTCTGCCGAAATAATCATTATTAGCTTGTGAGAAGGTTCCGACTTGAGGATCGAAATATCCCCATCTGACTGGTTCAGCATCAGTGTTAGTTAACAAAGTAACTTGCTTTAATTTGCTGACAATGTTTGGACAGAATCCAAATATAGAAATCGGTTTGTTAGCCGGTATGTCAGACGTTACAACTTTAAGTGCATAAGTATATCCGCCGGAGATAGTAAACGTTTTTGGAGAATCAAACTGTATTTCTTTTGTTTCTTCTCCTCTGTTCCGCATACCGGTTGAAGTATAGGGCTTATAGTCTGTTAGGACTTGATATCCGTTTCCATAAGTTGAATGGAAGCTTGTGTCATTAGATGCACTCTTGACTCCCATATACATATTAATCTTAAAGTCGTCTTTATAGAAAACTCCAAAGAAGGGTATATCAATAAGGTCATAAGCAGTATTGAAAGTGAGTCCTGAAACAACAACTGTTTTGGTCGGTCTGAATATGAACATAGACTGATAACCGCTAGCAGTTTCAAGTTCCCCAAACAGTCGTCCACCGGCTTGTTGCACTCCCCACAATATGCTATGAGAACTCCACGGAATGGGTTGTGTTGGGTTTACTAACGGAACTGGAATAATCTCATATGTCAACTCATTAGGAGATATCCTTGTTAGAATTTCATCTTCAATAAGATCCCATCGATTTAAATTAGCACTCAGTCCTGAAGTAAGAACTAAAACAACGTCAAACTTAGAGCCGCTAACGGTAACTGCTCTAACTGGATTTGGAGCAAAATAATTTCCTTGAGTTGCTCTTATGTCTGTATAAGTAGTCGGTGTTGGGCCTCTCCATAAGTTGCTATTAGAATCAACTATTGTGTAATTATTCTTAGTAGAAAATACTGCATATCCTTCATTGTTAAATCCTATTTTGTATCCATGAGAGTCTGCTATTTTTGAAATCATATCTATAGGTTTATCACCGAAGCCAAATCCCCACAGATACTTATCGTCTTTTTGATCTTTGTCTTCTCTAATAAACTCGTTCCCGACTCCATATTTAGTGTTTCTAGATAACACTAATCCGACTCCAGAAGCTACTATTTGATCTTCAATAAGATAGCCGGTGTGAATAATGTTTCCAGCATAGTCTCTAGTCTTCTTCTTCCCATATAATAACGAAGGATCAATTCCTGAATTCGCCATGATATCTCTAACAGCGTCAACAACAGGCCAAGCATCATAAGCGATAATGCATCTTCCGTTTTTAGGACGACCATTTGGATGCGATCTATCTGAATCTCTTGCATAAAGTCTATCTATACTATAAGGAAGCGCACCGGTAGGAAGTGAGACTCTACCAGCATTAGCATAACCGATATTTGTGGGCCAGTTCTCATTAATAGATTCACTTAGAAATATGCTATGATCATGGCATATTATCTCAAGTGTTGTCTCTGTTTTCCCTCTATTAACTGAGAAGTCGCTTATAATTCCTCTGAATCTAACTACATAATCACTTGTATTTGGAGTTGATTTCGGGCAGACTTCGTTTCCTAAGTTCCCGCAACGAGCCGGTATAAACCAGTCGCTATGAGGAGATGATCCAGCAGGATGAAATCCTTGATTGCAAATAGGGCCTCCGGCTACGAAATGCATACAGCTTGTTTGATATCCTACTGATACTTGTATTAATCTTCCTCTTCTTATATAGGAATTCAATCCGCCGTGATAGTAGTTCTCTAGTCCGAAGTCATAGTAATATCCATCAGTTCTAGGATCATCTGATAATGGAACTTTGATTATGTATTGAGCAGCTTGTTCGGCTCTTTTAGATCCTTGAATCTCTATAATTCTATCTAATGTAAGAGGCTGGATAAAATTAACATTTGTGTCAGTAGCTCTACTCCAGCCGGATAGAACAGTATAATTAACAGCACCAGCACTAAGGACTTTTTTAAATTGGTCAGTAGAACGAGTAAATGTCTCTCCCCACATATTAGACACAGCAGAGTTTATATTTGGGGGTTCTATATATTGAACTGAGACTGCCGCTTTCCCTTCTAGGTTCTGATATTCAACTCTAAGTGGATACCATTGTCCAGCAGTGAGATCTATTCCACCGGAATAAGTTGTTATATGACCGTGATGGCTCCACGAATCCTCCACAGTTAATCCTGTTTGAATAGGAGGCATGTACATTCTGTGAGTAGTTTGAAGACCGCTAGGATGATAAGCTCTATTAGAGTTGTTGCCCATATACAACCGAACAGATCCAGCAGCATTAGCTAAGAACGTATATCTACCGGTGTATTCAGCATAGAAGTATCCATAGAATCTAACAGAGAATCTATCGACTTGCTGTAATCCTGGCGGAGCAGAATCATCCCAATCAAAAGATAGCTGTGGGACTTGTCCAACAAAGACTAAGTTAGTATCGCTCCATAATGCTCCGTCTACTGTAGAAGCGTTATTATAAACACGCATCTGCATTCCATAGGAAGGAACACCGTAAGGACTATCCCATAGCTTAACTGTTGATATTGGCTTCTTTACTTGATCGATAGTTATTGCTTTTATGAGAGCATTGCTACTAGTTGGTATCATTACATTCCTCTCAAGACATACTCGACAACAATGCTTTCATAGACTAAGCTGTTTACAGCGTTTGAAGGACCGGCTCCGGCTCTCCAACTAGTTGACACTGATAGAACTTGTATTGGAATCCATTGATCGTTATTGTCATCTTCATGCAAGTCTCTATAATTAATCTGTACACCAGAAACAATGTATTCTAAATTCCTCAGACCTGAGACCATTTCAATATATGGAGTTTTATTTGGGATATTCTTCCATGTAAGAGTTCTAATTCTACCGTCGAACAGAGGAAGAGACGCTATCGGTTGACCGTCTAGAGTTTCAACGAGTTCATATTGTATGGACTGTTGTAAGTCTACTTCTATAGGATTGATAATTAGCGTAAAGTTGGCTAATGAGTCTCCATCTGTGTCGAATGTAATTCTACGAGGAGTTGGCAATTCCTATCATCTCCTTATACTATTCTAGCCCTAGTAGATCCCGTAACTCGCTTTTGATTCGCAAACTTCTTGTCAACTATACCGACTCGTTCAAACTCAGAAGTGATTGCAGATGCAATATCTCCGGCATTCTTACCGGCTCCATCTATAGTTATATTAATATTATTTGAGCTTAGTGCTGGTAAACCAGAACTGAATCCCCCAACTTGATTTGTCGGTATTGAAAATGCTGGAGGAAGCGAGAATCTAGATGGAGCATTAATAAGCTGACTTCTTAGATCTGAAACAGCATTAGTCAAGTTATTAATAGCAGAAGTATTCTTGTCTATAGAATCTGTCAACGGCTTCTGAAGTTTCTTTACTTTCTTGTCATCAAATAGTCCTCCAACTAGTCCTCCTAATAAGCTACCGGCTATAGCTCCTACTGGACTGAATATCCCACCGATAGCGTTACCGATAGCTGCTCCACCGGAAGCTCCCCTACCTCCACCGCCGATCGCAGTCCCAACGCTGATAGCTATTAAGTTACCTACGCTCTTAAGTATCTCTTTGAACTCTTCTTGTTTCTTAGAGTCTGTCTTTAATGTGTCATAGATTCTATCTGCATTTGCATTTAGAGCGTCTAATATAATCTGTTCCTGAACTGAGTCTGCGTGTTGAACGCTAAATGCTGTGTTAAAGTCAGGAAGTGCAGGCCCGATATTAGGATCGTCTTTAGAATCCGTTTTTACTTCTTTACCGGAAAGGATCTCTCTAGCTGCTATCGCTCCTTCTATAAACGATGTTTTAATAGCTGTTTGAATGATAGCAGATGCTTCTGCTGCTGCTCCGGAGAATCGTATTCCCAATTCTCCTAAGAACTCTTCATTAGCGACTTGTGTAGTCGCTAAGAATCTATTTAGTTCTTCAACAAGACCGCTTAAATTACCGATACTCTTGTCAAACACAGTAACGGCTCCGGTAAACTCATCGAATGGACCGCCGATGTCAAATAATTCTAATAGATCTCTTTCTAATCTTTGTTGTATAGAATCAATTACAACATCCCCTAAGTTGACAAACATATCTCTAAATGTTATTCTAACTGTTTCTGCAATATTTCTAGTCTTATCTAACTGATTATTAAGTTCGCTGAGTTCTTTATTGGCGAATCCTAAATCTTCGTTGATTCTTGTGAACTCTTCGGCTGAACCGGAATTTCTTAAATCATTCTGAAGCTGAGCTATGTCATGTAGTTTGTCTTCTATCTCGTCTTCTAGAGACAATACTCTTTCATGCTGATCGACTACAATATCAGGAATACTAGCAAAAGCATCAGCTATTGCTGTCGATATGTCACCGGCTCTATCTTTGAATAAGTTAATTTGTTCCAGCAAGAATGTTTTATCGATCTCTTTAGACTGGAGTTCTAGCTCTTTTCTTTGCTGTTGTAGTATCTGTATTCTTCTGCTTCCAAATGTATTGATATCTGAGAAAGTACCGGATTGTTTTGCTATTGCTTCTAATATCTTTCGTTCACCGTCTATTCTCAGTTCAAGATCAGACAATTGTTGTTGTATCTGATTCTTCTCAATACTGGCTCTTTCAGAGCTTGTATTAGTTAAAGTTTTTGCGATCTCGCTTTCAATGCTGAATAATCTCTTTCTATTGTCAATTATGCTGTCTACCATATTAGCTTCAAATTGCAGCAATCCAGCGATTTGTTCTTGAGCGGACGCGATCTCCGCGAGTTGTGTTATCTCTGTTTCTCTTAAAGCAAACTTTGCCCTGTTTGCATCAAAATCTTGTTGAGAGATAGTTTTTTCCAGTAACGCTCTATCGTCTGCTGCTCTAAGAAGAACGAACTGTGCTTTAATTTCAGCTTTAGTTTGCGCTAACTGTTCTTTAATTACAAGATTTTCATCTGCTCCGAGTTCAACTAGTATTTGGGCGAATCCTATAGACTTAGAATATTGTTCGTTTATTCTTTGAAGTTGAGCTTCAAAAGCTTGAGTTTTGCTTTCTGTAATTGTTTTGAGTTCTGCTGTTTTCTCTTCTGCGTCAAGAATTTTTAGTTGAGCATTTAGAGCAGCAATATCTCCGTCTCCTTCGGATTTCTGAAGCTCTATTGCGTTCTTCTTTATAGCAAATTCTTTTCTTATTACTGCTAGCTTTGCATCAAGTAATTGCGACTCATCGACTTGTGCTTTATTTGCAGCTTCTACTAGAGCTTGAAAAATATCCTGATTACGAGCAATTTCTTGTGCTCCTAATGCTTCGGCTAATTGAACTCTTTGTATGACTTCAAACTGTTCTTCTGCTAATGCTATTCTTCTCTTACCGGCATTGACTTCTATATTATCTAAGACTTTAAATGCTCTTATTTCTGAATCTTTAAATATCTGCGATCTTTTTTCTAGTCCAGCGATATCGTTTGGATCTATGATCTTAGACACATCGACTGTTTGACCGGCAAGAGCTTGTAGTTGACGGAACGCTCCTAACAAAGCGATTAAATGATCGTTCGCTTGTTGGAACCCCTCAAAGCTCTCAGGAGTTACAGCGGTTTGATCAAATCCTTCAACTAGATCTTTAGCTATTTTAAGTTTAGCGGCAACATCAGTTAAAGCTTTATTATAATTCTTAGTCCCTTTAAGAGCTTCTGCAATAAATTGATCTTCAGAAGCTTTTCTTGTTCTTCCTCTAGTCTCAAGCTCTGCTCTCTTCTTTCTTGTTTCTTCGATTGTCTGGCCGAATCTTTCGTAGTCCTGTCTCACTGAATTGACAGTGAACCCTAATCTCTCTGTAATAGCGTTTGCTGCTTCACTAGAGGACTTAACGGCCTGCATGCGTGTTCTGATATCAAATCCTAAATCTGATAGAGCGTCTGCTAAATCTCTCGGTGATTCTATGAGTCTATCAAAAGTAACTCCAAAGGCTTTAGAAGCTTCTTGACTAACTCCCATAAAGTCAAGCATTCTTGCTCTGATTTTGTTAGCAGATTCTTCAGTCTGAGCAGTCGTTTGTAATAGAGTTCCTTGTACTTTATCTCCGAACTGTAATATAGTAGTAAAGAATGTATTTAAATCTTCAGCATTTTTAGGATCGAATCCTTCTGCTAATAAGTCTGATAGAGACTCAACTAAAGGCTTTTTGAAAGCATCAGATTGAACGTTAGCAATAACGTTGTCAATCATATTCTCGGCTAGTTTCTCTCCACCGGCTAAACCGGCTTCGGCATTGATATCAATGATTTGGTTTTTTAGATTATTCTTATTCTTTGTTATATTTTTTAATGCATCTCTAATAAACGTGTTTGCAAATACTTCTGCTGCTCTACCTGCTGGAGTTCCAATAACATCTTCATTTGAAGCTCCTGTTGCAATTTGTACAGCGAATTCAGAAGCTAAGTCTTTAGCAAGTTTTCCAATTTGTTCTTGAGTTCTCGGTATTTCTGTTTTAAGTGATGCTTGGAACTTAGTCAATAATGAGAGTTCTCTTTCAAGTCCACCGATAGCTCTTGCTTTAGCTTCTTGAGCTTGCTTCTCTCTTAATGCAGCTAACTCTCTTTCTATTTTAAGTTCCTCTTTTAATACAGTAACTTTTTCAGAGTGAGTCTTTGTCTCATCTTTAAGAGACGCAATTAACTGAGGATAAGATTTAGTTAACTCTTGTACTATATTGGCAAAAGCTAATTCTGATTTATTTCTATCTTCTGATGCAGACGCTTCGTCCTCAATGACGTTTGCTAGTTTCTCTGCGTTTGCAATTGTAGCTTCTAGGAACTTTAGTCTAGTTTGTGTTGCTTTGTTTGCAGATTCAGTAACTCTAACTAGATCCAATTGTTCTTTTGCTAGAGCATCTGTTTCTAGCTTAGCTCTAAACATCTTCTCAACGAAGAGGCTCAATATTACAGCACCGGCAGCAAGAGCAACTTGAACTGCTCCAGCAGCGGAGAACAAGTTCTTCATAAGCCCAATAGCACCGACGCTTGCAGCATTATTAGCTTGTTGTAATGCAGTGTTTTCTGCAAGAACAACGTTGTTTCCTCTATAAACTAAAGTTTTAGTAACAACAAGTTCTATATCTTTTGCATCAAGACCGTGTTTTTCAATTACTTGAATTGCGTTAAGCTTCCATAATCCCAATTTTTCTAATAATGTTAGATTGTGTAGTTTCTCTTGACCGCTAGCAGTTAGTACGGCACCTGCGTTTCTTAAAACTCCTTTACCGAAAGCAACAGATGCTAGAGCAACTGCTTGTTGAATAATCTTAATTCCCAATAGTGCAGAAGCAAACGATATTAATAGACCGGTAGCCGGTCCTAAGACATCTACTAATTTAGATAGTGTTTTTGTTGCTACAATAAATGTAGTAACTAATGGGACTGTTCCAGCTTCACCGGCTTTAATTCTTAACTCTTCAATAGCGTTATTGGCTGATTGTAATTGATTGTTGAATGATGCTACTTGTAGACCGGCCGCTTTTTGTGCGTCTCCTAAAGCTTGCGATGAGTGTTCAGAAGCTAGAACTTTCTCTTGATAGTTCCTCATGAGAGCAACGAAATCAGTATAGCGTCTCGTCTGACCGACCATGATAGCTATATTTATTCTTTCTGCTTCGCTTAAAGTCTTCCACTTAATAGCTAATTCATCAAGAGTTTCTTCAACTGGTTTGAATGATGTCGAGCTTTCAAGAGCTTGAATTCCAATATCATCTAATGTTCTAACAACATCTTCTGAGAAGAATCTTGCAAGAATAGTCTTTAAGCTGTTTGCGACTTCTGTTCCTGTCTTACGAGTAGCAGAACCGACAGCAGCAATAGTTCCTAACAGTCCGTCTAAACTAAATCCAATTTCAACAGCGGTAGATCCTAAGATCTTGAGAGCGTTTGCTAAGTCCTGTGTAGTGACTGCGTGTAAAGCTTGTACTCTCTGAATCTTGTCGATAATAATCTCAGAATCTTGAGCAGCGATATTGAACTGAATTGTAGCAGCAGTTAGTAAGTCTACAGCTTGTTTAGCCTCAAGATCAGCAGCCGTCATAGCAATTAAAGCGGTTCTAGTAAGAGCTATGATCTCGTTCTGATTCTTACCTTGCTGAGCAAATGTCTTCATGATTGACAAGACGTTCTCAATCGAGATACCGAATTGCTTAGAGAAATTGAGAGCTTCTTGTCCTAATTGTTGGAAGTCACCGGTCAGAGGATCAATGACTTTCCTTAATGTGATAATTGAGTTTTGAAAATCCTTAAAATCAGTAACGGTTCTTCTAACAAATTCAACCGATTCTGCCATAGCTCTAAACGCAATCCTATATCGTATAATCTTCTCAACAGCGATTTCAGCGAGTTGATTGAAGCTTGTTTGAGTTCTATTAAACTTGCTATAAGTTGTGCTAGCATGACCGATATCAGAACCGAGGCTCTTTAGCTGATTCGCATAGTTCTCTAATGTTCTATTGTTGATTTCATAACTAAACTGAAGCTGTCTTAACTTCTCATTAAGTTTCGCTTTTTTCTGAGCACTTATTCCGGTTTGTTCAGCTTCTAGTTTTGTTGCTTGTATGTTCTTTTCTATAGCTCTATTAGTGTCATTTAGAGCAAGGAATTCTTTCTCTAGTCCTCTTGTAAATAGAACTTGTTCTTTTGCAGCAGCAGGAGCAGTTTGCGTAAGCTCTGCTAGCGCATCGGATTGCTGTTGGAATACATTGAGATCATCTACAGTTCTCGGCTTGACTCCAAACTGTTCTGCTAATCTCTGTGCTCTTACTCTATCCTGCTTTGCTTTAGCTAGAGCTTTCTCTTGAGCTTCAATAGCGGATCTAAGCTGTGCTTCTCTCTGTGCTTTGTTTTGTTCTGTTTTGAGTAACTCTTGATTAAGAGCTTCAATCTCTTGTCTAATAGCAGCAGCTTGTGGAGTTAATCCTCCCTTTAGAATCGTTTTAGGAAGCTGCTCTAGCTTCGCACCGGTCTTAATAGTGTTTTCAATAGATCTCTGTAGATCAGCGAATCTCTGTTGAGATTTGTCATTGTCTTTAACTTGATCCTGAAACTCTTTAACAGACTGTTGTAGAGCTTTGAGACGAGTTTGAATATCTTTAGGGATAATCTCGTCAATTGGAATAGTCGCTCCTCTTTGACCCTGTAGATTCCTGAGTTCATTTAGAGCGTCTCTTCTCTGTTGCTGTAGTTTCTTAATTCTATCTTCTAATACAGTTAATTGTCTTTGTGATTGTTGTTTGCCGACTTCAGCTTGTAGTTCTCTAGCAGCTTGTAGATCTCTTGTTATATTAGAAACTTCATCAGATATAGTCTTAATTTTTCCTACATCGTCTGAGATAGAAGCAAAGATAGCAGATGGATTGCCGCCAGTCTTAGCAACTTGAATAGCTTGCTCTCTCTGTCTATTGATTTTGTTCTGAGTGTTGGTTAGATCTCTTAGAGCACTCTGAAGCTTCTTCTCTTGCTCTTTGACAAGCTCAGCAGCTTGATTGCGCTGATCTCCAGTAGATAAACTAGCTAGACGGTTCTTTAGCTTCTCAATGACGCCGCCTATGGATTTAGCTATAGTTTCTGTCTGAGTTAGTTTCTTATCAAACTCATTAAGACTATCTATAGCTTTCTTAGCGGCTATGTCTATCTGAACATCAAAATTTAAGGGCTCAGGCAAACATTATCATCCTATTCCTGAAAAACTTTCTCCAGTTCCAGCAGAAGATGTTTTATTCTTTAAACTATCCTGTCTGTTCTTTAACATCCTTTGTTTCAACCATCTATCTAATTCTTCATCATCTTCTATAGTTTCATCTGATGGTCTTTCTGATTCGGGCAAACTATATAGATTATGATAGAATCTACACCATGCTATTAATTGTAATTGATCGTCATTTAGTTTAGTAACGTCAGAACTAAATAGAGGAGTTCCTAGCTCTGATGCGATCATGTATCTTGCACGCCACTTATCTCCCCTAGATATTTTTCTAAAAAACGGGAACTAATTCCTGCCCAAAAGATCATACACTTGTAAATCAAATCATATACTAAAGTCTTGTCTTCTTCTGAATTTAGCTCTTCTAAGCTGTTCCAAACTTTAGAACCGTCTGGATACTTAACACATAATTGAATCTTCTTCTTAATTAGCTCTCTTTGAGACGCGGATTCAATTGTAGAAGACAAGTATTTCTGTTTCTTTCTTAGAGCATCATCGCGCTTCTCTGTTAATTCATCGCGTTCTTTCCTTAAAGCATCTAGCTTCTCTTTGACTTCATCTGTTAGTTCCAAATCTAATAGTCCTATGATTCGCGTTGAAACAGTTGATAGTCTATCATTGATTCTGTCTAGCTCTTTGTCTTCTGCTCTGTTCCATATTCCTCTCTCTTCTAGGATCTTCATCATTTCTGACTCTGTAATGCACTCTTTGTCCTTAACTAATCTCGCCATAGTCTTAGAATGATAGTCATCAATATCGGCTTCTTCACCGATAGTCGGATGATGAATATGTAACTCTGTGTGTTTTCTAGGCTTGTAACGCTGTGTCAGAGGGAATGGCTTGTATCCATTAACTAAAGTAAGTTCTATAATAGCTTCTTCAGCTTTATCATCTGCTTCTTTAGTTAGATCTTCCCTAGATTTTTCCTCATCCATATATCCTTATTCCTCCTAAATGATGGGAGTTTTCACTCCCATGAACTTTAAACGTAGTATCCGCCAGAAACAAGGAAGTTATCGCTCGTGCAAGTAAAGTCCTGCGTTGCGTTGCTCCCCTGATCGACACCGAAAGATTCGTTAGTCACTCTAAGCTGTGTAACAAGGATCTTCTTGAGTAAGTTTCTCGAAACTGCTCCTTCGTCATCATCATATATGAACACATGCAATGTAGCGGTTCTAATGAACTGAGTGATGTTTGTTGCGTACAAAGCATCATTCATGAATGTACCACCAGTTCCGTTGTACCACTTCTGATTTGCTAACTGTGCCCATTCCTCAAGATCTGAAGCAATCGCAGAGAACGTAACTGTTACAGGAACGGGGAATGTAAGTGAACGATCATATGCTTTGAAGTTACCCAACTCCTCTAACGCTTCTCTCGAAAGATCTGCATCAATGCTACAAGACTGTAATCTAAGCACTTCGTCCTGCAAAGAAGCATGTCCAGTAGAAGACCCAGGAGGATTCGTATAAAGGTTACCTCCGGATACTAAGAAGATCTGGATTTGGCCTTTATTAATGCCTCCAATCGCGCTCGTGGAAAGTCCTTTATAGAAGTTTCCAGAACCGGTAGTCTTGATCGATGTACGAGGATTCGGATTCCACCAAACTACACGGAAACGAGACGTTGTATCAAGACCAGTACCAATAGTTGCCCACTGTGTGCTAGCGCCTGAAACAAGAACTCCCGTCAGACCGGTTGGATGTGGAGTGAACTTAATGTTATACGGCTCAACTACGAAGTCCTCATTGTCCTTGCTGACTCGTAGTCCAGAAGGAACGTCAGAAGCAGAACCTGTAAGCTGAGCAATCGTAACACCGGATAACAGAAGCGCATTGTAATCTTGTCTGTGAGCATAAGACGCCATA
>Ga0137465_1000469_pt1 | contig 16159 bp, 15 predicted proteins | sample EasRivERMGT828_2_FD_104906 | JGI IMG/M metagenome (GOLD analysis project Ga0137465, IMG submission 104906) | Soil microbial communities from meander-bound floodplain in the East River, Colorado, USA - East River MetaG ERMGT828_2 | ecosystem: Environmental > Terrestrial > Soil > Floodplain ... | reverse complement strand
TGCTTCAGCAGCGTGTCGATCATCACATTGCCGACGAAATGGATCCTTGAGCCATCCACACCTTCGCGTTTCAGATTCTCGTCGGCGTCGCGGCTTGTCGTGAAAAGCAGGGACGAAAGAGCATCGGTGACGACGCGGTTGATTTCCTCGGGCATGGTGCGGTCGAAACTGCGAAGCCCGGCCTCCACATGCGCGACCGGAATGTGGAGTTTTGACGCGACAAGCGTACAGGCCATTGTCGAGTTCACGTCACCGACCACCAGGACAAGGTCCGGCTTCTCCTGGACACAGACCTTCTCAAACTCGACCATGATTCGCGCGGTCTGCTCGGCATGCGACCCGGAACCGACGCCGAGGTGCACATCGGGAAGAGGAATGCCGAGTTCGCGGAAGAAGACATCCGACATCCCCTCGCTGTAGTGCTGACCGGTATGGACCAGAATGCCGTTCAGCCCGGTAACCTTCTTCATTTCCTCAACGATAGGCGCAATCTTCATGAAGTTCGGGCGGGCGCCAACGACGTTCAGAACTTTCATGTTAAGATTTCCGAGCACATATTCTTCCGTTTGGAGATCCCATGTTGAAACTAGCCTTCGTCGTCATGTTGGCTGCAGGCCAGTTGAGCGGGCCGGGAGGGGCTCTACCACAGGTCCTTCACCCCGATTTCAAGACGACCACACCGTTGAAGGCCGGCCGACGCGGAGAATTAAAGGTGTCATTTATAGCACGGCAGGGTTATGCGATCGATCGAACGCTGGGGCTGACCCTGAAACTGACCCCGCCTGCCAATGTCAAGTTCGCGCAAACGGATCTCGCCGCATCCGGCAAGGACCCCAAGGCGAAAGATCAATACTTCGTCGATCTGCCCACAATCAACGTGCCGGTCACAGTCGCCAAAGCCGGCAAATATGAAGTTCCAGGGAAGCTGAAATATTTCTTCTGCAACAAAGCGGATGGTTTTTGTTCGGTCCAGATTCTGGATGTCAAAATCCCAATAAATGTCGAGTAGTCCCCGAAACGTACGAACTCCACGGCTGGCGTTGTCGTTTGCGACAACGGCCAATCAGCTCACGATCCTCCGGATCGTATTCGTTCCCGTGTTCATCATTTTGCTCGCCTATAACGAGCTGGGATGGGCATGTGGCACCTTCGTGCTGGCGGGAATCACGGATGTCCTTGACGGAATCATTGCAAGGCGGTTCGGTCAAAAAACGTCGATCGGAGCCGTGCTGGATCCGCTGGCGGACAAACTCCTGATGACATCCTCGATCGTGATCCTGTCGCTCCCTCAAATGGAGTTTTTGAACGCCATTCCGCGCTGGCTGATGATCATCATCATATTCAGGGATGTCTTCATTCTGCTCGTGTCACTGATCGTCGTTCTCATGGTCGGCTGGCGGGTTTTCACGCCGTCTCCGTACGGTAAGGCAAGCACTGTGATGCAGGTGCTGACGGTTTTCGCGGTTCTTTACACGAACTGGCAAAACATCACCGTTCCGGAGCTGAACATCCTGTTTTACACGACGGGTCTGATGACGGCGTTTTCAGGCATCCATTACCTTGTCCGCGGCCTGCGTCAGTGGCATTTCAATGAGTAACACCAAGAAACAGTTTTCGTCCTCGGCTTATGTGCGTAAGGCCGTCCATGAATATCGGGACGCTCCTGCGCATCGTGGAGCCGAGACTCAGAAGCTGCATGTTATATCCGTCGAGCCTGCCTCGCTTGCGGCGCGAATCGGGCTCAAGCCGGGTGACGAAATTCATGAGTTGAATGGCAAGCCTCTTCTGGACGTCATCGACTTTCAGTTCAATGCGGCGAATATCGGACGCCGGACCACCATTCAGACGCAGGACCGCAAGATCACGTTCGTGCGTCGCGAATGGGAATCGTTTGGAGTCGAGTTCGAGGCGATCGAGCCGATGACATGCAAGAACCAGTGCGTGTTCTGCTTCGTGCACCAGAATCCGAAGAACGTGAGACGGTCGTTGCACATCAAGGACGAAGATTATCGTCTGTCGTTTCTGTTCGGAAATTACCTGACATTGACGAACGTAGACGAGGCAGAGATGCAGCGAATCATCGATCAGCGCCTGTCGCCCCTCTATGTCTCGGTTCATGCAACGGAGCCCGAGCTGCGGCGGACGTTGCTGGGCATCGATGAATACGACGGGTTTATGGCGAAAATCGAGCGGCTGGCCAAAGCCGGATTACAGATGCATGGCCAGGTTGTGCTTTGCCCGGACCTCAACGACGGTGTGCATCTCGAACGCACGATCGACGACTTGCTTGCGTTTCATCCGGGCGTGGCGTCGCTTGCCATCGTCCCCGTGGGGCTGACGGACCATAGACAGAATCTCCCGAAACTGCGGCCCTTCACGCCCGAGTACGCGCGCGAACTCATCGCACATGTGACTCCGATCCAAAAGAAACTGAAACGCAGGATCGGAACGCCCTTTGCTTTTCTGGGGGATGAGATCTACATCATGGCAGGTGCGGCGATCCCGTCTGCCGGCCACTACACCGACTTTCCACAAATGGAGAATGGCGTCGGAATGGTTCGTACGTTCCTGACGCAGTTCAGTAAGGCACTGCGGACCAAACCAAAAGGCCGCGCACGCGGGACAGTGTGCACGGGCAAGGTCTTCTATCCGTACCTGAAGGACTCGGTCGAACGGCTCGGGATGGATCTGAAGGTTGTCGGTGTCGAGAGCCGGTTCTGGGGCGCGGGCATCGGCGTAGCCGGCCTGCTGACCGGCAGTGATTTTATTTCCGCCTTGAAGGGCAACGTTCACGGAGATTTCGTTGTCCTGCCGGCGGAGTCGATGATCGGCGACGACTACCTGTTTCTCGATGACCTCACGATCAAGGACGTCGAACGTGAATTAGGCGTCGAAGTTGTTCCGTCCGGCTACGACGCCCGCGACTTTGTCCGCGAAATGGCTCGTCGATGAGCGGAGCGAATGCAAGCCCGGCAGGGCGCCGCCATCAAGAGTAGCTAAGTCGCCGCCACTCGCTCCACCCGCACTGTCTTCATGACGACGTCCGTAACCGGCCGGTCACCCGGTTTGATCGGCGTCTTCCCGATCTTTCGAACGATGTCCATCCCTTCGACGACCTTTCCGAACACAGCGTGCCTGTTGTCCAGATGCGGCGTGGGTGCGAGCGTGATGAAGAATTGGCTGCCGTTCGTATTTGGGCCTGCATTGGCCATTGAAAGGGTGCCTTCAGATGTGTGCTTCAGCGTGGGATGAAACTCGTCGGCGAACTGGTATCCGGGCCCGCCTCGTCCGGTACCTGTCGGGTCGCCCCCTTGAATCATGAAGCCATCGATCACTCGATGGAAAATCACGCCGTCGTAAAAGTTCTTTTCGGCGAGCTTCGCAAAATTGCCCACGGTATTCGGCGCCTGTTCTTCGAACAACTCAATCGTGAAGTTACCCAGCGTCGTTTCAAATTTGGCGTATGTTCCAGGTTTCATTTTTCAACCGTCGCTTTCTTGATGTAGTCGAGTTTCGGAAAACTCCTGGTAAGGTAAGCGTTTCCTTCTTTTTGAATCCTGCCCTGGTCCGGTGTCTGGCCGTAACCGCTGTGGATCTTATCCACGACTTCCATTCCGGAGATGACCTTGCCGAACACGGCGAAGCCGTCGCGATTGAGTCGCGAGTTGTCGCCGAAATTGATGAAGACCTGCGTCGTGCGACTGTCCGGCAACGAGCTCTTCGCGAAACTGACGAAGCCCCGCGTATTCCCCTGCTTCACGGGTTCGTCACGAATCGTGGCGTTCTGCCAGTGGTTCTGGATAGCGGGATCACCATTGATCCCAAACTGCACCATGAAACCCGGCATGACGCGAAAGAATCGGCAGCCGTCGTAGTATCCGTTCTTGATGAGATTGTAAAAACGGTCCGCGGCTCTCGGCGCCCACTCGGTACGGACTTCGATGACGAATACACCCGCGCTGGTATCGAACCTGGCCTTGTATACGGCAGGCGCGCGCTCATTCAGACTTGCGGGTTTGGAGAGGGCTGCTTTGTTCGCCTGACCGAAGGCGGGCACGGCGAGGAACAGGAGGAATAGAATCTGCTTCATGACACAATCTCCACAGGTGTTTCATATCGGTCGAACGGACCATGGATCTGTACTCCCTGAACCATCGGCCGAACCGCGTTAAGAATCTCACGCGCGATGGCGATGCCTTCAGCACGCGCGAAATCCGGTCCCTTCGATTCCGCCTGCTTCATGCGCTCGAGAATCGTGGAAGGCACGCTGCAGCCAGGCACTTCGTAATGCATGAATTCCGCAGTTTTGAAATTCGGAAGTGGCACGATGCCGATGATGATCGGGATTCTGCAACTCTGAATACAACTTAGAAAACGTTCGAACAGCGCCGTATCGAAAACCGGCTGCGTAAGCGCAAACTCGGCCCCCGCCTCGACTTTGTACTTAAAACGTCCGAGTTGCTCCGCATCATTACATATCGTGACGGCATTGGCCTCCACGCCGGCCACGAAGCCCGTGGGTTTGCCAATTGATTTTCCGCCTACGTCGATGCCGTCGTTGAGCCGCCGGACCATGTTCGTCAGGCCGACGGAATCGACGTCAAACACCTGAGTGGCATCTATGTAGTCGCCCATCTGGTGAGGATCGCCGGTCGTCAAAACAAGATTTCGAACTCCAAGCGCATAGGCGCCGAGCAGGTCGGCCTGCATTCCGAGCAGATTCTTGTCGCGGCATGTGTAATGCGCGAGGCTCTCGATCTCGGTCGATCTCTCCAGAAGAATTGCCAGCGACAACGCGTTCATCCGCGCGCTGGATGGAGGGGCGTCGGGTACGTTGATCGCGTCGACGCGATGTGCCTGCAGGTACTTTGCTCTCTCGATCGCTTCTCCGTAATCGTGTCCGATCGGCGGAATCATCTCGACGACGTTAACGAATTCCCCTCGCGCAAGCTTTGCTCCCAGGCGCGACTTCTTTTCCAGAGGAACCGACTGTCCCCGATCCCGTCCCTCTCCCGGAGGGAGAGGGACGCGCGAAGCGCTGGGTGAGGGACGACCCGCGCCAATGCTGGGAGCACGTTCGTTCCCCACGGCGCCGCGAATGGCCCGAACATGGTCCGGAGTCGTCCCGCAGCAGCCACCCACGATCTTCACGCCATGCTGAATAAACCTCTTCGCATACGACGCCATATATTCCGGTGAGCACAAGTAGATATTCCGTCCTTCGATGTTCCGCGGTTTGCCTGCATTGGGTTGCACTGACAGTTTCTTCGGCGTAACGCTCTGGATGCGCTCGACTGCATCCAGCATTACCTGCGGCCCGACACTGCAATTCAACCCGATCACATGCGCTCCCCACTCGTCCAGACGCCTGGCGAAGACTTCCGGTGGAGTACCTTCGGGGCTGTTTCCGTCGTCTTCCACCGACATCTGCACGACCAGCGGCAGGTCGGAGATCTCGCGAACACCACGAATGGCTGCGTAAACTTCGTTCAGGTCGAAGAACGTTTCAAGCATGAACAAATCGACGCCGCCTTCGACCAGCGTCTGCGCCTGCTCCTGGAACAAGCTGCGCGCTTCGTCGATCGACATCTTGCCCCACGGCTCGATACGGACACCCAGTGGACCAATCGCCCCCGCGACAAAAACAGCGGTTCCTGCCGCCTGGCGCGCGATGCGGGCCCCTTGCAGGTTGATCTCGCGCATGTGTTCCACAAGGCCATGTGACATCAGTTTTGTCCGGTTCGCGCCGAAAGTGTTCGTTTCGATGATGTCGGCGCCGGCTTTGATGTAATCGGTGTGGACTTCGCGAACGAGCTGAGGGTTGGAGATATTCAGTTCGTCGAAACACCGGCTGATAAAAACGCCTTTGCTGTAAAGCATCGTGCCCATCGCGCCATCGCAGACGAGCACACGGCTTTCGAGCGCCTGTAGGAAATCTGCCATAAGCAAAAAGGATAACGCGGCAGCTATAATTTTGAGCATGAAGGAAATCGTCATCGTCGCCGGAAAACGCACGCCGATGGGTGAATACGGCGGCGCGTTGCGCGATTACAGTGCATTGGATCTTGGCGCCATGGCAGCGAAGGCGGCAATAGAGCAATCGCGCTTTTCACCTCAGGATTTCGATCATTCGATTTTCGGCAACGCCCTTCAAACCAGCGGCGACGCCCTGTACGGCGCGCGTCACGTAGCGTTGAAGGCGGGATTGCCGGTGGAGGTTCCGGCGCTTACGCTGAACCGCCTGTGCGGGTCCGGCATTCAATCCATCGTTTCGGCGGCGCAGCTCATCGAACTGGGCGAGGCGAATGTAGTTCTGGCTGGCGGCATGGAATCCATGAGTCAGGCGCCACATGTTATTCGTGGAGCTCGCTGGGGATTCAAACTGGGCCAGGGAAAAATGGAAGACTCGCTGATGGTGGCTCTGCTGGACACCTGGTGCGGTTGTTCCATGGCCGCTACCGCTGAGACTCTGGCGCGGAAATACGAGATCACGCGTGAAGTTCAGGATGAATACGCTGTGCGAAGCCAAAAGCTTGCGCAGGCAGCCTGGGACGCCGGGCGGTTTCGTGACGAGGTCGAGCCTGTCGAAAACCTCAGACAGGACGATCACATGCGTCCCGGCACGACGGTCGAGAGTCTGGCAAAGCTCAAGCCTGCTTTTGCTAAAGACGGATTCGTCACCGCGGGAAACGCGAGCGGCATCGTGGACGGTGGAGCAGCGGTCGTTGTCACCACGGCGGAACGCGCGAAGTCAGAACCGATTGGACGTATCGTGAGTTGGGGTATAGCCGGTGTGCCGCCAGAGATCATGGGAATCGGACCGGTGCCGGCTACGAGAATTGCACTGCAAAAAGCCGGCCTGAAGCTTGCCGATATCGATCTCGTGGAGGTTAATGAAGCGTTCGCGGCGCAATATCTGGCAGTCGAAAAAGCGCTCGAACTCGATCGAGACAAAGTAAACGTCAATGGCGGCGCTATCGCACTGGGGCACCCACTGGGCGCAACGGGAACGCGGCTGGTGATGACGGTGTTGTACGAACTCAGACGAAGGAAGAAGAAGTACGGATTGGCGACGGCGTGCATCGGTGGAGGCCAGGGAATCGCGATGATTGTGGAGGCAGCTCGATGATCGAAGGAATCCGCAAGGTCGGCGTTCTGGGCTGTGGATTGATGGGATCCGGCATTGCTCAAGTTGCCGCGACGGCAGGCTATCCGACAATCGTGAAGGAAGCGGCGGACGAGTTTCTGCAAAAGGGAATGGCTGCGATCGAGAAGTCACTCGGCAAATTTGTCGAAAAGGGAAGTCTCACCCCTGAACAACGCGCGGAGGCGCTGGCCCGGCTGAAGGGCACAACCCGGTTTGAGGATCTCAAAGACTGCGACATCGTCATTGAAGCCATCACCGAGAACCTGCAGGTGAAACGCGAAACTTACGCGACGCTCGACCAAACGGTAAAGCCGGACGCCATGTTCGCCAGCAACACGTCGTCTCTCTCGATCACGGAAATGATGACGGCGACAAAAAGGGTCGATCGATTCATCGGCTTGCACTTCTTCAACCCTGTTCCGCTGATGAAACTTGTCGAGGTCGTGGGCACGATCACGACATCGTCAGAGGTGTTGGATCGTGCAATGAAGTTTGCGGCGAGCCTCGGCAAGGTTCCGATACGTACGTCAGACAGGTCCGGCTTTATCGTCAATCGGCTTCTCGTTCCCTATCTGCTGGACTCCATCCGGGCCCTGGAAGAGGGTGTCGGGACTGTCGAAGACATCGACAAAGGAATGAAGCTCGGCTGCGGGTATCCGATGGGCCCATTCACGTTGTTGGATTACGTCGGACTTGAGACGACCTACTATATTGCCAATATCATGTTCGAAGAATTCCGTGAAAAGCGATTTGCGCCGCCGCCATTGTTGAAGCGTCTTGTGCTTGCCGGTCATCACGGCAGAAAGACGGGGCGCGGATTCTACGACCATTCCGATCCGAACAATCCAAAGCCTCTTTTTTAATCATGTTTGACAATTTACTGTACGAGAAGAAGCAGGGAATCGCGTTGGTCACCGTCAATCGGCCGGCGGTTCGAAACGCATTGAATTCGGCCACAATGCGAGAACTGCAGACGGTTTTCGAGCAGATCGCGAACGAGGATGATGTCCGCGTTGTCATCATTACAGGATCCGGAGACAAGGCTTTTGTTGCCGGCGCCGATATCAACGAACTCGCGACGCTCACTCCCGTTGAAGGAAAGGATTATTCTTTGGCGGGGCAGGCGATCTTCGATTCGATCGAAAGACTCGGAAAGCCGGTCATCGCAGCCGTGAATGGCTACGCGCTGGGCGGGGGGTGCGAACTGGCCATGGCCTGCACGTTCCGCGTCGCATCGGACAACGCGATGTTCGGTCAACCGGAAGTGAAGCTCGGTATCATTCCCGGCTACGGTGGCACGCAGCGTCTCCCGCGGCTCGTGGGCCGCGCGCAGGCTGCGCAGCTTCTACTGACGGGTGACATGATCAGCGCCTCAGAGGCCCTGCGGATCGGCCTGGTGAATCAGGTCGTGTCGCAGCAGGATTTGCTTACGACGGTAGAGGCAATTGCAAAGAAGATTATCGGCAACGCACCGCTGGCAGTAAAATTTTGCCTCGATGCGGCGCAGTCCGAGCGCGGGCGCGGCCTGGAACTGGAAGCGGTTTTATTCGGTTTGTCCTGCGCGACCGAGGACATGAAAGAGGGAACGAAAGCATTCCTCGAAAAGCGACCCCCGAATTTCAAAGGAAAGTGATCTTGTATCGGTTCGTCATCGTTGCCAGCGAATACAACTCCGTCATCATGGATCGGCTGATCGAGGGAGCGAAACGCGCTCTCCAGGGTCAAGCACAAGTTAGTGTCATTCGTGTTCCCGGCTCGTTTGAGATTCCACTGGTCGCGAAAAAGGCTGCGTTGTCGAAGAAGTATGATGCAATCGTCGCGCTGGGATGTGTTGTTCGCGGTGAAACGCCGCACTTTGAATACATCAGCAGTTCGGTAAGTCACGCATTGCAAAACGTCGCGCTGGAAACGGGAGTTCCGGTTGGTTTTGGAATTCTAACCGTCGATACGGTACAGCAGGCAATGGAGCGATCCGGCGAATCCGGCAACAAAGGCTCGGAAGCAGCTGTGACTGCCCTGGCGATGATCAATGTTCTGCGAGAGATCTGATTGGAAACGACATTACGAAAATGGGACCACGACGCAAAGCCCGAGAATATGCCTTGCAGATGCTCTTTCAGTGGGACGTCACCCACGACGCGATCGATCAGGTCGCTGCGATTTTTTTTCAGAATCAAACTGAAGAGTCCCAACCTGTCGTCGATTTCGCGCGCCAGCTCGTGATGGGTACCGTCGAACACGTCGAGCAAATCGATGAACTGATCCGGCGCCATGCAGAAAACTGGCGATTGGATCGAATGGCCATCGTCGACCGGAATCTCCTGCGTCTGGCCATCCAGGAGTTTCTTTACGACAAAGAAACGCCGAAAACAGTTGTCATCAATGAAGCGATCGAGATCGCGCGCCGCTTCAGCGCTCAGGAGTCACCGCAGTTCATAAACGGTGTCCTGGACAGCATCAAAAAGGAACTCGAAGCCTGATGGATTCACTCGAACAGATTCGCATTCAGAAGCTCAAAGACATTCAGGAACTTGGCTACGATCCATACCCGACTTTTTACCGGACCACTCACGGACTGAATGGTGTCGTGAAGGAATACGCGGAGAAAACGGCGGAAGATCTTGAACACGGCAAGTACAAGGTCCGCGTGGCAGGACGGATTCTCACGAACCGGCCGTTCGGCAAGGCCGGATTCATTACGCTCTCCGATGGCGAAGGTCAGTTGCAGGTTTACGCCAAGAAGGATCAGGTTTCGGATCGTGACTTCCAGTTGTACAAACTGCTCGATATTGGCGACTTTATCGGTGTCGAAGGAACGATGTTTCGCACGCGCACGGGCGAGCTCACCGTTCTCGCAACCGAGCTGATGTTTCTCGCGAAGAGTTTTCTTCCGCTGCCTGAGAAGTGGCACGGTCTGAAAGATATCGAGATCCGTTATCGCCAGCGATACGTTGACCTGGTCGTCAATCGCGAAGTGCGCGAGGTTTTCGTGAAGCGCGGCCTGATCATCCGTGAGTTAAGAAAGTTTCTGGATGATCGCGGCTATCTCGAGGTGGAAACTCCGATCCTGCACGCCGTTGCCGGCGGCGCGCTCGCAAAACCATTCAAGACGCATCACAACGCGTTGGACATGCCGTTGTACCTGCGGATTGCTCCGGAGCTGTATCTCAAGCGCCTGATCGTCGGTGGACTCAATCGCGTCTACGACCTCAATCGCATCTTTCGAAACGAGGGCATCTCCACGCGTCATAATCCGGAATTCACGATGCTCGAGTTCTATCAGGCATACAGCAATTACACGGAATTGATGGATCTGACAGAGGAGATGTTCAAAGGTATTGCGGAAAAAGTATGCGGATCGACGCTCATCACCTACGACGAGCAGCAGATCGATTTTGGGAACTGGACGCGTCTTTCCATGAAAAACGCGATTCTGAAGTATTCTCCCGAAAAGATCGATGAGTCCGCGCTGACAGATCGTTCCGCTGTAGAGGGATTGCTGAAGAAGCTGCACGCGGAATTCGATCCCCGGTTGCCGCTCGGGAATCTCATTGGGTCGTTGTTTGAAGCGGTTGCGGAACAGCACCTCATTCAACCGACCTTCATTTACGACTACCCGCTGGAGTTGTCGCCGCTCTCGAAACAGAAAGCGAGTGACAGAACTCTGGTTGAGCGATTCGAGTTGTATATCGGCGGAATGGAAATCGCGAACGGCTATTCCGAACTGAACGATCCCTTCGATCAACGAAACCGATTCCTGTCGCAACTCGAGGCGCGCGAGCGCGGCGATGAAGAAGCGCATCAGATGGACGAGGACTACATCCGCGCACTCAGTTATGGCATGCCTCCGACCGCCGGCGAAGGTATTGGTGTCGACAGGCTCGCGATGCTTCTCACGAACTCCACATCGATCCGGGACGTGATTCTGTTCCCGCATCTGAGGGCCGAATCGTGAAGTTCGAGTTGCTTGTCGCGATCCGCTACCTTCGCGCGAAACGCAAGCAGGCTGTCATTTCCATCATCACTCTTATTTCCATTGTGGGAGTGGCCGCCGGTGTGGCGGCGCTGATCATTGCGCTCGCGGTTACGCGAGGATTCCGAGAGGATCTGGAGAAGAAGCTCCTCGGCACACAGGCTCACGTCAACATCCTGCCGAAGGAACGAACGGCTGGTATTCCGGACTACGTCAGGGTTACGAAAGAGATCGAACAGGTGCCTGGTGTCGTAACCGCAGCACCCGCCGTGTACGTGAAGGTACTGCTGGCGAGCGAGGCGCAGTCCACGGGCGTCGTTCTGAAGGGAATGATTCCCGAAATGGAAAGTCGCGTCTCCGCGCTTTCAGAGAATATCGTGGAGGGAAGCCTTAACGACTTTCGCGAGGATTCAATCATCATCGGGAAAGAGCTCGCGAAGACGCTGGGAAGTTTCATCGGCGACCGGTTGAGCGTCGTCAGTCCAACCACACGTTCCTCTCCGATCGGCCTGATCCCGCGAAATCGCAGTCTCGCGGTCGCGGCGATCTTCGAATCCGGTTTGTACGAATTCGACAGCGCATGGGCTTACATTCCCCTTCAGGCTGCGCAGGGATTGCTCGCTGTTGGCGATGTCGTCAACGTCATCGAAGTACGAGTCAACGATCTGGATCAGGCCAGGAATATCGGCGACAAGATTATCCAGCGGATTGGGAGCGATTTTGATGCGAGCGACTGGACAACCACGAATGCCACGGTTTTCCAGGCGTTGAGCCTTGAACGCAAGATGACGTTTATCGTCATTGGCTTGATTGTTGTGGTGGCCGCGTTAAATATCGTGGCGACTCTCATCATGATGGTTCTCGAAAAGACACGAGATATCGCGATCCTTCTCTCGATGGGCGCCACGAACGAGAACATCCGCCGCATCTTCATTCTTCAGGGTGTGATCATCGGTATTGTGGGGACGGTGTCAGGGGTTCTCGTCGGGGACCTGTTCGCTTATTTCGCTGACAAGTACCATTTGATTCCTCTGGCGCCCGAGGTCTACCCGATCGCATACATTCCTTTCAAGCCGACTCTGCTCGATGCGGCGATCGTCGCGGGTTCGGCAATTCTGATCAGCTTTCTTGCGACAATCTATCCTTCGGCTGCGGCTGCAAAGCTCCAACCGGTTGAAGCCCTCCGGTATGAGTGATGGTTGCCAGTGATTGAAGCCAGAGATCTGACAAAGGTCTACAAGACGCCAGCATCCACTGTAGTCGTGTTCGAACACCTCAATCTAAAGGTCGAACGCGGCAAAGCCGTTTCAATCATTGGCCCATCCGGCGCCGGAAAAAGCACTTTGCTGCATATGCTGGGCGGTCTGGACACACCGACTAGTGGCGAGGTGATTTATAAGACGGAAAACATCTTCCGCTTGAACGCCATGGAGCTGGCGCGATTCAGGAACCGGTACGTGGGGTTTGTCTTTCAGTTCCATCATCTTCTGCCCGAATTCAGCACGTTCGAGAACACCATGATGCCGAGGCTGATCCGCGGTGATAACCGGGCAGAAATCGAAGCGGCCGCAAGGCAGATTCTGGACCGTGTCGGGCTGTCCCATCGCCTGGATCACAAGGTCGGGGAGATTTCAGGCGGAGAGCAGCAGAGAGTGGCGATTGCCAGGGCCCTCGTCGGGGGGCCGGAGCTGCTGCTGGCGGACGAGCCGACGGGAAACCTGGACCACAAAACCGGCGATCATATATTCGAAATGTTGCGGGAATTACACCGAGAAAGGGGCCTGACTTCGGTCATTGTGACCCATAACGAACGCATCGCCGTCCAATGCGATGAGGTATGGGAACTCGACGCTGGCGTTTTCAGAAAAACGGCATAAATTTCGGTATTGTTCGACTTATGCGCATCGATTAGAATCGGATCAGCCGTCAGAACCGGCATTTGAGAGAACTAAAATTTATGTTCGAAAGATACACTGAGAGAGCCCGGAGGGTTATCTTCTTCGCCCGATACGAGGCGAGCCAGTTTGGCAGCACGACTATCGAGACCGAGCATCTATTGCTGGGCCTGATTCGCGAAGACAAGAACCTGACGAACCGTTTCCTTCGCAATCATTCTTCGATCGAAAGCATTCGAAAGGAGATCGAGGGCCGGACCACCATCCGCGAAAAGGTCTCTACTTCGATCGACCTGCCCCTTTCCAATGAATGCAAGCGCATTCTGGCCTACGCCGCGGAAGAAGCGGAGCGCTTGAATCACCGCCATATTGGAACGGAGCATTTGCTTCTCGGAATCCTTCGCGAAGAAAAGTGCGTTGCCGCGGAAATCCTTCATGAGCGTGGACTTCGCTTGAATGCGATCCGCGAGGAACTGGCTCGTTCCGTGGTCGACCGCCAGACGTTGATCAAGCCGAAAGAAACACCGCTTCTCAGTGAATTTTCCCGCGATCTGACGCAGGCCGCGATGGACGGCGTTCTGGATCCGCTCGTCGGACGTGACAGCGAGATCGATCGCGTGATTCAGATCCTGTGCCGGCGTACGAAAAACAATCCTGTCCTGATTGGCGATCCCGGTGTCGGGAAGACAGCGATCGTTGAAGGCCTTGCCCAGCGCATCGTCGACGGTGAAGTCCCTTCATTCCTCGCGGACAAGCGCATTCTCGTGCTCGACCTTTCGTTAATCGTTGCGGGTACAAAGTATCGCGGACAATTCGAAGAACGCTTGAAGACGATCATGAAGGAGTTGGTGGATAACCCCAATACCGTCGTCTTCATCGACGAGTTGCACACTCTGGTGGGAGCGGGTTCTGCCGAAGGATCGCTCGATGCCGCAAACATCTTAAAACCTGCTCTCTCGCGTGGTGAGATCCAGTGCATCGGTGCAACGACTCCGGCCGAATACCGGAAGTCGATCGAAAAGGATCGGTCTCTGGAGCGACGCTTCCAGGCCGTGAAGGTCGGAGCACCAAGCGAAGACGAAGCGGTGCGGATACTGCAGGGTGTCAAGTCTCGCTACGAGAAATTCCACATGGTGAGCTACACGGACGAGGCGATCGAATCCGCCGTGTACCTTTCGAATCGGTATATTCCCGACCGTTTCCTTCCAGACAAGGCCATTGATTTACTGGACGAGGCCGGCGCTCGAGTCAAGCTCCGTCAGGCTTCTCTGCCATCAGAGATGAAGGACATCGAGCGGCGAATCAAATTCATCGTGGCTCGCATGGAGAGCGCCATCTCCAGCAAAGATTTCGAGAAGGCAGAACACTACAAGAATCAGGAACAGCTTGAGCGTGAAAATCTGCGCAATGCTCGCGAGAAATTCAACATCAGCGAAACCACGAGCATGAGCGTGGTTGCGAAGTCGGACATCGAAGACGTCGTTTCGCGCTGGACGGGCGTTCCAGTCAACTCGATCAAAGAAGAAGAAATGCAGCGGCTCTCTCGAATCGAAGAAGAGCTGCATCACCGGATTGTCAGTCAGGACCAGGCAATCAACGCGTTGGCGCGAGCTATTCGTCGATCGCGTGCAGGCCTGAAGTCGCCGCATCGTCCGGCGGGATCGTTCCTGTTCCTCGGACCCACCGGCGTCGGAAAAACAGAGATGGCGCGAACGCTGGCGCAATTCCTGTTCGGCAGCGAAAAGTCGCTCATCCGTTTCGATATGTCGGAGTTCATGGAAAAGCACTCGGTGTCGAAGCTGATCGGTTCGCCTCCGGGATACGTCGGATACGAGGAAGGCGGACAGCTCACGGAACGCGTCAAGCGGAATCCTTACTCGGTCATTTTGCTGGACGAAATCGAGAAGGCGCATCCGGACGTTTACAACATTCTGCTTCAGGTATTTGAAGATGGCCATCTGACCGATGGTCTCGGCAACACCATCGATTTCAAGAACACGATCATCATCATGACGTCGAATATCGGAGCGCGGTTCCTCTCCAAGCACACCAGTCTTGGTTTCCAGGGGCCGAGCGAAGAGGCGACCGCTCAGAAGATGGAAGAAGCCGTGATGCAGGAAGTGAAACGGCTCTTCAACCCGGAATTCATCAACAGGTTGGATGAAATCATCATCTTCAACTCGCTGACGAACTCCGACCTGGGTCGCATCGTCGATATGATGATTGGTCATCTGAACGAGAACCTTGCCCACAAGAGGCTCGAGGTCATGATCAACGACGAAGCCAAGCAGTGGATACTCGACAAGGCCTGCCGTGACAAAAATTACGGCGCCCGGCCTCTTCGCCGCGCGATTCAGCGGTATATCGAGGATCCGTTGTCGGAAGCTCTCATCCAGGGGAATCTCAAGGAATTGTCGAAGGTTGAGGTTTATATGGACGGAGGGCAGCTCTGGTATCGTCCAGTCGATCGGGATCGTGAAGAGGTGGGCGTTCCACTCTCCATGTAAGGACTAGATTCCGGGACGCAGCCGTCCCGGAATTTTAACCTTTCCACCCGAACCGAACGCATCCAAAGCCAGTCTAAAACCCTCCATTTGTGTAGTAAAATCCCCCGACTGGAGGCTTGATAATGGTCCTTACTGTGTTGCTGGCTCTGGTTTTCGGCGTGGTTGAGCCACAGACCCTGCAAACTCCCGACCCGAATCGCATCGAAGATGTTCGGGTCACGAACAATCGTCGTATCCCACAGGACACGATCAAATACCAGCTTCAAACGAAAGCCGGCGACCGCCTCAATCCGGACGTTGTTCGGGCGGACGTAAAGCGTTTGTATGCCCAGGGTCACTTTGATGATATCCGCGTTGAAGAAGAACCGGGCAAGACCGGTAAGATCATCATTTTCTGGGTGAAGGAAAAAAAGACCATCCGCAGCGTCAAGTACGAGGGACTGAATTCGATAACCAACTCCGAAGTGTTGGAAAAGCTGCGCGAGCGGAAGGCAACGATTTCTCAGGAATCGACTTATGATCCCAGCAAGATCAAGAAAGCTGAGAGCGTTATCAAGATGATGCTCGCCGAGAAGGGCCATCAGGACGCCATGATCGAGGCGACCACCGAAGACATCCCGCCAAATTCCGTCGCGGT
>Ga0137465_1000466_pt1 | contig 16253 bp, 11 predicted proteins | sample EasRivERMGT828_2_FD_104906 | JGI IMG/M metagenome (GOLD analysis project Ga0137465, IMG submission 104906) | Soil microbial communities from meander-bound floodplain in the East River, Colorado, USA - East River MetaG ERMGT828_2 | ecosystem: Environmental > Terrestrial > Soil > Floodplain ... | reverse complement strand
TAGCGGTGGTACGCATGTGCTGAGCAGTGGCACGGCCTATGACGATACGTGGCGCCACCTTGTGCTGGTGCAGCAGGAGGACGGCTCGCGCACACTTTACATTGATGGAACAGCGGACAGTCTGGTGATACCGGCCAAGCCGGCAGGCCGGTGGAACGTCAACGCGACAAGCATCGGTGGCATTCTACGCCTGACGGCGGTGTCCTGGGTAACAGCCTTGATCGATGATGTGGCTGTGTGGAAGCGCGCCTTGACCGCAGACGAGATCAACGACGTCAAGACCAACGGTGTGCCCAGGGCGTTCCGACGCAAACTTCCGCTGCAGATCCGAACGTTCGCCGCGGATCGGCCCGCGGTCGCGCAGGGCGACAGGGTGCTCCTGAGCTGGGAAGCCAGCGCCGACGCCTCGCTCACAGTCAGCCCGCCCCTGGCTGACGTGACGGCGCAAAGCCCTTTCGGTGTCGGGAGCACCAGCGTGGTCATCAACACCACCACCACCTTCACGTTGACTGCGAATCGGGGAGCCGAATCCACCAACCGGCAGACCACAGTCAACGCCGTGAGCGGTGTCGCACCTGGCTGGCGGCTCATCGATCATTTCCAGTTGCTGAACCTTGGCCATATTGACATGCAAGGCAATTGGCAGAATGCCCTTTCTTCCATTTCAGGGGCGCACAACGCTGCCACGGTGCAGAGCGCGGAAGGCGACAACCGATACTTGGGCTTTGATGGCAGCCGGGCTCTGGCTGGCAATGCCCTGAAGTCGATGACGATCTCGGAAGGCAGCAGCAACACCTTGTTCTTCCGACTCTACCTTTTGCCGAACGTCAATGCTTCCCTGCCCGGGAGCGGGGTCATCCCCGAAGTCGACATCAATATTGGCCTTACGGAAAAAGGGCTGCGCGATATTCAGGATTTCAGAGGAGGCAATAATGGTCCCTCCGTTCGCATCTTCAGGCAAAGCGGTGGCACCGGTGGCGCGATTGATTTGCGCTCTCCCAACGGTGTCAACGCCGCCGGTGGCACTTACTCCTGGCTGGGGGACACGGTGAACAACCCCACAGGCGCGGGCCTGGAAGTCGGCAAAATCTACAACGTGTGGATGGATGTCGAGAACCGTCCCTTCGACGTCGTCATGGGCGTTCAAAACGGCGGCGACGTCTACTCGCTTTACATCCAGAAGGAAGGCGATCCCGCTCGCACCAACCTGTTCACGGGCTACGTCGCCGACCGCGATGCCGTCAACTGTGACGCGATTCTAGGGTGCCCGGCCACGGCACTCACGCACCTGTTCCTCGCTGCCAATGACCAGGTGAGCCCCCAGGGCACCAACGTGGTGCGGTTCGACGACTTCTTCATCAGCACGGCGGGCTACAACTCGACTATCCCAATCCCGCCCTTACTCTTTCGGGACCCGTTTCGCGTCCTCGGAACCGTCCACACCGGCTTGGATTTCGTGATCACCTGGAGCGCTCAGGTGGGACAGACCTATTCGGTGCAAATGCGCACCTCGCTCAGCAGCGGCGAGTGGGTCACCGTCGTGAGCGGCTATCCGCAGGGCGGCGCGACCGAATCGACGGTCAGCTATTCGGGGGATGTATTCAACGAAAGCGCCTTTTTCCGGGTGACCAATCCTTAGCTTAGCTCGCGTGACGGAAGCCTCGGCACCACCACGCGTGGTATGGTGGCGCCAAGAAAGAAGGGGACCGGCACTTTTATAGGAGTCCTTGATCGATCAATGGAGCGGGTGAAGGCAATCGAACCCTCGTTCCAGTCAGCGCTCAGACGACTTTCGCGCCGCCCGCATCCGAAAGCAGCGCCGCCGCAACCAGACGGTGCACCGCGCCGTCCGGTGAGAGTTGACTTTGCATCAGGGCTATTTGCTGCACACGCCATGGATGTTGCGAAGCGAACTTTGCGGCGCGCAGGCATTCGCCGATTTGCCGGATGGCTCTCGGCTGTGACGTCTTGATGCGCGCAACGGTCAGATGCGGTTGAAAGAGGCGGCTCTCGGCATCTTCGCTCCAACGTTTGGTGGTCGAATCAATTTGCCTCTGCAGCGTCAGCAGTGGCTCCAAATCGCCGACCAGGCCCGCCCAAATGATCCGAGGGTTGCGAAGACTGGGGAAGGCGCCGATCCCTTCGCCGCGCAGTCGAAATGGCGTCACGTCCTGGCAGCCGTGCTTCAAAGCGGTCTGCAAATTCTCCAGTTCGGTCCGGGGGACGTTGCCGAGGAATTTCAAGGTCAGATGAATCTGTCCGGGAGGATTCCAGCGCGCGGCATTTTTGGGCAAGTCGCTTTCCAACTGGCGCTGCAGGTTGGCGATCTCTTCGATTAGAAGCGGCTCCAATGGGATGCAAATAAAGGCGCGGACGTTTGCAGACTCTTCAGGCATTTGCGTTTGCGATTCCTTGCTTCAGGCCGGTTCCTGCTGCGTGATGCAATGAAAGGAGCCCAACCCCCAAATCAACGCCGTGGAATCCATCCCGATGACGCGCCGATCCGGAAAGAGCTTCTGCAAAATATGGATCGCCCTCGCGTCATGGACATGACCGTAAGTGGGCGCCAGCACGATGCCGTTGGCAATATAGAAATTCGCGTAGCTGGCCGGCAGTCGCTGGCCTCGATACTCAATGACGCCTGGCATGGGCAGTTCGATAATGCTCAGCGGCTTTCCATCCTGATCGCGCCAATGGCGCAGGCGGCGCAGATTGTCCTGCAGGATTGGGTAGTTGGCATCGCTCGGATCTTCTTCGACCACTGTCACCAGCGTCGTCGGATTCACAAATCGCGTGAGGTCATCGATGTGGCCATCCGTGTCATCGCCCACAATGCCTTCTCCAAGCCAAAGGACGTTGGTAACGCCGAGGTAGTCGCGCAGATACTGCTCGATATCGCTTTTGGACAAATGCGGATTGCGATTCGGATTCAACAGACAGGCTTCGGTGGTCAGCAACGTGCCACGGCCATTCACCTCGATGGAGCCGCCTTCCAAAACAATGCCCGGGGAGAAAAGCGGCAGATGACGCAGTCTGGCTATACGCTGCGGGATGGCGTCGTCCAGATCGTAGGGCGGATATTTATTTCCCCAGGCATTATAGCCCCAATCGACAACCGCCCGCTCGCGCCGGGCATCGTTGTCGCGCACGACAAAGATGGGGCCGTGATCCCGGCACCATGGCTCGTAGGCTGGAAAGTGGTGGAAGCGCACGCGGTCCAGCGGCGTTTTGAGTTGGCTCAACACTTTTCGCACTGATGCCTCCACCTCAGCATTCCAGACATTGATGTTGACCTCCTCGACCTGAACCAGATGACGAATCAGCTCGGCATAAACCGGCGGCACCGCTTCATACTTGTCAGGAAAACTGATGCCGTCCGGTCGCGGCCAGGTCAGCCAGGTGGCGAGATGCGGTTCCCACTCCGCTGGCATGCGAAAACCCAGCCGCGCCGGGACGCCCGGGTTTTGGACGTTGAACGTTGAACGTTGAACCTCCGCGCTCACGGCAGCCGTTCTCTCCGCGCCTCCGCCAACAGCGAATACCATTCTTCCCGTGACAATTCCAACTCATCTGCCCGCACCGCTTCGCGGATACTGGCCGGATTGATTGAGCCCACGATGGGAATGATTCGGCTCGGATGCTTGAGCAGCCACGCCAAGGCCATCGCCGTGCGACTGGCGCCGCGTTCTCGCGCGAGCCGATCCAGAGCAGCCACCACCGGTTTCGTGCGATAACCCATCTGCGAAGGCAGGAGCTGTTTGCCCCCATCGCCCAATTGTCCGCCCGCCAGGGGACTCCACGCCATGGGGGTGATCTTTTCAGCCAAACATTGATCCAACGTGCCATCGCTAAAAGCGCCCAGGTTGGCCAGACTAATCTCCACTTGATTCACGATGAGCGGCATGGGGCAGGCCTTTTGCAGCACCGTCAGTTGCGAAGGCGAAAAGTTGCTCACGCCAAACTCGCGCACCTTGCCGGCCTGTTTTAATAAGCCGAAGGCGGCGGCTACTTCGCCGGGATCCATCAAGTAGTCCGGGCGGTGCAGTTGATAGACGTCAACCATCTCCACGCCCAACCGCTTCATCGATTGCTCGCAGGATTGCACGATGTGCTCCGCTGAGAAATCATAGCGATAGGGGGAGTCCGGTTTCGGATCGCCCGGCTTGCGGATGCCGCATTTGGTGGCCACGAGCACGCGCGCCCGCATGCCGCTAATCTCTTTGAGCGCCTGCCCGAAAAGACTCTCAGCGACGCCATCGCAGTAAATGTCCGCCAAATCGAACATCGTATAGCCGGCATCATAGGCCGCTTGAACGGCCCGCACTCCCGCGGCTTCCGACTTTGCCGTGACCTCGGAGGGATCCCATGACCCTGCCAACCGCCAGCAACCGTAAGCCAGGCGGCTGGAAGTGAGGGAGCTTCTGCCAAGTTGAACGATCTTCATAGGCCAGGTCACACGGAGGGTAATGCTGAAGGGGAACAACGGCCAAGCCAATTCACAGACACAGGCTGAAGATTGAACTCCAACTCCCTTGCCTTTCGAGCCGGTTGGGGCAAGCTGCCGCCGTTGTGTGGAAGATTACGTTTCCTGCCGGCGAACGAGGACGCTATCTGGTCGCAATCGTAGCGGGCCTGATGCTGGCGATTTCCTTTCCCAAATTGGGCCTCGCTGGCATGGCCTGGGTGGCGCCGGGACTAATCCTCGTCGCCGCCATAGGGTGCGAAGGCGGAGCAGCTTTTCGAATCGGCTACATGGCCGGCCTTGCTCATCACCTCGCTTCTCTTTACTGGTTGTTGTTGATTCCAGTGCCATTGGCGCCCGTGGTGGGCTGGCTGGCGCTGGCCGCCTTTCTCGCGCTTTATCCGGCCACATGGGTTTGGCTGTGCTGGAAAATCTATCCGGCAGCGCTCGGTGAAACGTCTCGCCTGCGCGGCACACAGTCGTCCGGCCAACGCACACAACCGATGGGCGAGAGGCCTGCGCTGCGTTTATTGGATCAATTCCTCTCCACCACCTGGCTGCAACGGCTGGCATGGACGTTGTGTTGCGCCGCCCTTTGGGTCACCTGCGAAATGGTCCGGGCCCGTCTGTTTTCGGGCTTCCCCTGGAACTTTTTGGGCGCCTCGCAATACCGGATGGTGCCGTTGATTCAGATGGCTTCGCTGACCGGCGTTTATGGCGTCTCGTTTCTTGTAACGTGGTTTTCGGTCTCCTTGATTGGCGCCGCCGCGTCGGTCATGCGTTCATCGGGCTTAAGCAGAAGTTGGGCGGCGGAGCTGATGCTTCCTTTATTTGTCGCCATTGGAGCCGTCAGTTTCGGGTTTCGCCAGTTTGTTCAAGCTCCGTCTTCGTCCACGTTGAAGATCGCGTTGATTCAACCCAGCATCCCTCAAACGATGATTTGGGACGCAAAGGAGTCGGCGACGCGATTCCGGCAACTGATCGGGCTTTCCGAACAGGCGCTGACCCATAAGCCCGACTTGCTGGTCTGGCCGGAAGCCGCTGTGCCCAGCATTTTTCGTTGGGACACAAACCAGATTCACAACGGCCAAACCATTTACGAGGCGACGACTGGTTTGGCCAGGCGGCACAAGGTTTGGTTGATCATGGGCGCGGACGACAGCGAGCTGAATCTCCAGAAGCCGGACCGCATCGACTACTTCAACAGCAGCTTCCTTATCAACCCGGACGGCGAAGTGCTGGCCAGTTATCGCAAACAGCGGCTGGTGATTTTCGGGGAATACGTGCCCTTGAGTCGATGGTTGCCCTTCCTCAAGGATTTTACACAGGTTTATGGCGAATTCACTCCCGGCATAAAGCCGGTGACCTTTCATCTGCCGGAGCTCAAGGTGAAAACCTCCGTGTTGATCTGCTTCGAGGACGTTTTCCCGCACCTCGTCCGCAAACACGTTGAGGAGGACACGGATTTTTTGCTGAACCTCACGAACAACGGCTGGTTCGGCGAAAGCGCAGCCCAATGGCAGCATGCCGCCAGTGCCGTCTTTCGCGCGGTCGAAAATGGTTTGCCGCTGGTGCGCGCGGCCAACAATGGCCTGACCTGCTGGGTCGATTCTCAGGGCCGGATGCACGATGTCTATTTCCCCGACTCGAAGAACATCTACAAACCCGGCTTCAAGATCGTGCAAGTCCCGCTGCTCGCCGCTCCGAAGCGCGAGGAAACGGTTTATCACCGTCGCGGAGATTTGTTTGGATGGAGTTGCGTCGGGTTTGGAGGTCTGGTTGTGGGCTGGCTCCTCGCGCATCGCAAGGGGCGAAACGTTCAGGTCGCCAATCGCGATTAACAGCTCGCCTGTTATCGCCTCGACGCCGAACTATTTCATGGCCACTACCCTCGCGTCTGTTAAATTATATCGATTGCCAAAAGTAATTTCCAAAAAGGTGGGCAACGCCCTGCTGGGCGTCGCGGCAAACCGGCAGGTTTGCCCCACCTTTTCAGAAATTACTTTTGGCAATCGCTCTAGCGTGAACCGGCAAACGATCCTGAACGCATGACCGTCACATGCCGAAGTCGCTAGCAATGCTATCCGCAACCAGAGCTGCAAGAGTCCTGAACACATTGGCGGTGGCCGTGATGATATGCTCCCTCACGGGCACAGTCTGGGGCGCCACCGCATCCTTCAGCGCCACAGCGCCCACGCTCGGCTCCAACGACATCTCAAACCTGACCGGGGCCAGTGATGTCACGAACAACGTCAGCCGGGGCGACCCAAATGCGACTTACCTTGCGAACGATCGGCCGGTGCAAGGCCAGACGTTTACCACTGGGAGTGGCACCGGTTATCAACTTACGGCAGTCACGCTAAAGCAGGTGGCCTATTCGACTTTTGCGTTGGTTCCGAACCTGACCTATACGATTCGCGTTACGAGGCCGTCCGGAGGCAGCGCCCTTTCCGTGCTCGCTTCGGAAACCGCGTCAGTGCCTGACAACACGCCGGGGAATTTTCCCACCATCTCGGGTGGCGGTTCACGGGGCCCTGGTTCGGGCCGCTACGTCACGTTCACATTGGCCAACCCGGTCGCGCTGAGTGCGAACACGACGTATGGGTTCGATGTTGGGGCGGGAACGAGCACCCATTATTGGGAAACCGATGGAACATCCAACACGGTCGCTTACGCGGGTGGCACAGCCTATTCCAGCGCCCCAAATGGCGTAGGCGGAACCACCCGGACAGACCGTGCGGGCGACCACGTATTCGTGTTGGCATTGATTGCTGCGAATGCGCCCGTTTTCAGCGATCCCACCATCTCTCCAAGCAACAACGTCTATGCCGGAACGCCGGCCACTCTGAGCGTGAACGCGGCCGGCTCGGCGCCTCTGCGCTATCAATGGCAAACCTTCGATGGCATCGACCACGTGAACATCAGCGGCGCCACCAATTCCAGCTACGTGGTAACCACGACGGGTCTCCTCGGCGATTACGCTTATGATGTGGTGGTCACGAACAGTTTTGGCGCCATGACCAGCGCGCCAGTCACTCTCACGGTTCAGGCTGCCAGTATTCCGTTCGTCGCAATGGACACCACGCCGCCTTCGGCCACCCGCTATGTCGGGCAAGAAGTGTCGTTCGGAGCCGCGTTCGATGGGACTCTGCCAATTGCTTACCAATGGCAGAAGTTGGGCGCCGATATCTCCGGGGCCACCAACGCGACATTAACACTGACCAATCTTCAACTCTCGGACGACGACAATTACTGGCTCTTCGCTTCCAACTCCGTGGGCACGGCTTCAAGCACGCCCGCCATACTCACGATGCTCGCTGCGCCTTCTCCACCCGCGGCGGGGACTTTCCCGCATGCGGTGCGCACAAACAACCCCATTGCCTACTGGCGCTTGAACGATCCCGCCGATACTCCGTTCCTCCACGACTCTGCCGGGAGTCACAACGCCAACAATTCCAGCGTGACGCTGGGCGTGCCTGGACTCCAATCGCCCACCTATCCTGGCTTTCCGCCGGACAACACGGCGGCTTCCTTCGGCGGCAATTCTGTGGCGACTGCTGAGGCGAGCCTGATGAACGGTCTCGCCAACTTTACCCTTCTAGGCTGGTTCAACCCCGCTGCCGCTCACAGTTCGTCTGCCGCTCTGTTTGGCCAGAATGCCGTCTGCGAAGTGGGCTACAGCGATAGCGCGGGAGTGAATCTGGTGATTCAGCTTACCGGGATTTGGGTAAACCCCAGGACAGGGACCAACGGCTTCACGCCGGGCCAATGGTATTTCGTGGCGGTGGTCGGCGATGGATCGAGTCTGGACATCTATGTGAACGGCGCTTTGCGAGCTCATCAAACCGGCGGCGCCTCGTCGGCTACTTCCAGTTTTGGGTTCAACATCGGCGGTGCGTTTGACAACTTCCCAGCTCATTTCAACGGACAGATCGAGGACGTCGCCATTTTCAACAAGGCCCTCTCGCCGCAACGCATCCAGGAGCTGTACGATCTGGCGGCAGGTTTGGGTGCTCCATCTATTCTCGGACAGCCGATCTCCCAGGCTTTGTACGTGGGTCGCACGGCGCGTTTCAGCGCGAGCGGTATCGGCGGCACTCCGCCCTTGGGTTATCGATGGCAACACGCCGAAACGAACATCAGTAACGGGAGCAAGATCTCCGGCGCCACAACCCCCAGTCTCACCATCAGCAATGTGGCCGCGACAGATGCCGGCGCCTACCGATTGGTCGTGACCAACGCCGGAGGTGCGACGACAAGCAGCGTGGTGACCTTAACGGTAGTTCAACCCACCGGGACGCCCTACGAAAGCGTCGTCCTGATGCTCAACCCGATTGCCTACTGGCGGTTGAACGAGACCAATAACACTTTCACCGGAACGGTGCTGGCGCATGACTACTTCGGCGGGTTGGCGGGACTTTACGGAAGCGCCGCCGTGAATGGAGTTCCCGGCCCGCGCCCCCTGAACGGCTTCACTGCATTTGAAACCAATAATGTCGCACTGTTCCCGGGGGCCGGTACCGAGGACTCGTGGGTTACGGTCCCAGCACTGAATCTCAACACCCATACAGCAAGCTTCACGATGTGGATCCTTCCCTACGGCGGACAGAGCGATTATGCCGGCCTGTTTATGACCCGCAGTAGCGGCACCATAGCTGGCGTGGGCTATGGAGGCAGCCTGAGCGAAAACGCCAGCGAGTTGGTTTACACCTGGAACGATAACACAACCTGGACATTTAAATCCGGGCTGACGATCCCCAATTTTGGCGGTTACTGGTCGTTTGTGGCGGTTGTCATCGATTCGAGCAAGGCCACCCTCTACCTCTACAACACGAACGGTCTGCGCTCGGCGACGAATGCGATTGCCCACACGACGGAAGGATGGGGCGGCAGCGCTCGCATCGGCGGTGATCCCCATGGAGTGGAACGCACCTTCACCGGCACCATCGACGAGGTGGCCGTGTTCAACTATGCACTGACTCCGGAACAAGTGCTCAGCCTTTACAACGGTCAGTCCGCCATCAGATTGAATGTCCAGCGCTCCGGGCCGAACCTAATCCTTTCGTGGTCGCAAGGCACGTTGCAGCAAGCCAATAGTGTCACCGGCTCGTGGAGCAACGTCAGCGGAGCAGTGCCGCCATCGTTCAGCACGACACCGACCGGAACGCAGAAGTTCTACCGGGTTCGGGTGAATCCCTAGATTTCTGACTTAGCCTGACCAATGTCGGGAAACATCTCGCGGGTTTTTCAGAGCAACCGGATTCTTAAACGCAGAGGACGCGGAGGTTTGCGCAGAGGAAGCCATCAGCCTGACTCTGCGTCCTCCGCGAGAACCTCTGCGCCCTTTGCGTTAAAACAGCACCTTCCCGAAGGATTTTGGGCTGCCCTTTGGTTGAAGCCTATACTTCAGGCAACACCCACGGCTTGCGATATTCGGGTCGTGTCCGTAAACGGTTTGCTTCGTCGTCGCCCATGAACAGCTCGGTCTTCGGATCAAGAAACAGCTTCCGTCCCACTCGCCACGAAACATTTCCTGCGTGGCACAGAACCGAAGAAGGATGCCCCACCGTTTCCAAGTCGGCGTTGGGTTTCTTCCGTGTCTTGACGCAATCGACGAAGTCTTGGATGTGAGTCAGGCCATTGTTGTCGCCTGAGCCCTTGGCCAACACGTTGCGCTTCGGGTCATACGCCTTCCACTCCTCATTGCCAATCACGATGTAGCCCTGGTCGCCATACACGACGACGCCCTCGCCGTGCTCGTAATAAGGATACGGTGTCCAGAGCCGCATTTCGTAGGTCAGAACCTTTCCTGGCTTGCCCGCGTATTCATAAGTGACCTGGAGGGTGTCCGGCCATTCCTGCATATCGTCGAAGTACCACTTGCCGCCACTGGCGCAGATGGCTGTGGGCAAGATGAGCGGGGGTTCGCCTTGCGCTTCGACTGCCGTGCTCAGCGCCCAGCGTGCGATGTCCAGCCGATGAACCCCATCATTGCCCAGATCGCCGGTGCCGTAATCGAAGAACCATCGCCAGTTGCCGTGAAAGCGCCGGACATTGAAGGGCCGCTTCGGCGCCGGACCCAGCCACATGTCGTAATCGACGCCTTCGGGCGGTTCGCTGTCGGCAGGACGGCCAATCGCGCCTTGCCTGGCGCTTTCCCAACCTTTGGCGACGAGGCACCGACCGAGCTTGCCGCTGCGGATGTAAGCCATCGCTTCATGAAAATGCTGGCTGGTGCGCGATTGCGTCCCCATTTGGATGATTCGATTGTGCTTTCTGGCCGCAGCCACCATGCGTCGGCCTTCCTCCATATTGTGGCCATCGGGCTTTTCGACATAGACATCCTTGCCCCCCATGCAGGCGAGGATGGTCGGGATCGCGTGCCAATGATCGGGCGTGCCCACCACCAGGGCGTCGATCTCGGGGTGGTCGATGAGTTTTCGGAAATCCTTTTCGGCGGCCGGCTTTTTACCCTGAATTTTTTCCACGCTCTGAACCGCGCCCGGCAATTTGCGCGAATCCACGTCGGCCAGCGCGACAACCTCCACTTCCTTCAAACTGGCGAACATGTGCATCAATTGACCGGCGCGTCCGCTCACCCCCACGCAGCCGACTTGCAAACGCTCGCTGGCGGGTACTTTGGCGACGGATTGGCTTCGAGCGCTGTGAGCCGCAGCCGTGACAGCGGCGGCAGCGCACACGGAAGATCGGAGAAACTGTCTGCGATTCAATTCTTTCATTGGAAGCTCCTTTGTAAGGTGATTTGCACGGTTCCACGGGCATAGCAGCTTTTGGTGGAATTGTAAAACTGCCAAGACGGAGATGGATAACCCATTCGGTGTGCAGTAGTCTCATCGCAACCGTCGGAATGCTGAATCTATTGATTTGCTTAACGCCCTTAATGTGGGATATATGATCTAAATTTTGTGCTGTTCTGTTGGCTCAGGAGAGCGCATTCTTGGATAATTCAAGACATGAGACTTATAACATTCCTGCTGAGTGGACTGATTGCCTTCCGTGTATTCGGCGCCGTAGAAGAGACACTCCTGACCCGGAAACACACCAATGCCAACGTCCTGGTCCAAGGCCCAAACGATGCGAACATCGCCCGCCTCGTGGCGCGCATTTTGGAGGGACAACATTACCTCAAGCAGTCTCTCAACGATGAGGCCTCCGCCAGGTTTCTGGATCGTTACCTGGATGCGCTCGATAATCTGCACCTCTATTTTCTGCAATCCGACCTGGCGGAGTTTGAGAAATATAAGACCACATTGGACGACCTGACGCTCAAGGAAGGGGACACGACCCCATCACGCGTTATTTTTACAAGATTCCTTGAACGCCTCCAGCAGCAATATGACTACGTGATCGAGTTGCTCAAGACCGAGAAATTTGAATTCACCGGCACCGATCGCTTCGTGCTCAATCGCAAGACGCTTCCGCGCCCCAAGGACTTGGCGGAGGCAAAGCAGCTTTGGCGCGACCGGCTGCGCTATGAGTACCTTCAGGAAAAGTTGAACAAGGAAAAGCCGGAGGAGATTGTCAAAATCATCACACGCCGCTACACCCGGGTCTTGCGCGCGCTCAAGGAGTACGACAACGATGATGTGCTTCAGGTTTATCTCACGTCGCTGGCCCGCATTTACGATCCGCACTCCGATTACATGGGCAAGTCCGAGTTGGAGAATTTCTCCATCAACATGAAGCTTTCCCTTTTTGGCATCGGCGCGCTGCTCCGATCCGAGGACGGCATTTGCCGAATCCAGAGTCTGGTTCCGGGTGGGCCGGCGGAGCGAAGCAAGAAGCTCAAACCGAACGACAAGATCATCGCCGTGGCGCAAGGCGAGCAGGAACCGGTGGATGTCGTGGACATGAAGCTCAACAAAGTGGTGGAGCAGATCCGAGGTCCCAAAGACACGGAAGTGCGCCTGACGGTCATATCGGCGGACGCTTCAGACTCTTCCGTGCGTCAGGTGATCTCATTGGTGCGTGAAGAAATCAAACTCGAGGATCAAGAGGCGAAGGCCAAGATCTTCGAGCTGCCGACCGCCACCAACAAGCCGATGCGTGTGGGGGTCATCGATCTGCCCAGCTTCTATTCCGGCTTTGAACTGGAAGGCCGAAAATCCAACGGCGACCAAAAAAGCACGACGACCGATGTCGCCAAATTGATCGGCAAGCTGGTCCAGGAAAATGTCGGCGGAATCATTTTGGATTTGCGTCGCAACGGCGGCGGTTCACTGGAAGAAGCGATCAATCTCACCGGACTGTTTATCAAAGAAGGGCCCGTCGTCCAGGTGCAGGATTCAAAAGGCAAAGTCTTTGTGGATAACGATCCGGACTCGTCGGTGGCTTATGACGGGCCGCTGATCGTGCTGACCAGCCGCTTTAGCGCTTCGGCTTCGGAGATTCTCGCCGGGGCCTTGCAGGACTACGGCCGCGCGGTGATCGTCGGCGATAAATCCACGCACGGCAAAGGCACCGTCCAGTCGCTTCTGCAACTGGCCCCGATTCTTCGAGGCCAGTTGATTTCGTCCAACAATCCGGGGGCGGTCAAAATCACCATTCGAAAATTCTACCGTGCCAGCGGCGCCTCAACGCAACTGGAAGGCGTTGTTCCCGATATCGTGCTCCCCTCCGTCAATAACGAACTCGAAGTGGGCGAGGCTTCTCTGGAAAACCCACTTCCCGGGGACCCGATCGAGAGCGCTGCTTTCGAGCGATTGAACCGGGTGAGTCCTTACCTGGCTGAATTGAAAAAGCGGTCCGACCAGCGCATTGCCTCGGATCGCGACTTTGCCTTTATCCGGGAGGAAATTGCTCTCTACAAGAAGAACGTCGCTGAGAAAAGCGTCTCACTCAACGAAGCCCAGCGTGTCAAGGAGAAGGAAGAGGCGGATGTGCGTTCAAAGGCCCGCAAAAAGGAACTGGCCGCGCGCCCCGAGCCTCCGGGGAAAGTGTACGAGATCACTCTCAAACAGGTAAACGAGCCGGGCTTGCCGCCGCCCGTCGCGAAGACCAATAATGTCACCAGCGCCACCCAGACGCATGACGGCAAGACAGCCAGGGCGGGCACGTTGGTGAAAACGGATCGACCGAAACCGGACAGCGAGAAAAAGGATCGAGATGACGACGAGGACGCTGTCGCGGATGAGAACGTCCCCCATATTGACATTACGCTCGATGAGGCCCGCCGCATCCTGGTGGATTATCTCAATCTGATATCGAAACGGAGTTCGCTGGCCGGAACGGCCCAAACGGATAATTAACGCCGCTTGAGTTTATTTAACTTCGAAGCATTTCGGTCAGTTTTTCCTTGTGAGAACCATGCTGGAAAACTAATTGACAGGTTCGCCCGCTTAAATCAATCTATCCGCATTCGTTGATATCAACGAGCTCATCGAGAGTGGTCGAGGGACTGGCCCGACGACGCCACGGCAACCGATTGCAGCGCTCCTGCGATGTCCAGGTGCCAAATCCAGCCCGGAAGAAGTGCTCCGGGAGAAGATGAGAAGAGCGCGCGGTGTGGATGACCTCTTCTCAAGTTCGATGAGAAGGGGTTTTTTAGTGCCCCGAAACGAACGCAGATACAAAAAGACAGACAGACTATATGCAGACTCATGCTGGTTTCATGAAGGCGCTTAAGTGTCGCGAGTGCGGACGGGAATACCCGCTCACCGCCTCCCACGTGTGCGAGTTTGATTTCGGTCCCCTGGAAGTGGTCTATGACTACGAGCGGATAAAAAGGTCCATCAGTCGGGCAGTCATCCTCTCGCGCAATAATTCCATGTGGCGATATCGCGAACTTCTGCCCGTGGCGGAGGAGCCTACCGTGGGACGCCAGGTGGGTTTCACACCGCTGGTGAAGGCCGACCGCCTGGCCAAGGCGTTGGGCATTCGTGAAGTCTGGATCAAAAACGACACGGTCAATTATCCGACCCTTTCCTTCAAAGATCGCGTCGTGAGTGTGGCGCTGAGCCGGGCGCGAGAGTTGGGCTTCACCACGGTGGCCTGTGCTTCCACCGGTAATCTCGCCAACTCCGTCGCCGCCAACGCGGCTTCGGCGGGCCTGAAGGCCTACGTTTTTATCCCGGCCGATTTGGAGCAGGGCAAGATTGTCAACTCGCTCATCTATGGCGCCAACGTGATCGGTATTCGCGGGCATTACGATGAAGTCAACCGTCTCTGCGCCGAAATCGCCGGCAAATACGGCTGGGCTTTCGTGAATGTGAATATGCGTCCCTACTACGCCGAAGGCTCCAAAAGCATGGGCTTTGAAATCATCGAGCAGTTGGGCTGGAAGATTCCCCGCCATACCGTGGTCTGCATGGCGTCCGGATCCCTGCTCACCAAGATCCAGAAGAGCTATCAGGAATTCATGAAGCTCGGTCTGGCCAGCGAAACCGAATACAAGATTCACGGAGCGCAGGCGACCGGTTGCGCGCCCATCGCCACCGCGCAAAAAGCCGGGCTCGATTTTTTCAAGCCGGTCAAGCCCAACACCATTGCCAAATCGTTGGCCATCGGCACACCCGCCGACGGTTTTTACGCCCTCAAGGTGATGAAAGAAACCGGCGGCAGCGCGGATGACGTAAGCGATGACGAGATTCGTGAAGCCATCAAGCTGCTCGCTGAAACCGAAGGCATCTTTGCCGAGACCGCTGGCGGCGTCACGGTCGGCGTGGCCAAGAAACTCATTGCCTCGGGGAAGATTCCAGCCAAAGATTCGGTCGTGCTTTGCATCACTGGCAATGGATTGAAGACATTGGACGCGGTTAATGGCCACGCGGGCAGTCCGCGCGAAATCAAACCAAGCCTGCGGGAATTTGAAGGGCTGCTCGCGACCGAAAATCAGTCCACCGCCAACGCATAGATTTATGGCAACGAAAGTAAGAATCCCAACTCCCTTGCGGAAATTAACCAATAACGAGGAACTGGTGGAAGTCAACGCGGCCACGATCGGCGACGCGATTGTGGAACTGCAGACGCGTTATCCCGGCATCAAAGAGCGGTTGCTGGATGAAACCGGCGCCGTCCGCCGTTTCGTCAACGTGTACGTGAATGAAGAGGACATTCGCTTCCTGCAAAATCAGCAGACCAAGCTGAAGGATGGCGACGAAGTTAGCATCATCCCGGCGATTGCCGGAGGATGAGACAACTGCAAAGCACCTTAAGAATCATCCCTTTCGAACTGCCATGCAGCGCACCACCAAAAAATCCCTCCGCACCGAAGGAAGTGGCGTGGGGAGCCCTCAAAAGACCCGGCTCTGGCTGATGTTCCCGCCCAAACTGATTAAAACACCGGTTATTTGGGAGCTGGGTCACAGGTTCAAAGTCATCACCAATGTTCGCCAGGCGAGCGTGACCGATGAGATTGGCATTGTCTGTCTGGAACTGGAAGGCGCTCGGCCCGAGATCAAAGCTTCGATTGCCTGGCTTGAGAAAAAAGGCATCAACGTCGAGCCTGTGGAGATTAACGTCATCGAAAGCTAGTTAAGTTAGTTAGTTAAAGTAGGGCAGGTGTCTCGCCTGCCGCTCGAGTTGCTCCCGTAGCGGCGGTTCGGCAGAACGCCGCATTATTCGCCGACGAGAAGAAACAGACAACGGCGCTCTTGCCGAGACGCCGCTACGTTTCAAGTGAGGTTAAGCCGCCTTGCGCTTCACTGCATTGAACGGCCGATTCGCGGGCAAATCGAACTCGCCGCGCACCGCCACGTTTGCCGGATCGCCGGGAGGAAATTCTCCATCGATCACGTATTGCAGCTCGATACGCTCATCCTTGATCGCTTCG
>Ga0137465_1000465_pt1 | contig 16256 bp, 18 predicted proteins | sample EasRivERMGT828_2_FD_104906 | JGI IMG/M metagenome (GOLD analysis project Ga0137465, IMG submission 104906) | Soil microbial communities from meander-bound floodplain in the East River, Colorado, USA - East River MetaG ERMGT828_2 | ecosystem: Environmental > Terrestrial > Soil > Floodplain ... | reverse complement strand
GCCTTTTTCGGCGCGCTCTACTACGCGCGGCAGCTTTCGGTGCCCGATTTGGGCAGCATAGACAACAGGCTGCTCTGGCCGGATTTTGCCGTTCAATGGCCTTCGGCGGGGCCGGACTTCAAGGACCCCTTCACGCCGATGGCGGCCTGGGGGATCCCGGCGATCAATACCCTGCTGCTGCTTTCTTCTGGGGTGACGGTGACGATCGCCCACTGGGCGCTCAAGGAGAACAAACGTGGGCAGCTCGCGTTGTTCATGTTCTTCACGATTGCGCTGGGCCTGACCTTCCTCGGTTTCCAGGTCTACGAGTACGTTCACGCCTACTCCGATCTCAACCTGAAGCTCACCACCGGAATCTACGGCTCGACGTTCTTCATGCTGACCGGCTTCCACGGGTTTCACGTTACGCTCGGAGCGCTGATGCTCAGCGTGATCCTCTTTCGCTGCCTTGCGGGGCACTTCAAGCCCGAGCAGCATTTCGCGTTCGAGGCGGTCGCGTGGTACTGGCACTTCGTCGATGTGGTGTGGCTCGGGCTTTTCATCTTCGTGTACTGGCTTTAGAGGACGACGGCGCGCTGCGCAGCCAGGGCGGCGAGGGATCGCCGCCCTACGTAATCTTGCCGGGGATGAGGCCCAGGTAGTAGCCGGCCATGAGCAGCAGGAACAGGGTAAGCGACAAGCCGACTCGCCATGCGAGCGCCTTGACCGTGCGTTTGGACTGGCCGCGGTCGGTTACCAGAAAGAACAGCGCCGAGCCGAGACTCGCCAAAATCGCGATGAATACCAGGATGACGACAATTTTCACGCGGGGCGTGCCGAAACAGCCTGCGTCGAGTGTACTCCAATAACGCGTCGGGTCGGCAAGGGCGACCCCCCTTGTTCAGCAACCTGTCAGTGCCATGATTCGTGGGATAAGAATCGGTAGCCTGCGCTTCAGCCCGGGCCTCGCTCCAAGCATTGCGGCAGCGGCGTTCATCGTGCTGACGCTTTCGCTCGGGAACTGGCAGGCGCGCCGCGCCGAGGAGAAAACAGAGGCTGCGCGCAAGCTCGATGAAGCGATGCGCGAGGCCGCGCTTTCGATACCCTCGGCGCCGGTGGAGGCCGCGAGTTTCGAGAGGCGGCGGGTCAGCGCGCGAGGACGATTCATTGCGCGCGCTACTTTCTTCCTCGATAACAAAGTGTTTCGCGGTGTCGCCGGCTATCGTGTGCTCACGCCGCTTGCGATCGAGGGCGGCGGCGACATGCACGTTCTCGTGGACCGCGGCTGGATCGCGGCGGGTGACCGCTCCCAGCTCCCAACCGTACCCACGCCGGAGGCTTTGCTGGCGATCGAAGGCACGGCCATGACGCCCAGCCGCCGCTTCCTCGAGCTCGCTCCCGAGGAATCAAGCGGCACCCGGCGGCAGAACCTCGTCATCGAGCGCGAGCGGGAACGGCTCGGTCTCAGGCTCCAACCCTTCGTTATCGAGCAGACGAGCGACGCCAAAGACGGCCTCGAGCGCGCGAGGGAACGCCCCGATGCGGGCGTGGACCGGCATCGGAGCTACGCGCTTCAATGGTATTCCTTTGCGGCGCTCGCGGCGGTCCTCTATGTCATCCTCAATTTCAGACGCACTGGATCCGGCCGCGGTTGAGGCACGGCGCCGCCGAGGCAGGCGCGTCGCTCTTCTGATTCTCGCGCTGTGCGCCGTGCCCACAGTTGCAGCCTGGCTCGCGTATTTCGTGTGGCCGCCCGAGTCGCGTGCGAACTACGGCGAGCTGATAGAACCGCGCCGGCTTCGCGATCCCGAATTGCAGCTCCTGGACGGAAGGCCGTTCCGGATTTCGCAGCTGCGCGGGAAGTGGGTGATGCTGCAGATCGACTCGGGGGCCTGCGGTGAAGGCTGCCGGCAGAAGCTCCTGTACATGCGCCAGGCGCGTCTTGCACAGGGAAAAGCGATGGGCCGCATTGAACGCGTATGGCTTCTCACGGACACTGCCGTGCCCGATGGCGCGATCGCGAGTGAGTTCGAGGGCACGCAGATCGTGCGCGCCGACGAGAATGCCAACCTCGCCGAATTTCCGGCGTCGCGGAGCAGGGCCGATCACATCTACGTCGTCGATCCCCTGGGCAACCTGATGCTGCGCTTCCCTCGCGATCCGGACCCGCGGCGGATCGTGAAAGACCTCGCGCGACTGCTGAAAGCATCGCGCATCGGATAAGGCCGTATCACAACCGTGATAGACTTTTCCCGTATGCAGCTCGCGTCAACCGCCACCGGCTTCCGTCTGCGTCATTTCCTGAGCCTCACCAAGCCGAGGGTCGTGTCGCTGATCGTGTTCTGCGCAGTGATCGGCATGTTCCTCTCGACGCCAGGCATGGTCCCCCCGAGCTTGTTGCTCGCCGCGACGCTCGGTATCTGGCTGGTCGCAGGCGCCGCAGCCGCGGTGAACTGCCTGGTGGAGCAGAAGATCGACGCGGTCATGACGCGCACGAGCAGAAGACCCTTGCCCCGCGGCGAACTGACTTCTATGCAGACTCTCGCCTTCGCGAGCGTCGTCGGCGGCCTCGGGCTCTCGATCCTCTACACGATGGTCAACCCGCTGACCATGTGGCTCACCTTCGGCACCTTCATCGGCTACGCCGTCGTCTATACGGTGCTGCTCAAGCCGATGACGCCGCAAAACATCGTGATCGGCGGGGCTTCCGGGGCGATGCCGCCGGTGCTCGGCTGGGCCGCTGTGACCGGGGAGATCGCGCCCGAAGCGATGCTCCTGTTCCTCATCATCTTCGCCTGGACTCCGCCGCACTTCTGGGCGCTGGCGCTGTATCGAACCGAGGATTTCGCAAGAGCGGGCCTACCCATGCTGCCGGTCACGCATGGCCATCGCTTCACGCGGCTGTACGTTCTGCTCTACGCCTTGATTCTGCTCGCGTGCGCGCTGCTGCCTTTTGCCTACGGCATGAGCGGGTGGATTTATCTCGCCGCCGCGCTGGTGCTCAACGGCGTTTTTGTCGCCTACGCGGTGCGGTTGTACGTAAGCTACAGCGACGCGCTGGCGCGGCGCACCTTTCGCTACTCGATCATGTATCTCGCGCTCCTTTTCGCCGCTCTTCTGGTCGATCATTATTCTTGAGCGCTTTCCCATGAAAACCCTGCTCGGCGTCGTCTTTGTCGCACTAACGCTCGCGCTCGCCGGCTGCAGCGGCTCCGGCCCCGGGTTCCAGAACGCCGATATCACCGGCGCCGACTACGGCAAGGACTTTGCGCTTATCGATCACACCGGGAAGCCGCGAACGCTAGCCGATTTCCGCGGCAAGGTGGTGGTGATGTTCTTCGGCTTCACCCGTTGCCCCGACGTGTGTCCCATAACCCTTGCGGAGCTCAAGGCCGTCAAGGAACAGTTGGGTGAGGAAGGAAAGCGCCTGCAGGTCCTGTTCGTTACCGTCGATCCCGAGCGCGACACACAGAAGCTCCTCGCGGATTACGTCCCGGCCTTCGATTCGAGCTTTCTGGGTCTTTACGGGGATGTGGCCGCGACTGCCAAAGTGGCGAAGGACTTCAGGGTGTTCTATCAGAAGGCGCCGGGCAAGACACCCGACAGCTACACCGTGGACCACACGGCCGGCAGCTACGTGTTCGATCCGCAGGGGCGACTGCGGCTTTTCGCCCGGCACGGCGGCGCGGCCAACCTGGCCGCCGATATCAGGATCCTGCTCCGAACGTCAAGCTGAGCAGGGGTTTCTCCCCCAGCTGCAGATCACGGAAACAATGAGAATTCTGATCGTCGACGATTCACCCACGAGCCGCGCAGCGCTGAAGAGCCTGCTCGATCGCATGAACCACTCCGTGGTCGAGGCGGATGACGGCAAGAAGGGTCTGGAGATGTACCAACAGGATCGGCCGGACCTCGTGCTCATCGATGTGGTGATGCCAGTGATGGACGGATACGAAGCGGCGCGGCGCATGCGTGCGACCGGTGCAGATGAGTGGGTGCCGATCATCTTTCTCAGCTCCAGGGAAGACGATCAGGACCTGGAACGGGCAATCGAGTCGGGTGGTGACGACTACCTCGTAAAGCCGGTGAGCTTCGTCGTCCTCAACGCGAAGATCCGGGCGCTGCAGCGACTCGATGCCATGCACGGCAAGCAGCTCGAGATGTCGCGCGACCTCGCTGCGGCCAATCGCGAGCTGGAAAAGCTGTCGCATCAGGACGGGCTGACCGGAATCGCCAACCGGCGGTATTTTGACGGTTACTTGTCGACTGAACTGCGGCGCGCTGCGCGCGAGCACCAGCCGCTGTCGTTGATCCTGTCCGACGTCGATCAATTCAAACCCTTCAACGACTGCTACGGGCATCAGGCGGGGGACGACTGTCTGCGGCGAGTGGCGGCAGCGCTGAGTTCCGCGGGGCGGCGTCCGGCCGATCTCGCCGCCCGCTACGGCGGAGAGGAGTTTGCGATGGTCCTGCCCGGAACCGACCTGGACGGTGCCGTCGATGTGGCGCAATCAGTGTCTCGCGTGATCGAAAGCCTGGCCATCCCGCACGCTCGCTCGACGGTCAGCAAGAGTGTCACTTTGAGCCAGGGCGTCGTCTCACTGACTCCCGAAAAGGAGAGTCCTCCAGAGGACTTGATACAGCGCGCGGATCGGGCGCTTTACCAAGCGAAACAGCAGGGCCGGAACCGCTTCGTCGTGTTCACCGGTAAATAACAAAGCCGCGGTTTCGCCGCGGCTTTGTCGGGAACGCCCTGCGGCGGAGGATTACGCCGTGGACATTGCCCCTTTCATTTTTGCCAGCGCTTTTTCTTCGATCTGGCGAATGCGCTCGGCGGAGACCTTGAACTCGTCGGCCAGCTCGTGCAGCGTCGCCGAGTCCTTCTCGCGCAGCCAGCGCGCTTCTATGATGCGACGGCTGCGTGCATCCAGACTCCCCAAAGCAGCTTCCAGGCCACGCGCCTTCAGGTTCTCGTCCTGTTTCGCCTCGAGCACTTCCGGAGGCTCCGGGGAGCGGTCTGTAAGGTAGGCGATCGGCGCGTACGTGTCGTCCTCATCGCCGGCGGGCTCGAGAGCGATTTCCTGGCCCGCGAACCGCGTTTCCATCGCGGAGACCTCCTCGGGCTTGACGCGGAGCTGCTTGGCGATCGAACTGACTTCGGCGCGCGTCAGCGGATTGAGCGTAGGCTTCATGCTGCGCAGGTTGAAGAAAAGCTTTCGCTGCGCTTTGGTGGTGGCGATTTTCACCATGCGCCAGTTGCGCAGGACAAATTCGTGGATCTCGGCGCGTATCCAGTGTATTGCGAACGACACGAGTCGCACTCCGCGCTCGGGATCGAAGCGCCTGACCGCCTTCATCAACCCGATGTTGCCTTCTTGGATCAAGTCTCCTTGCGGCAGGCCGTAACCCATGTAGCCGCGGGCGATGGCGACCACCAGACGCAAGTGCGAGAGCACCAGCTGGCGCGCTGCCTCGACATCATCCTCGGCTCTGAATTTGCGGGCGAGCCTCTGCTCTTCTTCGGCAGAGAGGAGGGGAAAGCGGTTGACTGCCTGGATATAGCTCTCCAAGCTTCCTACGGGTACCGGCAAACTCATTGCATGGCTCATAAGTTCTCCCAGCTTCAGGTGCTTGCGTTGAGCGGCACACCTTACCTTTATCCGCTCCAACGCCATCACAGATCCCAACAGTTTAGCACTCCACGTCTTAGAGTGCTAAGGCGGGGTGGGGTTCCAATCTCGGGGTCGGTCGCCGGAAAGCCTATAGCCCGCTTCGGTACGCTGAAAGTAAGTGCCGGCTCACTGAGAGATACGCGCCGAGCCACCCTAGGGCAACCGAGAGCGCGAGGGCCGTGAGCATTTCGTTCAGGTCGGGGAACCGCAGACGCAGGGTCGAGCCATAGAGCAGCGCGAGCTGGACGAAATCGCGATTGAGTAGCGCGAGCGTTGCCAACACGATCGCCAGGGCAGTGAGCCCTCCGAGCAGGCCAAGCAGCGACCCGAGATAGAAGAAGGGCCGGCGGATGTAGGCGTGAGTCGCTCCAATCAGGCGGCACAGCTCGATCTCGTCGCGTTGGGTGAGAATTTGCAGGCGGATCGTGTTGAAGGTTACCGCAACGAGCGAGAGGCCGAGTAGCACCGAGAGCACGACAACCGCAGTCCGGCCCAAGCGCAGCAGCGCATCCAGGCGCCTCACCCATGCCGCATCCGCCAGAACGCGATCGACCTTGGGAAGCGACTTGAACTCCAGTTCGAGTCGGTCTGCGAGTGCGTTATCGGTCGAAGAAAGTGTAACTACGAAGGCATCCGGGAGCGGATTTTGGCGCAAGCCGGTGATCGCTTGATCCATTCCGGCGGTGCGGCTGAGCTGCGCGAGCGCCGCTTCCCGTGAGACGAACCGCACGGCGCGCACGCTCTCGGCGCCCTTTAGCTGCGCTTCGACAGCGGCGATATCGGCTTTCCCAGCATCCCTGGCAAGAAAAATCGAGAGCTGAGGATCCACCGAAACCCTGCCTGAGACCAGCTCCAGGTTGCCGAGCACGCAATAGGCTCCGAGCGGCAGCGCGAGCGCGACCCCGATCGCCACGACGTTAAGCGTGGTTGCGAAGGGTGAATGTCCCAAACGCGAGAGCGTGTGCGCGAGGCTCAGGCCATGGTGCTGCAACCAAGCCCTCATTGAAGCTTCCCGTGGTCGAGCGTAAGGACGCGCTTGCGCCACTTTTCGATCAATTGGCGGTCATGGGTGGCGACCAGCACGGTGACCCCGACCTGGTTGAAGGCGCTGAACATCTCCATGATTTCGTCCGCGTAGGCGGCATCCAGGCTGGCGGTGGGTTCGTCGGCGAGCACAATGGCGGGTCGATTTACCACAGCGCGAGCGACGCACACGCGCTGCTGCTCGCCACCCGAAAGAGTGACCGGGTTCGCCTTTTCCAGCTGGAGCAGCCCGACTTTGTCGAGCGCGGCGCGCGCGCGCCGAGCGGCTTCGCGATAGGGCTGTCCGGTGACGATGAGCGGCAGCATGACGTTGTCGAAAACGCTCCGGTCGTGGAGTAGCTTCTGCCCCTGAAATACCAGGCCCAGATTGCGCCGCAAATAGGGAATTGCGGCGGGGCGCATGGCGGACACGTTCTGGCCGTTGACGAGCACCGTGCCGCCGTTGGCGCGCTCGATCGCAGCGATCAGCTTGAGGAGCGTCGTCTTGCCGGCCCCGGAGTGGCCGGTGAGGAACAGCATCTCGCCGGAATCGACGGCGAAGTTGACCGCCTTGAGCGCCTCAAATCCGCCCGGGTACCGCTTGCTGACTTGGCTGAACGAGATAATGGCCACGCCGACGATCTAGTCGAGCAGAGCCGAGACGAATTCGCGCGCGGCGAAAGGGCGCAGATCGTCGATTCCCTCGCCGACACCCAGGAATCGTAGGGGCAGGGGTTGCAGGCGGGGCCCTCTTGAAAGTGCGATGGCGCAAAGCGCGCCGCCCTTGGCGCTGCCGTCGACCTTGGTGAGAATGAGCCCCGTAAGACCGAGCGCTTCATCGAATGCCCTCACTTGGGTAAGAGCGTTCTGGCCGACGTTCGCGTCGAGCACGAGCCATACTTCGTGGGGCGCGCCGGCTTCGGCCTTGGCGATGACGCGCTTGATCTTCTTCACTTCCTCCATGAGATGCAACTGCGTCGGCAGGCGCCCGGCCGTGTCGGCGATGACTACGTCGATTCCGCGCGCGCGGGCCGCGGCCACGGCGTCGAACGCGACCGACCCTGGATCGCCGCCCGATTGCGCAACCACCGCTACGCCGTTCTTTTCCCCCCAGGCGACGAGCTGCTCGCGCGCCGCCGCGCGAAAAGTGTCGCCTGCCGCGAGCAGCACCGAGAGACCGTGGTTGTGCAAATACCTTGCGAGCTTGCCAGCGGTAGTGGTCTTTCCCGCGCCGTTCACCCCGGCGAGCATGATGACGCGGGGTCTCTTGCCCTCGAAATCCAGGGCTTGCTCCAGCGGCGCGAGCATTTCGACGAGCATCGCCTGTAATTCGGATCTCAGTTTCTCGGCAGTCTCGACGCGACTGGCGCGCTCGCGCAAGCCGGCGAGGAGGAATCGCGTTGCGTCGACGCCGGCGTCGCTTGCGAGCAATGCCGCTTCGAGTTCCTCGAACAGTGCCGGATCGATGGTTCGGCCGCGGAAAAGCCCGGAGAGCTGCGAGCGCGTTCTTGTGAGCCCGGCCTTGAGCCCGGCGGTCCAGGAACCCTGAGCGCCGGCATTCTTGGAGAACAGTTCGAGCATGGGTTTCGGAAGAAAGACGAGATCGCAAAAAACCACTATAGAATAGCGCTGGATTCTAGCATCCGCGGTAATGATTCCCGTACGCTCCTTTTTCTTCGCAGCCGCGCTGGCGTTCGCCGCAGCGGTGGCGGCGAATCCTCGCGAATTCGATCTTCCAAACGGGCTGCGCCTGATCGTCAAGGAAGACCATCGCGCCCCCACCGTCGTGCATCAGGTGTGGTATCGCGCAGGAAGCATGGACGAAGCGCCGGGCACGACCGGGGTCGCGCACGTGCTCGAGCACATGATGTTCAAGGGAACCCGGAGCCTCGGTCCGGAGGAATTCTCGCGCGTCGTCGCCGAGGCCGGGGGGCGCGAGAACGCCTTCACTTCCACCGATTACACGGCATATCACCAGCAGGTTCACCGCGACCGCTTGCCTTTGATGATGCGTCTCGAGGCCGATCGCATGGTCAATCTCGTGATCCGCCCTGAGGAGTTCGCGCGGGAGATCAAGGTGGTCATGGAAGAACGGCGCTGGCGCTACGAGGACCAGCCGCGTGGGCTGCTTTACGAGACGCTCCTTGCCACCGCGTTCGCAGCGCATCCGTATAAGTGGCCGGTGATCGGATGGATGCAGGATCTCCAGAGCATGAGCTGGAAGGATGCGTCGACGTGGTACAGGCGATGGTACGCGCCCAACAACGCTGTCGTCGTCGTAGTCGGCGACGTCGAGCCGGAGCAGGTGCTCAGTTGGGCCCGCCGCTACTACGGCGCGCTCGCGCGCAAATCGATCCCTTCGCGCAAGGTTCTCGCCGAGCCGGCTCAGCGCGGCATGAAGCGGGTCATCGTCAAAGCGCCGGCGGAGCTGCCGTACGTGCGCCTGGCCTACAAGGCGCCGGCCCTGCGCGATCCTGCGAACGAGTGGGAACCGTTCGCGATTTCGCTTCTTGCCGAGCTGCTCGGCGGCAGCGACACGGCGCGGCTCCATCAGATCCTCGTCCGCGAGCGCCGCGTGGCGATCTCTGTCGGGGCCGAGTACGACATGATCTCGCGCGGCCCTGGAATGGTGTTCCTGTACGCCGCCGCCGCGCAGGGGAGAAGCGGCCTCGATCTCGAGATGAACCTCCGAGAAATCGTCGCCCGGGTCGCCGCCGAAGGCGTGTCCCCCGAGGAGTTGGAGCGGGCCAAAGTGCAGCAGATCGCTCAAACGATCTACAAGCGTGATTCATTCTTCGCTCAGGCCCTCGAGCTCGGGATGCTGGAGTCGAGCGGCCTTTCGTTTCGCGACGCAGAGCGCATTCCGGAACGGCTCAAGGCGATTACCGCCGAGCAGATCCGAACCGTGGCAGCCAAGTACCTCATCGATGACGGGCTGACCGTGGCCCTGCTCGACCCGCAGCCCCTGCCTGCGCGCGCGCCGGGCGCCGCTGCACCGGCGGCAAGGCACTGAGCGTGCATCAGGATACCCACCCGCGGCAAACGCGCAGGAACCGCCGGGGATTCTTGCGCCGGATCTCCCCGCGTATCCTGTGGCTTCTCATCCTGACGCTTTCCCTGCCGGCGGAGGCACGAGTAGAAATCGAACACTGGGTCGCTCAGTCGGGGGCGCGCGTGTATTTCGTCGAGACGCATGCGCTGCCCATACTCGATGTTGCGGTCGAGTTCTCGGCGGGCAGCGCCTACGATCCCCGCGATCGGGCCGGGCTTGGGCGGCTTACCTTGGCGATGCTGAAGGCGGGCTCGGCGCGCTACTCCGAAATAGAGACGGGCCGCCGGATCGCCGACTCAGGGGGCGACCTGCGCAGCAGCTTCGATGTCGATCGGGCCGGGTTCTCCCTGAGAGTTCTGTCTTCGGAGGCCGAGCGCACAAAGGCCATGGAGACGCTCGCCGAAATGCTGCAAGCACCGCTCTTTCCGACCGAGGCTTTCGAGCGCGAGAAAGCACGCGCCGTGGCGAATGCTCGGGAAGGCGAGACGCAGCCCGATCGCATTGCCGAGAAACGCCTATACGCGCTCATGTATCCCGCTCATCCCTATGGTTTCAGCGCAAGCCCGGAGACTCTGGCGTCCATCAACCGCGAGGACGTGGAGCGCCACTATCGGTCTCACTACGGCTCCACCCGCGCGGTGGTGACCATCGTCGGCGATATGGACCGTGCTGCTGCTCAGGCGCTCGCAGAAAGCCTGACTTCGCGTCTCGCGCGGGGCGTAGACTCCGCTCTCGCTGCGGTCACGCCTGCACCCGGAGGCGAGGTGGCTCGCATAGCGCATCCCTCTGCCCAAAGCCACGTCGTGCTCGGTCTTGCGGCCCTTTCGTACGGTGACCCGGATTACTTCCCGCTCCTGGTCGGCAACCATATCCTCGGTGGCGGTGGCTTCGTTTCGCGTCTGACCAAGGAAGTGCGCAGCCGCCAGGGCTACGCCTACAGCGTCTACAGCTATTTCCGCCCTGCGGCACGCGATGGTCCGTTTCTGGTTGGGTTGCAGACGCGGCGCGATCAGGCCAAGGATGCGCTCGAGCGAACTCTGGAGCTGGTTGCGGAGTTCGTTGCGCGCGGCCCCACGGCAGCCGAGTTCGCCGCGGCGAAGAAAAGCATGATAGGCGGCTACCCGCTTCGCTACGACACCAACCGGAAAGTCCTCGATCAGGTCGCCGCCATCGGTTTTTACAGGTTGCCGCTCGACTGGCTTGACGCATATCCCGCCAATGTGCAGGGCGTGACTCTGGCGCAAGTGCGCGACGCGTTTGCGCGGCGCGTCGTTCCCGCGAAGCTCTCGATCGTCGTCGTAGGTGCGCCGGACTAGAGCCAACGCGGTCCGGATCATCGGCGGTGTCTGGCGCAGCCGTATTCTCGAGTTTCCCGATGCGGCGGACCTGAGGCCGACGCCAGACCGTGTGCGCGAGACGCTTTTCAACTGGCTAGGCCCGAATCTAGCCGGCGCGGCGTGCCTGGATCTCTTTGCGGGCAGCGGCGCACTCGGTTTTGAGGCGCTTTCGCGCGGCGCGGCTTCGGTCGTCATGGTCGAAAAGAACGCTGCAGCGCTGCGAGCGTTGCGCGAGAACGCGACCAAGCTCGGCGCGGAGAATGTGACTATCGTGCGGGGCGATGCGCTAGAATTCGCCCGCGGCGCGCGCTCCCGCTTCGATGTCGTGTTCGTAGATCCGCCGTATCGTCTCGGTTTGCAGGCCGCCGCGCTCGGCCTCGTGACCCGGCTTCTCGCCGAGGGCGGACGCGTATATGTGGAGAGCGACGCCGTGATCGAGCCGTCCGGCGGTTGGGCTGTTGTGAAACACGCCCGCGCGGGTAGAGTGCATTTTCACCTTCTGGGGAGAGAGCCCGATGGTCAAAGCGGTGTATCCGGGCACGTTTGATCCGATCACGCGCGGCCACGAGGATCTGGTGCGGCGGGCCGCCACGCTCTTCGAAGAAGTCGTGGTCGGCGTCGCGGACAGCCGCGGGAAACAGCCCTTCTTCACGCTGGAGGAACGCCTCCGTTTGGCGCGCGAAGTGCTCAAGCCCCTTCACAACGTGAGAGTCGAAGCCTTCAGCGGCCTGCTCATGGATTTCATCCGCGAGGAGAAAGCGCGGGTCATCCTGCGGGGCCTGAGGGCCGTGTCGGACTTCGAGTTCGAGTTTCAGATGGCGGGCATGAACCGCAATCTCTATCCCGACGTCGAGACTCTGTTTCTTACCCCCGGCGATCAGTACATGTTCGTTTCGGCGACCATCGTTCGGGAAATCGCCACTCTAGGAGGCGCGGTGGACAAGTTCGTGGATCCGCGGGTGGCAAAAGCTCTCGCCTCGAAGGTGGGAAAACCAAGCAAATAGGTCCTCTGCACTATTTCTGGCAGTTCGCGCAGTAGAAGCTGGAACGCTGCCCTAGGCGCGCCACCCGTATCGCCGCGCCACAGATCCGGCAAGGCAGCGTCGCGCGGTCGTATACGTAATAGTGCTGCTGAAAATAGCCTGAAGCGCCGTCCGAGTGCACGAAGTCGCGCAGGCTGGATCCGCCGGCTGCGAGCGCGGCAAGAAGCGTGTCCCTCACGGCCGCGACCAGCCGCTCGCAGCGCGCGAGAGAGAGGCGTCCGGCGCGCGTGCGCGGATGAACGCCCGCTCTGAACAGACTTTCGTTCGCGTAGATGTTTCCGATTCCGACCACGATATTGGCGTTCATCAGCAATTGCTTGATACCCACATTGCGGCTGCGCGTGGCCTTATGGAGAAATTCCGGGGAGAATTGCTCGCCGAGAGGCTCGATGCCGAGGCGCGCGAGCAGAGGATGGCGGGAAGGGTCGCCCCGGTTCCACAGCACCATTCCGAAACGGCGCGGATCCCGCAGGCGCAAGGCCGTGCTGCCGAAAACGAGGTCCAGATGATCGTGCTTTCGCGGAGGTGCTTGCGGCTCGACGACGCGCAGGCTTCCCGACATGCCTAGGTGGACGATGAGCGAGCCTCCCTGGCATTCGAATAGCAGATATTTTCCGCGCCGCGCGACCCGTTCCACGAGCCGACCGACGACGAGACGGGCGATATTCCGCTGCACCCGCCGGCGCAAGTTGGGATTGCGCACGGCTACGCTGGTGATGGTCTTGCCCAGAATGAACGGCTCAATGCCGCGGCGGGTGATCTCAACTTCGGGAAGCTCTGGCACAACGGACCCCATTTTCCTTGTCGAGCCTTTGAAATATACCTAAACTAATCCGTCATGACAGCAAGGGCTACCATGGTAAATGCAGTCAACCTTCTGCCTGCACGCGCGCGTGCCGTGCGGCTCCTCGCGGTCATGGCGTTTGCCGTATTTTCAGGATGCGCGGCGAATCCGCCGCAACCGGCTGACACCGGAGAGGAAGCGCCCGACGCAGGGGACGCGGAGGGATTGCAGGGAGCGGCCGTCGACACCGTGGACCGAGCTTTGCTTCCCAAGCAAGAACTCACGGGAAACCTTCTCTACGAATTCCTGATCGCCGAAATCGCGGGGCAGCGCGGTAACGCGGCGCTCTCGGCGCAGGCCTACGTTGACCTTGCAAGGCGCACGCGCGATCCCCGGATCGCGCGCCGCGCCACCGAGATCGCGCTCTATGCGCGAATGAACAACGCCGCGATCGATGCCGCGAACATCTGGCATGAGACCGAACCCGGCTCGACGCGCGCGCTTCAGGCCCTTTCGGGTCTGCTGGTCGCCGTGGGGCGCTACGACGAAGCCCTGCCCAATCTCAAGAAACTGCTGGCGAGTCCGGGAACGGATCCGGCAATCGGGTTCACGCAGCTCACGCGGACGCTCGCGAACGCACAGGACAAGCAAGCGGCGCTGAAACTCGTACGCAGTCTCGCCGCTGACTACCCCTCGTTGCCGCAGGCGCATTATGCTGTCGCACAAGCTGCCGCCAGCGCCGGGGAGGATCGGGCTGCGCTGGAAGAAGCCCGCAAGGCCGGACAGCTGCGCCCGGATTGGGAAGCGGCGGTCCTGCTCGAGGCGCAGCTGCTGCAGAAGGTTTCGGTCGATCAGGCCGTGTCTTTGCTCGCCGCCTTTCTTCAGAGGTATCCGGCTGCCCGGGAAACACGGCTTGCCTATGCGCGCATGCTGGTGACGCAAAAGCGCTTTACCGAGGCCCGCGCCGAATTCCAGAAGCTCATCACCGGCGTTCCTGACAGCACCGACATGAGATTCGCGGTGGCGCTGCTTTCACTTCAGCTCAAGGATTACGACGCCGCGCAGAGCACTCTGATGGGCCTGCTCGACAGCCAGTATCGCGACAAGGACGGCGTGCGCATGTATCTCGGTCAGATCGCCGAAGAGCGGAAGAATCTTCCGGAGGCGCTGCGCTGGTACGGTGAGGTGGGCGAGGGTGAGCACTATGTGCAAGCGCAGATCCGCTACGCGCAAGTGCTCGCCAGGCAGGGCAAGCTCGACGCCGCGCGCGACCGCCTGCAGCAAGCAGCAGCGAGGAACAGCCAGCAGCGGGTGGTGCTGATCCTCGCGGAGGCGCAGATCCTGCGCGAAGCCAACCAGCCCAAGGCCGCATTCGACCTTGTGGGACAGGCGCTGGACCGCATGCCGGATAATCCCGAGCTGCTCTACGACTACGCTATGCTCGCGGAGAAGATCGAGCGAGTGGACATCCTCGAGGAGTCGCTTCGAAAGCTGATCGAGATACGCCCCGAGAATGCTCACGCCTATAACGCGCTCGGTTACTCCTTCGCCGATCGCAATCTGCGCCTGCCTGAAGCGCGAGAGCTTATCGAAAAAGCGCTCAAGCTCGCTCCAGATGACTTCTTCATCATCGACAGCATGGGCTGGGTGCTCTACCGGATGGGTAATCACAGGGATGCGCTCGGCTACCTGCGGCGGGCGTTCGCCGGCCGGCCCGATCCGGAAATCGCGGCCCACCTCGGCGAAGTGCTATGGGTGCTCGGCGAGCGCGATGAAGCCGAGCGCGTCTGGAATGACGCGAACCGGGCGAGCCCGGACAACGAGACGCTTGTCAATACCATCAAGCGCCTGAAGCGCTGATTCTCGTGGTACGTCTTTCGCTCGGTTTCGCAGCTGCGACGTTCCTTGCGGCGTGCGTGGCCTTACCCGAGCCGTCGCCTCCCTCTCCGGGCGGGTTCGAGCTTTCCGGTCGCGTTACGATCCGCCACTCAAAAGAGGCGGCGTCCGGCCAGATCTTCTGGCGGCATTCGGATGACACCGATGAGCTGCTGATCACATCGCCCCTGGGCCAAGGCATCGCGCGCATCAACCGGGAGCGTGACGAATATCGCCTGGTTACCGGCGACAACAAGCTGTACCGCGCTTCCGACGCCGAGAGCCTGACAGAGCAGGCGCTCGGTTGGCGGCTGCCGCTCGCGGGCTTGCCGGACTGGGTGCGGGGACGCGCCAGCCCGGAGCGGCCGGCCGAAACACGCGGCGAAGCGGGCCGGGACCTCGAACTGCGGCAGGACGGCTGGCACGTCGTCTATGAGGAATTTCGGGGAGGCAGGCCGTTTCGCCTGCGTATGTCGCGCGCAGATCTCGAAATCCGCTTGATCGTGGATCGATGGACAGACTAGATCCTTGGGAGCGGCGCTATCCGGCACCGGCAAAACTGAATCTTTTCCTGCACGTCGTCGGACGGCGTTCTGACGGGTATCACCTGCTGCAGACCGCATTTCGGCTGATCGAGCGCTGCGACTGGTTGCGTTTTTCGCCCCGCACCGACGAGGAGGTGAGGCTTTCCCGGCCGCTGCCAGGTATCTCGGAGGCCGATGAACTCGCGGTACGCGCGGCGCGCCTTCTGAGAAAGGTGGGCGGTTCGAAGCAGGGCGTCGACATCGAAATCGAGAAGAACATACCGGTCGGCGGGGGATTGGGCGGAGGAAGCTCCGATTGCGCGACCACGCTTGCTGTACTGAATCGGCTCTGGAGGCTCAATCTGCCGCAGGAGAAGCTCGCGTCACTGGCGCTCTCGCTCGGAGCGGACGTTCCGTTCTTTCTTTTTGGAGGCAACGCTTTCGCCGAGGGCATCGGCGAGCGGCTCGCGCCGCTCGAACTGCCCCCGGCATGGTACGTTGTGCTGGCGCCGGAAGTTTCGGTAGCGACAAGCGCGATTTTCGCCGAGCCTGAATTGACACGAAATTCCAAAACCATCAAAATATCAGGCTTTTCGGCCGGTTTTGGAAGGAATGATCTTGAGCCGGTCGTCTGCCGGCGCCATGCTGAGGTGGCGGCGCATCTCGAATGGCTCAGGCAATTCGGAGATGCGCGCATGAGCGGTTCAGGTGCCTGTGTATTTGCGGAATTTGCGGCCGAACGCGAAGCGCGCTCGGTCCTGTCCAGGATGCCCGCGGAGATGCGTGGCTTCGCCGTTCGGGGGCTGGATCACCATCCGCTCGCGGCGCTCTTGGACGAAGGTTAGCGCCTGGGGAGTCGCCAAGCTGGTTAAGGCAGCGGATTTTGATTCCGCCATGCGAGGGTTCGAATCCTTCCTCCCCAGCCAACGAAAGTCGGGGACTGGAGGCTAGGGACTAGGGGTTAGGC
>Ga0137465_1000463_pt1 | contig 16297 bp, 11 predicted proteins | sample EasRivERMGT828_2_FD_104906 | JGI IMG/M metagenome (GOLD analysis project Ga0137465, IMG submission 104906) | Soil microbial communities from meander-bound floodplain in the East River, Colorado, USA - East River MetaG ERMGT828_2 | ecosystem: Environmental > Terrestrial > Soil > Floodplain ... | reverse complement strand
GGGGCGCGGCGGCATTGCTGGTAGCCGAGAGGGGCTTCCGTCGCATCCGTGGTCACGCGCATCTTTGCGAACTCAAAGCCGCATTGGTTGCGCATCAAAACTCTCAACTTGAAACTTTGAAGCGAGCTGCGTAATGAATCTCTCCACCAACCGCTTTTCAACTACGTTGCGGACATTCCCCGGGGCATCCTTTAGCATGGATTTTCGGCGCTCAGAGCAAGGGGTCGTGGTTCGGTTAATTTGCGCACGCAATTTCCCGCAATGCAGAGATGCTAACATGAACAAGGATGCGCAAAGATTTTCACAAAAAATATTGACGCTATTTGCAGCGTAACCAAGCGCTTCATTTGAATTTCCAAATGATGACACATACAGCCACAGAAATCACAGCCGTAACCCGGCGGAGATGTTTTTCGATGCGGGAAGTTTTTCAGTCGTCGCCTTCTGACCATCGTGCCCAAAAGTCATAGAATCGGTCTCTTTGCAAATTTCCGACGACTGATGTCACTGGAGCGGGTGAAGGGAGTCGAACCCTCGTCTCATTTCTCAGAGTGGGAAAAACTGAAAAATTGGGGAAACGCATAAAAGACCCTCGCTAGTGGCGTCGGGCTGAAGCAACCAATTCACTCCCCACCGAAGCCAACACCCCTCTGCGTCACACTCTGGCTAACCGATTTCTAAAATGAAGGTAGAGACAAATCCGTGCTAACTAAAAAGCAATGTCGCGGCACTTCTCGCCAAGCCAAGCAGTGATGCACTCAATTTGCCTGGGTGAGAATTCTTGAGGACTTTTGGTCAGGACCACACTTCCAATTTCTTTTGGGTTCACCACGTCTTACGTCTAGGTGGGGTCGTCGGCCGGTGCTTTCGGGGGCCGTGATTGTACTTGGCAGAGATTTCCCAGCATTGCAGCAACTGAAGCAGAACAAGTCCACTCTTTCGCAGCCTCTGCACTTCGCGGACGGCCGTGTGTTGTTCTTCCAACTGTGCATAATCCCGGCTGCTGCTAAGAAGAACGAAATCTCGCCCCTAAGATTGGCGAAAGTCGCGGTACGGGCTTGGTGAAGTCGAGCACGTGATGGCTGTTCCGATCTCAGTTGCGTGCTTGTGAATGCTTGGCAAGAAATGTCTCTACGCTGTCGCCACTTTTCTTAAAGGAATTACGCAACAACTCGATCCAAGAACTTAACCGTGACCAATCAGTAGATGCCCAGGGATTTTCAACTTCATCCTTCCAAACAGCAATCGATCGGGCCATTTCGAGGAACACCATCGACAGTTGCGTCGCCTGCATGTTGTCCAAACGAAAACTGTGCAAGTAACGTTGCAAAGTAGTGATGGCCTTGGGTTCAATTAAGGCTGATGGTTGCGAATCCTTTTTCTCGCAAAGTGTACCGATAAGACGCATAGCCTTCTTGATTACCGGGGCGGAAGATTCTAATTCAGCCGTTCGCATGGAAATGTGTATGTTACAAGTGCCGTCGGCGGAAATTCCCATTCTGTTCAACGGCAATGTTCCGACGCGTTGGGAATACACTTCATGACTGCTAGTGACGCGCTCATCAATTACTGGAAGTCCGGCTACGCCAACCTGAGTGAGTTTGTGCAACCAATCTTTAACCGTCCATCGATTCTTGTTTGCACATAGTTGCTCTAGCTGCTGACCATTTTCCTCGGGTAGCAAGCGAAAGATGATGGGAGGCCACCATGAGAATTGCGCAGGGAGACCTCGAGGCAGCCCCATAAAATGTGTCACACAATATGTACGGTTTCTCTTCAGTATCCGAAGGCCCTGGCTCATTCTCAAACTCGGGATAGCAGCAGTTAATTGTCTGATGCAATTAAAGAGGACAACATCCGCAGAATGAAACGTCCATGAAAACGAGTGGCAAAAGTTCGTCAGGTTTGACAAGGCTGTAAGGAGTTGCTTGGCTCTTTCCGGGGCGATAGTGCGCAAGACGGTGCTCAAGACAGTAAAGAGCCTTTCGTCATCCAACGGTGGAATCTGCAGGAATTGCTCCTTAAGATGCTGAAAATGATTGGGATCACCAGGTAGAGGGCTTGTCGCAGCAGCAATTCTCATTAGATGCCACGCGTCGAACGCAGGCGACCGAGTTACAACTACCAAAACTCGATTGCGGTCAATTCCCATGACCAAGTGCTTCGTTCCCACCCCGGTGCAAAGTACGGGTGGATATAATCCTTCGGTTTGATTCAGCGGATCCGCTTTAACAGAGGCAACAGCGCTTTCCGCATGAGCAAAGGCAGCGGCCAATTCCGGTGCGGTCATGCAGGTTGCGTAGTACGTAGGCCACGAGCCATGAAGAAGTCGCATCTTTGGGCGCCTTTGTTGCGGCGCTCCTTGCTTCTTCCCAAACTGGTAATCTATAATGGTGACATCAGCCGGGGAAGACATAGGTCAAACTGCAAACCGACTCCCATTCCGAGTTCCAGTACCCAGAATCTCCTGTTACGATTGGTGGTTACTTCCATGAATTTAATCCACTCAATCACGCGTGTCCACGCCGCTCAGGGGCTTTGCATCTCAGTAGCGTAGTAATGTGTCCATTGGGCGATTTTCGTCAACAAAAATCTTTATAAATGTTTATGCATTGGGATGGCGGTTAACACCGAAAGCGAGAGCGCCGCGGTGTTCCTTGAAAAAAACGGGACGTTGAACCAAATGGCCGCAGTAGGAGTAGGGCGAAGAGTTCTACCGCGTGCGTCGTAAGCGGTTGGCGTATCAAAACGCGCTTAACAAAGCCGCACTTGATGTTTGCCCTTTGTCATCCTCCCTATCAAAAAATTATCTTGAACCGAATCCCGTAAGACATAAACCTTGTTTTGATCATTTACACCGTTCTTGATCATGGGCAACTCTAATACCAAGGTGGTGAAATTTCCTCTGAGTATCCGGGCGAAATCACTATTGTGCGACAAAGCGAATCGCGCACACAATGTCCAGAGCGTTCAATTGCCGCTGGAGAGAAGGCGTTTTTGTCGCAGAACTCCAGCGTATGGCATTCGCAATCTGCGATCCGAAAACGACCGGAAGCCTATCGTCGAAATAGCATTATGCCCTATAAAAAGCTGACCTGCGACAATGCGCCCTTTGTTTTCGGAGCTTTGGATGCTCTGAGGATAAAGTTGCGCGGACAAACGCCTACCGATCAGCCCCCTGGTGTTATTTATGATAGAGACCTTAATTGCTGTTTGGTCGGGACAGACCTCGATCAGCCCGTCGTTGTTGGTATCCATACAGGCGTCAGCCCGTTGTTCGACGCAAATTTTTCTCGGCCTCGCGCAAAACTTTACCTTCTGTACGGTAGCTGGGGCCGTTCCAATCCAAGGGTTGAGGTAATAATCGAGAATGAACGTCAGATACTTGAGGCTCATCCTGCTGCGGGTCGATCTGCTTGCGCAAGTGCATGGGAATGGACGCCACCATCCGGTAAGGAAACAGCAGATTTGTTCGATGTGCAATTGAAGTACCCGTTGAGCCCTGGAAAGACTGAACCCATCTCGAAGAGATTGCATTTGAGCGGCGCACCTGCTCCGGATCGCCACATCGTGAATTTTCTCGAGGCTATTCAGAAAAGTTTGCAGGACGCAAATTCTATACTGGAACATAGGATTTTTGAGTTCAGAAATCGAAAATGGCTGCGGCCTATCGGAAAAGAATTAATACTGGGCGCCATTGGAGATCCTGAGGCGAACAGCCCTGGCCTTACTGCGTCGATGCTGGCCGAGCTTTCGGATCATGCTCATCTCAACTTCCAGCTAGCGCTGCTGCATTGTCAGTTGGAGAAGGTGGAAGAGCGCTTTCCAAATGCTGGGAATTTGAAGTATACGGCAGCTGAATATTTGGATTATGGTATTGATGTGACTTACGAAACGCTGGAGGGTCTTCTTGCCGTTGATAATTTCGCCATACGTCGCCTTGCTGACACTGAATTACTTCATCATTGTGTGCTGGAGCTTAAGAATGTTTTTGATGATAGAGATCGATGTAAAATATTAGCGCGATTACGGGAGCGAACACGCGTTGCTGTGGCTAAGGACGATGAATCACCGCAGTCCTTCGCGAGTACGCGTCGAAACCTGTTAGAGGGGCTGGTCTGGGTTAAAGTTCCCCATGCTGCGTTCGGCAACTTACGTGGTGGTCCAACGCACCATCGAGAAGCCGTAAAGTCTTTGCTCAAACGGATCTGTGGTATTTCTAAACCGCTTAATCTGGGTATTGTGTTCCTTGATGTCGACGAACTGGCAATGCTCGAAGAACTCAGCAACGTAATTGGAGATCTCTGTTTTACGCAAAAATGCTGTCATCCTCAGAATTTTTTCTTTCAGGAAAGCAGAAATGGGATGAGTGCTTTCGGCTTTCCAACTGCAATGTCTTCTCCCGGCGGGCCATTGTTGCTTAGTCTGCCTCAAGAGGAACCAAAAACCAAGGTTACTATCTCCTCTCAGCGAATCCCCTCAAAAAAAGACAACGACTAGCGATACAACCAGGGGGTCCCTTGTTACGACATCGCATTCGCTGTTCCGAAGACAAGCCTCGCACGAGACGTAATTCTTCCACTGCTTTTATCAAACTCGACAGGAGCGACCTCCAAAACATAGACATCGTTGTGGAACTCTATTTTCGTCGTGGTCCTGATGCGTTGATAATTCGTGACGGCCGTGAACTTCGCTTCGTGGACGAGAATTTCTGCTGGAATCTGACTCTCTTGCAGCAGTTCCGTAAGGTCTTTTTCTATGGTTTTCCCATTCGGGCCTTCGATGTACAGCCAGAACAAATAGCGGCCATTTCGGGAAAATCCTGCTTCGTACGCGTGGACCTTCAATCCTATAAGCTTTTCAATCATGAAGGGGGGCAAATTTCGCCCTTTAAAAAGGTGCGTTACCACTGCGTCAGGGTTCCTGCTAAGACACGCCAAACGAGTTGAAGGGCCGGTATGTCCCGACCCTGTGCAAAAGATCTCGGCAAAAAAGACATAGCTCAAGTCATGCTTAGCAAGAGAAATGCCGCCTGTATTCCTTTTCACTCATGTCCAAGGCATCAGGTTTCACTGCCCCTATTGCTGTTGCAGCTTCGAGCACACTCGCACTGCTGCACGGGGGCGAAGTCAACGCCGGCTGAGAACATTCAAAGAGCATCCGACAATCAGCCGCGGGACGGCGCTCAGCTGTTGCTTTTTCCGGGGGCGTGTCGAGAATTAAATGGATGAGCGATGGTAATTCGCCGGCGTGATCGGCATGCGGGTGCGAGATGAAAACCCTTCCAATCGCTAGCGGGTCAATTCCAATGCTCAGAAGAGAATCAATGGGCCTCGTCCAAAATCAAAAAGGAGAACGTCCTTTGACGTTTTGACTAAGTAACTGGCTGAACGCCGCTGCTTTTCAGGGACGAACGTTCCAGATCCCAAAAGCGAGTGTGTTTTTGACGAAATCGAAGACGACGTGTTTTGAGGCCCATGACGAGCGCTCGGACGCACTCAAAGGGTACACAATTTTCAATTTTCGCCGCCGTGGTGGGATAGGCAGGGTCCGTAAAATCAAAATCGAGCTGCCCGGGCACGTTGCACTTGAATAAAGAATGAAACAGAAAATGCGTTAGCCTTGTTGTCGAATCACGCCATAGCAGCTCCGCGTTACAGCGTTTTTTTTCCTGCCGCTTTTGCTTTCGCCCATCGTGCCTTTGCGGCAGCAGATAATTTGGCGCGTGCTGCTGCATTCACCTTTCTTCGTCTCTTTCTGGCCGGCTTCGATACTGCCACAGAGCTCCCTCGCTTCGCCCATCTCGCTGTTGCAGCGGCGGGTATTCTGGCACGTGCGGCACCCATTTTGCGACGACCTCTCGTTTGAAGTACTCCTGTGCTTCCTGTGCTTAGCCGTATAACACTTCCTTTGAGCACTTCATTGATCTGTTCCAGCCTTGATTCCAGATGGGTTTTCTCTTTTTCAAGCTCGTTTCGAAGTGAGACGTATTGTTTTACGATATCTGTTTTCATAGTGTTAATTACTTGCATGCCGCTGAAGCGCCCTACATGACTTACTGTAAGCGCATATTGCACACGAGAGACCGTCGTGAGCCGACCGTTTATCTGAACTGCTCTAGCGCCGTAGAGCTTGAATTTTGAATCTCTGAACTCGACTGCCGACTAGTGACGGGCAAGCAATTACCAGTAGTGACAGTAAAGCGTCAAGCCCAGTTATTCCTGATAAAGGAAGGCGCAAAGACGTCCGGCAAGAGGATTGAGCGGAAGGGAATGTAGCATTCTCATCCTATTTCTCCTCAGCAAGGCGTGTCACACGACCATGGGGCTCACCATATTCGGTCGCGAAAGTTGAGAGCAGGGTGGTTTGCAAGAATTGGGAAGATGCAGCCCGAAGACTCGCCGACTTTCAAAGTGAAATTTTGATTTCTATTCAGTCAAATCGAGATGCATCTGTCGAAATGCGAATTGACGAGATGGTCTTAGGCGCACATCCTCCCTCGGATTGTGGACATTCAGGTGACGTTTGATGGACGGGTTTGGAAGGTGGCGCCGGATCCTGCTAAGGTTCGGGTTGGCACCGTGGTCCGTTGGTTAATGATGGGCAAGAATTGCCCATATCCTCGACTTCGATGGACCGTTTATTTTCACCACGGCACGCCTTTTCGCCCTTGGCGGACATGCTTCACTGTTAGTTCGGAAGTCGAAATGCCTTCGGATACTCCCTCAGAGCCGGAAGGAGAGCATACGGGCATAGCTGAGGCGGGCCCTGTTACACAGCAAGGCGAATACAAATACGCGGTCATGGTAGAAAATCCGGAGGATGGGACGACGCTCGGAAACGACGATCCTCGCTTGATCGTTACTTAAGGCCTGGCGATGCAAGCTTCGGAATGAACAGATACCACCAACCCGAGCCGACAGAAATCAGGGTAGTATTTGAGAGTGAGAAACAGAAGATTGTCGTTTCACCTGACCCAGCAGAGGTTTGGGTCGGAAACCCTATAGTTTGGCGTTTCGAAGCGAAGAGCATGCAGGTCCGTCGCATTCGCTGGACAGTATACTTCCATCGCCCACGGCTTCTTTCAACGCTCGCCGCACCATTCCATTTTTGGCGCTGGCTGCTGTTCCGGCGTCGGGGGATTCCATTTTTTCCGGGAGTGGGCACAGAACTAAGTTCAACGACTCAAGCGGCGGGGGCTCACGAAGGCACGATCGGACCAGCAACACCAGAAAGCCCTGGAGAATATAAATACGGTGTCCGAGTTGAAAATGCGGAAACCGGCGCCACCCTGGGTGATGACGACCCGATACTTCTGGTCCGGCGGTAGCAAGCCGACCCCGCAGAATGCGCCGCGGAGCTGAAGGGAACCTTTTAAACAGCAAAATAAGACAGTTTCCGCATGGCATACATCATTGAATTGATGAGCCTCGGTGAGGATCTGTATCCAATACTTGAGGCATCGACGGCACGATTAAACGCCGTGCAGGCTGAATTCCAGTTCCGTCTACTACCGATTGAACAGCGCCACGAGGGACTGTTGTTCACACGGCAGAAATACTTCACAGAGGAAATCTGGAAGTTCCTGCGGGACCAGAAGCAGAAGTTCGGAGGTAACCGACCCTACATCATTGCATTTGTAAATGCCCCTTTGCGGTCACCAGCTGCTGACAATATTTTTGGATCGCACAAGGGGGAAGAAGGGCTGGCCACAGCGACAATTCACGAATTCAGTAAGTATGTTAAAGAAGACAAGCGTTACTGCTGTTATTATTTGGTGCGTTACTCGTTAAGCTTTGTAAATCCATTGATCAAAGCACACGAAGACCCCAAACGCTCTGCCTGTTACTTTCACTTCAAAAGGCTTAAGAAGGAAATTCGCCTTTCAATGGATTCAGGAATGATCTGCGACGCGTGTCAGGAGAAACTAGGGCACCCTGAACCAAACAGCGCCGCGAAACACCTCAGTATCAGCGAGAAAGCCGCGCTCAAAGAGATGAGAGACGTGGTTAGCGGAAGCTATAAATCAGCGATCATTATGAAAGGTGGTGGTGTAAAAGGCCTCGCTTTTGCATCTGCCCTCGTTGAGCTTAAACAATACTTCTATTTCGATCGTCACGTTGGGACTTCCGCAGGCGCTATCGCTGCTGTTCTGCTGGCGGGCGGCTATTCGGCCGAGGAGCTTGTTGACACCTTGCGCAAAAAGGATTTTCGGCAATTTATGGACGCCCCGTTGTGGAAAGTGCCTTTTAACCTTTTACTAAAATTAGGGTGCTACCCAGGGGACCATTTCGAAACATGGATTCGCGAGTGTTTAGAGGAGAAAATCCTCAAGCAAAGTGAGATCGAAATGGCTGACCTAAATACAGCGGTAATCTATGCATGCAGGGAAGGACCGGGTGCTATCGTTTTCGATTCCATGATTAGGCGTAAGGAAACAGGGGCGGCATTTGCTACGCGCTGCAGTATGTCCATTCCGGTATTCTTTATGCCGAAAATGATAGAGAACCGAAGGGTCTTTGATGGTGGCATCCGCAATAATTTTCCGCTCGCCCGTTTTTTGGTAGACTACCCAAAAAAGCCATTTATTGCGCTGTATCTTGGCACTCGTGATACCGGCAGGAAACACTGGTTTCCGAAAGAGTTGCTTAACATAGTTGTGGATGGGGAGGAGCGGAGCATTGTGGATACCCATCGAGACAATGTTGTCGTTATAGATACCACGCCAGTCGGCACTACGGACTTTAACATGAGCGAGGAGGAGAAGGATTTCCTCCTTAAAGTAGGAAAGGCGGCTGCGTTAGAGTTCCTGGACAGACGGAAGATTGATGATGGACCAGATCCCCAAGTTGTGAAAGAAGCCAGGATCCAGGCGGAAGCGGCGCGTCAGGAAGCAGAAAGAGCTCGCAGTTTACGCAAGCGGCTCACTTGGCGTCGCAGGCGAATTTTTCTGTTGTTCTTTTGCCTGTTTCTCGGCGTTCTCATAGTAGCGTGGCGGTTAATCCGATAGCGTCTTGAGTGTTAGAGCCCTTCGTGAGCATTCGCTTGGCTAACCCAGCGATCAAGATGGGAATCATAAAGGTAGTTATGCTGCACGACGCAGCAGCCCGTCGCGGTTGGATCCACAGGGACAAGGGCAAGAGCTGCAGCTGACGCAGGATCCTTCGGGGCAGTAGTCTCGGCGCGCCGAGGCCCATGCGGTCTGGATGACGCTTACGCTGTTCCGGCGTTATTGCATCAAGGGATGGCGTCGCCACTATCCCATTCCAGGAAGACCTGACTTCGTGTTCGCCAAAGCAAGGCTGGCCATTTTTGTGGATGGTTGTTTCTGGCATGGTTGCCCGTGGCATCACCGCCTTCCGACCTCCAATGTCGCGTTCTGGCGTCGAAAATTTGAAGATAATCGAAGTCGCGACAAAAAGACGGGTGCTCGCCTTCGCCAGAAAAATTGGAAAGTGATTCGGATTTGGGAACATTCGCTTCGGAAACCAGAGCGCTTACTCGCGCACATCCGAAGTGCATTAAACGTCACTCATTCATCCGATAAGTTTATTTCGACCAAAAAAGTTTTTGCCGCCTCACGGCCGCGGAGTGTCCGAAGTAAATTCAAAGATAAACCCGTCCGTGTGTGAACCCGTCTGGCGTGCGAGCGATGAGGGAGGTTTGGCTGACGGTGGCCGTGAGGCTGCCCTCAGCCAGCCATGAAGCAAAAAGGATTGAACTTGAAATCTGCGCCTGACCGTAGGTTCGCGTTCTAATCTCGACCAACACTAGCCTACCTCCTTGTTACGAGACTTGGGGACGGCGTGAGATTGCTTCGCTCCAGCCTCAAACCTGTGCGCTTGATTTGAGATGCCCTATATATGCCTCGACCCCGTCGGCTTGAGATCGGCAGAGGCTGACCAACCGATGTGCTCCATCCGTTAATCCATAAGAGCCTTTTCGCCCCGGCTTTGTGTGTTCAACCACTATGATCACCGCGCCTTCTCCTTCTGGGGGCGATTTGTTCTTCGCAAATTCAGGATATTTGGCCGCCGCCGACAACGCAAAGTCGTGGATGTTTCCTTTAACAATATCTAAGTCATCCTTCATCAGTCGTGATATGCCACAGGTATAGATCTCAGAGTAGTTCACGTGCTCACGAGTCCAAAACGCGACATCACCAGAGCGATCCTCTCCCCGGACGCCAACGGTGTAAAGCAAAGTAGGATTAGTGTCATCGCGCTCGTCTGCGAAGCGCTTGGCCTCTCTTAGCATTTCGTCATCAGGCAAGTTGCACCAAGCAAGAATCTCTTCCCTCCTTTCCATGTATTTTTCGGTCCTGGACTCAAGCCGAAGGAAATGTCGCACAACATCTGCTATCGAAACCTCTTCGGGTTCAGTCGGCATAGCCTAAATCGGTTCAACGACCATATCGGACGCAAACGGAGCTTACCGAAAGCGCGGCTTTTAGAAAGCTTTGACCGGCTTACAGCCGCATCGCGTTTTTTCGGCCTGCACGGACTCAGAGGCCTCTGTTGATGAATTTAGGATACTCAGCCAGTATTTACAGTTACGGTGTTCCAACTTTTTTGAAAGATTCACGCTGGACCGTCCGTATTAATTCGCCATGAAAACCATTTTTAGCGCGCCGCTCGGTTCGCTTCTGACCCTCGCCTTTTCCCTTCTCGCCCATGCCGCTCCTGACGCGTCCCGAGTTGAGTGGTTCTCAACTCTGAACCCTCAACCCCCCTCAGCGCTCAACAGCTGCATTGAAAAGGTGCTTAACCGGATTCAATGGCAATGACACCGACGCGCCGCATTCACTTTCTTGAAAAAGAGCTAACACCCCGACTTCCGAAATGAGCATACGAAAAACCTTCGACGAGGCACGCATATGCCAAGGCACGAACGATTCAACAGCTGTACTGAAAAACGTATTTTGCCCGGCGGTTTTGGCCCCAACGTAAAGCGCGGTGGCTCGGACACAAGCATCGAGTGGTCCGACACATTGCATCGGTGCTTGAAACGAATCCGCGCCTGGCATGTGCCGCCAAACTGGTCAGGCGAGGCTTGGCAGGAGGAGATGAACGCCCAATGTACGGCGGCAGCCTGTGAGGCCGAAGCCGAATATGAGCCGGCGCGTGGTGTGCCCTTTAGTGCCTTTGTGCGCCAGCGGATGATGACCAGCGCGCTGACTCGCTATCGGAAAGAGTGGAGATTCGCTCGGCGCTTTCTACCGCAAATCGAGGAGGGCTTGGAGGAAAATCTCGTAGAAAATTCGATGCCATATGTAGTGCTTGGGGAATGTATCCAGTCATTTCTGTCTCGGCTGCGGGGGGCGGATCAACTTTTGTTGAAGCAGTTGTTTTGGGAGCAACGGACAGAGCGGGAGTTAGCCAGCTGCCTCCGTATAAGCCAGCCCGCCGTCCATAAGCGAAAAGAGCGTTTGCTTCAAAACTTGCAGATGTGGCTCCAAGGCGATGGTGTTTGTCCGCAATCAGCAGGTTATCAAAAGGGAAATCTTCTGCATTAATTATAATAGAGCGTGGTATTCAGCATCCAGACGAGGTCGCCGCATCGCGATGCGGACGGGATATGACGCTGTGCTGAACGTTAAAAAGGATATGCTATGAAATTGTCATCAAGGACTGCTCTTCTTCCCACGTGCCAGAGTGGTAAACCAACCTTTCGCACGCCGCAGGAGCGAAACAATCAAGTTGCCGCAGTGCCAACCTATCCCGTGAAAGGCAACGGTTGTTTGGCTCTATGGCTTATCCTTCTTGCATTTGGTTTGGTACCGACTCCACCTGTGCTGGCCTATGATCCCGGTTGTCCATTTGCGATTCATGAGCCGATAGTGCTCAGTAGTTCCGCCTACTCCCTCATGTTTGCGCCAACCAAATGGTGCGGTATCACCCAAGCACCTTCCATGGCAGATCCAACACGGGCGTGCCAAGCGCTTGGGGATTTCGCAACGGTCCTGTGGCGCCGGCACGAACGGGCGAGCGACCCGATCTGGATTCCTCAAGCCCAGGTCACTTTGCGCGCCGGTCCCACATGGGTCGAGCAGATGCCTTACAGGAATAATTACACGCTCATCACCGATCCGGACCCGAGCGTGGGCGCAGCGGGAGATGTGGTGATCCAGAACAATGACCCATTTTTCACTGGCCAGCTTGAAATCGAAACGATCTGGAATGATTGCGACATGTACTGGAACGGACTTTTGACTGGATTAGGCACAAACCCCAAGGGCGTCATCGTAGTTTCCGCTAATCACCTTACGGATGAAACGGGCACGGATTTGGGCTTGGGCTTTGCCATTTGTAACAGTCTGCTCAAGCCCTATATCGCCGTGGCTGATCCCTCTTACGCTCAGAATAACGAGCGATCGTTGGCCACTGGCTTCGGTTTTCTATTGGGGATGCCAGCGTCGTTCGCCGCCGACAACCTGATGGATCCCAATGGAAGCGGCGCGACTCTTACTACGGCCCAGGGCTTGGACGCGCGCATGAGATTAAGTATGAATTCGGTGATTGATCCGCCTAACTTCCCGAGCAATCGGGTTGCGTTCGTATTAGATCCATTTGATACCAATGCACCCCAGCCTTGGGTGGATATCACGAAGGCGGGCGTGGTGGACGAAGCCCCGAGCGGAGGGGATTTGCGACTGTTGGTAGTGGTCCGGAGGCCCATTCCCAACGGCACCAATTTCGTAGCCTACTATCTCCTGGATGCCGACAACAATCCGGCCACAGGCGCGACCAATAACAATATTGTCCCTGGCCAACCAATGACGGGCGTGGACTTCGTAGGGCGAGTAGTCCGCAGCGGGACAAATTTAACGACAGCTCTGTTCAGGCAGGGGCCATTAGGGAACTTTGTTGCAGTGGCGTTGCCAGCAGGAAGCCTGAATGGTGTGCTACGCCAAGCGGAGTATGTGCTCATCAATCCTCGGCTTGGCCACAGTAACAACATTCCGTATCCGGCGTTCAGCGAGATCGAGTTGCGCATTCGCAATAGTGCCCTCGCCACAGCCGGCCTTGATGTGCAAGTTGGTGCTAATCGGGCCAATGGTCTGTTTCCCAGCGGGCTGAAATTCCAGACTTTGGTGCAACGGCAAGGCCAGACCAATCGGTTCGACTTTACGCCTGACACCTTGAACACCGTAGGGTCGAACGGAGTTGTGCGTTTCCCACAGATCGAGTTCCCTACGATCACTCTGCCGCAGGCAGCAGCTCAAGGAGAGGAGATTGTCGTCACCGTAAGGCGCATGCATCCGAACGCTCAACTCAAGGTCTTTGTTGGTCCTGAACTGGTGAGAATGGGGATCCAAACCGACAGTGCCGGAATGGCAACCTTCAATATTACCGTACCATGCAGCCCGCCAGGACCGGCTTTGGTAACGGTCGGCCATTTGGAACCGCGCATTGACGCCACCGCCGATGCGGTCATCGACATCCGTCCAACGCAGGTGCCGGTCATTACAATGCAGCCGGCCACTCAGACGGTGGTTGTCGGAAGCGATGGCACCTTCAGCGTAACTGCTATTGGCCTTAGCCCTTTAACGTACCAGTGGCAGTTCAATGGAATTGACATCTCGGGGGCGATGGGAAACACGCTTAGGATCGCCAACGCCGGGCCGGCGAATGCGGGAGACTACAGAGTTATTGTTTCCAATCCTTATGGTACTGCCACCAGTGCCTCCGCCACTCTCACAGTGGTCCCGCCTCCGATCACTACATTGTTCATTAACGAATTCCTCGCGAATACCGATCCGCCACAAGCTGATTTTATCGAGTTGTTCAACTCCGGCGCGGCGTCCGTTGACGTGGGCGGGTACTGGCTGAGTAATGATCCGAATACTCCGAAGTTCAGTATCCCGGCAGGGACGGTAATTGCGCCGGGCGGGTTTCTGGCTTTTTCCGAGAGCCAGCTCGGGTTTGGATTGAGCGCCGACGGTGGGCAAATCATCCTGCTGAATGCGAGTCGCGTCCGGGTGGATAGCCTGACGTACGGGGCACAACGGAACGGCATCAGTCGGGGCAGGTGGCCCGACGGCAATGCCAACCTGTTCTTTCTTACGCCCACGCCGGCTGCTCCGAACGTAAAGGCGCAAGTTGTTACGCAAAGCGCCACAACGGCATTCTCGATTGCCGGGGCCGAGTCGATTTACTTCAAATTGTTCAATGTGCTCACGCCCGGGCCGATCCAGATTACCATCGAGTGGCAAGGGAACAGCCAAACCCTTTCCGCCGAGTTGACCGGACGCAGGCGCCCCGAACTGGCAGATCCAACCATGCCTTACGCGGCTGCCACCGGAAATTCTCCGCTCACGCTCGCTTACGAAGTGACTGATCAGGATGTAACCCGCGGGGTGGGTTGGCGGCTGATCATTAAAGATCCGCTAAAGCTTGGCGCGGCCAATGGCACGGTAACACTCTCGATTCCATTTGACGCGCAACTCCATGCGCGATTTCTGAGAGAAAAAGTTTCGCTGCGCAGCGGGGACTTCTGGCCGAGTCTGGCCCTCCAGCAGCAGTTCCTGGCGAAACTGGGCGCCGCTCCCAGGGATGGTTTGCACGCGATCATTTCCTTGTCCAGGGCCGTCGATTGCTTCGAAGCGCAGCAACTCGAAGATTTGGGGCTCATCCGTCAATCGCACCTTGCCGGTCCCGGGCGGCACGCTTACGGCTTTGTCCGCGATGGGCTGGACCTGCGAGACCCGCTCATTGCGGGGGTACTGCGGCAGATTACCCCGCTGGAGCCGGAGGACAAGGTAGAGCCGAACATCCTGCTCGGGAACTACCGGAATTTCGTAGTGACGCCGGAAAACGGGCCACCGCAAAATTACGTGTTGAACCCCGATGGCACGCTGAAACTTTCAGTGCTCTTCGCCAAGGATGTTCCCGTCGAACGCATCCAGGCGATTCTTCAGGCCGAGACACTCACCTTTTCACCCACGTCCGACAGCATGTGGCAATGCACGGTCGTGCCCGGCCGAGTTAGTCCCTTGGCAGCCTACGACGAGGTGGAATGGATTGAGGGAGGTCCCATGCCCAGACTGCCCGACAACAGCACCACGCGCCCCTTCGTGGGAGTGGACGCCGTGCAAAATGCCGTCATCAACCCCGCTGGCGCCGGCACGATCACCTACAACGGGTTCAGCGGAAACGGCGTAACCGTGGGCATTGAAGACAATGGCATCGACGCCACTCATCCGGATTTGAACGTGGCCGTCAACACGGGCGCGTTCGCCAAGCACGGAACCCATGTGGCGGGAATCGTAGCCGCCAGTGGTTTCCAAAGCACCCGCACAGATATCAACGGCAACGCTAACGGCGGAACCCTGTTTCAATGGCGGGGAATGGCTCCCAACGCAGCGTTGATTGATTCGCAAGACCTGATCACCGCCGCGAATCTCCTAGCCGCGATCCAGAACAACTCCCTGGACGTTATCAACCAATCGCAAACCGTCACCACAGACGGGAACTACGACGGGCAAAACCAGACGGTGGACCAGGAAATCCGCGGGGGCGCAACCTCCGGCGGAACGAGACTACCCCGGCGGCTGCGTGTCACCTCCGCGGGCAATAATGGGACCGCTCCTCAGCGCGGAAACCAGTTTGATTTCTTTGCCATCAGTAAGCAGATGAAGAATGCCCTGGTAGTTGGCAACTGGGACGCCCGGCCGGGCTTCAATGTTCTGGCATTTGACAGCAGCATGGGGCCAATGCATGACGGTCGCATTAAGCCGGATGTGGTCGCCCCGGGTGACGGGATTCGCTCCACCGGCACATCTCCGGTGCAAATGGTGCCGAATTGTTCCTGCTACTGCCCGAACAGCGCCAACGGCTACAACACCTGCAGGGGAACCTCGATGGCCAGCCCGTGTGTCGCCGGCATCGGAGCACTGCTGCTGGAAGCGTGGCAGACCACCTACAACGCACCACTGGGCCTTACTCTCGACGCAAATCCGCCCCTTCCGTCAACATTGCGTGCTCTCCTGATTGCCACGGCTCAGGATATCGTGAACAACAACGTCCGAAACGGTACCTCAACCGAAGTGGATGCGGACAGCAATCAAGCCAACGGCACGCAAGCGGCGGCGATCGTGGCACCAGCCGGGCCAGACTTCGCCACCGGCTGGGGGCAGGTCAACGCTCAAGCCGCCGCGAACATGTTGCAGGAGTTCCGCACCGAGTCGGGCCGGCGCGTCCCAAACCGCATCATTCAGGACTCCATCGATCAAGCAGTGATGCTGGAATATGATTTCGTCGTCGCTCAAGCCCAGGCCTTCAGCGTCACACTGACT
>Ga0137465_1000462_pt1 | contig 16310 bp, 11 predicted proteins | sample EasRivERMGT828_2_FD_104906 | JGI IMG/M metagenome (GOLD analysis project Ga0137465, IMG submission 104906) | Soil microbial communities from meander-bound floodplain in the East River, Colorado, USA - East River MetaG ERMGT828_2 | ecosystem: Environmental > Terrestrial > Soil > Floodplain ... | reverse complement strand
TCGCGCGTCTGCGGCATCGGCCCGTCGGTCGCAGCGACAACGAGAATCGCCCCGTCCATCTGCGCGGCGCCGGTGATCATGTTTTTGATGTAATCGGCATGGCCCGGGCAATCCACGTGTGCGTAGTGCCGGTTCTTCGTTTCATATTCCACGTGCGCCGTCGCGATCGTGATTCCTCTTGCCTTCTCTTCCGGAGCGTTATCGATCGAATCGAACGAACGATACTTCACCTTCGGGTTGTGCTTCGCGAGCACCTTCGTGATGCAAGCCGTCAGCGTTGTCTTTCCATGATCGATGTGCCCGATCGTTCCCACGTTCACGTGAGGTTTACTTCTGTCGAATTTCTCTTTCGCCATGGCTCTATCTCCTGAATATCGCTACACCGATTCCTTGACTTCTCTGCCTTGTGCTCTGGCAATGATTTCGTCTGCAATCTGCTTCGGCACTTCTTCGTAGCGCGCGAAGTGCATCGTATAAGTGGCCCGGCCCTGCGTCCTGGAACGCAGGTCGGTTGCGTATCCAAACATGGAGGAAAGCGGCACCAGCGCGCGGACGATCTGGGAACCCGGTCGCATCTCCGTTTCCTCGATCCGGCCGCGGCGGGCATTCAAATCGCCGTTGACCGATCCCATGTACTCCTCGGGAATCACGACTTCGACCTTCATAACGGGTTCCAGCAGCGCAGGTTTTGCCTTGCGGCAGCCTTCTTTGAAAGCCATCGATCCTGCGATCTTGAACGCGATTTCCGATGAATCGACCTCGTGATACGACCCGTCGTACAAGGTGACTTTCACGTCCTTGACCTCGTAACCGGCAAGAACGCCGCTCTGCATAGCTTCCTTGATCCCTTGCTCCACCGGCTTGATGTACTCTCGCGGTATCGACCCGCCAACGATCCCGTTTTCGAAAACGAACCCGGCGCCGGCTCCGGCCGGCTGGACGGTGATCCGCACGTGCCCGTACTGACCGCGCCCGCCCGTCTGGCGGATGTATTTGCCTTCCGCATCGGCTTTGCCGCGGATGGTTTCCTTGTACGCAACCTGCGGTTTACCCACATTGGCGCCTACATTGAATTCGCGCATCATGCGATCAACGATGATTTCCAGGTGAAGTTCACCCATACCCGAAATGATCGTCTGCGCCGTATCGGGATCTGTATGAATCCGGAATGTCGGATCTTCCTGCGCCAGCTTGTTCAGCGCGATTCCCATTTTTTCCTGATCGGCCTTCGTCTTGGGTTCGATCGCAACTGCGATTACCGGCTCCGGGAAGTCCATGGCTTCGAGGAGAATCTGCTTATTCTCGTCGCAGATGGTGTCGCCTGTGGTCACGTTTCTCAGCCCGACAGCCGCGGCGATGTCGCCAGCAAAGACGTCCTTGATCTCCTCGCGCTTGTTCGCGTGCATCTTCAACAACCGGCCGACGCGCTCGCGCGCCTGTCTTGTGGAGTTGTAAACGTAGGAACCCGTATCGAGTTTGCCCGAATAGACGCGGAAGAAAGCGAGCTGGCCGACGAACGGATCGGTCATGATTTTGAAGACGAGCGCGGAGAACGGCTCCTTGTCCTCCGCCTTCCGGGTCAAACCGCTGGAACGATCCGGCGTCCAGCCCTGAACAGCCGGGATATCGACTGGCGACGGAAGGAAATTCACGACGGCATCAAGCAGAGGCTGCACGCCTTTGTTCTTGAACGAGGATCCGCAGAGGACCGGGGTCAGTTTGATCGCGATCGTCCCTTTCCGGATCGCGGCTTGCAGTTCTTCGTTCGTAATGGCCTGGCCGCCGACAAATTTCTCGAAGACCTTTTCGTCCGATTCGCATGCGGCTTCCATGATCTTCTCGCGATACTGGTGAACTGTATCCTTGTACTCGGCTGGAATTTCCTCGACGGAATATTCGGCTCCCAGCGTTTCATCGCGGTAGATGATCGCCTTTTCGTTGATCAGGTCGATCACGCCCTTGAATGCGTCTTCTTTTCCCAATGGATATTGAACAGCCACGGGATTCGCGTGAAGGCGCGCGCGAATCATGTCCATGCAGCGCTCGTAGTCGGCGCCCGGACGATCCATTTTGTTGACGAATGCAATGCGGGGAACGCGGTATTTGTCCGCCTGACGCCAGACTGTTTCCGACTGCGGCTCCACGCCGCCGACAGCACAAAAAACGGCGACCGCGCCATCCAGCACACGAAGCGAGCGCTCGACCTCGGCAGTGAAGTCGACGTGACCGGGCGTATCGATGATGTTAATCCGGTGGTTGTTCCAGAAGCAGGTCGTCGCGGCGGATGTGATCGTGATTCCGCGCTCCTGTTCCTGCTCCATCCAGTCCATCGTCGCGGTGCCTTCATGCACCTCACCGATCTTGTAGTTGATACCGGTGTAATAGAGAATCCGCTCTGTGGTGGTGGTTTTGCCGGCATCGATGTGGGCCATGATGCCGATGTTTCTCGTTTTTTCTAACGCTGTCGTACGTGGCATAACTGACTCAAATCACCACCGGTAATGCGCAAATGCCTTGTTGGCTTCCGCCATGCGGTGAGTGTCTTCCTTCTTCTTGATCGAGTTCCCGCGGTTGTTGGCAGCATCCATCAACTCGCCCGCAAGCTTTTCTTCCATCGATTTTTCACCCCGGCTTCGCGAGTACGTCAGAATCCAGCGGATTGCCAGGGATGTGCGCCGGGCGGGGTTCACTTCAACGGGAACCTGGTAGGTCGAACCGCCAACGCGTCTGGACTTCACTTCCAGCACCGGCTTGATATTTTCAACCGCCTTCTTGAAAAGCTTCAGCGGATCGTCCTGAGTCTTGTCCTGAATGATGTGCATCGCGTTGTACAGAATGTGACGGGCCGTGCTCTTCTCACCGCCGTACATCATGCAATTCACGAACTTTGAGACCAGCGTGCTCTGATACATCGGATCAGGCACGATCTCCCGCTTGACGATATGCGCTTTTCTAGGCATAGAAAATCCTTAACCAAATTTAAAAACTGAATAGCAGGTTCAACCCACAGCCCAAGTTTGCCCTGGGCTCTCGGGTAACTATCCTTTGGGCCGCTTTGCGCCGTACTTCGAGCGCGATTGCTTGCGGTTTGCAACCCCCGCGGCATCCAGCGTCCCACGAATTACGTGGTAGCGGACACCGGGCAGGTCCTTCACACGGCCGCCACGGATCAAGACGATAGAGTGTTCCTGCAGATTGTGGCCGATACCGGGGATGTAGGTTGTAACTTCAATCCCATTGGTCAGACGCACACGTGCAACTTTGCGAAGGGCCGAATTCGGCTTCTTTGGCGTCGACGTATACACGCGAGTGCACACGCCTCTTTTCTGCGGACATTCCTGCAAAGCAGGACTACTCGTCTTGTACTTCGGTTTCTTTCTACCTTGTTTTACCAGCTGATTAAACGTCGGCACGAACTATTAAACTCCCCAAAGTTTTGAGCGGCTAACCGGACGGCAAAGTTACGCCCGGTGAAACCTTTTAATCTTACTTAAAACTTATTCTCAGCAGCAATGGGAAAAATAGGCACAGCCCCATTTTTCCCTATGTGGTGAGCCGTTCCTGTTGCTGTTGATCCTCGGCTCCGAGATCATCGGACAACTCGAGTTCCGGCGGCGCTTCCTCGCCGAGCCCGGGCTCGGGCTCTTCCGAGATCAGCTCGACGTTACGGTAGAACTCGAGCCCTGTCCCGGCCGGAATCAGGCGTCCCATGATCACGTTTTCCTTCAAACCGCGCAGATAGTCGATCTTTCCGCTGATCGACGCTTCCGTCAGAACGCGTGTCGTTTCCTGGAACGATGCTGCAGAGATGAACGACTCGGTCGAGAGCGATGCTTTTGTGATTCCGAGCAGCAGGGGACGGCCAGACGCCGGCTTTCCGCCACTCTTCTTCACACGCTCGTTCTCTTCCTGGAACCGGAATTTATCGACCTGTTCGTCGACGAGAAACTCCGTGTCGCCCACATCCTCGACTTTGATCCACCGCATCATTTGTCGAACGATGACTTCGATGTGCTTGTCGTTGATGTTGACACCCTGCAGGCGGTAGACCTCCTGAATTTCGTTCACGAGATATGCCTGGAGTTCCTTCTCGCCAAGAACGGCCAGAATGTCGTGCGGGTTACGCGGTCCGTCCATAAGCGGCTCGCCGGCTCGCACGTGTTCACCTTCCTGGACGTTCACATGAACGCCGCGGGGCAAGGCGTATTCGCGCTCGACGCCGTTCTCATTGATGACGACGATCTTGCGCTGGCCTTTGGTGATATCGCCGTACTTGACGATACCGTCGATTTCCGTGATGACCGCTGTTTCGCGCGGCTTGCGCGCTTCGAACAACTCGACAACGCGCGGCAGACCGCCGGTGATGTCCTTGGTTTTCGTGGTTTCGCGCGGGATTTTTGCGAGCACGTCGCCCTGATGAACCGTATCGCCATCCGCGACCATCAAGTGAGCGCGCGATGGAATGAGGTATTTGCGCAGGACTTTGTGCTTGTCGTCGCGGATCTGAATGGTCGGCTGCCGCTTTTCATCCGGCGAGTCGGTGACGACCCAGCGCGAGAGACCCGTCACTTCGTCGAGTTCCTCGTGCATCGTCACGCCTTCGAGAAGGTCTTTGAACTGAATGGTCCCGCTGACCTCGGTCAGAATCGCGAACGTGTACGGATCCCACTCGACCAGCGTTGCGCCGACCTTGACATGGTCGCCCTCATTGACCTTGAGCTTCGCGCCGTACACGATCGTGTAGCGCTCCTTCTCACGGCCCTTTTCATCCATGATCGCGAGGACGCCGTTGCGGTTCATTGCAACCAGGAAGCCTTCCTGATTTCGGACCGTCTGGAGCGCATGGAACTTGATTGTGCCTGCGTTCTTCGCCTCCAGACTCGTCTGTTCCGCGACTCGGCTTGCCGTTCCACCGATGTGGAACGTGCGCATCGTGAGCTGTGTTCCGGGTTCACCGATCGACTGCGCCGCAATGACGCCTACCGCTTCGCCGATTTCAACGAGCTTTCCAGTGGCAAGGTTGCGGCCGTAGCAGCGGACGCAAGCGCCACGACGCGACTCGCACGTCAGTACCGAGCGGATTTTCACACGTTCGATACCGGCGGACTGAATCGCGCTGGCCAGGTCTTCCGTGATCTCCTGATTGATCTCGACGATGATATGGCCTTCGTAATCCTTGATCTTCTCGAGCGACACGCGGCCGACGATACGATCTCTCAACGGCTCGATGATTTCGCCCGATTCCACAATCGATCCGACATAAATGCCGTCGACTGTGCCGCAATCGGCTTCGCTGATAATCACGTCCTGAGCCACGTCGACCAGGCGGCGCGTGAGATATCCCGAATCCGCTGTCTTGAGAGCGGTATCGGCCAGGCCCTTGCGAGCGCCGTGCGTCGAAATGAAGTACTGCTGCACCGTCAGACCTTCACGGAAGTTCGCCGTGATCGGCGTTTCGATAATTTCACCCGACGGCTTGGCCATCAATCCGCGCATACCGGCAAGCTGACGAATCTGTTGTTTCGATCCGCGCGCGCCGGAGTCCGCCATCAGGAGGATCGGGTTGAAGCCGTGGCTGGCCTTTTCCGCGCGTTCCATCTCGTTGAACATCATGTCCGAAATCTTTTCGGTGACGTCCGACCAGATGGCGATGACTTTGTTGTAGCGCTCACCGTTAGTGATCGCGCCGTCGCGGTATTGCTGATCGACCTTAACGACTTCGTTCTGAGCGTTGTCGACGAATTCACGCTTGCCGGGAGGCACGATGAGGTCATCGATCGAAATCGTGATTCCGGCTTTCGTCGCATAGTAGAAGCCCAGTTGCTTGATGTGATCGAGCATTGTGACCGTCATCTCGGGGCCGTATCGCAGGTACGTGTAGCTCACCAGCTGTCCGAGACCTTTTTTCTTCAACAGACCGTTGATGAACGGGAAACCCTTCGGCATGTTGTCGTGCAACAGGACGCGGCCGACGGTGGTGGTGAGCATGTGGTTGGTGGCGTCGATCAATTCCGCATGAACAATCGCCTGCTCGTCATATGCCGTCGTCATGTCGATGAGCGGACCGCTGTAGCGCAGACGAATCGATGTCTGGGTTTCAACTTCTCCCGAATCCTGAGCCATCAGTACTTCGTCGACGGAGCCGAATGTTCGGCCTTCGCCCTTTGCTCCCGGCTTGGGACGCGTCATGTAGTACACGCCCAGAACCATGTCCTGGGTCGGAACAGCCACGGGCTGGCCGCTGGCCGGCGAGAGCAGGTTCTGAGTCGAAAGCATCAACACAGAAGCTTCGATCTGAGCTTCCGGCGAAAGCGGGATATGAACGGCCATCTGATCGCCGTCGAAGTCGGCGTTGAAGGCGGTGCACACCAGTGGGTGAATCTTGATCGCCTTTCCTTCGACGAGAACGGGTTCGAAGGCCTGAATTCCCAGACGGTGGAGCGTCGGAGCGCGATTGAGAAGAACCGGATGGTCCTTGATGACCTCTTCAAGAATGTCCCACACCACGGAGTCCTGCCGCTCGACCATCTCCTTGGCGGCTTTGACGGTCGTGCAGTGACCGCCCTGCTCGAGACGGTTGTAGATGAAGGGCTTGAACAGCTCGAGCGCCATTTTCTTCGGCAAACCGCACTGATGCAGATGCAACTCGGGACCGACGACGATAACCGAACGCCCGGAGTAGTCGACGCGCTTGCCCAGCAGGTTCTGACGGAACCGGCCCTGCTTGCCTTTCAACGTGTCGGATAGCGACTTGAGCGGACGATTGTTGGCTCCGCGTAAAATCCGTCCGCGCCGGCCGTTGTCGAACAGCGCATCCACGGCTTCCTGCAACATGCGTTTTTCGTTTCGCACGATCACATCGGGAGCGTGAAGTTCAATCAGCTTCTTCAGGCGATTGTTGCGATTGATAACGCGCCGATACAGATCATTCAGATCCGACGTGGCAAACCGGCCGCCATCCAGAGGCACAAGAGGTCGCAGCTCGGGTGGAATCACCGGGATGACATCAAGAATCATCCATTCGGGTTTGTTGCCCGACTTGACGAACGCCTCGACAACCTTCAGGCGCTTTGCGAACTTGATCTTCTTCTGCTGCGAGTTCTCGCTCTTCATCTTTATGCGGAGTTCCTGCGACAGCTCATCGATGTCCACACGCTTCAGGAGTTCCTTGATCGCTTCGGCTCCCATCATGGCGACGAATTTTCCCGGATGTTCCTGTTGAAGCTGCCGGAACTTCTCTTCCGTCAGAAGCTCGCGTTCTTTCAACGGAGCTTCTCCCGGATCAATCGTCACATAGGCTTCGAAGTAAAGAACGCGCTCGAGTTCACGCAGTGACATGTCGAGCAGATGTCCGATGCGGCTGGGAAGCCCCTTGAAGAACCATACGTGCGAGCACGGGCTGGCCAATTCGATATGGCCGAGGCGCTCGCGACGTACCTTTGAAAGCGTGACTTCGACACCGCACTTGTCGCAAATGACTCCGCGGTGTTTCATGCGTTTGTACTTACCGCAGAGACACTCCCAGTCGGTTACAGGACCGAAAATGCGCGCGCAGAAGAGGCCGTCTTTCTCCGGCTTGAAAGTCCGGTAATTGATGGTCTCCGGCTTCGTAACTTCACCGTGGGACCACGAGCGAATCTTTTCTGGAGAAGCCAGACTGATCCGGATGCTGTCAAAATCGGCGATGGACGCCGCCCGGTCGTAAGGATTCGATCTAATCAATGTATACCTCCAAAAGGCTACGCGGTCGGTTTCCTTTTCATCAGTTCGACATCGAGGCAGAGGCTCTGCAACTCCCGGATCAGAACGTTGAACGACTCTGGAACACCGGGCTCCATCGCAGCTTCACCTTTAACGATTGCCTCATAAATCTTCGTACGTCCGTACACGTCGTCGGACTTGGCTGTCAGCAGTTCCTGCAGGATGTGCGCGGCTCCGTACGCTTCCAATGCCCACACTTCCATTTCTCCGAATCGCTGTCCGCCGAACTGCGCTTTTCCGCCCAACGGCTGCTGAGTGATGAGCGAGTATGGACCGATGGACCGCGCGTGGATTTTGTCGTCCACGAGGTGTGACAGCTTCAACATGTAGATGTAGCCGACGGTCACTTCCTGCTCGAACGGAATGCCGGTCATGCCGTCGTAGAGCCGCGTCTTGCCGGTCTTCGGCAAATTGGCCTTATCGAGCATGCCCTTGATTTCACTTTCAGTGGCTCCGTCAAACACCGGTGTCGCGAACCACATGCCGAGGGCCTGAGCCGCCCACCCAAGGTGGGTTTCAAGAATCTGTCCGACGTTCATTCGCGACGGCACACCAAGCGGATTCAAAACAATCTCGACAGGCGTTCCGTCCGGGAGATACGGCATGTCTTCTTCGGGAAGGATCCTGGCGATGACACCCTTGTTTCCGTGGCGACCCGCCATCTTGTCGCCGACCGACAGCTTGCGCTTCATCGCGACATAAACTTTCACGAGCTTGATCACGCCCGGCGGCAGTTCGTCGCCACGACGAAGCTTGGAAATCCGTTCTTCATGAATCTTGCGCAGGACATCGATCTGACGCGTGGTCATTTCTTCGATTTCCTGAATCTGCTCGGTCGGATTCGCTCCATCCTTGAACTTCAACTTGACGAGTTCGCGCAGCGACAGGTTTTCGACCACTTCGCTGTTCATCTCGGTGCCCTTGGCGACGATCTTGCGTCCGGTCCGCTCATGAACCAGTTCGTTCGAAACGACCTTGCCTTCGAGCAGAGCAACGAGACGCTTGTTGCGCTCGTCCGTAAGAATCCGGATTTCATCTCGGAGGTTCTTCTCGAGGCGGGCGATCTCCATGTTCTCGATCAGCTTTGCCCGTTCGTCTTTCTCGGCGCCCTTGCGGGAGAAGATCTTCACGTCGACGACGATTCCCTCGATACCGGGCGGGCAGATCAGCGATGCGTCGCGAACGTCACCGGCCTTTTCACCGAAGATTGCGCGCAGGAGTTTCTCTTCGGGAGTCAGCTGTGTCTCGCCTTTCGGAGTCACTTTGCCGACGAGCACATCGCCCGGCTTCACATAAGCACCGATGCGGATGATGCCGGCTTCGTCGAGGTCCTTCAGGAACGCTTCGCTTACGTTCGGGATGTCACGCGTGATTTCCTCGGGACCGAGCTTCGTGTCGCGCGCCTCGATTTCGAATTCCTCGATGTGAATCGATGTGTAGTAATCGTCTTTGACGAGACGCTCGGATACGAGGATGGCGTCTTCAAAGTTGTAGCCGCGCCACGGCATGAACGCGACGAGAACGTTCCGGCCAAGTGCAAGCTCCCCTTTATCGGTGCAGGGGCCGTCTGCCAGCACCTGACCTTTCGTCACGCGCTCGCCTTTACGAACGATCGGCTTCTGGTTGATGCAGGTGTTCTGATTCGACCGTTTGAACTTCGTCAGCGTGTAGATGTCGGCGCCAACTTCACGAGAGAAGTGTCCGTCTTCCGCCGATTCAACGCGCACGATGATTCGCTCCGAATCGATCGAGTCCACGATGCCGTTGCGGCGGCAAACGATGACTGCTCCCGAATCCCGCGCTGTGATCTCTTCCATGCCGGTTCCGACGAGCGGAGCCGCCGTGCGCAGCAACGGCACGGCCTGGCGCTGCATGTTGGATCCCATGAGAGCCCGGTTCGCGTCGTCGTTTTCGAGGAACGGAATCAGGGAAGCTGCCACCGAAACCAGCTGCTTCGGCGACACGTCGACGTAGTCGACCTCGTTCCGATGTTTCAAAACGAAGTTACCCGCCTGGCGCACGTTAACAAGTTCGTGAGTCAGTTTGCCGTTCTTGTCCATCTCTTCGTTTGCCTGGGCGATGAGGTATTTGTCCTCTTCCCATGCAGACAGATAGAAGGAATGCGGCACATAATCGGCGCGTTTTTTCTTCCGGGACTTGAGATCCTCGTTTTCATCCTCGACAGCCTCGCGCTCCACATGGTCGTTGACTTTGTACTTCGAGTCACCGGAGCTGATGATCGTGACGTAGTCCACTACGCGGCCGTTCTTCACCTTCCGATATGGGCTTTCGATGAAGCCGTATTCGTTGATACGCGCGTAGCAACTCAACGACGAAATCAACCCGATGTTCGGACCTTCCGGAGTCTCGATCGGGCATATGCGACCGTAATGCGTCGGGTGAACGTCGCGGACTTCGAATCCGGCGCGCTCGCGCGACAGACCGCCTGGGCCGAGGGCCGAGAGACGCCGCTTGTGCGTGATCTCAGAAAGCGGGTTCGTCTGATCCATGAACTGCGAAAGCTGCGATGAACCGAAGAATTCGCGAACGGCCGCGATGACCGGCTTCGCGTTGATCAGGTCGTGCGGCATCGCCGTGACCATTTCCTGATACACGGACATCTTTTCTTTGATGGCGCGTTCCATGCGCACCAGACCGATGCGGAACTGGTTCTCCAGAAGTTCGCCCACCGCGCGCACACGTCGGTTGCCGAGATGATCGATATCATCGACCTGTCCGATGTTCTTACGCAGCTTCAGCAGATACGTGATGACCGCGTAGAAATCTGCCGGCTCGAGAATGCGCTTTTCGAGCGGTGTGGTGAGTTCCAGCTTGATGTTGAACTTCAACCGGCCGACCTTCGAAAAATCGTATTTCCTTGAATCGAAGAACATGCCCTCGAACAGCGACGTCGCCGTTTCCAGCGTCGGCGGATCGCCGGGCCTAAGCTTGCGGTAGATTTCGATCAGGGCTTCCTGCGTGGTTTTGATCGTGTCCTTGCGAAGTGTCAGGCTCAGCACGACGCCGATGTCGTCACGTTCCGGGAAGAAGACCGAGATTTCCGGCACGCCGGCATCGATGACTGAACGGATGATGTTCTGGGTCAGCTCGTTGTTGGTTTCGATGATGACTTCGCCGGTGTTGGTGTCGACGATATCTGCGACGGCAAATGCGCCCTCAAGATCTTCCGGATTGACTTCGAATCGCTCGACCTTCGCCTGCTTGATATGGTTGTAAACCGAACTCGTGACCTTCTTTCCAGCGTGGACCAGGACTTCCTTTGTTTTCGGATGCGTGATGTCCTTCGATACTTTGATGCCGACGATGTTGTCGGACACGTTCCAGTAGATCTTTTTCCCTTCGACCGTCAGACGATCGGTTCTGTAGAAGGCGCGAATGATCTCTTCATCGCTCTTCAAACCGAGGGCCCGCAGGAAAATGGTCGCGAGAAACTTCCGTTTGCGATCGATGCGGACATAAAGAATGTTCTTTGCCGTTTCGTACTCGAATTCAACCCACGAGCCGCGGTAAGGAATGATTTTCCCGAGGAAGTAGCTCTTGCTGGGCGTGGATTCGAAAAAGACTCCAGGGCTGCGATGCAACTGGCTGACGATGACGCGTTCGGTGCCGTTGATGATAAACGTGCCGTTCTCGGTCATCAGCGGGATTTCGCCGAAATAGACTTCCTGCTCCTTGATGTCGCGAATCGTCTTGGCGCCGGTGTCCGGGTCTTTGTCGAAAATCGTAAGGCGAATGATGACCTTCAGCGGCGCCGCATAGGTCATGCCTCGTTCCTGGCACTCCGCAACGTCGTATTTGAGGTTCAGTTGCACCGGATCGCCGCACTTGTTGCAGAAAGTGACCTGATTCTTATTCGTTGTGCCGCATTTCGGGCACATGACCGTTGGTTCCGACTGAAAGGGATTGGTGGCGATCGTCGCACCGCACGACTTACACGTGCTGCGAAGATGATGCAGACCTTTCAGGTTGCCGCACTTGCATTCCCAGTTTCCGATGGAGTAGCTGATGAATTCGAGCGTCGACACTCCGCGAAAATCCGAAATCGGAAACACGGAATTGAACACGGCCTGCAGGCCGGTATCTTCGCGTTCCTCCGGCAGCATGTTCATCTGGAGGAACCGCTCGTAAGATTTCTTCTGGACCTCGATGAGATTCGGGATCTGGATTGCTGTCCGGATCTTTGAGAAATTCGTTCTCTCTCTTGAGGTGGACTTGGTTTCCGCCATTTATTTGCTAGCTCCTTGAATTAGCATCCTTCAATCCTTGCTGCTGCGCCCTATCGGGCTTGCGCCACGCACAAATGCGAATAGCTGACCTGCGGGCGGACTACGCCCTTCAGGTCAGCTGTTGAAATACAGGAACGGCTGCCTACTTAATCTCGACCGTTGCGCCGGCTTCGGTGAACTTCTTCTTGATTGATTCAGCTTCGTCTTTGTTTACGCCTTCTTTGACGGGCTTCGGTGCGGCTTCAACCAGGTCCTTGGCTTCCTTCAATCCAAGGCTCGTGATTTCACGGACCACTTTGATGACGCCGATCTTGTTGCCGCCCACCGCAGTCAGAACCACATTGAATTCGGTCTTTTCCTCGGCCGGAGCCGCTGCTGCTGCTCCACCACCGCCGGCGGCCGGTGCGGCCGCGACGGCTGCAGCCGCTGCGCTGACGCCAAACGCCTGTTCTAGGCCTTTGACCAGTTCAGAGGCTTCGAGCAGGGAAAGTCCCTTAATCTCTTCGATGATGTTTTGAACCTTAGACATTGCTATCTCCTGAAAAAAGGATTATTCGTGAAACTTTTTTTGCTCGACTGCCTGTCCGAGAACCACGGCCAGGTTGCGAGCCACGCCGTTCATAACGGTCGCAAGCCGCTGCGCCGGTGAATTGATTAGGAAGAGCAACTTCGCGATGAGTTCTTCCTTCGAAGGCATCGCGGCGATACTCGAAATTTCCGCGAGGTTGATGACGCGACCTTCAACGAGACCCGCCTTGAATACAAACAATGGATTCGCCTTCGCATAGGCGGTCAGTGCTTTTGCTAAAGACACGGGATCGTTCGCGTTGTAGGCAATGGCCGTCGATCCCTCGAACGATTTCGAAACATTCGCCGCAGGAGTGCCTTCGGAAGCTTTTCTGGCGAGCGTGTTCTTGACGACCCGATATTGGCTCTTGGTCTCACGGATCTTCATTCGAAGGTCCGTCACCTGAGCCACTGTCATACCCTGAAACTGAGCGACGAACAGGTTATTGGCGTTCGCCAGGTCGCTTTTCAAAGCGTCGAGTTCTTCCTTCTTCTTGCCTTTAGATTTCATGATTCATTCACCTACTTCGCATCCAACGCGACCAGATCCAGATCAACGCCGGGACTCATGGTCGAAGCCACAGTGATCCGCTTAACGTATTTTCCCTTGAGCGCAGCCGGCCTCGCCTTGAGCACCGTATCAATGAGCAAGCGGGCGTTTTCAGTTAGCTGGTCCTGCGTGAATTCGATCTTCCCTACCGGCGCGTGGATAATGCCTGTTTTGTCGACGCGGAACTCGACCTTGCCGGCCTTGACTTCCTTCACAGCTTTTGCGACGTCCGTCGTCACGGTACCGATCTTCGGATTCGGCATCAAACCGCGGGGGCCAAGCACCTTTCCGAGACGGCCGACACCTCTCATCATGTCCGGCGTCGCAATGCAGGCATCGAAATCCGTCCAGCCTCCGGCAATTTTCTCGACCAAATCGTCGCCACCGACGAATTCAGCGCCCGCCTGTTCCGCTTCTTTGATCTTGTCGCCGGAAGCGATCACGCAAACTGTCTTCGATTTTCCAAGGCCGTGTGGCAGCACAACAGTGCCGCGCACCATCTGGTCAGCGTGCTTTGGATCGACGCCCAGACGCATATGAACTTCGATCGTCTCGTTGAACTTCGCGAAATGGACCTTCTTCAGCACGCCCATTGCGTCCTCGACGGTATAGGGCCGAGCCTCGATCTGCTTTTTCGCCGCTTCGTATTTCTTACCGACTTTAGCCATTTTTAAACAACCTCGATTCCCATGCTGCGCGCTGTGCCCTTCACCGTTTGAATCGCGGCGTCGAGACTGGCTGCATTCAGATCCGGCATCTTGAGTCGCGCAATGTCTTCAACCTGCTTCTGCGAGACGGTGCCGACTTTGCTCTTATTCGGTTCGCCCGATCCCTTCGCAATGTTGGCGGCGCGCTTCAACAAAATCGATGCGGGAGGCGTCTTTGTAATGAAGCTGTAGGAGCGGTCCGCATAGATCGTGACCACAACCGGAATGATCAATCCTTCCTGGTCCTTAGCCGACGTCTTGGCGTTGAACGCCTTGCAGAAATCCATGATGTTCACGCCGTGCTGTCCGAGAGCCGGGCCAACTGGAGGAGCGGGGGTTGCCTTACCGGCGGGGATCTGCAGTTTTACCTGTCCAATAACTTTCTTTGCCATTGCGTTCCCTATCTATTTCATCTTAAGGCTGCGCGCTACCGCGCTTGCGCTTCGCGGCCTATGTCTTCTCGACCTGAAGAAAGTCGAGTTCGACCGGAGTCGCCCGGCCGAAGATAGTCACCATAACCTTCAATGTGTTTCTGTCCGTATTCACATCATCGACGAAGCCTGTAAAACTGGCAAACGGCCCATCGATGATCTTGACCGTTTCGCCCTTCTCGAATGTCAGTTTCGGCTTCGGCTTATCGGCAGCGGTTGAAACCCGGTAAACAATCTGTTGGACCTCTTCATCGCTCAGCGGCGTCGGATTCTGACCCGACCCAACGAAGCCGGTCACCCGGGGTGTGTTCTTCACAAGGTGCCATGCTTCATCGCTTGGGCCACCCTTGTCGGTGGTTTCCATTTCTACGAGCACGTAACCCGGATAAAACATCTTCTGCGAGACGACTCTTTTGCCGCCCCGCACTTCCACAACTTCCTCCGTCGGTATGAGGACGTTATGAATCTCGCTGTCCAGGTTGAAAGCCTTCACTCTGCTGCGCAGGCTCTCGGCGACTTTGCGCTCAAAACCCGAGTAAGTGTGGATGATGTACCAGTTCTTCGACACGAACTCAGGCGCCCCCGACCTGGAAGTAACGGAGTAGTCGGTCCAGCCCCAAGCCCAGCAGGTAATCCACAAGGCCCAGATAAAAGCCGAAGAAAAAGACCGCACCGATCACAACGACGGTCGTACCAACCACTTCCTGGCGTGACGGCCAGGAAACCTTTTTCATTTCACTGCGGACATCCAGATAAAACTGCTTGGCGTTCTGGGTCCATGTTTTGATTGATTCTGCTGGATTCATTGAAAAATAAGAGCTGGCAGGCCAGGAGGGATTCGAACCCCCAGCATCCGGTTTTGGAGACCGGCGCTCTACCAGTTGGAGCTACTGGCCTGCAACTTCGTTAAAAAGACATCCCGACATTGTACACCAAAGAACGCTACTTCGTCTCCCGGTGAACTGTATGGTGGCGACATCTGGGGCAAAATTTCTTACGCTCCAGCCGCTCGGTTGTCTTCTTTTTGTTTTTGGTTGTTGAGTAGTTTCTCTCTTTGCAGTCCGTGCACTGTATTGTAATGATGTCGCGCATTTAAGCAATAATCTCCGCCACTGTTCCGGCTCCGACCGTTCGACCGCCCTCGCGAATCGCAAAGCGCAAGCCCTTCTCGAGAGCCACCGGTGTAATAAGTTCAATCGCCAGGCTGACGTTATCGCCCGGCATTACCATCTCTACGCCTTCAGGCAGTTCCGCCGAACCAGTCACGTCTGTAGTGCGGAAGTAGAACTGTGGACGATACCCCTTGAAAAACGGAGTATGCCGGCCACCTTCCTCTTTGGTTAATACGTAGACCGAAGCCTTGAATTTCGTGTGGGGCGTGATAGATCCGGGCTTCGCGATTACCTGCCCGCGTTCCACTTCTTCCTTCTTCGTGCCGCGGAGCAGCAGTCCGACGTTGTCTCCCGCCCGGCCCTCATCCAGCAACTTTTTGAACATTTCCACGCCGGTGATGACCGTCTTGAACGTCGGCTTGAATCCCACGATCTCCATTTCCTCGCCGACCTTCACGATGCCGCGCTCGATTCGGCCGGTCACTACCGTCCCGCGGCCCGAGATCGAAAATATGTCTTCGATCGGCATCAGGAACGGCTTGTCGATGGCGCGCTCCGGTATCGGAATGTAGCTGTCGACGGCTTCCATCAGCTCATCAATCTTCTTCACCCACGCCGGATCGTCATCCATCGCTTTCAGCGCGGATCCACGGATGACTGGAATCTCGTCTCCCGGGAATTCGTAAAACTTCAACAGGTCGCGTACCTCGAGTTCAACCAGGTCGAGCAGTTCCGGATCTTCGACGGCGTCGCACTTGTTCAAAAACACGACCATGTACGGCACGCCGACCTGCCGCGCCAGCAGAATGTGCTCGCGCGTCTGCGGCATCGGCCCGTCGGTCGCAGCGACAACGAGAATCGCCCCGTCCATCTGCGCGGCGCCGGTGATCATGTTTTTGATGTAATCGGCATGGCCCGGGCAATCCACGTGTGCG
>Ga0137465_1000461_pt1 | contig 16336 bp, 15 predicted proteins | sample EasRivERMGT828_2_FD_104906 | JGI IMG/M metagenome (GOLD analysis project Ga0137465, IMG submission 104906) | Soil microbial communities from meander-bound floodplain in the East River, Colorado, USA - East River MetaG ERMGT828_2 | ecosystem: Environmental > Terrestrial > Soil > Floodplain ... | reverse complement strand
TCCCCGGCGCTCAGGTGCGCGATGGCGACATCTCCAAGAGCGATTACTTCGGCATCCTCTTGGATACCTATCACGACCGGCAGAACGGGTTCGTGTTCACGACTACACCGGCCGCAATCGAGTACGACGCGCAGGTCGTAAACGAGGGCGAAGGTGGTGGAGTCCAGCTTCCCGGGCAGACGTCAGCCATGGCCGGTGCGATGGGCGGCTTCAATGTGAACTGGGACGGCACCTGGACCGTCGCGACCTCGGTCGACTCCGCCGGGTGGTACGCTGAGTTCCGGATCCCCTTTACCACGCTGCGCTTTGGCGCGGGCGAGACGCAGACGTGGGGACTCAATCTCGTGCGCAGCATCCGGCGCAAGAGCGAAGAGGCGTTCTGGTCTTTCATCCCGCGCCAGTTCAGTCTCATGAAGATCTCGCATGCGGGAACGCTCGAAGGTGTGCAGGTGCCGTCGCGTCGCGTCTGGTATGTCACGCCGTACGCACTCGCGGGGAGAGAGCGCAACTACCTGGTCGAGCCCGAGGCACACAGTCGCAGCGAGGTGGGCGGCGATCTGAAAGTCGGGCTGACACAAAGTCTCACGCTCGACCTCACCTACAATACCGACTTCGCGCAGGTGGAGGTCGACGAGCAGCGCACCAACCTCACGCGCTTCCCGCTGTTCTTTCCAGAGAAGCGGCCGTTCTTTCTCGAGAATGCCGGGATCTTCTCCGCGGGTACGCCGCAAGCCGTCGATCTGTTCTTTACCCGCCGCATCGGCATCGACTCGTTCGGCCAGCCGGTGCCCATCGTGGGCGGCGGCCGCGTGACGGGCCGCCTGAGCAGTCTGACCGTGGGTGGCCTGCAGATCTTCACCGAGGATCAGAGCTATTCGGTATTCCGCGTGGGGCGCGAGCTCGCGACCCGGTCGCGCATCGGCGTCATCGGCGTGCAGCGCATGGCGATGAATGTCGCCGAGGACTGGAATCGTGTCTTCGGAGTGGATGGCCGCATCGGCATGGGCGACGCGTGGACCGTGGACTGGTGGGGCGCCGGATCTGCGAAACCCGGTCCCGAGGACGACATCGCGTACAGCGGGCGGCTCGGCTATGAAACGCAGCGCTGGAGCAACGTCGCGCGTTACATCCAGGTCGGAACCGAGTTCGATCCGCAGGTGGGATTCCTCAATCGGACCGGCGGCTATCGCTACTACGAGGCCGGCCTGATGTGGAAGCAGCGGTTCCCGGGCATCCCGTGGCTCAAGGAGTGGCTCCCGCACGCCAGCTATCGCGGCTACTACCGGCTCAACGGTTTCTGGCAGGAGGGACGGCTCCATCTCGATCTGACGGAGTTCGATCTCGCCAACGGCGGCCGGTTCGGCCCCGAGGTGAACGTCGAGCATCAAGGCCTGGAGCAGCCGTTCGAGATCTCGCCGGGGGTGACGCTCCCCGTCGGCTCGTATGACTTCACGTCACTCGGCTTTGATCTCGCCACCAACCCGAGCGCGCCGTTCTGGCTGACATTGCGCGCGGACATCGGCGGATTTTACGATGGGACTCGGGCCGGTGGCGTCGTCTCCGTGGGCGCGCGCAGCGGCAGCTTCTTCAACACATCCCTCACCACGGAGTACAACGATGTGCGCCTAGTCGAGGGAGACTTCATCCGCAAGCTGATCAATGCCCGGGTCGCGTTCTTCTTCACGCCGCGCATCATGTTCCAGACTCTCGTGCAGTACAGCAATCAGGTGCAGGCGTGGTCCGCAAACGCCCGCTTCAGTTGGCTCAGTACCGCTGGCAACGGACTGTTCGTCGTGTTCAACGAGGGACGCTCCGCCGACAGCTTTTTTAGCTTGAACGAGCCCTACGCTCGCTCGTTTATTGTGAAGTACTCGCGCCAGTTTGGAAGCGGCGGCCAATGATCGGAACCCTGCAGCTCGTGGCGTTCATCGCCATCCAACAGCCGTCGCTCGGTGTGACTGGGCTGCGCGTGGAGTACCTCCCCAACCCGCTGGGCATCGACGCGCCGCACCCCCGCCTGAGCTGGCGCCTGACGAGTGCCGAGCGCAACACCGTACAGGGCGGCTACCAGGTGCAGGTCACACAAAGCGCCGTCGAAGTAGGGGCGCAGCATGCTGCGCCCCTACTCATTTGGGACTCCGGCCGCATCTCGGCCGATTCCTCCGTGTTCGTGACATACGCAGGTCCAACGCTCAGCTCGCGGACACGCTACGTCTGGCGCGTGCGGGTTTGGGACGGCACGGGGCGCGCATCGGCCTGGAGCGCGCCGGCATCCTGGGAAACCGGACTGCTTCGGCCGGCTGACTGGACGGCATCGTGGATCGGGACCGCGCCGGCGTCGAATGACAGCGTGGCGCTGCCATCGCCGCTCTTTCGGCGCGCGTTCCGTCTCAGCGGCCCGGTCGCCAGCGCGCGCGTGTACGCCACGAGTCTCGGTCTCTACGAGCTCTATCTCAACGGACAACGCGTCGGTGACCAGTTGTTCACCCCCGGATGGACGTCCTACCACCGCCGGCTGCAGTACCAGACCTATGATGTGACGGCGCTGCTGCGCTCGGGAGACAATGCGCTCGGCGCCGTACTCGGCGACGGATGGTACCGCGGCCAGCTCGGCTTCTCCGGCCAGCGCAATCTGTACGGCAAACGGCTGGGCGTGCTCGTCCAGCTCGAGGTTCGCTATCGCGACGGTCGCACCGAGCGGATCGTGTCGGACTCGAGCTGGCGAACCAGCACCGGGGGGGGTCCGATCCAGTCGTCCGACATCTACGGCGGCGAAACGTACGACGCGCGCCGTGAGCGGTCGGGCTGGATCAGCGCCGGTTACGATGATCATGACTGGGCGCCCGTCGCACTCGTCGACCCCCCCAGCTCCCGACTCCAAGCTCCTGAATCCCCGCCGGTACGGCGCGTGCGGGAGCTCAAGCCCATCAGTATGCGCCGCAGCTCCTCCGGCGAGACCATCTTCGACCTCGGCCAGAACTTCACGGGATGGGCACGGCTCAGGGTCCGGGGGGCCGCGGGCTCGGTCGTCACGCTGCGATTCGCCGAAGTGCTGGATCGCGACGGCACTCTCTACACCGCCAACCTGCGCCGCGCGAATCAGACCGATCGCTACACGCTGAAAGGCGGCGGCGAGGAGATCTACGAGCCGCATTTCACCTTCCATGGTTTCCGCTACGTCGGGGTGACGGGACTGCCCGCCGCCGCCGATACGGCAACGATCACCGGGATCGCCGTGTCGTCCGACCTCGCGCAAACCGGCTCATTCGAGTCGTCGGATTCGCTGCTCAACCGGCTGCAACAGAACATCGTGTGGGGTCAGCGCAGCAACTTCCTCGACGTTCCAACCGACTGCCCACAACGCGACGAGCGCCTCGGCTGGACGGGGGACGCGCAGGTGTTCGCGAGTACCGCGGCGTTCAACATGGACGTGGCCGGCTTCTTCGCGAAGTGGCTTGGGGATGTCGCCGCCGATCAGCACGCGAGCGGGAGCGTGCCGTGGGTGATTCCGAACGTCCTCGGCGGCGATTCGGTCGAAGCGGCGGGGACCGCCGGCTGGAGTGACGCGGCGGTGATCGTGCCGTGGACGATGTACGTCGCGTACGGCGACCGCGGTCTGCTCGAGCGGCAGTATCCGAGCATGCGCGCCTGGGTCGAGTTCGAACGGCGCCGCGCCGGCTCCGATCTGATTTGGCAGCCGGGGTGGCAGTTCGGTGACTGGCTCGCGCTGCATAGCGACGACCCCTCGTATCCCGGCGCGACCACCAACACCGACTACATCGCGACCGCCTATCTCGCCCACTCGGCCAATCTGGTCGCGCGCGCGGCCCGGGCGTTGGGGAAAGCCGGCGATGCCGCGCGGTATGACAGCCTGTTTCGCGACGTCCGCACGGCGTTCAATCGGGAATTCGTCTCCGCCGCCGGCCGAGTGGGGGAGAATACGCAGACGGCGTATGCCTTAGCGCTCGCGTTCGACCTCTTGCCCGATAGTCTCGTGCCGGCGGCCGCGGCACGCCTGGCCGCCGGGGTTCGCGCTCGAGGCATGCATCTTACCACGGGCTTCCTCGGCACGCCGCAGCTGCTGCCGGTCCTGAGCGCGACCGGCCACCTCGATGTGGCCTATGGACTGTTGATGCAGCGGACGTACCCGTCGTGGCTCTATCCAATAACGCGCGGCGCCACCACGATGTGGGAGCGGTGGGATGGCATTCGCCCCGACAGCTCGTTCCAGGATGTCGGGATGAATTCCTTCAATCATTACGCGTTCGGCGCGGTCGGCGACTGGATGTACCGCACGATCGGCGGGATCAACCTCGATCCGGGCTCACCCGGCGGGAAGCGAGTCCGGATCGCGCCGCGGCCGGGTGCCGGCCTCACGCATGCTCGAGTGACGCTCGAGACATCCTATGGGACCGTGATGTCGTCGTGGCGGCTCGATGGCCAGCGGTTCGTGCTGAATGTCACCGTGCCGCCCAACACCGCCGCCGAGGTGCAGCTGTGGGACACGACCGTCGACCATGTGCGGACGACTGCCGGGATGCGCGACGCACGGCAGGCTGGTGAGGACGTGATCGTCACCGTGGGATCCGGCAGCTACGAGTTTACCGTCGCCAAGTGAGAGGGCCGTCATGAAACAACGGATGCTGGGAGCGACCGGATACAAGGTCTCGGAGATCGGCTTCGGCGGCTGGGGCATCGGCGGCGAGATGTGGCGCGGCGTGGACGACTCCGAAGGCCGCAAAGCGCTGCGCGAAGCCGTCGACCAGGGGATCACGTTCTTCGACACCGCGCTCGCGTACGGCAACGGGCACAGCGAGCGCGTCATCGGTGAGACGCTCAGGGACGATATTCGTGCCGAGCGCGTCATCGTGGCGACGAAGGTCCCGCCCATGAATCGCCAGTGGCCCGGGCGCGCCGACTACAGGCTCGGCGACGTCTTTCCAGCCCAATACATCCGGGCCAGCACCGAGAACTCGCTCAAGAACCTGCGCGTCGAGGCGCTGCCCGTGCTGCAGCTGCACGTCTGGAACGACGTCTGGCTCGAGGATCCCGATTGGCCGGCGTCGTTCGAGCAGATCAAGCGTCTTAAAGATGAAGGGAAGGTCCTGCACTGGGGCATCTCGATCAACGATCATGCACCCGAGACCGCGCTGCGCGTGCTGCGCGATCCGATCTTCGAAACCGCGCAGGTGATTTACAACATTTACGACCGCTCGCCCGAGAAGGCGCTGTTCCAGCTCGCCAAGACGAAGCCGCTCGGCATCATCGGGCGCGTGCCGTTCGACGAAGGCGCGCTCACCGGGCAGATCAAGGCCGACACGGTATTTCCGCCGGGCGACTGGCGCGCGCAGTACTTCGCGGGCGACCGCAAGGCCGAGGCTGAGCGGCGGGGGAAGGCGTTAGCGGGAGTGCTGGATGATCAGGTGCAAACACTGCCGGAGCTGGCCCTCCGGTTCTGCCTCACCGAGCCGGTCGTTTCCACGGTAATTCCCGGAATGCGCCGGCCCGCGCACGTGCGGCAGAACGCGATGGCGTCCACCAAAGGCGCTCTGCCGCCCGCGATGCTGACCAGGCTCAAGCCCCACGCGTGGGACAAGAACTGGTACGACTAGCGCTGCGAGGGGCGGGGATGCAGCTCCCACAGCACGTTCACGATCACCCAGCGCCCGTTCCACTTCGCCAGGTGCAGATAGTCCACCCACCCTGACGCGTAGATCTTGGCGCTCGCGGCATTCTGGTAGATGTCGAAGATCGTGACGTCCTTGCGCCGCTCGGCAACTGGCGTGTCCTTGCCGCCTCCAGCGCGCGTGCCCTCCACGAGCGTCATCGCACTCATTTGACCGAGCCGGTATCGGCCGCGCTCGTCGACGTTCACGATGCGCTTGGCCAGCTCGGGATGCACAGCGCGCGCCATGCGCTCGGCGTTCCCTTCGTAATAGCCTTCGATGTAGTCGAGCGCTGCCTGGCGGATGGCGGTCGAATCAGCGGTGCTCTGTGCGTGAAGCTTGCTCAGTGGCATGAGTGCCAGGGCGAGTATCGCGAATCGTGGTGACATGGGCGTCCTTGGTGAGAGGCAATCGCATCCTAAGGACGTCATCGAATACCTACAACAAAACCGGCACCATTTGGCTCCTACGAGGCGTCGATCATCCGGTGCAGAGCCTGGCTGTGCGCGGCACTCGACGTGAGCTTGGTGCCGTCCTTCAGAATCACGACGTATTCACCGTGAAACCACGGTTCCAGCTCCTTGATGCGATCGACATTGACGATCGCGGAGCGGTGCACGCGCACGAAGCCGTGCGCGGCGAGCCGTTGCTCGAGCCGCGTGAGTGTATGCCGGACGACGTGCGTTTCGCGGCCCGCGTGCAGCACCGCGTGCTTCCCGTCGGCCTCGATCCAGTCGATCTCACTCGGCTTGAGAAATGAGACTTTGCTGCGGGTCCTGATCACCAGACGATCGATCGGCCGCTCATCGAGGAGCGCCAGCAGACCGCGCTTCGTAACGCGCGCGAGTGCTTGTTGAAAACGTTCGGGCTCAATCGGCTTCAGTAGATAGTCGATCGCGTGCACGTCGAACGCCTTGATCGCGTACGCGTCGTAGGCGGTCACAAAGATCACGGCCGGCAGCCATTCCGACGCCACCGCCTCGAGCACCTCGAAGCCGTTGAGATCGGGCATCTGCACGTCGAGAAACACCAGGTCGGGCCGCTCGGCCAGGATCTGCTCCACGGCCTCGCGCCCGCCGCTGCACTCCCCCACCACCGTGACCCCCGGCGCATCCGCGAGCAACGTGCGCACGCGCTCCCGCGCCAGCGCCTCGTCGTCGACGATGATCGCGCGCGTGGGCTTCATGTCCGGAACGGAATCGCGATCCGCACCGTCAGCCCGTGATCGGTCAACAAGTCGACCGTTCCGGCCGCGCCGTACAGTCGCGCCACCCGCTCTCGGGTATTCGCAAGCCCGATGCCCTTGCCGTCGCCGGGTGGCGCTGAGAGGCCGGGACCGTCGTCCGAGACCTCGAGCCAAAGCGCATTGCCCTGGCGCCGCGCCCGCACCGCGACCCGGCCGATATCGGGGCGGTCAGCCATGCCGTGCGTGATCGCGTTCTCCACGATTGGTTGCAGCACGAGACTCGGCACCAGCGCGTCGCGCACCTCATCGAGCGCTTCAACGGCGATCTTGAGCCGATCCCCGAACCGCACGCGCATGATGTCGAGATAGCGATCGAGGAACGCCAGCTCTTCGCGGAGCGGGACTTCCTGGCTTGCCGTGCTGCGCAGCGACAGGCGCAGCAAATCGGAGAGGTCGGTCAACATCCGATCGGCGGCCGCCGGATCCCTGTGAATCAGGGTCGAGATCGACTGGAGCGTATTGAACAGGAAATGCGGCTGGAGCTGGGCCCGCAAATTCTCCAGTGCGAGACGCGTCGCCTCGAGCTCCCGTTCGCGCGACTCGCGGTAATACTCGATTGCGTGAATCACTCCCACAGACGCCCAGTACGCAAGCATGTCGGCGTAGAATCCACCGAGCAGGACCATCGACCAGGGTCGCGGCTCGGCGGAGTTGAGCAGGTTGTACAGCGGAGTGTAGATCGAAACCTTCAGGAACACGAAGACGAGCGACGCGACGAGATGCACTGGAAGCCGCGCCCACCAGCGCTCGCCGCGAATCGGGAACCGGCGCACCATCCAGTAGAACGCCGGCGTGAACATCCCACACGTCAGCCAGTCGGCCAGCGAGTTCGGCAGGATGTGCAGCCAGTCGATGGGGCGGCCCATCAACGCGCGCCAGGTGGCGTTCTGGGCCGCCGACAGCAGCGCCAGCGTCGTCCAGATCAGGATGCCGAGCAGCCAGAGTTTTCTGGTGTTCTTGCCGGTCACAGGCTGGAACCTAGCAGTGGCGGTGCGACTCGGCAGCCATCGCGGTGTGACTCGGCCTTTTCATGGTGCCACTCACCTTTGGAATGCGGCCGACGCACGATTGACGAACCTCTGACGAGAATCGGTGGCGCCGATCGGCTTGTGAGCCGCATCTAGGAGGGCATGACCGCACTCCTTCTCATGTTGGCCGTGGCACAGGCCACCGGTGACGCCGGCACCCCGCTCGAAATCGGTCGCACCTATCGCATCGAGTCGCGCAAGCTGAGCGAGACACGCGTGATCGACGTCGGGCTTCCTGCGAGTTACCAATCCGATTCGACGCGCCGCTATCCACTCCTGCTCGTGCTCGACGGCGAGTATGAGCATCAGATCGCGGCCTCGATCGCCCGCTTCTACGCCGAGACGGGTCAGGTGCCGGAGATGATCGTGGTGGGTGTGCGCAATACGAACCGCGAGCGTGACATGACCACGCCTCCCGTGGCTGGCTTCCAGCTGCCACCCGAGGTCCGAGAGGCGGGCGGCGCCGACCATTTCCTCTCGTTCCTCGGGGCTGTTCGCCGACTTCAAACCCACACCATGGCAGCCGGGCACTCGGCCCATCGCGATGCTCAACCGCTACGATTCGCTCGCAGCGCGTATGGGGTACGCGGTTCCGATCCCAGAAGATGCGTACTCGCAAGTCGTCCGCATGTCACTCGATAGCCGCCATTTCGACGATGCCGAGCGTGTGCTGCAACGCTGGGAACGCTCGCTCGGCGCGTCGGAGGAGTTGCGCGGGTTTCGTGAGCGGCTGACGCGCGAACGCGCCACTCCCCAGCCGGCCAGTTTCATTCCGCTCGAATTCCCGACGCGGCGCCCGACTCCCGATCAGGCCGCTCCATTCCTCGGACGCTGGGTGACGATCGCACAGGCGGATACGCACGAAGTCGTGATTCGCGCGTCTGGCGACACGATCATCGTGCACGATCGGGTGCAAATGCCGGGCATCAACTGGTTCGAGGCCGACGATCCGGTGATTCAGGTGACGGCCGACGGGACGCTCGAATGGGGCCTGCCGTTTTTTCGCGGGCTCGCCGCTCTCGTGGTGCTTCGGGGCAAGATCGAGCCGGATGGAACGATGGTCGTGACCCGCGAAGTGCGTGGCTGGGTGCCGCGCGGGCCGGGACCGGATCTTAATCGGACGGAGCGGTTTCGCCGGATAACGCCTGCAGCTCCTTGAGGCGGCGCTCAACAAGCCGTCGTTCAGGCTCTTCGGTCACCAACTCTAGCGTGCGGCGGTAAGCGGCGATTGCCTCCGGCGTGCGCCCCCCCCCCAGCCGGCGCAGCAGGTCGGCGCGGGCCGCGTGCGCCAGATGGTACTCGGTGAGATCGCCGCGCACGAGCATCGCATCGATCAGCGCGAGGCCATGCTCTGGCCCGTCGCGCATCGCGATCGCAGCCGCGCGATTCAGCTCGATCACCGGCGACGGATCGGTGCGCAGCAGCACCTCGTACAGCCCCACGATCTCGCTCCAATCCGTCTTGTCTGAGGACGGCGCCTCGGCGTGGACCGCCGCGATCGCCGCCTGGAGCAGATACGGCCCCACGCGCCGCGAGGCGAACGCCCGCTCGACCAGCTCCACCCCTTCCTTTATCTGCGCGCGATTCCACTGCGTGCGATCCTGCTCCTCGAGCGGAATCAGCTCGCCGGAACCTGTCGTGCGCGTCGCGCGCCGGGCATCGTGCAGCAGCATCAGCGCAAGCAGGCCAATCGCCTCGGGCTCCGGGAGCAGCTCGACCAGCAACCGGCCGAGGCGGATCGCCTCCGTGGCGAGATCAGGCCGAGTGAAGTAGCCCTGATTGAACACGAGATAGACGACATGGAGCACTGTGGCGAGACGGTCGGGGAGGTCGGCGCGCGCTGGTACTTCGTACGGAATCCGCGCGTCGCGGATCTTGGCCTTCGCGCGCACAATGCGCTGCGCCAGCGTGGGTGGTGTCGTGAGAAACGCGGCCGCGACCTGCTCGGTCGTCAGGCCGCACACCTCGCGCAACGTCATCCCCACCTGCGCGTCAGGATTGATGCTCGGGTGGCAGCAGGTGAAGATCAGACGCAGCCGGTCGTCGGCGACGTCGTAGTCCTCGGTTTCGATCATGTCCTGCGCGACATCGAGCTCGCCGGGCGTTTCGCGCCTGGTCTTCCGAAGGCGATCGATGGCTTTGAACCGGCCGGTCGAGATCAGCCACGAGCGCGGGTTCGCGGGTGTGCCCTCGATCGGCCAGCGCTCGACCGCCGCCGCGAACGCATCCTGAAGCGCCTCCTCGGCGAGATCGAAGTCGCCGAGCAGGCGGATCAGGGTCGCGAGGACGCGGCGGGACTCCGCGCGATAGACCGACTCGATCGTGTCTACGGCTGGTCGAACTCCATGACCGGGCGCACTTCCACCGTCCCATGCAGCGCGCCCGGGATCCGGGACGCGACCTGGACCGCCTCGTTCAGGTCCTTCGCGTTGATCAGGTAGTAGCCGCCGAGCTGCTCTTTCGTCTCGACGTAGGGCCCGTCCGTGGTCGAGACTTTCCCGTTGCGGACCGTTACGGACGTCGCGGTCTTCGTCGGCTGCAGCGCTTCGCCGCCGATGTAGTTGCCCTTCTTCTTGATACTGTCCGTGAACGCGTTGTAGTCCGCCATGCCCTTCTCCATGTCGGCCGGCGTGGCCGTTTCCCACCACTTCTCGTCCTCGTAAATCAGGCACAGGTATCGCATGATTCCTCCGAGACATGTCTGTGGACTCTGAAATGTGGACACCCGTTAGTCGTTTGGGATGTTCGCGATTCGACAGCCTCCACGTTTCAACCCCAGACGGGCCGGACCTCGACGGATCCCCACTTGGCCGACGGAATGCGCGCCGCCACCTGGATGGCGTCGTTCAGGTCTTTGGCCTCGATGAGGAAATAGCCGCCCAGCTGCTCCTTGGTCTCGGCAAAGGGCCCGTCGGTGGCCGAGAGCTTGCCGTTGCGGACCCGAACGGTCGTGGCGGCATCGGTGTGCTGCAGCCCGTTACTCCCGACGTAGTGCCCACTCTTCTTGATGTCCTCGGTGAAGGCCCAGTAATCGCGCTTCGCCTGCTCGATCGTCTCCTTGGGGACGTTCACCTCCTGCTTCTCTTCCTGATAGACCAGGCACAGGTATTTCATGGCTCCTCCGTAAGGTCGGAAATATGCTCGGACACCCGGTAGTCGTTGAGAGGGAGGGGAAATCGACAGTAGGTTTAGGCGTGCCCAATCTTCCGGATCTTCCAGCCGCCGCGCGTGACCGGGTGATCGACGTCTTGACCCGCTACTTCGCCAATGATCAGCTCACCGAAGCGCAACTCGATGCCAGATTCCAGGCGGTCTATGAGGCCAAGTCCCTGCGCGAGCTCGACGCCATCATCGCGGATCTGCCGGCGCTCGGGGAACCAGACGTGTCCGACATACGCGCGACCTTATCCGGCCTTGAGCCCAAGCTGGCGGGACTCGTGCCGCGCCACCTCACGCTGCGGGCGCGCCTCGGCTACGTAGAGCTCGATCTGACGCAGGCGCGCTTCGAGCCTGGGGTGACCACCATCGACGTTGGAGTGTTTTCGGGGTATGTACAGATCCGGTTCCCTGCCGGCGTGCGCGTCGAGACGAGCGGGCGGGCATTCCTCGGATACTTCGCCATCAAGGGATCGGTGAGCGACGCGCCGGCCATCGTTCGCATTACCGGGCGCGCAACCCTGGGCTTTGTGGAGGCGTTCCTCCCCACGTAACCATGCCGCGCTACGCTGCCTTCCTGAGAGGGGTGATGCCCACGAACGCCAAAATGCCGCAGCTCAAGGCGGCGTTCGAGGCCGCCGGTTTCACCGACGTGAAGACGCTGCTCGCGAGCGGGAACGTCGTCTTCAGGGCGCCCGTGGCCGCGGTCGCAGCCTTGGAGCGCAGGGCCGAAAAGGCCATGCACGAGCAGCTGGGCCAGGCGTTTCTCACGATCGTTCGCCCGGTCAACGGATTACGCAAGATTCTCGCGTCCGATCCCTACAAGGGTTTTCGCCTGGCTCCCGAGTCCAAACGGATCATCACGTTCCTGCGCGAACGGCTGTCCAAGACACTCGAGCTGCCGATCGAGTTCGAAGGCGCGCGCATTCTGGCGATGCAGGGCGGCGCGATCTTCAGCGTGTACGTCCCGAATCCCAAGGGCCCGGTTTTCATGACGCTGATCGACAAAACGTTCGGCAAGGAAGTCACAACCCGAACGTGGGACACGGTGGCAAAAGCAGCGCGCTAACGGAGGTTCCGGTGCAACAACGAAAACTGGGTACTCAGGGGCTCGTCGTCTCGGCGTTGGGACTCGGGTGCATGGGAATGTCCGATTTCTACGGCACCCGCGACAACGAAGAAGAATCCATCGCAACAATCCACCGCGCGCTCGAGCTGGGCGTCAATTTCCTCGATACGGCCGATGTGTACGGACCGCACACGAACGAAGTGCTTGTCGGCAAAGCGATAAAAGGGAAACGGAACCGCTTTATCCTGGCCACCAAATTCGGCAACGTCCGCGGTCCCGACGGAAAGTGGCAGGGCCAGAACGGCCGTCCCGAGTACGTGCGCGCCGCGTGCGATGCGTCCCTCCAGCGGCTCAACACCGACTTCATCGATCTGTACTACCAGCATCGGGTCGACCGCGCCGTACCGATCGAGGAGACCGTTGGTGCAATGGCGGATCTGGTGCAGGCCGGCAAGGTTCGCTACCTCGGCCTTTCCGAAGCAGCCGCTCAGACCATTCGCCGAGCGCAGCGCGTCCATCCGATCACGGCGCTGCAGTCCGAGTACTCGCTGTGGAGTCGCGATGTCGAAGACGAGATCCTGCCTGCGGTTCGAGAGCTCGGCATCGGATTCGTGGCGTACAGTCCTGTCGGTCGGGGTTTCCTGACGGGGCAGCTGAGGCGCTTCGAGGACCTGCCCGAGGGGGATTGGCGGCGGAACCATCCGCGTTTTCAAGGAGAGAACTTCCAGAAGAATCTGGAGCTCGTGGCGGGCGTGGAGCGGATCGCGCGCGAGCGCAAATGCACGCCGGCGCAGATCGCGCTGGCCTGGCTTCTTGCCGGAGGGAACGACATCGTCCCGATTCCAGGCACCAAGCGCCGGAAGTATCTTGAGGAGAATGCCGCAGCCGTGAACATCCGGCTCACGCCGGACGATTTGGGCCGGCTCGACGAGGTAATCCCGCGGGGCGCGGCGGCAGGCGCGCGCTATCCCGAAGGGGGCATGAAGACGGTGAACGCGTGAACAAGGAGGAGTAGATGGCAACGGCATCACGCAGCGAAACGAAGCTGCACACGACCAAGAACGATCTTCCCGAATCGACGCGCACGGAAGTCGTGTCGCTGCTCAATCAGCGGCTCGCCGATGGGATCGACCTCCAGACGCAGTGCAAGCAGGCACACTGGAACGTGAAGGGGTCTGATTTCATCGCGCTGCACAAGCTGTTCGACGAGATCAGCGAAGCCGTGGAGGAGTACGTCGATCTCATCGCCGAACGCATCATGCAGCTCGGTGGCATCGCCGAGGGCACGGTGGGCGTCGTCACCGAGCGCTCCTCCCTGCCGGACTACCCGATCGGCCTGAGCACGGGAGCCGAGCACGTGGCCGCGCTGTCCGACGCGCTGAGCGCATTCGCGCGCGGCGCCCGGATCGGCATCGAGGAGATGAACGAGCTGGAGGATGCGGTCAGCGCCGACATGCTGACGGAGATCGCGCGGGGCACGGACAAGTGGCTGTGGTTTGTTGAAGCGCATCAACACTAGCGGCATTATTCCGGGATGCTCGGACTCCTCCTGCTGCTTCAGGCGATGCCACAGGCACCGCCGCAGCCTAGACGCAGTGTCCCAGATTCCGGCGTAATCGCCACCACCGCACAGGTCACCCCCGCCGGCGTGCAGAGCGTATTCGGCGCGCGGGTGACCGGCGTGCGCTTCGGGAAGCGGCCCGGCGAGATCTGGGTCTCCGTCAACCGGGCCGCATATCGGCTCGATTGGCGCGACAATGCGATGCTCGCCAGTGCGCGGCTCGAGGATCGTGCCGGCGTGCAGGGCGTCGCGGTGGATCCGGTGACGGGGCGCGCGATCGTGTCCGGCGTCGGCAAGACATTCTCCTTCGACTCGAGCGGTGCGGCCCGCCACACATGGTCGCTCGGCGCCCACATGGCTGGGGGCGTCGCGGTGGCGGCGCGCGCCAACGCCTCCGGCCGGCGCGTCGCCGTCGTGCCGTTGCCGGCGAATGACTCACTGGCGGTGATCGATGCCGACAACGGCTCGCTGATCAAAATGATCCCGCTCGGCGTGCTTCCGGTCGCGGCCGCGATCAATTCGGACGGCTCCAGGGCCTGGGTCACGAACCTGGGCGGTCGGAAGCCGACAGCGCGTTCACGCGCCGCCAAGCAGTGCTGCGATGCGTTCGCAGAGCTCGTGCGGGTGGATGCACGCGGCATCGCCGCAGCGGGAGATGTCTCCGAAGTTGATCTGGTCGCGGGCGCCGTACGCACCGTGATCACGGTGGGCCGGCATCCGACCGGGGTCGCGTGGGACGAGAAGAACGGGCGGTTGTACGTGGCGAACGGCAACTCCGATACCGTGAGCGTCATCGACACCAAAGCCCGCACGCGGCTTCGGTCTATTGCGATCGCGCCATTTCGCGAGCGCAGGATCGGGTTCGCGCCGACCGATGTGGAAGTCTCGCCCGACGGCGCCACGCTGTACGTGACGCTCGGTGGACTCAATGCCGTCGGCGTGTATGCGCTGCCAGGCGGGCAATTCCGCGGTCTGATTCCCACCGGCTGGTATCCGTCGAGCATCGACGTGAGTGCGGATGGACGCACGATTGCAGTCGGAGCGCTCTTTGGTGTCGGGTCGGGGACCGGGCGCACGTCTGGGATGGAGGGCAAGTACGTCCATTCCTATCGCGGTTCGGTCAACGTCATCGCCGTCCCTTCTGAGGCGGAGCTTGCCGCGTATACCACGTCCGTTGCGCGCAACAATCGTCTGACACTCGGAGCTCCCGAGGCCGCGCCGGCGCCTCGCAAGGTCGTTGCTCGGGCGGTCCCGGAGCGGCCCGGCGAGCCGTCGCTGATCGAGCACGTCGTGTACATCATTCGCGAGAACCGCACCTACGATCAGGTGTTCGGCGACATGGGACGCGGCGCGAGCGATTCGTCGCTGGTGCAGTACGGCCGCGATGTCACCCCGAACGCGCACGCGCTCGCCGATCAGTTCGTGCTGCTCGATCACTTCTTCGCGTCCGGCGGCAACTCCGCGGATGGCCACAATTGGCTCACGCAGGCCAACGAGACCGAGTACCCGATGTGGCCGCTGTACGAGGGACGCAGTTATCCGTCGGAGGGCCAGGATCCGCTGGCGTACTCATCCGGCGGCTTCCTGTGGGAAGTCGCGCAGGCAAAGGGCAAGACGGTGAGTGTGTTCGGCGAGTACGCGCCGGCGCCGCAGAGCGACAGCGCCTCGGTGCGCGCCTCGTTGCTGGCGCAGTACCGCGATTCGCAGCCGCACAACCCCGCCTATTTCCGCGCGTATATGGCGAAACGCTACAACACGCGCTCCGACATTCCCTCGCTCGACCGCGTGCTGGTGCGCGAGTATCCGGGTTGGACGCAGGAGAACCCGGACGTGTTGAAGGCCGACGTGTTCCTCGAGCATCTGCGCGAATGGGAAACGGCGCGTAAGATGCCGAACCTCGTGATGGTGATTCTTCCCAGCGACCATACGCAGGGCACGAGTCCGGGCTGGTGTACGCCCAAGGCGTGCGTGGCGGACAACGACCTCGCGATGGGCCGGATGGTCGAAGGACTGTCGCGCAGCGCGTTCTGGAAGAAGATGGCGATTCTGATCGTGGAGGATGACGCGCAAAGCGGCGTCGATCACATCGACGGGCACCGCACCGTCGCGCTGGTGGCGAGCCCGTATGCCAAGCGGGGCGCGCTCGATCAGACGTTCTATGCCCAGCCGAGTATGGTAAAGACGATCGAGCTGATGCTGGGATTGCCGGCGCTGAGCCTGTTCGACCTGGTGGCGACCGACATGCGGGCGAGCTTCGTCGGCCCTGATGAATCACCCGATTTCACGCCATATACGGCGCTGATTCCCACGCAGTCGCTCCACGAGGTGAATCAGCGCGTGGGCTCGATCACGGGGCCGCACGCCGAGGAGCGCCGGCGGGCCGCGTTGGCATCGGCGCGGATGAAATTCAATACGCCGGACGCTGCGCCATCCGATCGGCTCAACCGGATTCTGTGGCATGACGCGCGGGGGTGGGACAAGCCGTTCCCCGGCGTGAAGCGCTCGGTCTTTTTCCCGATGGCCGTCGATATCGCCGACGAAGACCGCGATGACCGTTAGCCGGCGTCAGTTCGTTTGTACGACACTCGGCGCAAGTCTCACGATGGCCGG
>Ga0137465_1000460_pt1 | contig 16367 bp, 15 predicted proteins | sample EasRivERMGT828_2_FD_104906 | JGI IMG/M metagenome (GOLD analysis project Ga0137465, IMG submission 104906) | Soil microbial communities from meander-bound floodplain in the East River, Colorado, USA - East River MetaG ERMGT828_2 | ecosystem: Environmental > Terrestrial > Soil > Floodplain ... | reverse complement strand
GTTAAGTTTGCTCTAATGCAACTTGTATTTGTCATTCCTTCACCTTTCCCTTTAATAGTAAAATATCCGATATTTCCGCTAGATTGAAAATCTACAGTTCTGTTACTTTTTCCTGTCCCGTCAATAATGGTGCTATCCATGCTACTGCCAATAAGCCATAAATATTTGCTTACAATAAGAGACTCATAGTACACGCCGTTGGCAACTATTATTGTATCTCCGTCAATGCTGTAGTCAATACATTTTTGTATGCTGTCTGCTGCAGTTTCCCAGGTTGTGTAAGGCGGTGTGCTGCTGCCGGTGTGGCTTACGTAGCGGATCGTAGCGATGGAATATGGCTGATGGAAGATGGAAAATGTGAGTAACAGAAGAAAAATTATTTTCAGGGATATTCTGGTAAACATAAATTAACCCTTAAAAATTGTTGTTTAAAATGTAAGAAAATTACTGGTGGGAAGCGAGAGACGAAGTAAAGCTTAATCCTTTTCCTTGCTTTTATTTCTCCTCAAATCAATTCCCCACATCAGTTTATTACGTAGAGTTTCGAAGTAAGTGGTTTGCGAAGTGTGAATTAACTTCAGCGGTCTGCTGCTTTTTTTTATTTTTAATTCCACCGGCGGAGGAAAAGCAAAAACTCTCTGACCATCGCAGCTTACCTGTACTTCCTTGTATGGTGAATCAGCTTTAATTAATATTTCCTGTTCACCAGATAACACGATTGGCCTTACAGTTAAACTATGCGGAGATATCGGGCTTAACGTTATGGCTGCAGCAGCAGGACTAACGATCGGTCCGCCAGCCGAAAGTGAATATCCTGTTGAACCGGTTGGTGTTGCAATAATTAATCCATCAGCAGAGAATGTAGTTACATATTCATCATCAACCCAGACAGTCAGCTCAATCATTTTGGGCCAGCCGCCCTTTTCAATTACAAAATCATTTATGGCAAATAATTTTTGTGCTGAGGGATTATCAGTCATTCCGGTTATAATCATTCTCTCTTCAATTTTATAATTATTATTTTTTATATCCTCAATGATTTCATCCATATTTGAAATATCTGTCTCAACTAAAAATCCAAGCTTGCCTAAATTCACACCAAGCACGGGCTTATCATAAAAATGTGCATTGAATGCAGTAGCCAGCATTGTTCCGTCTCCGCCGATAGAAATAATTATATCGCTTTTATCATAAATCTCATTGTCATCTGCTGTAAAATTTTCAGCAATTTCTATTCTCATCTTGCCTTTTTCTTCGGCAAGTGATTTAGTAAGAAGATATTCTATTTTACGGGCTCTGAGTTTTTTGACGAAGGAGGAAACAACTTCAAGAACATTTTCTTTGGTAATATTTGCAATTATGCCGATAAGCATACGTTTGAGATTAACTTTTCCCTTTCTGCTTGTCTTTGTCCAATTCCGAAACATAATTAAGCTTAAGATCTTTCAATGCTTCGGTGAGAAATTTTTCCTCGTAATCGGAAAGATTTCCTTTTGTTTTTATTTTAATCATATCAAGAGTATCAATTGACACTTTTGCATAGTCAAGATTGCGATCAATCCTGTTGGTTACGGGGTTTTTGATTTTTCCCATTGCCATCATCGCGATCTGCTGGTTCTGCATAACAAGCTGCATAAAAAGCAGTTGATAATTTTCGTCGGACATAGTTTCCTCTAAATGTTTTCTTTGTAATTCAAAATTACAATAATTTAGTGAGAGTTACTTTTAACAGCTCAAACCGGATAGCACAAAATTTGTTTCAATGCTTTAAATATTTTCCGTACCTGATTTTACCGGTGAGCCGTCTAAACTGGTTCAATATCTTGCTATAAATTTTTATGATGATATTTCGGCTGCCGGTAAAAGGCTTTTCCAGAATGTATTGCCCTTTCCTGTAACCAAGCAGGTAAATGTTATACTGATTATCATAGTCGATTCCGTACTTCTCAAATTTCAAAACCTCAAGGTTATTCTCATTAAATATTGGAATCATTTCACTTAGATATATGCTCTCATCTACAACCTGAAGTTTTTCGGGATTATACTTCCTGATGTGAGATAAGAAATAAGGATCAGGAATCGTTATTATGATTATAGTATCTGGCTTAGATATCTCATTAATTCTTTTAAAAACATTTTTATGAGTTTCCTTTGGAAGGTGTTCTAGAACATCAAAAAGTGTAATTAAATCAAATTTTTCTTTTACGGGAAATTCCAGAAAATCAGAACAATGGAAGTTAACTTTTTTAACAGTCGCTTTGGCAAATTTTATATTCTCCCCGCTGATATCGATGCCAGTAACCTCGGAAATATGTTTAGAAATAAATTCCGAAATGATTCCAATGCCGCACCCGATTTCCAATGCATTCTTGAAATTATATTTTTGAAATAAATTCTTCAGGTAACTTATTATTTTCTGGTGACGGGGATTAGGATTAATTTTATCCCGGATTAAATTCTGAGCGAATTTTTCGTAAAAATCTTTTATCTCTTCTTTTCTTTTCATTTCATTGAGCTTGATATTTTTTGTTGATTATTTTGCTGACCAACTACTTTCTTAAAAACTTCAGAAAGTTCATTGGTAAGATTCTTCCTGTTATATTTTTCAATTCCGGTTCGATTGTATGATTCCTCAAGTTTATTGTTGATAAACAGATCAAACAACTTTAAGATACCATTGGAAATTTCCTCAACACTTTCATTAGAAACAACAAAACCTGAATTTGTACTTTTTATAACATCGGCAGCCAATCCATGCGATGGGACCACGGCTAGTATAGGCCGACCGGAACGTAGGTACTCAAATATTTTTCCTGTTAGGATACCTTCACTATGCTGATATTCTCCAACAAGTAAAATTAAGACAGTTGATTGACACATCTCAGAAATTACCTGCTTATGCGGAAGATATGGAATCAATTCTGAGTATTTATCAAGTCCAAGCTGCTTGAAGTAAATCATATTTTCAAAATCACCCGGGTTATCTAACTGACCGATTAGTCTCAGCTTGATTCTTTCTTTCAAGTCTTCCCGTTGATGAATTACTTCATAAACGGCCTTCAAAAACTTTTGCGGATTCTGTTCCTTGTTGAATATCCCGGTGTAAGTTAAAATGAATTCTTTTTCACCGGGCAGAAGTCCTGCTGTGTTTGAAAAATCATCTTCGTCAAAACCATTAGTTATTGAAGTATACTTTGGAGAAGGGTAAAGCTGATTAAAGTGTTCAGCCATTACGGAAGTTGCGGTTACAACGTGATCAGCCTTTTGGATTACCATTTTTTCAAATTTCCTATCAATAAACAACCGCCATTTATTTTTAGGGAAGTTTGGACGGTCAACCCAAAGATCTCTGAAATCAGCAACCCATGGCAGCCCGGACATTTTCACAAGTAGCAAAGCAATCAAATGATCTGTAAAAGGTGATGCGGTAGAATATATCAATTCGGGTTTATATTTTCTGATCAGCCGGATACCTTTAAATACCGCAAATGGCAGCCAAAGAATTTCATTGTCAGGAATGAGTATATAAGTTTTAAGCTTTACCAGGAATCCCGGCTTCAATGATTTTTGATTAATTGATTTTGAAGTATCAGCCTGTACTTTGCGCTGCGATTTTTTCTTAAGAAATTTCCTTACCCATTTCATTGGCTCAATTGAGAATGTTCTGACGATAACACATTTCCCTGATACATCCTCCATCATTTCATCGTCCCTGTAAAAATCATACGGCTCTTTCACAGTAAGTACGATTGGATTCCATCCAAACTGCGGTAAATATTTAACAAATTTGGACGACCGCTGAACTCCGCCTCCGGCTGCGGGGGGAAACAGGTATGAAACAAATAATACATTTCCGGATTTAGTGTGATTCATATTTAAACACGTTGAAGCATAAAACTAGATTTCATTTTTCAGATGTTTTTTAATTTTTCCAGATCTCCGCTTCTCATAAAGATTAATTCAGTCAGCTTTGTATTTGTTAATTTGTAATAAAAATAAATTTGTAAAATCAGTGCGGCAGTGTACGACAATGCGGAACTTAAAGCCGCACCTGCGATTCCCATCCTTGGAATTAAAATTATGTTAAAGGCAATGTTCAAAAAGAAGTTTAACAGGCTGACATAAAAACTGTATTGTGGTAACCCGCGCGAAATAAAATCTGCTGATAATATTTTTGAAACAGATAATGATATAATGCCGGGGAGAATAACCACCAACGGCAAAACCGAATTGCCGTACTCTGCTGAAAATAGAAGCGGAACAAGCCAGTAAGCACTTGCACCAATAACCAGCGAACCGGCAAAGACAACGCTAAAATTTAATCTCGATAGTATTGGCGTTTTCTCCCGCTGCGCTTCCGAGCTGCTTGCAGATGGAAATAAAATAGTTGAGGTTGCCTGTGTTAAAAACAATAGCCGTTCGGCAATCAGAACTGAAACATAATACCAGCCGACCTCGGTTCCGGAAAGAAAAAATCCAATTAAAAGAATGTCTGTTCTGTAATTTAAATATTGCAGAAGGTTGCTTAGCATAATTTTAATTCCGAAACGAAAAGATTTTTCTGCCGGCTCCCTGCACCAGACTAATTTAATTGGAAGTGCTAATCGCCAATACATTAATGCAGGTACCAGGAATGAAATGCCCACAAGCACAATCACTGAATCTAATTGAACAGTGAACATCAAAGCAGAAATAATAAGAAGAATAAACAGAACTATCGGTTTCAGCAACTGGATTTTATTATATTCATTATACTTTTCAAGGCCCAGGGGAATCTTGACACCGAATTCATAAATCAAAAATGCTGCGAAATAAAAAATAATAACTGTAAAGAAGTCTGATATGAAATTAAAAATTATTACTTCTGAGAATAGAGTGACTGATCCAACCTGATTTAATATAAATATTATAAATATTCCTAAGACAATTATGACAATTGAATTGATTAAGTATGTGCTTATATATTCCTTGAACTCAAACCGTTTGCTGCTGATAAAATAAATTGCAGAGGTATCCAACCCGGGGTTTACAATTCTAAAAACGATTTCAACAATAACAATTATAATTGCGAAAATCCCGAGAGTTTCTGGTCCTAATAAACGGGAGATAATTACATTATTCCCAAGCCCGATCAGAAACACCGCCAGCTGAACCAGAAATGTAATGCCTATTGCCGGAGCTATTATTTTATTCATTTATTAAAAAGAATTTTTTGACAGAGCTGATAATAATTGCTGATGATTTTTGATTCGTTAAATGAATCTTCCACAAATTTTTTACCCTCTGTATTAAGTGAACAATCCAATTTCAGTTTTTCCAAAACCTTAATACATTCAATTGAATTTTTGACAGTAAAACAGTTCGGAAATGTTTCATTCCATAAAACTTGTCTTCCATAAGATAATGCTTCCAGAACCATTTTAGGTAATCCATCGTGTGTGGTAATTCTCAGTAACACGGAACATTTTTTATAAAATGGAGTTGTGTCATTCACAAAATCATAAAAGTAGAGATTTGGTCTGCCGCTTCTTTCTTTCCCTGCTGATAAAATATGGAAATCTACATCCGGCATCTTAACTGATAGTTCGGTTATCAAATCTCCATGATAAAAATCCCAGCGGTTTTTCGGCACATACGATAGAACTGAAAGTTTTGCCGGTAACGCCGGTGCTTCATCAACGAATTTTAGTTTTGTCAGCGGAATTATCGTAGAAGAAAGATTAAATTGTTGTAACTCAATTTTGAGATTCTCAGAAACAATCAGGTTGTGAACCAATGGAGAATTGATAATTAATTTTTTGAAAAATCTTCTTATGAATGAATCATTAATAAATCTGTAAACATCTGTACCGATCCAGTGATAAAAAACCGGCTTTTTATAACGGATTAATTTTTTAATAACCGGAAGCGGTGAAGAGACCAGGTGGAAAAGATCATAATTTGCCAGGGTATTTTGTGAAGGCAGCTCTTTATAAAATTTAGGTTCAAAAACTGATTTTTCATAATTTTCGAGTTGTTCATAGAACACCTTAGTATGATACTCCTCTCCAAGCAATAATATTTTTATTTTATTCGAGGGGCCGGGCATCAAAAATTTAAATGTGAATAATTCATAAAAAATTGATTTTTAATATAATCAATTGCTTAACTGAAAATACAGCAAGTTGAATCCAGATAAGAAAAAAATAATCTTCATTACCGTCAGATCAGATTTGGGTGGTGGACCTTATCACGTAGATCTCCTTCTGACAAACCTTTCTGCCTTTTTTGATTTTTATATTGCGGCTCCATTAAACAATCCATATGGTTATAAGTGGCAGTTACAAATTGGAAAAAATAAATTTTTTGAGCTGCCATTTCGTTCATTTAATGTAAGCAGATTTTTTGGACTCATCTCATTCATCAGGAAAAATTCAATTGGCATCATCCATTCACATGGTAAAGGTGCGGGTTTATACAGCAGATTGGTGAAGTTATTTATACCAAAAGTTAAAGTTATCCATACGTTTCATGGAGTTCATATCCAAAAATATAATTTGCTTACCAGGAAAATTTACATTTTACTAGAACGGTTATTAAATTGTTTAACCGATCTCTTCATAAATGTTTCATTTGGTGAACAGAAAGTTTGTTTGGAGAATAAAGTATTCGATGAAAAAAAATCACGGGTGGTTTATAACGCTATTAATTTGATTGAATCTCCATCGATGGATAAAACTGAAATCAGGCGTAAACTTTCATTACCTGAAGAAAAGTTTTTAATTATTTCCGTTCTCAGATTCAGCTATCAGAAAAATCTGCCTCTGCTTATCAATATTGCTGAACAGCTTAATCAAAATGAAAGATTTTTATTTTTAATTATAGGTGATGGAGAACAGCGAGAGAGTGTAGAGGAACTAATTATTTCAAAAAAAATCTTCAACATAAAACTGCTAGGCTTCAAAAATAATATTAATGAATATCTCTTCGCAAGCGACATTTATTTATCAACTTCATTTTGGGAAGGAATGCCATTCTCACTAATTGAAGCTGCCGGATGCGGATTGCCAATTGTTGCTACTAATGTAACTGGTAATGATGAAGTAGTAAGTGATGGTGAAAACGGTTACCTTTTCGAATTGAATAATCCTGGTGTCGCTGTAAAAAAAATATTAGAATTAGAGAGATCTTCGAATCAGAAAAAAATTATGGGAGATAATTCTTTGAGGGTTGTGAAGGATAATTTTCAGTTAAACACGATGATTGAAAAAATGAAAGACATTTATACCGGTTGAAATATTTTGAGTAAAGATATAATCACAAAGTATAAAACGGCGATTATCCACGAGTGGTTAGTAAATTATGCCGGATCAGAGAGAGTTGTGGAATCGTTTACAAATATCTGGCCCGATGCTGATGTTTTTACTCTTGTAGATTTTTTAAATGATAAACAAAGAGAAATTATTCTCAAATGTAAACGGGCAAATACTTCCTTTATACAAATACTTCCTTTTGCCAGGAAAAAACACCGTAATTATCTCCCGTTATTTCCCAAAGCAATTGAAAGTTTTGATCTTTCAAATTATAAATTGATAATCTCAAGCTCACACGCTGTTGCAAAGGGAATTAAGAAAAATAATAAACAGCTTCACATCAGCTATTGTCATTCACCTATGAGGTATGCATGGGATCAGGGAGAACATTATCTTCAGGGATTCAAAGGTACTGTCGCAAAAGCTTTTATCGGCTACCTGAGAAAATGGGATCTTAAATCTGCAGAATCTGTTGATTACTTCATCGCTAACTCACACCATATCGCAGGAAAGATCAAAAAAATTTATAACCGTGAAGCTTATGTTATTTATCCTCCTGTTGATATTGACAAATGTAAACTCAATACTAATAAAGAAGATTTTTATCTTACGGCTTCGAGAATGGTTCCTTATAAAAGATTAGATCTGGTTGTTGAAGCTTTTAATAAAATGCCGGATAAGGAACTAATTGTTATCGGCAGCGGACCTGAAAAAGAAAAATTAAAAAGTATCGCGGGCAAGAATGTTGAAATTTTATCTCATCAACCGCCGGAAAAATTAATAGAGTATATGCAGAGATCAAAAGCATTTGTATTTGCTGCAGAAGAAGATTTTGGTATAATAGTTGTCGAAGCAATGGCTTGCGGAACACCTGTAATTGGCTGGAATGGCGGAGGTGTAAAGGAATCGGTTAGAGATGGGGTTACCGGAATTCTTTTCAATGAACAGAAAGCAGATTCAATTATTAAAGCGGTTAAAGAATATGAAAAGAGAATTGATTCATTTGATCCATCAGTTATCCGGAATCATTCAGAACAATTCAGCAGAAAAAATTTTGAGGAGAACATTAAAAAATTTGTAATGGATAAAGCTGAAATATTTTTCAATACAAAATAAAAATTTATTTAAATAATTATGATTGTTAATAAAAGATCCCTGTTTCTTTTCCGGTTACTGAGTGATCTGCTGCTTTTGAATGCGGCGTTTTTACTCTCTGCAGTTCTTGCTCAATCATGGGATATACTGATTGAACGCAACTATATGTTCTACCTGCAAATTGCTCTTAACATTTTATGGATTTTTACTTCTGCGGTCGTCTCTTTTTATGATGATTTTTATTCGAGACATTTTTCCATTCAATATGTTAATATTCTGAAGAGCACTGTTGTCCAGGCCGTCGCATCCATCATCTTTATCTTCCTGCTTAAAGAGGATTTATTCACGAGGAATTTCATTTCATACAATGCAATATTTTTAATTGTATTTATTAGTCTTCGTGTTATTGTTTTCAGGAAAGTGTTAAAGCTTCTGCGTAAAAAAGGTATAAATATCAGAAGGCTGGTTATTATCGGTTCAAACGAAGTTGCTCAAAACTTTAAACAGATGGTAGAAAGCAATCCCGATTTCGGATATAATTTTACCGGGTTTATTTCCGAGGAAGGAGCAGGCAAAGAAATTCCCGGACAGTTAGGCTCACTCGATGATTTGGAAAATGTATTACTCACAAATAAAACCGAAGAAGTTGTGATTGCACTTTCAAACGGAGCCGGCAGCAAGCTCGATCATATTATAAAAGTTTGTAATAAGCTCGCAGTTAAAACTCATATTATCCCGGATTATTTTAATTACCTGTCAAGCCGGTTTCAGATAAGTTCATTCGGAAATTTCCCGATTATTACGGTACGTCGCGAGCCATTGGAAGAAATACAATGGAGAATAGTTAAAAGAACTTTTGACCTGATATTTTCTTTTTTTGTTGTGGTTTTTCTAATAAGCTGGTTAGTGCCAATCATCTTTATAGCAACAAAACTTAGCTCAAAAGGTCCTGTATTTTTTGTACAAGACAGAATCGGAACACGAAACAGAAAATTCAGGTGTTATAAATTCAGGACTATGAAAGTTGATGCAAATTATAAAGACTCATTATTTAAACCGGTTCTCAAAGAAGACCCGCGTGTTACCGGAGTTGGAAAGCTGTTAAGAAAATCCAATATAGATGAGCTTCCTCAGTTCTTGAACGTATTGATGGGTGATATGTCGGTGGTTGGTCCACGACCGCACGCAATTTCTTATGATGCAAAATACGGAAAGATTGTTGATGAGATCAGGTTAAGACATAATGTGAAACCCGGGATTACTGGATGGGCACAAATCCACGGATTGAGAGGCGATGTTGAAGATGAAGAAGAAAACAGGAAAAGAGCAAGGAAAAGAATTGAGTATGATCTGTGGTATATTGAAAACTGGAATTTTAGTCTCGACATTCAGATTATTCTGATGACTGTCTGGAAAATAATTAAGGGCGAATCAAGAGGAACTTAAATTTTATTTTTTATTTATTTGTTTTGATTGATGATTTTATATTGATGAGCTATTTAGTTTAGCGTATAAATGTACAGCTCTTCTTTTTTATCAGAGACTAAATAAATATTTTTCCTTGTCTTATCAATACAGATGCCCTCAGCCTGGATAATGTCAATATCAAATTTTTCAATCAGATTTCCGTTCAAATCGGTTTTTGCGATTATTTTGCTTTCATCGCTTACAATCCAGAGAATGTCGTTCTCTGAATCATAATATATTCCGGAATAATCTTTTGCAAAATTTAACGTATCCCTGCTAAGCTCATTAAGCTCAAAATCCAATTGTATCAGCAACCCAGGTTTCTTTTCGCTGAGCACATAGAAATTTTTATTGCGCGGATTGAAAGTGATTCCTTCCAGTCCCTGGTTCTTTTCTCCTTCAAGGTCTATTTTTTTTCTTCTCAATTCATTACCTGCTGTATCAAGAATTACCACTTCCCGGCTTCGTTCAAGTACAACAGCAAGTGTCTGTTCATCTATAACAGTTATTCCTTCAATGTCTTCACCCGTCACCTTAAACTTTTTAACAATTTTTCCATGAGTATTTAATTTATATACAGTGCTGTTATCATCGCTGACTGTCCAGAATCCGTCTTCATTGAATGTTAATGCCAGACCGGATGGTTCGGGCAGAGACAAATTATATTTTTTCAAAAATTGAATTTGATCTGCTTTTTTTTCTTTTTGTTTTGTTGAGCACCCTGAGATAATTACGGGTATAATTATCAGATAAAATAACTTCATCAATAAACCTTTCAGTGATAGATTCAGACAGAAATGAATTTATTATGGAAATTTAGTTGTCCCGGATAATACAACCAATTCGAAGTTAAGTAAATATTGATTGGAATCTGTGTGTTATTGCATTAATAAGCCCTACCTTTGTACAAAGATTTTATTATTACTTTGCTTTGTAATAATTTTAATTGCCGGTTTTTATAAAATCAGTTAACAAAGATTTATCAACATCTCAAAAGGAACAGCGACTATGGCAAGCGGATTCACGATGAAGCTTTCGGGTTTTTTGGCATTCATTATTTTGCTGTTTGTAATTGTATTCGGATTCCTTTTCTTTGAACCATTAATTACAGAGAAAGTGGAAACGATAACCGTGATAAACAAAGAAAGATGGGCAGGTGAAAGAGGAAGCTATTTTATATTTACAGAAACGGAAGTTTTCCTGAATGCAAACAATCAATATCAAAACAAACAAAATGCGGACAAACTCTATCCACTTTTCAGACCCGGATCTACTTACAAAGTAAAGGTTGTTGGTTTCAAGGTTTCATTCCTTCCAAGATTCAGAAATATAATTGATATTATGGATGACAAGCAAACGAATGTACCATTGCCAAATCAACCCCGAAAGTAGGGTCTGATTGCCCTGTGACAATTCTTTATAGATGAAAGAATTAATATTGTACCATGTCAAATGAGAAGGGGGTTTTAATCATTTTTAAGAACCGGATTTTCAAAACTGACAAAAAACTCTCCTTATCTATCGCATCACCCGTTAAATCATTCCTAATCGGCGTCTATTTCAAGCCAAAGAAAAACAGAACAGATTAATAGACAGGCATTGTTTTTGTAAAATTCTGGTAAATCTTGAAACCTCTAACTTAAAAAAGGAAAATAAAAAATGGCTTACCTGATAACTGATGATTGCATTGACTGTAACGCCTGCGAAATTGAATGCCCGAATAATGCAATATATGCCCCCGGTGAAGAGTGGGAATTGAACGGAGCAAAGCACGAAGCTTTAAATACTGCACATACTTACATTGCTTTTGAAAGATGCACGGAGTGTACTGGTTACTACGATGAGCCGCAATGTGTTGCTGCATGTCCGAGCGAAGCAATAATCTTAGATCCTGACCACCAGGAAACAAAAGAAGAGCTGCTTGCTAAGAAGGAAAGATTGGGAGTGATTCTTAAATAAAAACGAATTTAATAATTAAGAGAGCTTTGGCTCTCTTTTTTATTTTAGTCTTAGGCTATCACCGAGATTACTTTATCCGCAAAGTAATAAGTCATTTTCTTTGACACTGCAAGTTTTACAATTATTGTTGGCATTTCAAGCATTTACTTTTTTTGTTTCTTTTTTGTTTTTACATCTTCCTTTTTTTCACAGTATTCTTTTATGACCTGGTAAGCTTCAAACATTCCAAGCTGTCCGGCTTTATTAAAATCATCGCACGCATTTTCTTTTCTATTCATATTAGCGTAACAAATCCCGCGATTGTAATAAGCTGTTGCATCTTTATCATTTAAATAAATTACCATAGTGTAGTCGACCGCTGCAGCCAGAAAATTATTCTGGCCTATTCTTGCTTCTGCCCGGGCATAATAATTATCAATGTTCACAGGATTGAATTTAATCGCCTTAGCCAGATCTTCTATGGCTCCATCAGCATTGCCCAGGATCAAATAGTCTTGTGCCCTGTTCTCATATGCGATTCCATCATCCGGATTCAACCTGATAGCTTCAGAATAATCACTGACAGAATTTTCATAATCGCCCGTTCTGCTGTAAAGAGTTCCCCTGTTCACAAAAGATTTTGCATTGGTTGAGTCAAGTGAAATTGACTTTGTATAGTCCTCTATCGCTCCTTCATAATCCGACAAAAATTCTTTTAAATAAGCCCTGTTGAAATAAACAGCCGGATTTATTGAATCAATCAACTCAGCGTCATCAAAATCTTTCATTGCTTTGGTGTAATCTCCAGATGAAACATAAATCAATCCGCGGTTCAGGTAATATTTAACTATCTGACCGTCAAGTGAGATGGCAGCCGAATAATCATCAATAGCTTCTGTATAGTCTTGTGTTTTTTCCTTTGCAAGGGCACGGTAAAAATAAATTTCCGGGTTATAAGGATTTTCATCAATGGCTTCATTAAAATAAGTGATTGCAGTCCGGTATCTTCCATCTTCAAGGTTTTGAATTCCTTCTTCTAATTTTAAATTTGAAGAAAGTGCACATCCTGAAATCAAAAGAAGAATTAAATAATTCTGAATGATGTGTCCCGGGATATTGATTGCTTTGCAGAAGTTAGTCAACGGCATTATGCTTTATTAATCTTTCCTGTTCCATAATTATAAATTTAACGTAATTAGCACAAGTTCCGAAATCAATTTGCACCGATTACTTAATTAGTCGAAATATGCTGCCCTTCCCGGATTTTTTAAATGAAGGATAATTTCATCAATGTGTTTTTTATTAGTCCTGTTTTGTGAAAGAGCAGGCAGATCATCAAAACTAAAAAAATCAACTGCAATTGTTTCATCACTGGCTTTGGCAGTTCCACCATTCATTTCACAGAGAAAAACAATCTTGAATGCGTGAAAAAATTCAAGTTGTCCTTCAACCCGGTTCGCATCAAACACACCGATCACTTTAACGGGCTTTACATCAAAACCACTTTCCTCTTTTGTTTCCCGGATCGCAACTTCTGAAGGTACATCACCAACATCAGCCCAGCCTCCCGGCATAGCCCATCTTCGATCAGTTTTTTCCTGCACTAATAAAATCTTTCCCTGGATATTTATCACTGCAGCCCTCACATCAACCTTGGGCGTTGCATAACCGGGCTGTTCCATCAGAACTTTTTTTACTGATTGCTTTTCGAGAGTTGTATGCTGTTCAACGATTTCAGATGTTATCTCCATCAACCTTTCATAACGCTGCTTTTCATAATCGGTGACAGCAAATGCCATCCCAGTCTGTGACAGTTTCTGAATTTCTCTTGCCCATTTCAGCCAATGAGGCATTTCATTATTAATATCTTCGTCATCTTTATCATTCATGGTATAATCAGAATTCTTTAATTTTATTTTTTAGATTCCCGCTTTCGCGGGAATGACAATATTAAAACGGATTCGTTGCCCAGATAGTTACTTCAGGAATAAATCCCCTGTCATCCATTTCAAGAGTTGATACAATTGTGTGGGCAATCTCTATTCCTCTGAGTTTGTTCGCGGCTTCCGGTTTTTCCTTTCTATCATCTTCGCCAAAAGCTGTTAAAACTTCACTTGGATTAATTAATATAACTCGGACATTATATTTCCGCAGTTCGGTTCTCCAGCATTCCGTCATTCCTCTTAATGCAAATTTTGATGAGGAATAAACTGTTCCACTTTCAAATCCTTTAGTTCCAGCAGTGGATGAGATATTAACAATGTTTCCTGATTTTTGTTTTTTGAAAAGCTCAGCAGCTTTCTTTGCCATCATCGCAACACCGAAAACATTAACAGAAAAAACATTATGAAAATCTTCCAAAGTTAAGTCCCAAACTTCCTGCCATTCTCCACCGATTCCCGCATTGTTTACCAGGCAGTCCAGTTTTTTAAATTCTTTCAGAAAAAGATCGTAGGTTTTCTCAACATCTTTTTCATTTGCAGCATCTGCATGAATCGGATAGGCACCGATTTTTTTTGCAGTGTCATTAAGTCTTTTTTCATCTCTTCCTGTTATTGCGACTTTGCCGCCTTTTTCAATAATCAGTTTTGCCGCTGCTTTACCAATGCCGGCACTGCCACCTGTGATAAGGAAAGTTGAGTTTAATATTTCCATCTGGTACTCCTGTTTTCTAAGATCAAAAATAGTGATTATCTATTAACATATTACAGTCATTCAAAATCCTAAATAAATTTGAAGACACTTTTATTTTAGATTATCTTGCAGAAACAAAAATTATTTTTCATAATATTAATCGGAACTGGTATGATATTTAAGCTGACCGTTATCTCTCTCGCCTTTATATTATTTACTTACTTTTCTTTCGCACAGGAAGAAGATAAGAAGGAAGACAAATCACCTTACAAATCATCAACTTTTAACGGATTGAACTTCAGATCGCTCGGTCCGGCTGCAACTTCCGGCAGAGTAACGGATTTTGCTGTTAACCCGAACAATTATCATGAATTTTATGCTGCCGTTGCATGCGGTAATGTCTGGAAAACAACTAACTCCGGAACAACCTGGGAAGCAATCTTCGATAAATACGGCTCACATTCAATTGGCTGTGTTACGATTGATCCCCTAAATCCTCATGTGGTTTATGTGGGAACAGGAGAAAATAACAGTCAGCGAAGCGTTTCCTGGGGCGATGGTATTTACCGTTCAGAAGATGGAGGAAAAAGTTTTAAAAATATCGGGCTGAAAAAATCAGAACACATTGCGAAAATTTTAATTGATCCGAAAGACTCAAAAATAATTTATGCTGCTTCGCAAGGTCCACTTTGGGGTTCGGGTGGTCACCGGGGTTTGTACAAATCCAATGATTATGGAACAACCTGGGATTCAGTTCTGTACATCAGTGAAAATACCGGCGTTACAGATATTGTGATGGATCCAAGAAACCCCGATGTTCTTTATGCAGCATCTTACCAGAGAAGACGACATGTCTGGACATTAATAAACGGCGGACCTGAATCGGCAATACATAAATCAACTGATGCAGGAAAAACGTGGAATAAATTAACAAGCGGTTTACCTTCAGGCGATGTTGGAAGAATTGGTCTGGCAATCTCTCCGGTTAATCCCGATTACATTTATGCAATCATTGAAGCAGCAAACGATAACAGCGGTTTTTTCAGAACAACCAACCGCGGCGCAACATGGGAAAAAATGAGCAGCTATAAATGTTCAAGTCCGCAATATTACAGCGAAATTTTCTGTGACCCGTTTGATGTAAATAAAATTTATGTTCTGGATACTTATTCAGTCATCTCATTTGATGGAGGAAAAAATTTTTCAAGAATTGCAACAAAAACAAGGCACGTTGATGATCATGCTTTCTGGATTAATCCGAACAACTCCGATCATTTTCTTATTGGCGGCGATGGCGGCATTTATGAAACATTTGACAGCGGACAGAGTTTTCACTTCAAAGATAATCTGCCTATCACACAATTTTATAGAATAAGTGTCGATAACTATGAACCTTTCTACCGTGTAATGGGAGGGACACAGGATAATAACAGTATGATAGTTCCTTCCCAAACAATAAACAGTGAGGGAATTGTTAATGCTGATTTTATTCCGTTAGTCGGAGGTGATGGTTATGAGGCTCTTACCGATCCGGAAAATCTGGATATAATTTATTGTCAATGGCAGTATGGCGGATTGACACGATATGATATGCAAAGCGGAGAAAAGCTGAGCATCAAACCTCAGGAAAGAAAGGATGAAGAACCTTACCGATGGAACTGGGATACTCCGCTTATAATCAGTCCACATGCAAACAGATTGTATGCTGCGGCAAATAAAGTTTTCAGAAGTGATGACAGAGGAAACACCTGGCAGGTTATAAGTGATGACCTGACACGGCAGGTCGACAGAAATAAACTGCCTGTAATGGATAAAGTCTGGAGTGTTGATGCTGTTTCTAAAAATGCTTCAACATCATTTTATGGAAATATTGTTTCGCTTGCTGAATCACCGCTGGTTGAAGGATTAATTTATGTGGGAACTGATGACGGACTTGTGCAG
>Ga0137465_1000459_pt1 | contig 16390 bp, 14 predicted proteins | sample EasRivERMGT828_2_FD_104906 | JGI IMG/M metagenome (GOLD analysis project Ga0137465, IMG submission 104906) | Soil microbial communities from meander-bound floodplain in the East River, Colorado, USA - East River MetaG ERMGT828_2 | ecosystem: Environmental > Terrestrial > Soil > Floodplain ... | reverse complement strand
TTCATATTTATCATAAGTCTGAGAGCTGAGTGCATCGCCGCCAGCTTTAACCTGGGAGAATAATTGAATCGATGTGAAATAAAAATTAAAAACGAAAGTGATCAACAATAAAATTGTTTTCATATGAACCTCCATTGAAAAGAGAAATAATTAATGTAAGGGAGAAAATTAATTCCGGGTAAGACTTTGAAAGATCCGTTGAGCATCAGTCTTCGATTTATGAAGATAATGATAAACAAGTTCGTGGTTTCCTAAATAGTTTATCTTTACTAATTAAACGTACTAACACGAATTGATAATTAGTAACACATTTATAAATAATTGACCGGAAGCAAGTTATTAACCCGCTTCCGGTGAATGGAATTACGATTAAATTCCTTATACTATCTATTCAGCAGTAGGAACATTTAAACATTTTAAGAAAGCTGCAAGATGATTTTCAGATGCAGCTTTGAGATTTTGGTAGACTCTGATGATATCCGGATTATCCACAAAAGTTAATTGAAATGTCAGGTCAGCAATGTCCAGTTCCTCAATTGCTTTTCCAACAAGTAATGCTTCATTCAAAGATTGACTTCCCTGCTGAACATACTGATCGTATAAAAGTTGAAATTGCGGATCTGGAAACACACCAACTGAATCTGTTGTCAGCGGATCAGAAACACTGTATTTATCCAGTAATCTTTTTACTGCTTCCATATGTTTCTGCTCACTTAGCTGGATATTCAAAAAAACTTTGTGGTTCCACAACTCACCCATCACTATATAAACATCCCTTGCAAGCTTTTCTTCTATTCTCATATGAATTAATCCGTCTCTCTCTTCTTGTGAAAGCTCATAAGATGAACCCCCTCCATTACCATTTCCACCACCATACTTGGAAAGCGTTGCAGAGTTATCGGCTGAAGTTGGCATTTCGCTTTGACATGCTAAAAGAAAAAATGAAGTAAAAAGAGAAATGATTAAAAATTGATATCTACTCTTTTTCATAAGAACCTCTCTATATTATATGATTATTAATTAGAAAGGACGACAGTAGTTGTCGTCCTTATTATTTAGTTTAAGCCTTAATTACTTTCTTCCGCCTCTTTTACCCTTTGGACCAGTTCCATCGCAATTACCACTGCCTGAACCGCTCCCATAACCTGTTCCATCTTTCGGACCTATTCCGCTGTTACCTGTTCCATCTTTTGGTCCCCACATTTTGCCATTACCATCATTGCCTCTTCCATTTTTATTCTGTTGACCAGTTCCATCATTTGGTTTTACGTAGTCAGGATCCTGACCATTTGGAATACCGTCGCCGTCGGAATCAACTGAATTATCATTTATTCCATCGCTGTTCAAATCGACGTATCCTTTATTGCCATCTGTTCCCTTCCTGTTTTGTGAGCCAGAATAATTTTCGTCTCTTCCATTTGGAATTCCATCTCCATCCACATCAGGCGCTTTATCATTGTAACCGTCACCATTTTCATCAACAAAACCGCTACCGTGAACTTTGTTTTGCTCTTTGGTTTGATTCTTTACCTGATTTTTATTCTGCTCCTTGATCTGATTCTGGTTTTTAAGTTGCGTTTGAGGATCGCCTTGAGATTTAATCTGTTCCTGGTTTTTAACCTGGTTCTGATCCTGTTCTTGAACCTGAGTCTTCACCTGATTTTCTTCCTTGTTCTTCACAGGATCTTCCTGCGCAAAGTTTGCTGCCGAAAAGAAAATTACACTTGCAATAAGTGCGAGTACGAGTGAGAAGTTTTTTGTGGTCTTCATTTTATTTTTCCTTTTGTTTTGTTTGATGTTTATTTAATTATGATCTGCATCGGTAATTCAACGGATGTGCCAGCAATAAATGGTTAGTTTTTACTTTGCATTTGAGTTTTTTATTTGATGAATAATGATTCTTCGACTATAAGGACGAACTGGTTCGACTATGTGGACGAAGCCTGATTATAAATCCAAGACAGTATATCATAACGTTATAGATTATGCCTTCGCCTCAGCCTTTGTCTTTTCATTTGAGTTCAATCTTGCTTTAAATCTGGTTAGCTTTGAATATGAATTTCCAAAATAAATTGCAGCCGAAGATTATAATCGCAGTTGCACTGATAATCGGTGCAATGATGGTTGCCTCCGCATTCATCGAGCTTCAACAGAGCAAAGAAGAGATTCTTCATTTACTAACCGAGCAATCTTCATCACTTATTGAAACTGTAAACCAAAGCAGCATAAACGCACTAAACTCCAGCGAGGAAATAGAATACCTGATAGCGGAAAGATTATTCAATAATGCACGACTCATAAAAAAGCTGGACAGCTTAAATATTCTTACACAACAAAAACTGATTGAGATTGGAAAAGAGAATTCGCTTTTCAGAATTAATATTTTTAATAGAGATGGAACAAGAATTCTATCAAACAGAATTCCGGAGAAAGATCATCAGCACGGTGAAGAAAACATTAACAGATCAGATGAACTCAAACCAATTCTTGAAGATGGTTTGGATGAATACGTTATCGGTCTGAAAGAAGCTGAGTTCACTGATGAGCAGAGGTTCGCAGTAACTGTTGCACGTGCAAATAAAAGAGGTGCTATTGTAATTAATCTCAATGCAGAAGAATTTATTGAGTTCAGGAAAAGGATTGGACTTGGAAAAATTATCCGGGATATTTCAGATAACCAGGGAATTGAATACATAGTTCTTCAGGATTCAATTGGTATTCTCGCTGCTGGTGCTGATGTTGATACAATAACTGCAGTTGAATCGGATCCGTTTTTAATCACTGCATTGAATTCTGACAAAACCTTTTCAAGGACCTACACATATAAAAATCAAGAGGTCTTTGAAACAGTAAAAAGGTTACTTTATGATGATCAAATAATTGGTGTTTTCAGAATTGGCCTGACGTTGGACGAAGTCAGATCGGTTGAAGACATGATGGTGAGAAGACTAATTATCATTTCACTGGTTCTTGCTGCGATAGGTGTAATTATTCTCAGCATAATATTCACGACTCAAAATCTTAAGACTGTTTCAAATGAGTTCAAAAAGTTCAAAACGTTTACATCAACTGTACTTGAGAATATGGGTGAGGCCGTAATCGTGGTTGATGAAAAAATGCAGATTACTCTTTTCAACAAATCTTCTGAAAATCTTTTTAAAAGAAAAGAAGAGGAAATCAATCAGAAAATTCTTTCAGAATTATCTGACGACATTAACAAATCGTTATCAGAATACTGCAAAAACAGCAATGAGAAATGTGCAGATGTTGCAATCGATACTTTAATCGCCGATGAAGCAAAATATCTGCTTCTTAATTTCACCCGGAATAAAGATGATGACGGCAGGAATAATTATATAATTGTAATTAATGATTTAACCGAATCACGTCGGCTTGAAGAAGAATCCAAACGGAAAGAAAAACTATCGGCAATGGGTGAGTTGGCTTCGGGTGTTGCACACGAGATTAGGAATCCAATAAATGCAATCGGGATGATAGCTCAAAGACTTGATAAAGAATTTAAAGTAGAAAAAGAAGAAGAAGAAGAATTCCACAGTATAACAAGTCTTTTGAGAAGTGAGGTTACAAGAGTTAACAAAATCATCACACAGTTTTTGAGCTACGCAAAGCCGCTAAGTCTTCAGATTAAAAAAATAAATTCAAAAACTTTTTTTGATGATATTTACAGATTGTTTTCAGATCAGGCAAAACTTAAAAGAGTTGAGCTGATTAAATTATCTGATCAATCTTTTGACATAATGATTGATCCAGAACTGATAAAGCAATCTTTAATGAATCTTATCCAGAATGCAATTGATGCGGTTGAGAAAAAAGGTAAAGTTGAAATCAATTATTTTAGAAAAGGGAATGATCTGCTTATTGAAATTCTAGATAGCGGCAAAGGGATCCCTGATAATGATAAGAATAAAATTTTCGATCTTTACTATACAACCAAACCGGAAGGGACCGGACTTGGCTTAAGCATAGTTCAAAAAATTATCGCCGAACACAATGGAACCATTGAGGTTTTTAGCGAATTAAATAAATTCACAAAATTCAAAATAACTATACCGCAAAAATGAAAGACTACAACATTTTAGTAATTGATGACGAAGTTGCTCAAAGAGATGTCCTTACAGGGTATCTGAAGAAAAAGGGTTACAAAGTCTTTTCTGCTTCATCGGGTAAAGAAGGAATTGAGATTGCCAGAACTAATCCTGTTGATATAATTCTTTCTGATTTTAAGATGCCTGACTTATCAGGTCTGGATGTTCTTGAGCAGGTGAAAAAAATAAACCCCGAAATAAGTTTTGTGATTGTCACGGCTTATGGAACTGTTGAAAATGCAGTTAAAGCTATGCGGCTTGGTGCGTTCGATTACATTTCCAAGCCAGTTGACCTTGATGAACTCGATCTGATGATTGAGAGAATAATTGAACATAAAAATCTGAAATCAGAAAATCAATTATTAAAAACTCAGCTTCAGGAGAAGTATAAAATCACTTCGATTGTTTCTCAGTCTCAAAAGATGGAGGAAGTGATAAATGTTGCTGCGAGAGTTGCAAACAGTAAAGCGAACGTATTAATTACAGGAGAAAACGGGACAGGTAAAGAAGTGCTGGCAAAAGGAATCCATTATCTTAGTTCAAGACGAAATGCACCGTTTGTTGCTGTGAACATTCCTGCACTTACAGAAACATTGCTTGAAAGTGAATTGTTTGGACACGAGAAAGGTGCTTTCACAGGTGCTGATAAAATGAAAAAAGGAAGATTCGAAATTGCTCACGGCGGTACCATTTTTTTAGATGAGGTTGGTGATATTCCACAATCAATTCAGGTAAAACTTTTACGTGTTTTACAGGAACATCAGTTTGAAAGAGTTGGCGGAACAGAAAAAATCGAAGTTGATGTAAGAATAATCGCAGCTACAAATAAGAATCTCGAAGAAAAAATTAAAGATGGAAGCTTCAGGGAAGATCTTTATTACCGGCTGAATGTTATTTCAGTAAAAATTCCTCCGCTTCAAGAGAGAAAAGAAGACATCCTGCCAATGATTGAAAGTTTCATCGAAAAGTATTGCAAGGAAAATAACAAGGAGAAGCTTGAAATTTCAAAAGAAGCGGCAGATGTGCTGATGAAATACAATTACCCGGGAAACGTCCGCGAACTGGAAAACATAATTGAACGCGCGGTTGTTTTAACACGTGGTAAAGTAATCACTTTAAACGATCTGCCGATGAACATTAAAGGATTTAAAGAAGAGAAAACTATTGCAGCACTTGGCAAAGGAAGTCTCACAGAACAGATCGAAGCAATCGAAAAACAATTAATATTTGATGCACTTCAGCAAAGCAGCGGTAATCAAACCAAAGCCGGAAAGCTTCTTGGATTAACTGAAAGAAATTTAAGATACAAGCTGAAGAAGTATAATATTAAGCATTAATTGGTACAACCCTGAACCTGCCTGACGGCAAGGCAGGCTCGTTTCAGGATCTTTATCCAATTCGACATTTGATTTTTATTCTTATTGATCAATATTATTAAAGACCCTGAAATAAATTCAGGGTAAAAACTCAAAAATCAAAGCCTAAAGTAATTGCGTAAATCTGGTTATCGTAATCGTAGTAGTAATCATTTGAAAAGTTTTTGATGTAATTGTAATTTAGTGAGAGGTAAAGCCCACTGAGAATTTCACTCAAACCAAATTCCAGAGAAGCACCAATAGAGTACTGATTATCTTGTCTCATTTCATCAAGTTCGTTTCCATTTTCATCTGCGGCGGGAAGGTCTGTGTAATTTCTGATATCATACCGCCCTGAAATTTTCCCCAATATGTTCGGGAGGAAGAGATATGACAGAGTCAAGCCGGTTTCAATTCCTTCGTTCGAATAAATATCGTTGAAGAGTTCTTCTTCGTAATAGATGTAATCAGTAGTATTAAAATATCGGTTTCCACCGCTGAGGTTATTTCTGAAGAATGCATAAGCACTTAAACCTAAATCATCAGTAATCCCCTGTCCCAATTGTAAATATAATTTTGCCTGCAGAACTTCGTCTGTAAGTCCCTGGCTTTGCATTTTTTCAATATAAATTTTTTGATCAATCTCTGCTGCGACTGTAAGTGAAGTCCGGCTTTCAAAACTGTTAATTGATTTCAGAAAAGCTTTAAGCTGGTAGTGAGAGAAAAGTGAAAAATTTTCATAATCAACTCTGTTACCGATTACGCCCAACTGAATTTTATTACTTTCGCTGATCGAATGCATATAATTTGCATAGGCAGAGACCTGGTTGAAATCATAAATGTAATAGTCTTCTTTGTTTATCCTTACAGTGTAATTGATCCCTGCATTAAGCGGATTATCATTTTCTGAGAAGAGGTAAGTATCAACCAATCCTGCTTTGTGAATGACGGTTGATTTATCGGTGTAGTTATAGTATCGGTTGAAAAAACCAATGTAGTAAATTTCAAAATTGTTCTGCTCGGATTCGAAATCGTAACCAAGCTCACCGCCGAATGCATTTATAAAATCGGATTCATTCAGATAATTGTTGAAGATATTATCATCGTAATAACCTTCAACATCAGCAGTAAGATAAAGCTGAGCTTGTGCACTGAAACTGAATACAGCAATCAACAAAGCAAGTAACCTTAGAAAACTAATTTTTCGTTTCATAATATTAATTGTATTTCACGATTTACTTTCCGCCGCCGTTTCCGCCGGGACCATTACCACCCTGTCCTCCACTACCCTGACCTGATCTTGTTCTTTTACGGATTTTATTAAGACTCATTCCTCCGGCGCGAGTATCTGCAATTCCATCTCCATCTTTATCAATGAAGACATCCTTGCCTCTCTTATTACCGTTCTTTCCAGAGAATTGTTCTCCGCTGTGGATTTTATTTCTGTCTCTGATCTGGTTTTCGTCGCCTTGATTTTTCTGTTGGTTCTGCTCCTGATTCTGAATCTGCTTCTGTTCCTTGTTCTGATTTTGTGTAGAGTCCTGTGTCTCCATTGCCAATGCAAAGCTGAAAGAACCAAAGACTAAAAGTGTTAATAATGTTTTCATTTTATTTACCTCCGATGGAAATAAGACAAAGCCTGTGCCGCTAAAAGAGTGTTAAAATATTATTAATTGACGAAATGCTTATGTGAACACGACCAAATTGTTGAGAGATGCGACCAAATGGGCGAAGGGAGATTAAGAGAATGAAGAAAAAAGCTGGGTTGAGGTGTTAGTAGTTTATTTTATTTAAATTCAAATTTAATCTCATCATACAATTCTATAAGCTCTGGTAATGTTTTAACACTTAGGTTTAAAATCTTACAAAGCGAAGGCAATTTTTTGAATGCTTTATTATCGTTACTTGCCTCCGTCTCTTCTGTGACAATTATTAAATCATCATTTTTATTCTGCAGACTGTATAACAATAATTTAGCATCAGCTGAATCTAGAAATTCATTTTTCCTATTTTCAAATTCAACATCGGTCAATTTGTTTTTAATTGAACCGTTAATGAACTGATTCTCTAACTGATTAAAGAATTTTGAGCTGGGGAGAATATCGGTAGTTTTAATTATGTTTTTCTTTTCACTTAAATAAGTTAATACCTTAACAACTATTCCTCTGGATATATATTTACATTCCTCGTAAACTTTATCAATTACTATTATATCTTTAGATTCAATCCTTATTTTAATAAACTTGGAAAGTACTTTATTCTTGTCGAATGGTAAGTAGTAACGAACCAATGATAATAACGAACTGGTGTCTATTACTACATTCATTGAATATACTCGGCTAATTTTTCTGGTTTTATATTTAACTTTTTACAAACCTCATATTCATCTAACACTCCTTCATAAAAAGCAGTTTGAATTGTAGAAATTAATAATGGTGATTTAATGGGCTGTGGTGCTGATCCTCTATGTTGGATTCCCATTTCTTTCTCAAGCTCTTTTAACCTTCTTTCTTCTTTTTGTTTCTCTTTATGTCTTGCCTCAAAATCATTTTTTACTTTTTCATAATTAGATGGTGATATTTTGTTTTGTAATAAAAGTCTAGTAAAAAGTGCAATTTGACTTAAATGAGTACTTCCTGAGATTTCCTCGATTAGTTCAAAATAGTAATCGTTTGCTGGTTCGGCGTTCTTTAATTGATCAAGTTTCTTTGCATACTCTCCTGCTAAAAAGTAAAAAGAAAAATCATTACACCAGCGTTCAATTTTTGATAAATCGTTCCTTGCTAAATATTGGTAATCAATTTTTTCAATTTCTTCCTCGTTAATTAAAAAATGAGCTAATTCATGAATTAAGGTAAAAATTTCTCTTCTGAAGGAGGTTTGTTGACGTTTAAGTACTATAACATTGGGACTTAAGAAAAAACCATCAATATTCGCCTTTTCTTTTTGGTTCCAGTACTCTACAAACTCAAATACTAAAACATTGTTTTCTGCAAACTTCGAAATCAACGACTTTAAAAACCCCTTCAAATCTTTTGAGAACTCAGGATAAAGTTCTTCTCGAATCTTATTTGATATTATTTGTGGATCTTCAGAAGTTTTGAAAACAGGAAAGACTCTTATAAATTTTAAATCAGCCAATTTAGCTATCGCGGAAAGAGAAATTTTAAATTCTTCAAAATGATTTACTATTTTTTTTGCGCCCAAATTGAGCTCGGAATTAAAACTCTTCTTCCTAAAAAAGATACTTGCCTCTTCTGAAGTCTCAGGTGCTTTAGGGTCTAAATAATAATGTAGTCCTTTACCGAAGAATCTATCTATTCTTTTAAGATGACTTAGTTTAATCTCCTTTGAAAAAATCTCCTTTTCGTCAATAGGATTTTTCAGACCTTTGCTGATATCTTCAATTAAATCTTTTTTCGAAATCTTGTAGAGATTCAACAGATATTTTAATCTTGATATGTTTTGTTCTACTTTCAATATTTTCCTAATAAATAAATTGAATATGTAAAAATATGTACTTTAGTTAAGTATATCATATTGTGTTTTTAGAAAAGCTGAGTTATTAAGTTAATGACCAAGCTATTTAATTAAAATTAGTGTTTTTTTATAATGTCCCATCTGGGTAATTAGGATTCATCGTTTCCCCATAAACGAATAACCATTTTCGAACTGTGAATCTCATAAGCGACTTAGAAATTTAAATTTTACGAAAGAATAAATCAGATAATGTTAGCCAAGCGATGTCACTTGCCTGCTGATGTATTTAGTCCCTTGATTTTATCATTACAACGGTCATATCATCTGAAGCAGGGAAACCATTCAAAAAAGCATTTACACTTTCCAGCAAACTCTGTGTTGATGCTAACGGATTGATCATCTGTTCTTTAAGTCTTTCCTCGCCATATTGCTCTTCTGCTGGATTCATTGCTTCACTAATCCCATCTGAATAAAATAACAAGCGACTGCCTGCTGGTAATGCAATATTATGTTCGGAAAAGAATCCATCCTGAATGCCCAGCGGTAACCCTGAATCGAAATTTAAAAATCCTGCACCCTTTGAATCTGCAAAGAGAGGCGGAAGATGACCGGCGTTAGCAAATACAATACTTTTGCTGGCTGGATCAATGATAGCATAAATCATTGTTACAAACTTTGTTCTTGGCAAATCTTTTACAAGAATACGATTTACATTCAACAGAACCTCACCGGGAGGTAATCCTTTTTCAGCAAACATTCTAATTATGCTTCGTGCAGATGCCATCAGCAACGCAGCACCTGTTCCCTTACCGGAAACATCTGCAAGCACCAAAGCCAGCCTTCCATCCTGGAGAGGAATATAATCAAACCAATCGCCTCCGACTTCTCTGCAAGGAATACACAAGCCTGTTATTTCAAATCCAGGAAAGTCAGGAGTCCAATCGGGAAACAAACTAAGCTGAATATTTCGTGCTTCATTGAGTTCACTTATCATCCTTTCCTTTTCCTTACGTTCATTTCCGAACAAACGTGCGTTCTCAATTGCTGTTGATACATGAACTGCCAATGCTTCAAGGAGCTGGATGCGGGAAGCGGTGAATGCATTTTTCTCCTGATGCTGGAAATTGAATACTCCAATCAGCCGGCCATGAATTTTCAAAGGGATATCAAGTTCCGAACGGGTGGATTCCTCACTGACCTGATAATACGGATTAGTTGTCACATCAGGTGAATAATAAGTCTCTTCAGTCAAGCCGACGTGTCCAATAATTCCGTATTTACCAATCTTAAAGCGGTCACCTTTCACATGAAAGTTAACGGTCCAGCCGCGAACAGCTACGATTACCAGTTCATTGGTCTCCTCGTCTTTAATCAATATACCGGAACGTGAATAACCGAATGTTTGCGCAACATCACTTACTACTTCTTCGAGAAGAAGATCAAGATCCAAAATTGAATTGATCCTCTGAGCAACACGCTGTAAGAGAAGCAATTCTTTTATTTTTTGATTTTCTTTACTCATGCAGAGATATCCGATAAATATATAACTAAAATAACATCTGATTAATAATTACGAGACAGGATTTTTGAGTGAACTTAAGTTTTAATTGACAATTAATCAAATTATAGTTGCCGGTTATATGCCAGTGTGCCAAGCAGGCACGGTTAAAAATCCATATTACCTTTGTTTTTGTCAAGCCGTCGATAAATAAAAAATGCTATCCAAAGAATTACAGCAATCAGGAGGAATACTATAAGATAACACCACGCCGCAGGACCAGAGTGCCCAATCAATTCAATACCCGTCATTGCTTCAAGCCATGACCAGAACCGAGTTAAGAGAATTGTAATTACAATGCTCAATGGAGCTGAAATTAGCATTATTAGAAATACCGCAGTATGAGTTTTTGATTTCATATAATTGTTTGAAAAATAAATTTTTATTGTCTTTAAACAATCTACCTGTCAGTACAGAGACTAATTAAAAAATCTGCCTCTGATAATTTATACTTTTTTCTATTTTTAAATGAGATTAATTAAAATTTATTCAGGGGCTATATTATGAAAACCATACTCTTAATACTCATCGGTAACAGAAAAGATTCGGCAGTAAAAGTTCAGCAAATTCTAACTGCGTGGGGCTGCAACATTAAAACACGTCTCGGTATTCACGATGGTGTTTTAGAAAACTGCTCGGATACGGGATTGCTCATCCTTGAATTAGTCGGTAAAGCAGAAGACAACAAAGAGATTGCACGAAAGGTTGCTCTGATTGCCGGCGTGTCATCGCAGCTTGTTGAGCTTGCTGCTCCTGCAGTGAAATAATTTTCTGCGGGTTTAAGGGAGGATATATAAATCAGGCATTAGCTTTGAACTCGTCCTGGGCTTCATCCTTTTCTTTTCTCCGGAATGGCAGCTTTATAATAAAACAAGTTCCCGGACGATTTTTGCTGATCATTCTTGATGGACTGTTAACCGTAATTGTTCCGCCGTGCCGTTCAATAATTTTTTTAACCACTGATAGACCTAACCCCGAGCCGTCTGCAACAATTTTTTTAACATTAGATGCACGGTAAAAATCGTTGAATATTTTAGGAATATCATTTACCGGGATACCGACACCGTCATCGCATACTTCTATGAGGACATCGCTTCTATCATTTTTAATCGTTACTTCGACATTTCCGCTGTCTATTCCGTATTTGATTGAGTTCCCGACAAGATTTGAAATTGCAATATCAAGGAGAAACTTATCTCCATTTAATTTTAATTTTTCTTTTCGTTCATCGGCTAATTTCAATTTAATCAAATGCGATTCTGCATAAGGCTTTCTCCGTTTCAATACACCGGCAACAATTTCTTTTATATCAAATTCTTCTTCATCAAACTGATCGTAAAGGTTTAGTTTTGAAACATTCAGCACATCATTTATCATCTGAAGACTTTCGTCAGTCCGGTGCTTTGCCCTGACAAGCTTCTCTTCAACCGCTTCATCAACCGGACCAAGAAATTTCTGAAGAATAAGATCTATATAGGAGGCAACTGCAACTACAGGAGTCTTAAGCTCGTGAACGATTCCCATTATATATTTTTGTTTTTCTTTTTCGGCAGCATTTATTTTTTTAATTGATTCCACCAGCTCTGTCTCCCGTTTGTAAAGCTGTCGTGCTATGCCATTTGCAAGATATACGCTGACAAAAATTACGAACGCAAAAGTAAAAAGATATGCACCGACATAGTGTGGATTATCATACAACGGGAAACTTAATAGTCCATCAATTTCGTGATGAGGAATTACACGGTAGTGTTCAAGCGCTGTGAGAAGTGTGAAGAGAAGCACAAAAACTGCTGACATAGAATAAACCATAACACCGGGAAGAATAAGACTGCCTATAATTACAAGGAAAACAAAAAGCATATACAGCGGAGATTCAATACCTCCGGTAAAATAAACCAGCACAAGCAATGCAATTAAATCGAGCAGCATCTGGAGAAGTGATAAATATAATGGATTGAACCTGTGCACATCGAAGCGGACATACTTTCGTAAGCGGTGCAGTGTAACATTATAAATTAATATTGAGGAAATGACCACCAGCCCGGCAAATAGCTGTGTTCCTGAATAATTAATTTTGAAAACAAAGCTTGTTAAGAATAAAAAAACACCTAGCATCGCAACAACAGAATAACGCAGTTTTATAAACCAGAGATTTCCTCTGCGGATTGATTCCCAGAACTCTTTGTAATCGAGAGCCCATTCTGGAACCAAGCTGATCATAAGTTTATTGAACAAATTCGCACCGCAGATTTGATAATATTTCTTCCGGTTAAACCCTTTTTAATTATGCTATGTATTTTCCTCTCCTGACATAATGAGTATGAAGCAGTTTATGCGAGAGATGTCCGCAAGGACCGTCAGTTAAAAATTCATCATAGATTTCAGCAACGTGCCTGTTCTCATGCGATTTTCTTACGGGCAAAGATTTATCTTCATCATAAATAGCTTTCGCTCTGAGTTTACGGATTTCCGGAGTCGTTGGAATCGGCTGACCTCCGCCGCCTAAGCAGCCGCCCGGGCAAGCCATAAATTCTATGAAATGACATTGACTGAACTTACCGCCGCTCCTGATGTCTTCCATAACTTTTTTTGCATTTGCTGTTCCGTGCACTACGGCTATTTTTAAAGTCGCACCTTTCAGCCAGTTCCAGTCAGGGACGAGATGTGAAATAAGCTTTGGCACAGGCCCAATTTCTGTGATTGGCAATTCAGCGTACTTTATTCCTTCAAACCCTCTAACAGGTTTTATATCAGCATTTGCAAAAACATCTTCAACTTTTTTTCCTGTTACAAATTCAATAACCGTTCTGAGAGCGGCTTCCATAACTCCGCCGGTTGCACCGAAAATTAATCCTGCACCTGACGCATCACCAAACGGATTGTCAAAATGCGATTTAGGCATTTCAGGTAAATATATTCCTGCTTCTTTGATCATCTGGGCAAGCTCTCTTGTTGTTAATCCGAAATCAACATCTTTAAAACCTGAGTCATGCATTTCCGGTCTGTTACATTCAAACTTTTTAGCAGAGCAGGGCATAACAGCAACCGAGATAATGTCTTTCGGATCTATTCCTTTCTTCTGTGCATAAAATGTTTTGATGAGCGCGCCGAACATCTGCTGCGGTGATTTTGCTGAGCTGAGATTTTCAATATATTCCGGATAAAAATGTTCAAGATATTTTACCCAACCCGGAGAGCAGGAAGTAAACTGAGGAAGAGAAACTGATTCTTTTTTCACAAGTGCTTTGTACAATCTTAAAATAAGTTCTGTGCCTTCTTCAATGATGGTCAGATCAGCAGTGAAGTTTGTATCAAAGACAACATCAAAACCGATTCGTCTTAAAGCAGTGTTCATTTCGCCGGTTAAAGAATTTCCCGGTTCCAGTCCAAACTCTTCGCAGATTGCCGCTCTTGGTGATGGCGCAGTTTGAATTACTACTTGCTTTTTCGGATCATCAATAGCTGACCATATTTCATCGCGCGGATCATTGGCTCTTAATGCACCGGTTGGACAGCGGTTTATACACTGACCGCAGTTAATACAAATTACTTCAGCCAAAGGTTTATCCCAGAAAGTTCCTATGTGTGTGTTGTGACTTCTGCCAATTGCTTCAAGTGCACCGACTTCCTGCAAGTCAATACAAGTTCTCACACATCGTTTGCAAAGAATACACTTATTCATATCTCTTATTACAGAGAAAGATGATTCATCAACTTTGAATAAAGGCTTATCAATATGACCGAAGTTGTAATGATCAACACCGTACTCTTTTGCAAGAGACTGCAGTTCACAATTATTATTTCTGAAGCAGGAATAACACTCGCCGTAATGTTCGCTGAGCAGTAAATCGAGAATGTGCTTCCTTGCTTTTCTCACTGAGTTTGACGTGGTTTTTATTTTAATTGGTGCTGTTATTGGAAATGCACACGATGCCTGGAGAGTTCTCATTCCTTCAACTTCCACAACACAAATGCGGCAGACACCGGCAACACATAAATCTTCATGATGACAAAGAGTAGGAATGTGAACCTGGTTCTGTTTGCAAGCTTCAAGAATAGTAGTTCCTAAAGGAACAGAAACTTTCTTTTCATTTATTTCGATTGATACCGTTCCACCGATGTATTCAGGGTTTAACGGTTTCTCAATGACCAGAGGCTGCTGACTAGTTGGTGCTCTTAAAACTTCTTTAGTTTCCATTTCTGCCTCCGTTACTGCCGTTAAAAATTTCTTCTTTGAAGTTCTCAAGTATTGATATAAATGAATTAGGACTTGACTGACCTAATCCGCATTTGGAAGCAAGCTGCATTGTTCTTCCAAGATCTTTCAGTTTATTAATGTGAGCAAAAGTATAATTTCCTTTTTCAATCATTTCAACACCTTCAAGCAGTTTCACATTCCCGATTCTGCAAGGAGTGCACTGACCGCAGGATTCATCAACAAAAAATTCCATAAAATTTTTCAGCACGTGAAGCATATCTCTGCTTTCATTAAAAACTTTTACGGATCCGCCTGTTGCAACATCTTCGTAAGCCAAAGTTTTATGAAACTGGGATTTAGGAATACAGAATCCTGATGCACCGCCAATCTGAACTGCTTTGGTATTTTTTGCTTCAACAAGCTTTAACAGTTCAGAAATTTTTGTTCCCCAGGGAAGTTCATAAACTCCCGGTTTTTCACAATCACCGGAAACTGAAAAAAGTTTTGTGCCTGTTGATTTATCTGTTCCGAATTTTGAAAACCAGTTTCCGCCTTTCATTACAATGTGAGAGACAGCCGCAAGAGTTTCAACATTGTTAACCGAAGTCGGTCTGCCGAGAAATCCCGTGTTGATAGGATATGGCGGTCTGTTGCGCGGTTCGCCGCGGTTTCCTTCAAGTGATTCTATTAAAGCTGTTTCTTCACCGCATACATAAGCTCCGGATCCAAGAATAATTTCTATATCAAAATTGAATCCTTCTTTACCCAGTATTTTATCTCCAAGGAGATTATCCTTTCTCATTTCATCAAGATAATCTTCTAACGGCTTCAGCATATATTCATATTCACCGCGAAGATAAATTATTCCAGCATGTGCCCCGATTGTGTAACCGCCGACAACCATTGCATCAAAAACAAGCTCCGGAAATTCTGTCAAAAGAACCCTGTCTTTAAATGTTCCGGGTTCGCCTTCGTCTGCATTGCAGACAAGAAATTTCTTATCGGACTTAGCAGCAGCAGTTAACATCCATTTAGTCGAAAGCGGAAAACCAGCACCGCCTCTTCCTTTTAGTTTTGATTCTTTTAATTCTAACAGAATGTCTTCGCGGGACATTGATAAAGCTTTTTTGATTGCATCTCCTCTTTTATATTCTGAGAAGATTACCTGTCCGATTCTTTTATTTTTATTTCCAATTGATATAGACATGATATTTTCCATATTCGCCTCTAATTCACCTTGCTTAAAAGTTCAACAGCTTTTTCAGGAGTAAGATTTAGAAAAACCCGGTCATTGATAGCCATCGCCGGACCCATATCGCACAAGCCCAGGCAATTTGCATATTCAATAGTAAACTTATTGTCCTTTGTTGTTTCACCCATCCTGATTCCAAGTTCTCTTTCAATTGCCTGAACGATACTCGATTTTCCTTTCATATCGCATGATATAGTTTGACAGATGCGGATAAGATTTCTTCCCTTGGGGTTTGAGTTAAGAAAAGCAAAAAAAGATATGACGCTGTAAACTTCAACAGGATGAATGTTCAGCAGTCTTGCAACCTCCTGCTGTGCAAATTCAGAAATGTGCCTGTGCCGTTTCTGAATTTCATGTAAAATCATCAGCAGGGCTGAACGGTCATTCCCGTATTTATTAACATAGCTCTCAATCTCTTCGGAGAGAGCGTTTTTTTCTGCA
>Ga0137465_1000457_pt1 | contig 16414 bp, 16 predicted proteins | sample EasRivERMGT828_2_FD_104906 | JGI IMG/M metagenome (GOLD analysis project Ga0137465, IMG submission 104906) | Soil microbial communities from meander-bound floodplain in the East River, Colorado, USA - East River MetaG ERMGT828_2 | ecosystem: Environmental > Terrestrial > Soil > Floodplain ... | reverse complement strand
CTGAATTATATTCTGTTAGATGCACTAACTTACCTATAACTAACGGAGTTAAAAAAGCAACATCAACAGTTATAATGTTACCAGTTAATATTCTAATAGTCTGAACTTCTCCGTCAATACGGATGCGATAACCAACTCCATACCAAGTTCCATTCGCAACAGTAAATGTCCTCTGAGAAGTTATAGCGGTGATAGGTTGGTTAGGCCCAATAATACCGAATCTCTTAACTCCGCTAATTGAGATTGTGGTATAGTAAAGTCCTAGCGATACTGTGCCCTTATTAAAGTCTATTCCCTTCTCTAGAATGCTCATATCAGTATCAGCACCCATAGCTTTATCACCAGGAATATATCTATGACGGAGCTTTACTGTATCTCCCAATTTGAAATTCATTGAACTGAAAAATGTATTGGCAGTTATTCTAATGCGTGGGTCTTTAAGTCTTATAAGAAGTTTTGCACCTAGGTCATCAACTATTGCCTGCCCATTTAAGTCAGAATAGATTCCCTTAAAAGAATAGATAGCTTCCTTTTTTTCATAGGCAGTTATTGAAGCAGCATCCTCATACAGCAATGCTCTCTCATAAGAATCAAGTCCAGCATTGTAATCAAAATTAATTGTAATGCTATTGATTACTTTATCTACTGAGACTGTCCAATCAGGAATACCAATTATTTTAGACTCATCAATTATGTGGTCATAGATGGTGCTCTGGTCGATATAAACTAGAGTGATTAGTCCGTTCTCTGAAATAAGTCTGGTGTTAGTTGGAAGGCAAATAACTTGTTCAAAAAATTCATGACCAGAAGATATATTATAAATAAATAGTCTATAAACATCCAGAGGGTAGTAGGTATCTCTTATAGTCTCAATGCCAGCTATATCTATTTTGAGAGGGTCTATTCCAAGTCCATAAGATAGAACATCGTAAGGCCCACCACCACCATTTGAAATCATCAGCTGTAGCATGGCATTTATAGGATTAGCTTGAAGATATTGAATGGAGTAAACATCCTCACCTTTCCTGTGGTCTTGAATGGATAGATTTATATTTTCAAATTGAAATCCTGTATCGTAATCTTGAGCAGGAGAAGTTACACCAGCAGGAACAGAAGTTATTATCACTTGCTCACCATTTGAAGTAGCAGTAAAAACTGCCGATGCATTGATGGCATTCATGGTAGCAGTAGCAACATCGTTAGCTGATGCGCCAGTTAAAATATCCACCTGAATATTAAATGGATATGCTCCCGGTGCTGTACCAGCTACTGTCCTGTACCATATCGCATAAGATTGCGTAGGCGTGTTTATAAGAAAGTATTTTCCGTCTAAATCATTTAAAACATCTGCCCTTACTGTTATCCTAGTAGAATCATTATCCGAGCCATAAAGCCCTCTAGCGAGTCCTGAGAGCACTCCTGTGGCAGTATCATTATTTGTATAGGTAATTATTTCATCGCCTACTTTGACCATGCCAGTTGCTGGAAAATAAATTGAACTAGATAGCGGGACAATCGTATCAAATTCCGTCATATCTTTAGCTAAACTATCCTGCACATACCATAGAGGCCCAGAAGTTAAAGACACATTCCTTCTAAGGGAAATGCTGTAGCTATTCATATCCCTTGAAATGTCCTTTATTATCGAACGAGACATAAGGACATATTCTGACCAATTTAAATTTCCACCTACAGTCCCAACATAGATAAGCACTTCGGTATTTAAATATTTATTGTCAGGAGCAAATAGGAAATTTGTCACTGAGTAGTCTTTATCTAATAAGGTAAATGAATCTGTTGGGATTGAAGTCTTAATATTTCTTAGGTCAAGAATAGCTTTAGCAAATGTTGCCTTATCTATTAGAAGTTTATCACTTGCTATTACAAGACCTGCATCTGGTTGATAGCGAGCAAAGTATTCACCTGTAGAGAATTGCACAACCACATTTATCTTTATGCTCTGCTTGGAAATTTCGTCAGTTATTGGCATCGCTTTCCTATATGGCGGTGATTACAGATTGACTATTTCTACATTTTTCAATGAACCTAGCTTGAGCAAGATTCCAAATAAATGTTATAGAGGTAAACTTTTTTAAATTTATTCCTCCGAACATTATCTGCCCATTGGCAACATCGCTACTGGCAAGAGTTATTTTATTTAAGTCATCTGTTCCATTAAGAGTTATTTCGGAACCATCAATAAACCCAACTGGAATAATGAATATCTCGGTAGCTAAAGTTATTGGAGCAATAGAAGTTAAATCTATTATTTGATATGGAACTATTGCTAAAGTTATTTGTCCTGCAGCTACTACTGCCTGAATACTTATAAACGGATATGATTGAGGTAAATCCACCCAAGTAACTGCACCTAGACCATCAGTTTTTAATATTTGATTTGGCAATCCGTCTAGTGGTGGAACTGTATAGGCAGATTCTTTTACGGATTTATCTAAGGCATTGGTCAGGACTAATCTATTTATTACTGTGAACGGAAGTGCTGTGGTTACTGAGATAGAGTTTATATTTCCTACCGCAGTATTGATATTAGTTATATCGGTCTGCGCAGTTAGCATTTCTGTTTGGAGAGTAGTTACATTTCCCTGAATAGTGGTTATGGTTGCGGTTGTGACTGTACTATCTTTTAGAAGTTTTCCTGTTGCTCCATCATATACGGCAAAGGCATTATCAGTAGCAGTTCCTGGGCCTATCACATCACCAATACTTCCTGTGCCAGCACTCATCTGTACCCATTGAGTTCCATCATAGCCTACAAATCTATTGGTGCTAGTAAGGAAAGCTATTCTACCTGTCTCTGGCAGTAATGAAGTAGTATCAACTACAGTAATTATTTTAGCATCTAGCCCTGTGTCAGTTCCGGTAGCTATAATATCTGTCTCGGATTGATTATAAATTTCCCTGACAAATACATCACCTAATCTAGTATTGACCGAAGTAACAGGAGCACCGCTAACAGCAGTTGTTCCTGGGTCTGTCACTATCATCGGAAGGTCAAACTCCCAGAAGAACTTAGTTGTTTTAGTAGCATCATCATGGCTTTGAATAGCTATTATCTTTGGTGATATTTTTTTATTTGAAGATACTACATTGTAAGAAGTGGCCCCATCTGAACTAGGAAAATATTTGAAAGTATTTCCAAGTGATGCCCAATTATTAAAGAACAGTTCTACTTTATTTTTAATATCGTGATTAACTAATTTGAAATGAGGGCTGATGGTCTGTTGGTTATATCCCCATGTAGTTTGAATATTTCCATTAAAGCTACGGGAGGTTGTCTCGGACGCATCTAAACTTTCACGGATGTAATCTCCTTCTGGTGGAAATTCAAAGGTGACTACTGTTGGGCCTAAACCATACTCAATTTTAGGAATTAGATTGGCCATAATTCTCCTAGACCATAAACTCTGGCGGATAAGTATTATGAATAATAAAATAATAATTTAAAAATTCTTGGTGAGCTTCTTCTATGGTATCAAATCTACCTAGAATATTATTAGTTCCATCTTTTCCAATGGATGCAATATATTTTTTTCTATCGTTATCAAAGCAAACACCTCTAGGGAAATCCTCTTTTCTTTTTCTTTGATTAGTATTTAGCATTTGATTTTTTCTTGTAGTCCATCTTAAATTTCCAGTACAAGCACAATAATCTTTATCATTATCAATCCTATCTAATTCATGATTCTTGCTTGGCCTTTCTCCCATCCAAAACATAAAGTTCTGAGGATTTTTAACACAATCACAAACCTTTATTCCTCTGCCTCCATAGAATTTATATTTGGTATTATTCTTATTGTAGCATCTACCCCTAGCACCATGAATTATTTTATAAGATTCATAACTAGACATAATTTTCCATTCTTTTTTTATTCCAACCATTATGTAACTCCAAAAAGTTTAGTGTTGCGGAACTCTACAGCAGTATTAATTCTTTCTATCAATCGGTCAATTTGTTCGTCTGAGTCGGCGTAAACATTTCCTTGGATAACTACTGACATACTATTGGAAGTATCTCCGTTAGCTTGACCATTTCTCCTATCAGCTACGGCATTTACTACTTCATCAAAATTTCTTCTAGGTGCAATCAATTCTCCTGCCTGTGCCATTATAGGAACTGAATCTATATTGGGAATTCCTCCTGTGACCATACCACCTTGAGCAAATCCGCCCATTCCAGCAATTCTAGCAACATTTGCAAATCCTGCTGCTCCAACAAGTGCTGCTGCTGCAAAGTTATAAGGTGGTGGGAATGCTCCTAGTGCTTTTGAAATACCAGCATAGGTATCTATAGTTGATTGATAAATTGCAAATGCCTTGCCTATTGTTGCCAATGTTTTATTACTAGAACTAGCTAATCCAGCTATGGTATCTAAAGTGGCCTTTTGGTCTTCAATTTTCTTTTTGTCTAAATCTTCTTCCTGTTTCTTTTTCTTCCTAGCTATATCTATCTCAGCATCTGCCAGTTTCTGTGAAGTACCTTTTTTAAGTTCGTTAAATCTATCAGTTATTTCTTGTTTTTTTAATTGATATTCTTCTTCTGTTAAAAGACCTGCATCTTTTTCCATTTGAAGAATTGCCATATCTTCTTCAAACTCAGTAGTTCTTTTTGCAAGTTCAGCTTGTCTGGTTTCTTCATCTTTAATTAATTTATCAGCAGCTTTCTTTTCCTCTATAAGTTTTAAAGCAGCAGCGTGTTCTTGCTCAGCAAATAGCTTGGCTGCATACTCTTCATCTTTTTTAATCATCGCATCGTAAGCAATCTTATCTTGTTCTGCCGCTGAATCTCTCTTAAGGTCTATAATATTCTGCTGAAGTTGTTTTTCTTTATCCAGCAACGGAGTAATATCTATCTCCGCATAGCCTGCTTCTCTCATTGCAGTTATACGTTCTTGAGTTTTAGATAACTCAGTTTGCAACACAGTTAAGGCCGCGTTCACTTGAGTAATATCTTTAATATCTATAGGGTCAGTTGCTCCGCCTTTTAAAGCAACCCAGAAGTCATTGAGTAAATTTATGATGTCGGGAAGTAAAACTATAAATAAACCAATTCCGGTTACCGATAGTGCTGTCTTGCTGGCTGCACCTAATCCTGTAACAGCAAGAGATGCTGTTTCTATAGCTGCGGACATTTTATTCCAAGCTATTATTGAACCTGAAACTATTGCTATTAAGCCTGTTATCTTTGCCCCGAGGACTAATGCCTCTGCGAATGCCTTTAGTGCTGCCTCGTTTTCTTTTATTCCTTTAAAGAAGTCTTTAAGTGCAGTTAAACTACCAACCAATAACGGAAATAACTGCTTACCTATTTCCTCAGAGACACTAGACATTTCATTTTTTAATTGGGCAAATGAGCCAGTACCTTCTCCTGCTGTCTCCGCTGCACCTTCAAATCTTTTTTCTAATTTACCGAGAATTATTTCCTGTGCCTCTGCAACCTTACCTGTTTCAACTAACGATTTAATTATTGTTTGTTGGTCTTCGCTGAATTTAATTCCTGCTCTTGATAATGCTAAAAGACCATTAGCAGGAGATTGTAATGCCTTTCCAACTTGCATTGTTGCTGTTTGAAGGTCGGTTCCCATGGCGGAGGCAAGATTAACTATTGCCTTTTCTGCCCTAGGGAGAACCTCATCTGACATATTGTTCATTCGAAGAAGAAATGTTACAGATGATTTGACAGCAGTATCACTAAACTTTGAGTATGATTGAATCTCTTTAGCAAGATTATTTACTTCTTTCTCAGTTACATTTAAAGTACCGCTTGTATTCTTAAGGGCAACATTTAGTTGTTTTGTTACGCCATCTGCTTCTATAAATGAATTAAGAAATCCCCTAATTGACAACGATATGCTAGCAAATGAAGCAGCAGATGATATTGCTATTGTGTTTAATGATTTTTTTACCGCTTCTAGCGATTTGTTTGTTTCAGATGAAGTCTCTTTAACAGAGTCAGTAACACCTTTTGCCATGTCAGTAGCAGACTTTTGAACTTTATCAAATTCTTTTGTAACTCCTGATGTATCACCGCTTATCTTGACTACTACTTCGTCTGCCATATTCTTTTCTCTACTGCTTTCTTATTCATAAGATTAATATCTTTTTTAATTTTATCCTCTACTTCTCTGGATATAATTATTTCCTCGTACTCAGGCTTCAATTGTCTGCCAGCAATAAGTGCCTTCTCTCTAAACTCTTGGTAATTTCTTTTGTTGATTGCCTTAACTCTCCAAAATAATTCTACCAGAGTAAGGTTTAAGATTTGTTCCGTAGTCCATCCGTACTCATGACTTATAAGGTCAAGGACTGTGTCCCATTCAATTCCATTTGAGTCTGCATCATGTTTTTTTTTACTTCATCTACCTTTTCATTGTTCATGCCAAAGGATTTGAATACAGCAAGAATCATATCTTTAAATTCTTCCGTAGTAGAAACAGATGACATTAGAAGATTAACTCCGCCTAGCGATTCTGTTATTTTTTTCCCATCGTCATCGATAGTTTCTACATCCTTAGATGCAAATAAACCTTTGCTCTCATGAGTCATTAGGGTAAAAGCTATTTTAGAAATACTTTCAAGACTTGCTTCTTTGAGGACTTCCTCAATCTTTCCATATTTCTTTTCTAGATTAAGTAATTTACCTAATGTGCAAGGTGCTAAATAAATCGGCACACCCATAGATGATAAATAAAATTCAGATTCAGATGGGATTAATTTAATTAGTTCCATTTTTAATCTATGGATTCAATTGCAAATACTCCATTACGAGTAGAATCATATAGGAGCTTAGCGGTAATTTCTGCTTCTGACCATTCCTTCTCAGTAAAGCCAATAGGCAGACCACCAGCTTGAACATTGAAGGCATCTATTTTAAACATACCACCAGAACCTTTTTTCTGAGAATAAATGTAGCATCCAAACTTAGGAAAGATATCTGCTGAACCACCGATAGTAACATTCATTTTGGCATTAAATGGAGTAGCTACTGAGAAGGTAGCGGTATCTCCTACGACAAATGCCGGAGCACCTATGCCAGTTAATTCTATACCGAATGTCGGTAGAGGATTTGCACCTACAGCTATGGCTATCGGGGCAGCATTTATTTTTAAACTATCGTCAATGTAGTCAACGTCTTGACCTCTATCAAAAGTTATATTTGTGGAGATGAAAATATCTACTTCTGTTGCTGATACAGCTTTAATAATATAATCACCGTATTTAGCGTCTGGTTCTCCGACAGCGGGAATAAATTGAACTGCTGAAATTCCGTTGGTGGCATTTATAACAGAAGTCCCCAGAGCATTCGCAGCTGCGGTTATTGTGGCAACCGTTGATGCGGTAGTTACTGATGTGGGTTTCTTCCCTAGGAACAGTTCAAATGCCCAATCTGGATATTCCCTTGCGGTAATTGTCATTTCAGAGGAAATTAATCCGACCTCGCTGTCCCACGGATACCTTGAGGAGCCTCCGTTTAAATCAATCAACTCAGGGGAAAGAGATAAGGTAGAACCACCTAAGACTCTCATGGTCCCATATATTTCTTTGGTTACTTTATTATACGGGGTTATTTGCGAAATCCCAAAAATTGACCTTGGGTTACTTAGGGCCATAAACTATCCTCCATGAAACCGTTAGTTAAACTAAGTACATTTTATTCTATTTATCCTGATTTGCAATGCTGTCTTTAGGAATAAATGCCCCATTTGGACCTCTATCTCTTGGGTTAAGTTTATTCCACTCGGATATTTTTTTCTTTGTTTCTTCAGATAGCTTCCTTCCAAGATTCCTTTTCCTTAAATCTTCGCAGAACTTCTGACTTCTTTTCTTTCCTTTAGTTTTTGATATTCTTTTTTCGATAGTCTCTTTTGATTGCTTCAATCCAGTCAGGCCTTTTGAAACCCTTAACCTAGTTTCTTCAGATAAAACTTTTCCTTTATGCTTAAGCCCTATTTTTCTTCTGTGTTCTGGTGAGAAGTACCTATTCCTTAATTTTTCAATACTTTCCTCAGATAAAACCTTACCTTTGTTTCCTTCTGATATTTTTTCCTTATGCTCATCAGACAGTGGCCTACCTCTTATTTTAGACCTAGATTTTTCAATAGCTTCTAAAGGCATCTTAAACCCAGAAGGACTTTTACCTCCTGGTTTTTCATTATATTCTGGCCTTAAGATGGCAATGTAATTTATTTCCAATCGCTCCAATAATTCTTCACTTAATATATCTTTGTGGATTATGCTCCATTCGAAATTATCAATACCCCATTTACGTAAGCCTCTATGAAAATGATTTTTACAGCCTTTTTTTGCAGAATGTTTGTGGCCAGAAACCCTTACAGACAAGGAATTGACCGTGGCCCCCACATATTTCTTTTTGTTTATTTTATTTATAGCTTGGTATATTATTCCATTAATCATTTGGGTTATATACCAAATATTCTACTAGGTGGATACTACCTATATAAATTTTATATGGTTTAAAAAGGCGCAGTAATCTCGAATTCAAGGCCTATTCCCTTATGGAAATTTCCTGTATTGGAATCTTGAAAAGTAATCGGACCTGTTCCAGTAAGGTCTGGCTTGAAGGTATCAAATTCTTTTAGGACAACTTGTTTAATCGCCCTGCTATATCTCAGTAATCTCTTAGGTATGTTGTCAACATTCTGAGAAGATATTGCCAGTACAATAAATAAAGAAGTCCTTGATGCAGAACTTCTCCCGGCAGAGGTTATTGCCTCAGCGCTGATGCCGTGAATAATATACGGGTCATAGTTTATCGTTTCATCGTTTAATTGCTGGACAAAGATAGCGGCATTATCGACTGGCAATAAGACCACAGCATCTGCCTTTTCGGTGTTTATAAGTCCTATTTCAGCGTTTAGACGGGTCTTTAAAGCAGCATCCATTCCATATAATATTTGCTCGGTGTCAATCATTCTTTCCTCATCTTATCGTAACAGGATTTACACATCCACACTCCGTGAAATTTTACCAGCTTCACATACATGAAGCCACATAGTTCACAAGTTTTTTCTATTAGAGTTATTTTACGCTTTCGTTTGGCCATTTACTATCCAACTGACAAGAATATCCTGCCACCTTTTTATTCTTTCATTAGTAGGTTTGTCTAAAGAACTTTTAGAAAAGATTTGTTCTATCCCATATACAATTAAAGGTCTCTTGGCGTGGAAATATTTAGCATAAGGAACTTTAGTCCCTAATATCAAAGATTGCTTGCTGACTATTTGACCTATTGACTCCTGACCTTCTGGCGGAGTTATTGACGCTAACAACCTTCCACTAAACAATGCCATCGGATAAACAAATCCCACCATTCTTTGTTTCGATATTTTATATTTCGGAGATAAATCTTCCCAGATAGGAGGAGGACTTCTCATAGAGTAAAATGCATTATTACCTTGGAACCATTCATCTTTAATTATTGTTAGAGGGACAGTTAAATCACCAGTTCGTTTAAATGCCTCATTCATTAATGCCTCAAGCCCTGTCATATCGACAGATACTTTCATCACCATTGAATTTTATCCTTATCAAAGACGCAGGGAATATTCTCACTGACATTGCTCCACACTCCACCGATGCCAGTTGTTACTCCAATTATAAGAATAGCATCTGAAAGAAGAAGCTCCATCTCAACTAATGATTCTAAAAGTTCATAGGCCTTCTTACAATCTTCTCCAACTTGGTCTTGAGTAGCAGGAGGCAAATCTTTTACTTGGAGAGTTTTCTTTACCCTACAAGACACCAGCATGATTGCTATCTTTTTAACAATCTTTAGCGATTGAGTTCCAGTTATTGGGACAGTATAAACTTTGCTAAGGTAAGAATCTATAACTGCGGATTCTTGGTCGCACCATTCTGTAATTGTAGTAGATAATATTCCGCCCGGAGTATCCCATAATATATTTTTAAACTCTATTTTAACGTCAGCTTCAGTACAATATGCCATAGCTTAATCCTCTAGGTCGCAACAATTAAGACAGACCAACTCTCCGTCCATCTCAATAAGAATACCTCCACAATAATCACACATCAATCATCCTTATCCCTAGTGCTTATTTCCCACCAAAACATTATATGAATAAAGGCAATAAATATTAATATCCACCAGCACCAACTCATATTATCCCTCGGTCATATTCGGCATTTTCTATAAACTGCCATACTTTATTTGCTCTTCCATTTAATATTAATTCTCTAGGAGATACATTTCCAAAATGGGGATTAGGCACATCCATCCAAGCTATAACCCTATCCCTGTCCCGGAAATAAGTCTTATCCAGATATTTTATCAGGATAATTACTAAGAGATGCCTGTCTTTGTTTAGCCCTACCACTTCTCCCATAGCTAAATTGTAGAATGGAAATAAAAAAAAATCCCCACTTTTTACATGGGGACTTCTCATTTTGGAGCAAAAAATGAATTCGTAATATTATGCTATCGCATTCATTATTCTATATCCAGCACTTGGCATAGTAATAAAGAATTGAAATTCATCATCAACTAAAATGGCGGTGGTATCCGGTGGGTTCATTACCTGATACTTGAATACTCTCCTTGGTGATGTTCCGGATTTTTGCAATCTATATCCGACCGATGCTTGGAAAGGTGCTGCACTAGGTGGAGCATATCCCATAATTACATTCTTACCCCAGATAGGAACAAACACTGATGGTTGTCCTTCTTTGGCAGAATCATAATTAGCGGTGGGAACATAAATGTTCATAATATCAAATGCCATTGCAATTTCCTGAGAAGATAATCCTCCAGGTCTTGCAAAATTAAACCCTAGATTGTCTAACAATTTTGGATGGTATTTTAAAGTATTTGCCACAGACCAATCCATAATCATAAAGTTAGGTAGCACACCTGTATTTAATTTAATTGCCATCTTTGCAGCATTAATATCCGCAATAGGATTTGAATTGGCGTAATCATTCCATTGGTTCACGCCAGCCAAGGTAGTTCCTTGTGGAATAATGGCAGGGTTCGATAACGATTGAGATAGGGAAACTTCTTTCATAATCACTAGGAGAGAAGTTAATCCTGCGGTTAAATCTCGTTCCGCTTCGAAGGGAGCATCGTAATTTGCCCTATCTCTGGAAGAAACAAACCCCTCAAGACCATATGAGCCGATATTATATGGAGTCATGTTGGTTGTGATGGGGTTTACATTTTTATATTTACCAAGTCCGCCAGCTACCATCATTTCTAATTTCAAATGATTGTTGCCATAAGAACCCAGCATCCCGGAATATTGAGCAGGAGATATTACGGGTAATATTAACTCACTGACAAACCCCGTTGACTGATAGGCATTGGACACATTCGATAGAAGTTTATCTACCTGTGCTTTCATTAAGCTCATCGAGTACCTCCCTCAGTCATTTTTTTAACTGGCTTTGTTGGTTTCTTAGTGGAAAGTTTCTTTTTTGTTTTACCCATATAAATTATTTCCTTATTTTAATAATTGAACTTCAATAATATCATTGGCTGCGGTTGATGCCTCAAGAACTATGGCAGCAGCAGTAGCTTGTACACCCACAGCACCTACTCCGGCAGCGGCAGAAATAACAAAACTCATTACTGGAAGGGCAGCACCTACTTTTAATTTAGCACCACCGCCAATAACTACTTCTTGTGATTGTCCAACAGCAGTAGATTCACTATAGGTTATCCCTAGAGGAAATTCACCGGCCCCACAAATCCCTATGGAGTCATTGTCGATTAGTTTAACAAAGACATTTGCTGGGATTGCAGCGTTTGAATAGTAAGTATATATGTTAGGTTTTGTAAAAGTTGCCATTTATATTCTCCTTAATTAAAAATTTCATTGTATTTACGAGCAAGGGCCGGCTTCTCTTTAAGGACGTGCACGATAGCTTCAGATAAAGTAAGTTTGCTATCATCCTTAACCTTTGCTTTTGCCAATTCAATTACCTCATCTTGAACGTCACCAACTTTTTCTTTACCGTCATCAGTGAAGTTAGTTGAATGAGGAGTTAGATTAGGCTTTTGCATATTTGCTACAAAAGATGCCATATCGTCTTTCATAAAGGCTTCTCTTTGGGCCTCACATACTAATCCACCAGAGAGTTTTTCATCGAACTCTTTCTTTTTTTCAATTGATTTATTTTTATCTACTAATTCGATGTTCTTTCTAATTTGGGATTCTAAGTCCTCTGATAATTTTTTAATCTTATCATCTGACTCTTTTGACTTTGATTCATATTCAGTAAGTTTCTTGGTTGTATCGGTCATTTGAGATTTCATTGTTTCCATCTCAGACATTAGTTTTGCTACATCTTGATTTTGAGGTAATGGCATATTTGTTTCTCCGAATATTAAAGGTGTTAATGATTTTACAAATGGTCTATTAGTTAAGGCAGCCCCGAAAAGAGTTGCTCCATAATCTACGCCTGTTTCGTTATTGGTATATGAAAATTGGAATTCTGCGCTCATGTAGCGGAATCTCTTGTCGCCCACCGCCTCTTTTCCTATCTCATTCCATTCAACGGTTCCCCATAGTTGATTGGTATCTACAATATATAATCTTTTAATCCAAGCATAAGCAGGGCCAGTAGAATCATGTCCTGCATCTATGGCAATATCAATTCCTCTGGCATTGTCATTAAAATTATTGACCATTTCTTGTAGGTCATTAACATCAACGGTTATATCCCCAATGGAATCTATATATCCGCCAGCATTTAAAATATGAACTTCCGTCTTAAGATGAATTTGACCGTTGTGTTGGTCATAAAACTCGTAAGTAATAGGAATTTTTCTAACATCAGACATATTGAAAGATTATCAGGATTAATAACAGTGTCAATTAGAATTAAATTACTCTGCCTAAGGAATCTCTCTTTCTGTTTTTCAATGAAGTCTTTTTTCTATTTGGGTCTTTGTGGGCATTAAGTAATTGGTCAGATTTGGTGACCCATCTTAAATTAGAAATATTATTATTTAATTTATTCCTATCTATATGGTCAACTTCCGGAAGATTATCAGGATTAGGAATAAAAGCTATGGCCATTAATCTATGCACATGATGTAAGCGACCACTTTTAGTAAATTTAGAATTGTATAATCCAATCTCTTTATAAGTACCGATAGTTTGTTTAAGGATTTTAGATTTATTTAACTTAGAACCTTTAGTCTTTTGCTTTCTTTCTAAAGATATTATATCTGCCTCTCCATCAGGGTTTAATCTTATGAGGTAATTAGGAAAATCTTTTATAGTTTTAAATTGCGTCATCATAAAAATATACTACATTAATGTACAACCAATTACTAATGGATTTTTAAAATTGTTTTTGTGATTGTGCTTTTTCTGACAATGAATCAAATTCCGGTAGGCCAGTTACTTCCTCTTCTACCTTTCTCCCTAATGGTAAATACGTGCTGCGACACCCGAAGTGTAAGGGGCAAACATAGAAAGAATATAACGGGTCATCTGCTGTAAATATTGCTCCATGCAATTCTGCGCATAAATCTGTCGTTCTATCATCATTTGGGTTCCAGAATTGAAATACTTGAACATCAGCTTCTTCAAAAACATCGTTCCTTGAATCATTAACAAGCCCTGCGGCCTGAACAAAAGCACTCTTACCACCTTCCAGAAACTCAATGAAATCATCTTGGGCAATATCCATGGCTTTTTTTAATTCTGTCTTAGTCAATAAATAATTATTTTCAACTGCTACATATGTGGCACCTTGCAAATCTAAAACAATTGATTCGGTATACATTTGTGCTTGGTGGATTATTCTTTTCTGTTGGTCAACTGGCAGACCTACCAAGGTCATCGGGTCAAATTCTATTCTATCGGCAAACTTTATAGTTACTTTTAAATCGGATATTACATCCTTATTTGAAGCATCAGTTATTTCAGCATGTGCCATCAACATATCAGATTCAAATTGCCCTAGTAATATATCGGAAGCAACTACTCCTTGAGATGCCAAATATTTTTCATCCGGCAAAAGGAAATCCCACCTCATCATTATTTGGTTGATTAAGTTCTCAGCTAATAGTGGAAGATGATAAGACATTACCGATACAAGTAATTCAGAGCCATCCTCCATTATCTTTTCATAACTCTTTGCCATTACTTTCTCTTAAGTTTTTCCCTAAACGATTGTAAAGCATTATCCATGAATGGCGTTTTAATCTCAGGCCTTTCTCTATTTGGCTCGTCTGATTTTTCTGGCAACCCATACCTAGTCCTTAAATATTTCTCTAATTCCATATCGGGAACGATATTTCCTGAATTTGTTAAATTAGTCATAATTTGGGAGAACTCTAGCCCATTTTCGTCCGTCACTCCACTTATATATAAATGTGGGAATTTTTTAGCATCTGGGAAGTTTAATCTTATCAGTTCTGGGATGATTACCTTATTAAATTCTGACTCAATTATGTCAACAATATATTCTAAACTAGTTTTAAAGAACATTGATAAATCGGATGATAAGGCTTGTGAGCCGCCAACATTTACCCCTAACTCTAGGAAGGATGCCATGAAACTTTTTGCCATTCTTAAGTCTTCGTTTTGAATTGCCACTTCTATTTTTTGTGGGTCATAGGAATTAAATTTAACATCAACATCGAAGCCTTCTGTCTTAACAATATAATTTGACTGGTGAGTACAGAAATCACTTAATGCTTTTTCTAATGCTACTCTTGATGTGGAATTCTCTGCACCTAGCGGAATAGTTCCAATGGGAATCCCTATGGCAAACTTTTCTATACCGATGGCATTTAATTTCTGATAAGTTTGTTTGCGGAAATAGCACCCATAACATGGACGCAATAAACTTATTCCTTGATAGTTTTGTCCCTCTTTATTTATCGTAAAAATAGATAATACTTCTTTTGGAATTGGACCGGTATGACCTAAATCACCGAATGCATATTGAGTAATACCTACAAATTCTTTATCTTTAAAATTCCATGTCTCAATTGTTTTAGGACTAATCCACCTAAGTTCTTTAAGGCCAATATAAGAAGGAAGGATTGTTCTTCCTTCGATTTCAATTGGCTCATTGTAAACCTTGTGAATCCTTTCCATGGCCGAATGGCCAAAGATAATCATATCCAATATTTCATTTTTCATTTGGGATTGGGTTTGCTCCATATCCCTGAAAACAATTTCCATAAACTTAGCGTGGTCTTCTGCCTCAGGAGAATCATCAAATGGTCTAAACTCAAATAGCCCAGACATAATAGGAAGTTTTACTGCCGAGACTAACATCTGAACCTGAGAATCTTTTCTTCTCATGGTGTCATAAACTCTAGCAGCTTCGGAATGTTTTAATTCTTCTAAATATTCTTCTGAGAAATATCCGGCATAAACTTCTGAACCTGATGTGCCTATACCTAGATTTATTTGAACAGGAGTTACTCCTGCCTTTGCTGCTTGGTTAACTAATGTTTCCATTGCAATATCTTGAGGAGGGTTTATCCCTAAACTATTCATTCCGTCATTAACTTCATTTGCCATATAGACCTCAGTAGTTTTGATTAGATTCTATTAGAACCGAGCCGCTTCTGTCGATATTAGAATAAGTTCCAGGAGTCGGAGGAAATAATTTAAATACTGCATAACCGAGTGAATCACTTGAATGCGTTAAGGTTTTATCTTTTGATTGGTCTAGCTTTCCAGATTTATTCCAAGAAGTTTTGGAAAGGCATCTAATTAGATGGCCACATTTATGGTCAATTAGGATTCTTTTATCTTGAAGCATTTTATTAACCATCATTACCCGGTCAAAAACGAATGGATTTTTAGAAGGCAATAAATTAAATCCCATGCTTCTTAAAATGGAATGATTGGAAGGGCCTACGGTTGAACGATTAGAACCTGTTGAATCTGAAATTATATTTATATTCGTTCCATAATGTTCTTTTAAAAGGAATCCAAATTTATAAGTATCTGCATTATCCGAGATTACAATTTCATTAAATATCATTATTTTTTTATTTATAATTTGAAAGATTATCGAACACATTGGAGATACGTTAAAATCTAAGGCCGCATAAATTTGAAACTCTGGCTGTTGTTCTACTTTGGCCACATTAAATTCTTTATTGAAGGAAAAATAAGCGGCCTCAGCTGACATATCCACAAATTCGGCCATACATTCTTGGTCGAATAATCTTTGAGGATAAGATTCCCTTAAACTTTCTACATAATCGGAAGATAAAAGAGGGTTGTCATAAGTTGTGGCCTTAATAACAAAAGAACTTTTATTAGGTTTTTCGATAAAGTTTTCATGGACAAAATTAAATCCCTTAGGAGTTGTTCCAGTTCTTATTTGTGAAGGATTAAGTCTTACCCGGCCTAAGGCCGTTCTAAAGGCCAGTTCATCG
>Ga0137465_1000456_pt1 | contig 16462 bp, 31 predicted proteins | sample EasRivERMGT828_2_FD_104906 | JGI IMG/M metagenome (GOLD analysis project Ga0137465, IMG submission 104906) | Soil microbial communities from meander-bound floodplain in the East River, Colorado, USA - East River MetaG ERMGT828_2 | ecosystem: Environmental > Terrestrial > Soil > Floodplain ... | reverse complement strand
GGGTTGAGTCTGTCCATTCATAACCCATGATTACTCGTCCTTCTTGATGCATGGATCACTTATCGACTGCATCAGGTGTAATCCATGGTAAGGGCATGATTTGTCGATGTTGGAACAGGATATGTGCGTTCTTGTCCGAGTTTCCAGGTTGACGATGACTACGCACCTGGCATGTTGGGGACACTTGTGTATGTGGTTCATGAGTGAACTACTTGGCCCACGCCCCTGCTAAGAGGCCGACCACGATGAGCCACAATCCGATGGCCACGATCGCTGTTGGCAGGGCCTCCCAGTCCGACCACTTCACAGCAGGATCCTGTCGATGAGTCGTCCGACAATCATACCGACCATGGCGACCGTTACGCCTGTCCAATATGAATGTCTGTCTAGTTTCCTGTGCCTCACAGTATGTCCTCAAGCTTCAAGTCTGCCGTCTGACCTTCCACGTACTCGGTTGCTTCCAGGTCTGTCATCCATCGCAGCCGGAGCACTCCCTGCATCCGTGCATCCTCGACGGGTTCTAGGACAAAGTACCGCCACTTCCCGCACCGGTCACACCATCGGGACTGTATGCCTGGTTCGACATACTTGACTCTTACCCGGATGGAGGGGTGGCATTGGAGTTGTCGCTGGTTGTCTTTGAGTACTCGCCAGCTTGGAATAGCTCGCCGCTGGTAGCGTGTATGGTGAGTGTTGCCCATTTGCCTGCTCCCTCTCGTTGTGATTTCAACCCTGCTTGTATGTGTTCCCTGCACCAGGGCACGCCGTCTGGATCGAACATGTAGATTGGCGAGCCACACTTGATACACTTGTCGCCTAACCACCAGAGCAAGTCGTCCGTCGTCAGCAAAGCCCTTAGCCTTGCTAGTCCGTCTTCCCATAGGGTCTCGTCTTGACGGGCGACGTTCATAGGGTGAAGCATGGGGTAGACAACCCATGAGTCCCGCCACACGAATGTCTTGCCGTTCACTTCCTGTGGTTTCAAATCCGGTCTCCATGCCCATACCGCTCTGGACCCCAATAGCAGGGTAGGTCGAACCCCTGTTGCTTCTAGTCCGTGCATGAACCATGGCAGATACCTCGCTGTCTCGTCGGGTGAAGGGAACCGTGTACGTTCCTCGGGGAGTAGCCAGAGATGATTGCAGTGCGTGTCCCAGATGCCAGCCATGGCTACCAGTCGGCGGCGCATCAGGGCGAAGTCTTTGTCGGATGGAACTGTGGGCCAGATGACGTTGAGTCTGGCGTCTTCGGAGTAGATGTACTGGACGGCGTTCCGCCAGTCGGATACCAGGCTGGCGTTCGCCCGCCGTTGAATTCGCCGGTCGGCAACAGGGAGGTCACGCAGGGAGATAGCTACGTCGGCTCCCAGTTGTGTGGCAAGCCTGTCGATGAGTTCAGCCTGAGTTGGTTGTCTGGATTTCATGGCGTAGCTCCACATGGATAGTCCGGGGCGAACCTACCGGCATACACACCTATGAGTCTGCCATTCTCCAATCGTAGGTACTCATACCGGTGAGTGGCAAGGTGGAAGGCCATACAGCCAGGAGGTCCACGGAAGACTTCTCCGAATTCCATGAAGGCACCCAGTGTTGCCCAAACCTCCATGTCATGCGGCCCACCGAACAGGGTTACCTCAGGTGGATTATGCATCAGGGTCCTGATCCCATTCCAGGAACATGGTCAGTTTCCTGTTTGTCCGCTCGTCCATCCGTATGTAGTTGAGGCCCAACTTGCCGACCACGAATGCCATAGCGGCTGCCGCATCAGCTATCTCATCTTCCAGTCGATCCATGAGGTTGCCCGCTCCGTCTGGATGGTTGCCGTCTGGGTATGCCGAGAGCTTGGCTGCTACTTGAATTACCTCTCCGCATTCCTCCATGAGTTTGTTGAGTCCTCTATTGGTCATGGTCATGGTGTCTCCAATGGTTGGAATGCCTCTATCAGTGTCTTAGCTCGGACTTTACCAATGCCTGGGATACGTACCAGGTCGGCAGGTTCACAATCCCAGCGCAAAGGTACACGTCCAAAGTGTTTGATAATGTCGCCAGCGACTGTTGGACCGATTCCAGGGAAAGACTGTAGGAGATGCCTGGCCCAATCCATGTTGGTGGCCTTTCCCCATATGCTCGCCACGTCAGGACCCGGCCGTCGCCGCATAGAATTATGGTCTTCCTTCTGGGACCAGGATGCAAGGTGTCGAACAAGACCGGCAGTGTGCTTCGTGTTATCCGTAAAGAATACATTGGCTCCCTCGTAAGTGATGGCGAACAGCATGCCATGGAACGATGCCCTGGTGACAGGCTTGCCGAATGATGTGTGCATGAGTATGTCATCGTCGGACCAGATCATCTTGCCCTCAATGATGACCAAAGGGATGGCCAGATTGCCACGCATCTGGGCCAGTTCCATACCGAGTCTGCCGTCCTGCACTGAGGCAAAGAAGTCCTTGACTTCCTTACGCTGAATACCCCACCACTGTTCCTGGGCACGCCAGATGATGTCGCACCCATACTGTTCAGGCAGGTTGGAAGTACGGTCAGCGAGAGCCTTGATGTAGCTGTCGTGCTCACTGGGGGCCACAAAGATGGTTACTTCCTCCATTTGAACCTGAGCCATAGCTTGCGGAACCAACCTGCCGCTTCATACTCCCTGGCTGCCGGTACCCATGCTGGCTCCCCGGAAGTTGCCAGGGGGAAATCATCGCTCACCAGTTCACTGAGACTGGTGACGACTGGTACCCCGACATCTTTGCCGTAGATGGCTACCAGGACACAGTCATTGCCGCATTGAATCCAGTCATCCCCCTGTTGTTCACGGGCTTTGGTTGTCATGCGGCATTCCTCGACACATAAGGGGTGAACCATGAGGGTCATGTCTGCCGCCTCTCCATAGCCTTGGTGAATCGTTCCTGGTTCTCGTCCGCATCGAACGGAGTCCATGTCCATGTCTGCTGTCTGCCGATGATCTGGGGTGGCACCCTACGCAGAAACCCCCATTTCCGTCGTCTGGTCCCAACCAACAGGAGGGTCCATGTCGGCGTCCGGTCGAGTACCTGAATGTAATGGGCGTCATCCCTACGCATGATGTTGACATGCTTGATATGCCGGACGATGTCATACTCTGGGTTGTGCTTGTTGATCCTCCATTCGTAGTACCCACCACGCAACACGATCGAGAAGAACGACCATGGGTGGTCATGGTACACGGGGACATCGGCGGTCAGTATCTTGTGGAGATACAAGGCGAACCATGGTGTCTGAATGAGCCGCCATCTCACCAGATAATCCCCCTCCGTCACCATAGAGGGGATGACGAACTTGGTCATGAACTGGAACCGTCGAGGCTGCTGCCCGTGTGGGTCTCCCTGCTTCATGCCACACGCTCCCTGCTGACGTTCCACCCGGCGATGTCCACCAGGTAGTCAATGGCGAATTCGTCCATGTCCATCTTGAATTGCTTGGGCCTGCCCCGATCCTTGGTGGTACTGATGGACCATTTGTCTCGGCCACGATCCATGAACAGGACGTTGGTCGCCATCACGTATGGCAACTCTTTCTGTCCTGCCGGTTGGGCACCATGGACTCTGAACTGGGTGACGATTTCCTCGTCCTTCTCATCCTTGGATACCGCCTTGGATTGGGCGATGATGATGGCATGACTGGCCCACTTGTGGAAGTGCCGGTAGAAACCACGGGTGAACTTCTTGTTGATGATGGCCCACTGCATCTGGTCAGCCAGTGCCGCCATGTATTCCTTGTTCGTCTTGCCGTCATACTCCCGCTTGAGGTTCGACAGGAACGTGTCGTAGTCTATGCCGTACTGCTGCTCGATGTGCTGGTCTTGGACCCACTTCCATGGGAAGGTACCGTTGTCTACGACCAGGACGTCTCCCCGTTCCCGAGGCTGGCCATCCTTACTGGTCTTGTCCATGTTCTCAGTGAATTCATCCCACTCGGTGGAGAGCAGGACATGGACTGTCCCTGCTGCATCCACGTCTTGGTACTCGGTTGCGAGTAGCCGGTCATATGCGAACGATACGTCCGTATCGTTGACCCAGAAGTGAGACCCCGGCATATACCTGGCCATGTTCAGAACCATGGTGGACTTACCGGCACCCCCTTCCCCGAACCCGAGGATGCGTTCCGGGTATCGGTGCGGGCTAGTGATTACCTTCCTTACTGGCATGATTCTCCCTGTGTTGTATCTGTTGATGGTAGCCGGTGCTAAGCGTAGTCAGTACTGCGTGCCGTAGCCCGGAATTTCAGGTGGTACGGCCGGGACGTGGGGCGAGCTTCGCCTTCCCGGCTTGAGGGGCTGCGGTGGCTTCCGGCTCGATCGCTGGGGTTGACGGCGCTTGTTCGGCTTCGCCTTGCCCCCCTGCTTTCTTGGCTCGCTTTCGTGGTTGTGATTTCTTCGGGGCATTGGCTACCTGCTCTCCATCCTTCTTGGTTACCTTGATCGTGACTCTGGTTACCTCCGTGGGCTTGACCTCATACCCTGCACGGGGCGAGATGAGATACTTGAGTCCGTATTCCGTGTCGTCGATTGTTGTGGTGCAAACGTCCCCGGAGTCCTGCCCAGACGCCTGTAGCCAGGCTTGCACGCCTGTCTTGATCCGCTTCTGCGCATCCTCGGCCACCTTGAGTAGGGGTGCCAGGTTCGTCTTGACCGCTTCGGCATCCTCCCACTCTTTGAGCAGGGGTGCCAGGACTTCATCGCCGGGTCGGATGGGCGGCTCGTCGGCGTCGTCGTCGTGGAGGTAGAACATGGGGCATGGGTACATGGAGATGTTGCATGCCAGGTCCCCGATCGCTGTGGTTTCGGCGCACAGTCGTTCTAGTTTGGCGATGCGCTTCTTGATGCCGATGAGGGGTACGGGTGGAGTGGTGTAATGATGGTCGAATACCTCCGTGATGGACCACTCTCCTGTCTTGTCATCCTGCACGTAATGTCCACCGACAAAGTCCATGAAGATTTCCTGCCCGAATTCCTCAGCCAGGGAGTGCATGTAGAAGGCTGTCTGCATGGGGTAGTTGGCCTGGAACTCCACGCCGGTTTGGAGGTACCGGAGCCAGCCCGAATCCCTGATCTTCTTGAACTCCTGTAGGCATGGGCCTTCATGTCGAAGTCCGTCAATGGAGCCACGTACCCAGATTCCGTCCATGATCTCCATTTCAGTTACCCGGCCAATGTCTGTGACTTCGGTATCTTCCCTGGCCTCCCATAGGCCACGGATGACAGACTCGTTACGGGTCCCCTCGTCAAGTATCTCCTGGAACCATGCTGGGTGGGCCTTCGGGTCGTAGCCCATGGCCAAGGCCACAAACATCTTGTCGCACATGCCGAGACCGGATGCCCGATAGATGACCTTGCCGTCTTCCTCGTAGCGTGGTGGTCGGTTGTCACTCATGGTGTCACCTTGAATTCGTGGTAGGCGACAATCCATGAATCGTAGCCACGGTTGCGGGATTCGCTATCGGCTAAGTCCTTGAGGGATTCGTCGGCTTCGGGTGATAGGGGCCAAGGGTCGGACACCATCATGAGGTCGAGGAAATCACGAAACTGTGTGTCACTCATGGCGCTCTCCATCCCCGTGGGGAACTCGGTTGTCCGATCTTGATGTAGCAGTCTGTGCAGGCAATGTGCCCGTTGTAACTGTTGAGGGTACCTTCGTTGGCCCATATCCAGTCCCAGATTTCCTGGTCTGTGATGGGGTGTTCCCCATCATTCGATGTACCGTCGAACGTGTTGTAGTTGTCTGGCGTGATGTATTTCTCGGACCAGGCCATGTCCTGGTACTCTTGGATTTCATGGCCCGGACGGTTGCAGTACACACATACCGGGATGGGTCTGTCTACGGGATTGTGGACTTTCTCATGGATTATCGGTGTATCACTCATCGGGTGTCTCCACGGTCCAGTTGATGACTTCGGGGAGCCGGACGAAATGGTCCATGTTCCCTTGGTGGATAACCAGGAGGTAGGGTTCCCCCTGGTATAGGTGGGCGTCCTGTACGTTGTCATACTCGATGACTTCGCCGGATTTGAAATGGATGATTACCTTCTTCATCAGACATATCCTCCTGGTTTGTAGTCCCGGTGTTGGCCGGGTTGGTGCCGTCCCATTACGATGACGACTTTCTGGCCTGCCCCCGCCTCGTTGTAGATGCCTAACGCCTTGGCTGCCTCCTGTAACTGTTGAAGCCCCATGAGGGCATTGGCGCACCTGGCTGTCTTGTTCAGCATCTCCACAGGGTGGGTGCCAGCCATGGCCATGGTGACTAGATTGTTGGAGAAGTCCGACAAGAATAAGGCGAGCGCCAGCCATGGGTCCTTCTCGCCGTCCATGAGGGGGATGAACGATTCGGCGTACCGGCCGAACAGGATTTGGCATGCCGGACAGTCGGGGGTCTCATCATGTGCGGGGTCCCCTGGCTGATCCTCCATGATGGTGTTGCTGCGGTCCTGCTGTTGCTTGAGTCTCTTGCGCTTCATCGGAGTCTCCCGTCATGTCGTTTGGCATTGTCGGATGGTGGTCTGCGTGGTTGTTGGGGGTTGCAGTTGCAGAGGTCTGCTGGCAGCCGTTGGTTGTCGTGGCAGGGGCAGGGGCAGGTGTCCGGGTCGTGTTCGGTGGTCATTCCTTCTTGCCTCCATGCTTGTAGCCCCGTGTCTCGTTGTACCGCATCTTCCGCATGAATTCCTCGGCCAGGTCGATGCTGTATCTGGATGCCGTGTCGATGAGCCGGACCAGTATGTCGGCCAGTTCACTGGGCACACCCTCTGGCTTGCCGATCCGTCCGGCTGTTCGCCAGTTGTAGTCGTTGAGGTCGCCACGGGTGACGATGCTGTACCCTGTTTCCATTCTGACGTTGCCGTCGTCCAGGTCTACTTCGGTGGCGTATCGGACCCGTTCGTGGAACCCATGGTCTCGGTATGCCTCGTATGCCTCGCTGACTTCGGAGTGCAGTAAGGCAATGTCGCCACTGAATGGTCGGTCGTCGTCATGCCATCCGTTCTCATGGTTGACCTTGTCCACATATTGGCGCATTTCTTCCAAGGCGTGGCGCAAGGTTTCCAGGTCGGGTCTGTATGCCTCTACAAGGAGGCCGAGCGTCGGCACCTCGGTGTTCTCGTCGGCTCCGTCGGTCTGGGTTGTCATCGTTAGTCTCCTGGTTCGGTGGGTGGGTAGAACTTGGCGAACATGCGGATGACTACTTCCACCTGATCGCCGGGGTTGAATGGGTGGGGTGCCATGTCGAGAAAGGTGAGGGTCGCCGGTTCGCTGACCTGTTTGCCTGGGGCTGTCCAGGTGGCACCGTCCCAGATTTCTACGGTGTTCTCGTCGGCGGATACCACGGTGTAGATCATGGGTGAACCGCCTGGCAGTGCTTGCCGTATGCGATGAGGGCATCGTTCATGGTGGCCTGCATGATGAGCCAGTTGGTACAGGTGTCACAATGGATTGTGACCCGCAATGTCTGTTCGGGTGTCATGCCGTCTACTACTTGGAGGGGTGTGGACTTGATGGGGATGCCATGGACTGTCGTCATGTGCTCCCGCATTGTTGCCTCCCCGGCTCCGTCTCCATATTCGTATCCGGCGAATGGACAGTATGGGCATGACAGTACGGATGCTTGTCCCATCACATTGTGCTCCTATGTCCAATGGTTCCGCTGTCGGGCTTGACTTCGGTTGCCGGGTTGTGCCAGGTGTGGTTGCACTCGACACGGATTCGGTTGGTTCCCATGCCGGGTGTCACCCTTTCCGTGATCCATACCTTGCGCTTGTCGGTCTTGTCTGTGGCCCCGCATGCGGGACATTCCAGTTGTGATACCATGTTGTCTGTGCTCCGTGCTAATCAGGGGATGATGAGTCCGCTGGGGGTCTGATTCGTGCCGTCGATATCAGTCTCATCGGAGGGTGTGACATCTGCGGCAGCAGGGGGTTCGGGGCCTGCAAGGCCCTGAGGATCGGTGATGGCAAGGCTGATGGCGGCGATGACTTTGAGGCCCATGATGGGGTCGAGGATGATGGGTGCGTGTATGTCTCCGTTCTGCATGTGGAAGGTGAGGCGGACGCCTGGTGTCTTGCCGAGTGGGGTCATCATCTCGACGGCGTCTACCTGCATACCTGCCACAAGATAGGGCCGGGTCTTGAGCATGTTGAGGTCTGTGGCGACCTGGACCTGGCGTTCTAATTCTTGACGTTCTTGGCGGGCTGCCTTACCCATCAGTCTTCCTCGTCTTGATCGTAGAAGTCGGGACCGGCATAAGTACACCAATCTAGGTGTACCTCGTCTGGTCTATGGGCATCACATACGGGACAATCGAACTCGTCCATCAGTATTCCTCCTGGGTTGGGTCGTCGTGTCGGTAGTCGGGGTCTGGTTCTTGGTCGGGGTCATAGTCCACGACATCTTCGGGGGCTGGGGGGAGGTTGTCCCAGTCGATGGGTTGGTCCGTGATAAGTGCCATGTTCTGGCCTACCTCATCAACCCCGAAGATGGTGCCCATGAATTTGGCTGTGGCATCCATGAGCATGACTACCATGGGTGGGTTGAACAGCAGGGCAACAGTGTCGCCTCGTTCTGTCTGACACCTCAGTAGGACGTATGGGTACCTCTCTTTCCCATCAGGGCTGGCGTAGATGGCCGTGTCGGTCCACAACGCATGGACAACTTGGGGTTCGATCTTGTCTGGTGGTGCGTCCGGCATGATTTCCTTAGCTGGTAGGCTGGGCGAATAGACGGCAGCACCCCCCGGCGTTGGGGGCCGGGGGGTGCTGTCTGTTGCAGGGAGCAACGATGTTGGTCAGGCAGTCGGGGTGGCAGCCGGGGTGTCCGGCACTTCCTTGACCCTGGCAAACAGGAACGACTCGGTACCCTTGACCTTGGTGTGGAACTCGTAGGTCTGGGTGAGGTTCTTGTCCTCGAATGCCTTGACTTGGGTACGGGCGCCGCCAGGGTTCTGGAAGTGTCCGAGTTGGATGAACTTGAGTTGCCCGTTGTCGTCACGGGGAACCTTGCCGTCCACCGTACCCTGGTACAGCTTGTCGAGTACGTCCATCCACGGGCTGCGCCGCTCGGGGGCTTCCCGCTTGAGGTCTTCCTGCGTGGCAGAGGCTGAGAAGTCAATCTCATCGACTCGGGCCTGGACCCGGTTGCTGTGACCGGTCGCCGGGGTGGCTGGGGTTGTGGCGGCTGGGGTACTCCCTGCTGGCTTGGGCTTGGTACTGGTTGCCATGATTGGCGATTCCTTTCCTTGGGTGTTGCCTCACCGGGATCGGATCGGCTGTTCGTCGGAAACACTACCTGACCCGATCCCGGTTGTCAACCCCGGCCGTTACGACCGGGCCGTTGTGAACAACGAATCCGGGCCGAACTCCATGATGATGCGCTCGGTGGCCTTGTTCCATGCCTTGTCGTCCGAGGTCACGTCGTCCATCAGGAACGCCGCATCCATGAACGCATCGTGGTCGGCCGAGTCCATGGCAAGCTTCTTCAACTTGCGGTACAGGGCCTGACCCAGGTGTCCGGCAACGTCGTCGCCACCCCCATTGGTGGAGGCGGCAGCCGGTGGATTGGAAGTGGTGGCCGGGGTCGAAGCGGCAGGGCTGGCAGCACCTGCCTTGCCGTGGTACTCCGCAATGACCATGGTCTGGCCACGCTTCTGATTGCCGTGTTCGTCCTTGCCGAGAGTGTCGTACTCGACCTTGCCGAGAGTCACGTCCAGACCGACCCACATGGCTGCCACATTCGGCTCCATGCCTGAGGCCATGGCTGCCTTGAGGCCACGATCCCAGTCGCCGCCACCCAATGCCATGATGTATGACGTGATGAGGCGACCAATGTTGGTCTGGTCGTTGAACCGCTGCTGTCTGCCGGACGTGTGGCCGACTGACTCGCCGTTGTCCAATGGCTCCCACTTCTGCCCGACTGAGTACAACTGCTTCTGTGCCTCGCTGTCGGTCGAGTCGTTGGTGCCATCCCACGGCTGCCAGGTGACTTCAAGAACGACGGCGTTCTTGGCGTACTCCTGGTTGTAGGTGAACATGGCGGCAGTGGAATGCACTCGGGCACCATCCAGCGGGAGGCCGGACCCCAGTTCCCACATAGTGAATGTCTGTTCGTCAGTCATCTGTGACTGTCCTTTCTGGTTGTTGGTTATCTGCCGGGGTTGCCTCCGGTGTTGTTTCGTCAGGTACCGGGGGTGGTACCGTCAGATCATGCGAAACGACGTGCTCTGGACCATCCTGGTCATCCTCGCCATCGTGGCCCTGGTCCTGCTCATTACTGGGCGACTCTGAGTTACCGAAGTCGATCATGGCTGCAATCCACCGCTCTAGTTCGCTGATTTGCTTGCGGACTACCAGTTGTCGGGTCATATCCAGACCCGTAATGTGGGGCAGACTGTCGATCGGCAATACCTCGTAAGCGTGGAATGGTACCCAGCCATCCTCGGTGAGAACCCTGGCGACCGTATTGCGGATATCGCCTGCCTCGTTCTGTTCCCAGACATATTCGGTCAGGATGATGACCAGTTTGTCTACGGTGATGGGTGTTTCGGTGCGGAACCGGCGTTGTGTTCGTGGGTACCAAGGTCCGGAATCGGAAGACCCTAGTTGGTCTCCGCCAATAACATCGTCATCAGAAGGGGGCATTGGCTGCTCCCGCCTTGTCCGTGAGGGCATAGTCGATGACTTCCAGCATCAACTCGTCCGGGTCCCCGTCTTCGTTCGTGAAGTCCAAGTTGGCCTTCATCCATGCCAGCACCCGTGCCCGATGACGTGCCAGCTTGAATCGGGCGTTGCCATTGGCGGATGATCGGGCCACCTGTTCGTGCATGTATTGAGTCTGCACAACCAGGTCCTCCATATGGTTGGCCATGAGGTCGGTCTGCTTGTGGAGTAGGTCCCGATAGATGCGATGCATGGGTGAGGTAGGGGCCGTGTAGTTGTCCGACTCGCCATACCTGTCTGACGACTCGTACCCCTGTTCTTCTGCCGGGGTTGGTAACAGGCCAGCGTCGATGATGTCATAGCGTTCGATGGTCATTGGATAAACTCCCTTATGTTGATGTTGGTTACCACTGACTCTCTCCACCAGTCGGGAAAGAGCGATTTGTTCTTGCGCCACAGATTGCGGGCAAACTGCTCGTCAAAGATGTATGTGATGGCATGGTCATCTTGACTGCGGACTGCACGTCCCGTCATCTGGATGATGTCTCGGATTGCCTGGACCTGATACCAAATGTCACCACCAGGTAAGTGCGTCCGCCGATTGATCTGGGCATCACCGAGGAAAAGGAAAGGAGTCTTAGCAATGATCTGTACCCGGCAAAGATCGCCAGGGAGGTCAATACCTCTAGCCATGCTGGGTGCAAGCATGACGCATCCTGGGGTGCGTTTATACTCAGCCAGTACTCGTTCCCTATTTGCACCATCCGTGTAAGTGATGACCCTGCGGGGACCGATATTGGCGTGACGTATTCCATCTTGAAGCTTCTTTGCTAGGTCGTATGACACTGTGTGAATGAGGATACGGTCGTGGGGATGTTTGTTCAGTGCTACGACACATGCATGAACCAGGGCTGGCACAGCCTCACCCATCTTCTTGTAGGTCACGTCAGCGACAGGTGCCATGATGACTTGCCGGTTCTCTACGGGGAACGTCATGGGGACCTTGACTGTGGTATGGGGCAGCGGGAGGCCCAACGAATCCGCCAGTTCGTCCATGCTGATAATCGTTGCCGACATCAACAGCCACAGTCGGCCATGCCGCCACAAATTACGGGTCCCATATGAGTCCACCATCACGGGCTTGAGATGTAGACCCCCGTTGCGTTCATCGTACAGGCGGAGCCACTTGCCTTCCGACTCACCGGATTGCTTCTTCTCGATTTCCCTGCGCAATTCAGCCTCAATGCGGCGGGTATCTTCCAACAGCCGTTCCAGACGCCGTGCCTTCTTAACGTCATCTTCCTGCATGAGTTCTTTGCCGACCCGGTTACCGAAGTCGAGTAGCCAGTCAGCCAGGGTTGGCTTGTGGATGCCTTTGCCTGGTTCCTCTAGGCCGAATGTCTCGATGCGCTTACGGGATACCTCATACTCGACATACCCCATGAGAATCTTCTCAAGTGTGTCGCATTCATCAGCCACGATGAATGGTCGTCCGCTGAAATTACCGACCGAGTTGGCTTCGGCTAGCAGGAACGCCGTGTTGGTTACGGCTAGCTGGGCGTGGATGGCCTGCTGTTTGGCGACCTGGTATGGGCATTCCCATGTCGGGTTGCAGAACTGGCATGGGTCCTTAGGTCCTCGACTTGTGCAGTCTTCTGCCGTGGTTTCAAAGGCCCCGCTGAGTGTCTGGTAGTTTGCCCGACCCTTCAACAGCTTGGCATACTGGAAGTCTCTGGCGAACTGGTCCATGAGGGACTTATCCGAACAGACATACGTCATGGGCAGACCGAGTCGTCTGCGGACTAGCTCCGCTATGAGTGTCTTGCCTGATCCGGTCGGGGCATCTAACCCCACGACTCGGATACCGGATTGGTATGCCTCGACTATTTCATCGACGGCGATGGCCTGATGGGGACGGATTTCCTGGACCCAGTCAGGCAAGGGTACGCTTGCCATGTGCTCTCCGTTGGTTAGGTTGTGGTGGGTCGTTCGTAATCTCGACGCCGTGCTCGCTTGAGTCGATCATGCAGTGTGTCGAGTACGTCTACAAGTTCGTTGCGTTTGACAATGGGTAGATCCTGATTCTCGAAGTCCTGGTCATACCTGGTCAGCAAGCTACCAAGTTCTTCCAAGGCTCCTGCCGCCAACAGTGCCTCGCCTACCTCCATGGTGGAGTTGATGGTGATGGCCCATGAATCAATGCGGGCCTGATCCCTGTTGAGTTCGCTCTGCCGCATCTCGGCTGTGATGACTGATGCTGCCTGGGGCCACACGTTGGTCATCTCGTAGTGTAGTTGATGCACGATGGCGTTCCGAATGAAATCCTCCACGGTGCGATACCCTCGTAGCTTGCTGGCCACAAGCTCGGCAATCTCTGCTTCCATGGATGGGGTGATCTTCACCCTGGCCTGTTCGTAGTGACCCTTGCTGTCCGTCGAGTGGGAGTAGATTGCATCCCGATCATACGCAGCACTCTTGGTGAGGTTGAACAGCGACTGTGTCTTATTGCCGGACTGATTGCCGGACCCTGATTGTGGGGTCTGGCCACTGCTAAGTGGAGTGTTCACCCACTGCTCCCAACTGAGTTGTCGGACCCTGCCGAGGTCCTGGACCCAGGCATCTTACTCTCCCTGCCCTCGCTGTCAACGATGGTCAGATGGGGCCTGGTCAGGGGCGGTCTGATCGGCGCAGGCATCAATCTGGCGTAGCGTTGCTGGGCACCCTGCCGGGTCGTACCGATGACCTTGCCTATGGTGCGCCATGACGCTCCCAGATTGTGAAGGTCGAGTACTTGGGCTGTCAGGGCGTTCTCGAAGACGGTCATGTCACGCCATATATCCATGGCTTCAAACAGAGTGGCCTCCTTGCCGACCGTACCTGCCTTGACATATCGCTGAACGTCCTTACGGGATGGATATATCTTGTCGTAGTACTGATCCCTAAGGGTGCCACGATGAACGCTCATTCGCATGGCTATCTCCCGCCACGGAACTTCCATAGCTCGGAGCAGGGATAGACAGAATACAAGTCTGCCCCATAGGTTTGACCGGTCTAGCTCCCATCGTTTGTACCATGACCTGAACTCGGCCAGAAACCATCGCTGCTGTTCAGCGAACATATCTGCTGGCATACCTGGTCGATTACTCATTACTGGCCTTTCTTAGGCTGTCAATCTCGGAAACCAACTTAACACACATTACGGTGTCATCTGGTTGAAACGTCCACCAACTGGCTCATTTCGACGTTATCTGATTGAAGGGGTTGACATGGCTGCCGCTACCCACTAGGCTTCGCCTAGGGGGTAGCGGCAGAACACTCGGTCACTCGGTCCGATTCTGACAGGTGGACCGAGTGACCGAGTGTGTCAAGGAACTCTTTGCTTGACAAGGTGCCTGATCGGGAGTACAAAGGTCTTCCCCCCTGTCCGGTGGAGTGGGTAGTGCTGACGAGTCGATCTTCGGGCCTGCCGCTCATCTGGCCGGGGGCTTTGTCTTCCCCCGCTCCCAGTACGTGACTAGCTGATCGTGAAGGTCCGGGTAGTCCCCCTGGTCGAAGTGGAGTTGGATGCCTGGCTGAAACCACATGGTGAGTTGGGTGTTGAATAGCTGCACGACCATGCGAGCCGACCGTGGGATGCGAACATACTCGACGGTATAGTCCCGTTCCGTTCGCAGGATACCGGTTGTGGGATCGAATGAGGCATCCTGTAGGTTGACCTGCACTGTCCTCATGGTTCAGGCAGTGGTTCCGTGAATGTAATGATCCGTGTGACCTCATAGGTTGGTTCCCGGTGGAATCCCTTGTTGGCATACTGGTTCTTGCTGCGTGAGATGGCCTTGACCATCTCCAACTCGGTGTCGTATGTCTGGAAGTGTCCGCCAACAGGCTCATAGAACCATACAGTGTACCTGATAGTGCCGAAGTCCCTGCCTAGTTCCCCGAGCATGGTGGACAGATCGAGTGTCGTATTGATGTGTCTGCCATCTTCGGGGCCGTCGTGTATTTCGGCCATTAGCCGGAAGACTTGTCGCCATTCTGTGTCGCCGATAGTGACCTGTGCTAGATCACCCTTGGTTCCGCCGACATGGACATTCCTGAGTTTCCATGAACGCTTACGCATTGCTGTCTCCATTTCTGGGAATGCATGAAGGCCCCGGTCGTCACCGACCGGGGCCTCATGCCTGGGGGAAAGGATTACTTACTGGCCGCTTCGACCAAGGGCCGCATGTCGATGTCATCCAGGCTCTTGACCAGGTCGAAGAACATGGTGTCAGTCTCGGTGAACTTGCCGGTCAGCGTGCCCATGATGGACGCCTCCAACTTGTCGCCAGTCGGACGCTCCCACTGGTTCCATGTGGACCATGTCTGGAATGCCCCGAACAGGGTGCCGTTGAACCGCTTGCACCGATGGTCGGTGCAGTACATGGTCCGCAGCTTGTCACGCTTGCCGTCTGCGATGGTCTGGGCACCCTTGTTGGTCTGGTCGCCGTTCTCGTTGAACTTGGTTTCCGGGATGGCCACCAGGCCGTCAACGATGGTCTGGAATTGCTGGTCGGTGATGTCCACCTTGGTCATGGAGTCGAGGAACAGGTTGAATTCCTCTGTCGCCTTGTAGACGAGACCCAGGGCTGTGTGGGCATCCATGATGCGACCAAGTGACCGGCTGGTGTGCTTGATGGCGAATGTCTTGCCGGACTGGTCTGCCTTGCCAAGATTCAACTTGAAGCTGTTGGAACACACGGCGAATTCGTCTACAATGTCGAACCGTGTCAAGAACCGGCCGTTCTGACTGGTCGATGCCTGCAACCGTACCCGGTGGTCAATGCCTTCGGCTGTGGTGATATCTTCCGGGAGTTCCATGCCGATGACGAACACCGCACCGTGATCCATGAGGAAGGCCGATGCTACGCCCAGTTCCCCGTCAGCGATCTTGGCACACTGCTCGATGAGGGGAATGTAGTCATGGGTCTGGTAGTCGAGGCCGAAGTAGCCGAACACGGCCTCAGTGTCGTACCTGACGATGGCCTTGCTATCCGGGTCCTGAATCCAGATGAACTTGCCCTTGTCATCCTGCCCATGAGCCTCGGCGTTCCGTTCGTCGGTACTGTTGAGGTACAACTTGACGGCGATGTCGCATTCCTGGGTGTTCCAGTCCAGAAGCTTGGTATAGACATCGACTACCGGAATGGCTCCGGGGTATGCGTAGGGGAAGTTGTCGTTCTGCCACCACGCCTTGTATGAGCCGTCAGCTTGCATGGACATGAAGCCGTTGGTCGCCCACTTCTCTCGTTGCTGGGTGAATCCCAGCATTGCGTTGCCTGCATTCATCCACTCTGGTTCTCCACGGTATCCCACAGGATTCTCCTTTGCTCCCTAACTCGGCGGGTTGCCGAGTCGATTCGTTGTCACACTACACCGAGTCCGGCGCTCCGTCAAGTGAAATCACTTCATGAACATCATGTGCCAGGGTTGGCACACCACCAACAGATACGCCAGGGTTGGCACAGGCTAGCCAGGGAATTATACACGGCATACGCATAATATGCACATGGGTATACATGCATGCTGATAACCTATGGTGTCAGGGGCGGCGCTCTTGACAGACCTGGTAACGTCGTCAGTAGACCGGTCAACGGGACCGGCAAGGACACAGGGAGTAGCCATGACAATCACACTCACCACCAAGGTCACAGAGACCACTGCCACAGGCAAGGTCACCATCATCACGGAGGAACTTGTCCCCCATCACACCATGATCCAACGACTCCGTGACGAAATCATGGACT
>Ga0137465_1000455_pt1 | contig 16528 bp, 15 predicted proteins | sample EasRivERMGT828_2_FD_104906 | JGI IMG/M metagenome (GOLD analysis project Ga0137465, IMG submission 104906) | Soil microbial communities from meander-bound floodplain in the East River, Colorado, USA - East River MetaG ERMGT828_2 | ecosystem: Environmental > Terrestrial > Soil > Floodplain ... | reverse complement strand
GTCGCAAAGCGACCGCTCAAGGGCGCATTTCGTTGTCGGGAACTCTTGCAATATCGACATATTGCTGCGAGTTCTCCTCCTAAAACTGCATCCCACATCGCCTCCGTCGCACACGTGCCTATTGTTGAGATAGGCTCTAACACGGTGTCGGTTCCGACATCATCGAGGTATCAATCCACCTTGGCGCCGGACTCCCTGACCACTTTCGCCCACTTGGCGAAGTCAGCCCGGATCACCTTGCCAAATTCCTCCGGCGTGCCGCCGGCGACGTCCGCCCCCTGCGAAGCAAGCCGGTTCCGGAGATCGGCCGAGGCGAGCCCGGCGTTGAATTCCCTGTTGAGGCGCGCGACGACCGCGCGCGGCGTCCCCGCCGGTGCGAGGATGCCGAACCAATTCACCACCTCGTAGCCTGGCACCGTCTCGGCGATGGCAGGCAGATCGGCAAACGAAGGCGAGCGTTTCGGGCTTGTCACCGCCAGGCCGTGCAGCTTGCCGGTTTTCACCTGCGGCGAGAGCGGCACCGCACTGGAGATGGTCAGCCTGATTTGACCTCCCAGCATGTCCGTGATCATTGGGCCCACGCCTTTATACGGAATATGCACGAAATCGACACCGGCCATGCTCTTGAACAACTCCATGGCAAGGTGGCTGGAGGAGCCGCTGCCGCCGGAGCCGTAATTGATCTGCCCGGGGCGCGCCCTGGCCTGCGCGATCAATTCTTTCACGGATTTCACCGCAAGTGCGGGGTGGGATGCCAGCATAAGCGGCACCGCCACAAATTGCACGACCGGCACAAAATCCTTGACTGCATCGTAGGCGACTTTCCGATAGAGGTGCGGGTTAATCACGTGCGGTATCGAGGTGAACAGAAGTGTGTACCCGTCGGGATTGGCCCGCGCCGCCGTTTCTGTTGCGATCAGCCCGCCCGCGCCGCCGCGGTTGTCCACCACCACCTGCTGCGAGACACCTTCGGTGAGACGCTGGGCGGCAATGCGCCCGAGAATGTCCGCCGCACCGCCCGGCGGGAAACCGACGATCATCCTGATTGGCCGGTCCGGATACTGCTGTGCATTGGCGCCTGGCGCCAATGCACAGCAAAGGATGAAGGATGAAGTCGGAAGGATGACCTTAACCCAACCGCCTTTTGCATCGTGCCTTGTGCCTTGTGCCTTATTCTTCATCACTCGTCGCCCGTCACCCGTCACTCGTCACTCCGGCTTCGCCCCAGACGCCCTCACCGCCAGGGCCCATTTCGCGATTTCAGACTTGATGAAGGCGGCGAACTGCTCGGGCGTGTCGCCGACGAACTCGGCGCCCTCTGCGCTCATGCGGTCGCGAATGTCCGGCGCCGTTATGGCCTTGGTGGCCTCCGCGTGCAGCTTGACGATGATGTCGCGCGGCGTGCCGGCGGGCGCCGCCATGCCGAACCAGGAGCCGGTCTCGAACCCCTTGAGTCCCTGCTCGTTGAGCGTCGGCATGTCGCCCGCTGCTGCCACGCGTTTCAGGCTGGTGACGCCCAGCCCGCGCAGGCGCCCGCTCTTGACGTGCGGTATGGTGGATACCATCGCGCCGAAATAAATCTCGATGTGTCCCGCCACCACGTCAATCAGCGCCGGCGTTGCGCCCTTGTATGGAACGTGGACCATCTTCACGCCCGTCATGCTCTTGAAAATTTCCGCCGCAAGGTGGTGCGGGCTGCCGATGCCGGTCGAGCCGTGCCGCAGCGCATTGGGATTGGCCCGGGCGAGCGCGACCAGATCTTTGGCGTTCTTCACCGGCACCGAGGGATGGCACACGACAATACCGGGCACCTTCGCGAAGTTGGTGACGTAGGCGAAGTCCTTCAACATGTCATAGTTGAGTTTGGGAAACAGCGTGGGATTAATGGCGTTGGCGACCGTCGGCATGAACAGCGTGTAACCGTCGGGCGCCGCTTTTGCGCCGATCTCGGTAGCAATATTGGTGCCGCCACCGGGCCGGTTCTCGACGATCACCTGCGGGCCCCATGCTTCCGTCAGCTTCTGCCCTACCGCGCGTGCCAGCATGTCCGCCGTGCCGGCGGGCGTATAGCCCACGATGTAGCGTATGGGCTTGGTCGGATACTGCTGCGCATTCGCACCCAACGCCAACGCGCAGCAAAGGATGAAGGATGAGGGATGAAGGATGAACTTGATCCAACCCCCTTTTGCCTTTTTCCCTTTGCCTTCTGCCGTAAATTCCATATCGCTCCTCGTTATCGTTGGTTTCGTTTCAGGCAGGCATCGGCCCCCGAAACGATGGCTTCGACAATCCGCCCGCGCACCGCGGGATCGCGCATGCGCATTTCCTCGTCGCGGTTGACGATCACCCCGGCTTCGAACAGCAGCGCCGGGATGGTTGCGGTCTTCAACACCGCCAGGTTGTCAAAATAATGCACGCCGTTCACCTCGTCGGCAAAGGGGCGATTCTCGCCCAGAACCGGGTCGGCATGATAGCGCGAGGCCGTGAAACCCGCCTTTCTCAACGCCGCACCGATCGCGGACGCGCACTTCAGGCTCGCCCCGGTATGAGGATTCAGATTGGAGACGAACAGCGAGAAACCGGAAAAGCGGTCGCTGTAGCTGAATGTCTCGCCTTCATAGTCCCACATGGACAGAAAGCGCGGCTGCACGGAATCGTGATGGATGGAGATAAACAGGTCCATGCCGGCGGCACGCGGAGCACGGCTGCCGAGATCCCCGGCCAATCCGTCGTCGCCGATCAGCGTGGTCTTGTGCCCCACCTGTCGCAGGGCAGCCGAAATCTCCCGGGCGAGCCGCAAGTTGTATTCGAACTCGGTAAAGCCGCGGGCGCTCGTCACGCCGGGGCGCTCCAGGTAATGCCCGACGTCGATCGCGATATTGGCAGCGCATGCTGCCGACGCCAGCGCAACCAGCGGAAAACCGAAACACGCCGCCAGCAAACTACGGTACAAAGATATGCTCAACGACAAGCTTTGTTCGAAGGGCGTCGACGCGTTATAAAACCTGAATTCATCCGGATTAACGTGGTTGATGGACTGCGCGCCGCTTGCATCAAGTGACCAGGGCGCATCATTCTGTATTGTGGCAACCTGCGTCCCTCACTTGACCGGCTGACTGCGATCGACGGCTGCGCCGCGCAGGATCACCGCCGAAATGCGCCGCGTGTTGGCGATGTCGACCAGCGGGTTGGCGTCGAGCACGATGAAGTCGGCGCTCTTGCCGGCCTGGAGAGTGCCTGCGTCGGCGATCCGCAGGAACTCGGCCGAATTGCGCGTCGCCGCGACGATGACCTGCATTGGCGTCATCCCGGCCATCACCATGTCCACCATCTCCTCGTGCGGACCCCACGGCCGGTTGCCGTCGGTGCCGAGCGTGATGCGCGCGCCCGCGGCATTCAACTTCGCAAGATTGCGTGCCTGTATCCCGTAGAAAAACTGCGCCGTCGGCCGGTCGTAATTGACCGATTCGAGCTTCGCGACCTCTCCGGCTGGAAGGCCCGCCTGTAGCCAGCTGAGATCCACCTTCACGCCCCGATCCGGCAGATTCGGGGTGAGCACCAGGTTCGGATGCTTCTTGAACATGGCCACCAGGTCATCATCGATGTCCTTGTCGCGAACCCCGTGCGCGAGAGCGTCGATCCCGGCCTGGATGAGCCCCTTTGCATCGGCAAGATCGAAGATGTGCGCGGAGACCCGGAGCCCGCGCTTGTGCGCTTCGTCGATGATGGCGGCGTAGATTTCAGGGGTCAGTTTTTTGTACTTGCCGTCCCTCGTGTCGACCCAGATCTTGACCATGTCGACCTTGTGCGCGGCGAGCTCCTGCACTGCCTTGCGGCCCTCGGCCTCGTTGGTGATCCAGAGAGGCGCAGTCGTGCGCCCCGGCTCGGGCATCGTGATCCCGCGGCCCGCGCTGAGAAAGCGCGCGGCACCGGGAATTGCCTGGCCGCGGATATCGAGCAGTTCGTAGGGGTCCGTGCCCATGCTCAGCACGGCGCTCACGCCGTAGTAGGCGCGCAATTTCAAGTCCCGAATGAGCGCTTCGCGCGTGCGGTTGAGATGGACGTGGGTGTCGATGATCATCGGCATCACGGTCTTGCCCGCGAGGCTCACGCGCGTGGCGCCGGCAGGCACGCGGACGTCGGCCGCCGCGCCCGCCTGGGTGATCTTCGCGCCGTCCACCACCAAAGTCCCCTTCTCGATCACGCGCCCGTCGCCCACAATCAGCCGTGCGTCTTCGTACACCGTGACGGAGCGCTCGGAAGCCGGAGTCGCGCATCCGGCAAGAAAACCAGCGATAACGAACGCCGCGACGGCGGTTAAATTTATCCGGCCCATCGGAACCTCCAAAGTATCTGCTTTAATGCCAATTGGTTGACGAGAAGTTAGCTGACACGGTTGTCGTCCGCTTTTTTTGCTGGCGGCCTTGGCATCCTGGCGGCTCACCCCTACCCAACCTTCTCCCTTCACAAGGGCAAGGGCTCAGCGAGGGGTCACCAACCCAGGACGTACGCCGGGCGGCGCGGATCGGCGCCGCCGTGCAGCACTCCGTTCTTGTGGTCGGCGACGATGGTGCACACCGATCCGGCGAGCCAGGTCATATCGTCCCATTCGTAGACCTTGTGCCCCATGTCCCTCAACTCCTCCCCGAACTCCTCGGCAAGGCTCTTCTCCATGTGGAGCCGGCCGGGGTAGTACGGATGCGGCTCGAACGAGCCGGGAAAGCTGTAGCCCGCGAAGCGCGGCGCCTCTACTGCGGCCTGCGGCGCCATGCCGAAGACGTTGATGTTGAGGAACACCTGCAACATGGCCTGGCACTGCACGTCGCCGCCCGGCGTGCCGAACGGCATGTAGACGCGCCCGTTCTTGAACGCCATCGCGGGATTGGGCGTGAGCCGCGGGCGCTTGCCCGGCGCGACCGAACAGGGGTGCGTGGGGTCGGACCACGACTGCGTGCCGCGCCCCGAGCACAGTATCCCCACGCCCGGAATGATCGGCGTTTTGTCAGAGCCATCGCTCGGCGTGCACGAGAATGCGTTGCCGTCGCTGTCGATCACGCACAGGTACGAGGTATCGCCCGGTCCCGGCGCATCGTCGGACTCGGGCGACGGCACGCAGCGCTGCCGGATATCCGTCAGCGTCCCGGGATCTCCTGCCGGCGGCATTTCCCCCCACGCTTTTTCCAGGCTGATCAGCGAGCGGCGATGAACGGCGTAGCGGTCCGACATCAGCCCCTTGATCGGGACTTTGATAAAGCGCGGGTCGCCGAAGTGATGGTGGCGGTCGGCGTAAGCGAGCTTCAGCGCCTCCGTCACGACGTGGATGTATTCCGTTGAGTTGTGGCCCATCGCCTTCAGGTCGTAGCCCTTGAGGATATTGAGCGCCATCGGCAGCACCGGGCCCTGCGACCACGGCCCGCAGGCGTGCAGCTCGATGTCGTCGAAGCTCGTGCGCACCGTGGGCTCGAATTTCACGCGGAAATCCGCGAAATCCTCGTAGCGCATCGGGCCGCCTTCCTTCTCGATGAACTTCGTCACCGTGCGCGCGATGTCGCCCTTGTAGAAGGCGTCGCGCGCCGCCCCGAGCCCGGCTTTCCTGCTTCTGCGCGCCGCCTTTTTCTCCTGGTCGGCCATGTACTGCATCGTCCTGCCGAGTTCGGGCTGCCGGAACACCTCGCCGACTTCGGGCGGGCGGCCCTTCGGCAGGAATACTTTCCTGCTCGCAGGCCAGCGCTTGTAGTTTTCCTCGTTCTTCTTGATGAATTCCGACATCATCGGGTGCATCGGGAAGCCGTCGCGCGCGAAGCGGATGGCGTAGGACGCGACGTCGCCGAAGCTCATGGTTCCGAAATGCTCGAGCGCGGTGAGCCACGCGTCCGGCGCGGCCGGCACCACGCAGCGCTCCACCCCCTTCGGGATCTTGCCGCCGTGCCTCTTCTGGAAATAATCCGGTGTGATGGCTTTGGGCCAAACGCCGAGCCCATCGATGCAGCTCACTTTCCGGTTCTTCGCCGTGTAAATGATCTGCGGCGCCACGCCGGCGAAATTCACCTTGTCGGTTTGCAGCACCCCGATGGCGATGCCCGCCGCCACGCCGGCATCGATCGCGTTGCCGCCCGCCTCGAGAACCTCGAAGCCCGCATGCGCGGCGAGATAATGACCGGCCGATATCATGTGTTTGGTGCCCATGATGCTCATGCGTTTGGTGGCCATGGCGGGTTCCTTCCGGTTGTTCCGCTTTGTCGGCGGGGGGAATTCCGGTAGATTCTATCGCTAACGCCTGTCCCCGTGCCAATTGCGCGTCCCCATAGTGGAATTACCATGATCGCCCGTGCCCTGATTGCCGCCTTTTCGGTCGTTACGACCGCCTCCATGGCCTTTGCACAGCCCGCGGCCTGGAAGCCCGCCAAAAACGTCGAGATCATCGTGGGCGTCGGTCCCGGCGGCGGCATCGACCGCACGGCGCGCGTGCTTCAGAAGATATTGCAGGACCAGCGGCTGATCGACGTCACCGCGACTGTCGTCAACAAACCGGGCGGCGGCGGCGCCATCGCCCAGGCTTATCTCAATCAGCGCGCGGGAGACGCGCACTATTTCGAGATCACGGCTACTTCCCTGCTGACCAACCACATTACCGGCAAGAGCACGCACGGACACAAGGATTTCACGCCGGTCGCGATGCTGTCCGACGAGTACATCGGCTTTCTCGTCAGGGCGGACTCGCCGCTGAGATCCGGGCGTGATCTCCTCAACCTGTTCAAGACCGATCCGGAATCGCTGCCTATCGGCATCGCCACCGCGGCCGGCAACACCAACCACATTGCGGCCGGGCTTGCCGCAAGAGCCGCCGGCGGCGACGTAAAAAAGCTGAAGGTCGTCGTGTTTGGCTCGGGCGGAGAATCGATGACCGCCCTGCTCGGCGGACACGTCGGTCTCGTGACAACGCCCGCCGCCAACGCGATCACCCACCTCCAGACTGGAAGAATGCGCGTGCTCGCGATCGCGTCCCCGGCGCGGCTCGAGGGCGCGCTTGCATCTGTGCCGACCTGGAAGGAGCAGCGCGTTGATGTGGTCGTCGCGAACTGGCGTCCGGTGATCGGGCCCAAGGGCTTGTCCGCTCCACAGGTTGCATTCTGGGAGGAAGCGTTCGCGCGGGTCACCCGCAGCGACGAATGGAAAAACGAGGTCGCGCAGGCCGGCGGCGTCAATCATTACATGAACAGCCGCGACCTGGCGGCATACTTCGATGCCCAGTACGCGCAGTTCAAGACAATACTCACCGAGCTGGGACTAGCGAAGCTGCAGTGACTCGCGGATCGCGGATTGCGACCGGACCCTGTAGTATGATTTCGATTCGCTGCATAACGATAAAATCAATGGAGGATTTAGACGTGACTTCATTACCGCTCCGCCTGGCGCTGACGTGCGCCGCCGCGCTGCTCGCATTAACTTCCGCCAAAGTCGGCTCGCAATCCTACCCGGCAAAGCCGGTGCGCATGATCGTGCCGTTCGCGCCGGGCGGCAATACCGACATCATCGGCCGCGTCTTCGCGCCCAAGTTCGGCGAGGCCCTCGGCCAACAGATCATCATCGACAACCGCGGCGGCGCCGGCAGCACGATCGGCACTGAATTGGCCGCGAAATCGCCGCCCGACGGTTATACCCTCCTGATGGTCTCCGCGGCCCACACTATCAATCCCGCAATGGCGAAGAAACTTCCGTATGACTCCATCAATGACTTCGCGCCAATCAGCGTGATCGCCGACGTGCCGACAGCGTTCACCGTGCATCCCGCCCTGCCGGCAAGGAACGTGAAGGAATTCATCGCGATCGCGCGTTCACGCCCGGGCGAAATCTTCTACTCCACCGCCGGCCGCGGCACCGTCGGCCATCTTGCCGCCGAGTTGATCAATTCCGCAGCCAAGATCAAGCTTACGGCCGTGCATTACAAGGGCTCGGGCCCGTCGGTGATCGACCTGATCGCAGGGCACGTGCAGGTACAGCTGATGAGCATGCCGGCAGCGGTGCCGCACGCGAAGTCCGGCAAGCTGCGCATGATCGCGCAGACCGGCGGAAAACGCTCCGGCGCGGCGCCGGACGTCCCGACTATGCAGGAGCAGGGATTGAAGGGTTTCGTCGTATCGAGTGGATTTGCGATATTCGCGCCAGCCGGCACGCAGCGGCCGATCGTGGACCGGGTGCACGCCGCGCTCGTCAAGGCGCTCAATGATCCCGGCGTCAAGAAGAGCCTGTCCGAACAGGGTGCGGAGATTGTCGCCAACACGCCTGAGCAGCACGACGCCTTCAACAAGGCCGAGATCGCGAAGTGGATCAAGGTTGTGAGGGAAGCGGGCATTGAGCCTGAATAATCATGCCGAGCGAAGCCTGCGCGCTGGCCGGCAATCGTGAAAACTGACCGGCGCTCGCTCGACCCCGCGGACTGGGGTGAATTTCGCGCCCAGGGCCACCGCATGCTGGAGGAAATGCTCGACTACCTCGAGAGAATCCGCGGGCGGCCGGTCTGGCAGCCGATTCCGGAAGAGACGCGCGCAAAATTTCTCGAGCCGCTGCCGCGCCAGCCTGGCGACCTCGCCCAGGTGCACGAAACATTCATGGACAGCATCTTGCCGTTTGCCGTCGGCAATGCGCATCCGGGGTTCATGGGCTGGGTGCACGGCGCCGGCGCGCCGGCGGGCATGCTGGCCGAGATACTCGCCGCGGGGCTGAACACAAATCTGGGCGGCCGCGACCAGATACCCATCGAGGTCGAACGCCAGATTCTCGCCTGGATGCGCGAGTTGTTCGATTTTCCGCCGGCCGCCTCCGGCATCTTCGTCACCGGCACGTCGATGGCCAACCTGCTGGGGTTACTGGTCGCGCGCACCGCCGCGCTCGGTATCGAAGTACGCCGGCGCGGTGTCGCAGCGGACGGCCGGCGCCTGGTCGCCTACACCTCGGAGGTCGCTCACAGCTGCATCGCGCAAGCGATGGACCTCTCGGGCTTCGGCAGCGACGCGCTGCGCCTGGTGCGGGTGAATGCCGGCCACGAAATCGATGTCGCGGCGCTCGACCAGGTGATGACGGCGGATCGCGCCGCAGGCCGTACGCCCTTTCTGGTCGCCGGTACCGCTGGCACCGTCGATATCGGCGCGATCGACGATCTCGCCGCCTTGGCGGAAGTGGCGCAGCGCCACCGCGCCTGGTTTCATGTGGACGGCGCGTTCGGCGCGCTTGGCCTGCTCGCGCCGGACGTGGCACCACGGCTGGCCGGCATCCAGCGCGCTGATTCGATCGCCTTCGATTTTCACAAGTGGGGCCAGGTGCCCTATGACGCCGGCTATATCCTGGTACGCGACGGCACGCTGCACCAGCAGACGTTCGAGACCTCCTCCAGCTACCTGGCGCGCGACCGGCGCGGCATGTCGGCCAACTCGCCCTGGCCCTGCGACTTCGGCCCGGACCTCTCGCGCGGCTTTCGCGCCCTGAAGACCTGGTTCACGTTCAAGGTCTACGGCGCCGAGGCGCTGGGCCGCAGCATCTCGCACTGCTGTGAGCTCGCGCGCACCCTGCAGCAGCGCATTGAGTCCGAGCCGGCGTTGGAAATGTTGGCGCCCGTGCCGCTCAACATTGTCTGTTTCGGCTTTCGCTGCGCGGATCCGGACCGCGTCAATGCCGATCTCGTCGTCGCGCTGCAGGAATCAGGCATTGCTGCGCCCTCGAGCACGGTGGTCAACGGCCGGCTGGCGATCCGCGCCGCAATCGTCAACCATCGCACCACGCGCACCGACATCGATGCGCTGGTTGACGTGACAATTCGCCTGGGCCGCTCGATCACCGCCGCATGAGCCGCCTCCCGCAGGCCCTCGCCTCGGCCGAGGATCCTGCCCGCTTCATCGGCTTCATGGGCCTGATGCGAATGGAACTCGCCGGGGTCGATCTGTACAAGGTCGGACCGCAACTGGAAGCGCGCGTGCGGCGCAACCCGGCCGACGCCAACGCTTTGCTCGACCTGGCGACGCTGATATTCCTGCTGATGGACCCGGCCCACCGGGACATGGCGTTCTCGTTGCAAAGCCGCGCCCTCGCGCTGCAGCAGATCTACCGGCTGCCCGCGACCAGCCCGCATCCGGCCATGCGGCTGCTCGCCATTTACGGCCCCGGGGACATGACCGCCAACACCCCGCTCGACTGCCTGCTGGAGGGATCCGACGTCGAGACCACACTGCTCTACGTGACGCCGGGACGCCCGCTGCCGCACGAGCTCCCCGAGCACGACCTGGTTTACGTCGCCATGGGCGAATCGGACCGCAGCCTGCCGCTGCTGGGAGGGCTGGATTCGCTCGCGCGCCTGTCCGGCAAGACGATCGTCAACCCACCCTCGCGTATCGCCCTGCTCGGCCGCGACAAGGTGGCCGCGCGCCTGGACGGCGTGGCAGGAGTGCGGATGCCGGCCACGCTGCGCGCCCTGCGCCGCAGCCTGGAAGAGGTCGCGGCGAGCCGCCGCGCCGTCGCCAGTCTGCTGGCAGGCGCGAATTTCCCGCTCATAATCCGCCCGGTTGGCTCGCACGGCGGCAAGGACCTGGAGCGGCTGGAGGATGCGCCGTCGCTCGCGCGCTATCTCGCCGCGGCGCCCGAAGCCGAGTTTTACATTTCGCCCTTTGTCGACTACCGCAGCCGCGACGCCTTGTACCGCAAGGTGCGCGTCGCGCTGATCGAGGGCCGGTCCTACGCCTGCCATCTGGCAATCTCGCAGAACTGGATGGTGCATTACGCCAACGCCGGCATGTTCGACAGCGCCGAGAAGCGCGCCGAGGAGGAGCGCTTCTTCCGAGAATTCGAGCAGGTTTTCGTGCGCCGGCACGAGGCCGCACTGCGCGGCATCAACGAGGCCCTGGGCCTCGACTACGTCGGCATCGACTGCGGCGAAACGCCGGAGGGCAAGTTACTGGTCTTCGAGGTCGACACCGCGATGATCGTGCACGCCGTCGACCCGGTCGAGGTGTTCCCGTACAAGCCGGCGCAGATGCGTAAGGTGTTCGACGCTTTCCGCACGCTGCTCGGCCACGCCGCGGAACGTGTGCTACCATCGGCGTGACCGCCCCGGGGGTGAGGCATGATGGCAAAAGGTAATTGGATCGGGGGCATCCTTCCTCGTTCATTCTTCGTCCTGGGCTGCGTGCTCTCGGCAGCCGCGGGCGCGCAGCAGTTCCCGGTGAAGCCGGTGCGAGTGGTCAACCCGGCGGCACCGGGCGGCAATAGCGACATCTTCTTCCGCATCCTGTCGCCGAAGATGGGCGAGTTGCTGGGCCAGCAACTGGTCATAGATTACCGCCCTGGCGCGGGCGGCATCGTGGGCGCAGACATCATCGCGAAGAGCCCGCCTGACGGCTATACGACGGGAATCGTGGCCGGCAGCTTCATGATCAACCCCTCCCTGATGCGGAAGCTGCCGTACGATACGGTAAGGGACTTTGCGACACTCGGGCTCATCGTCGACGTGCCGACCGGGGTCGTCGTCCACCCCTCCCTGCCTGTCAAGAACCTCAGGGAGCTGATCGCGCTTGCAAAGACGCGACCCGGACAGCTCAACTATTCGAGCTCGGGACCCGGCGCGGTCGGGCACCTTTCGGGAGAACTCCTCAATTCGCTCGCCCGCATCAATATCGTGCATATTCCGTACAAGGGCATCGCCCCCGGCATCATCGACTTGATTGCGGGCCACGTGCAGATTTCGTTCGCCAGCGTGCCGATCATCCTCGGCCATGTACACCAGGGCAGGCTGCGCCTGCTCGCGCAGGCGGGAACGAAACGGGCGGTCTCGCTGCCGGATGTGCCGACCGCGGTGGAAGCCGGCGTCCCGGGCTTTATCGTGAGCAGCGGGTTCAGTTTTGTCGGCCCGACCGGCATCCCGCGGCCCATCGCTGTGAAGCTTAACGACGCGCTCGCCAGGGCCCTGCGCGACCCCGCCAATACGAAGTCGCTGATCGACGGTGGCTCCGAGCCGGTCGGCAACACGATCGAAGAGCACGCGGCTATCGTCAAGAGTGAAATCGAGAAATGGCACAAGGTCGTCAAGGCGGCGGGTATCGAACCGCAGTGAACGCTGCCCGGTCACAAGCTAGAAGTAACGAGATATAACGACCGGTTTTGGGTCATCCTTTATCCTTCTGCCTTCATCCTTACGCGATCCATTCATCACTTACAGTTCGCAATCGACGCCATCGACAGACATGAAGTTGTTTGATTGGAACTTCCCCTACCCCTCCCAGCGCATGCCGATCCTGGCACGCAACGTGGTCGCCACGTCGCAGCCGCTCGCCGCGCAGGCCGGGTTGCGGATGCTGATGAAGGGCGGCAACGCGGTGGACGCCGTTCTCGCCACCGCGATCTCGCTCACCGTCCTCGAGCCCACCAGCAACGGCATCGGCAGCGACGCCTTCTGCATCCTGTGGGACGGCAGGCAAATACACGGCCTGAATGCTTCCGGCCGTTCGCCGGCTGCGTGGACGCCGGACCGCTTCAAGGGAAAATCCGAAATGCCCAGGCGCGGCTGGGATTCGGTTACGGTGCCGGGCGCGATCTCGGCATGGGTCGACCTGTCGCAGAAATTCGGCAAGCTGCCGTTCGCCGATCTGTTCGAGCCCGCTATCCGTTATGCCGCCGACGGCTACATGGTCTCGCCGACGATCTCGCGCCTGTGGGCGAACCAGGTATCCGAACTGAAAGACCAGCCGGGTTACGCGGAGGCATTCATGCCGCGCGGCCGCGCGCCCGCAGCCGGCGAGAAATTCTCGTTTCCCGACCAGGCGAAGACGCTTGCGCGCATCGCCGAAACCAGGGGTGAAGCGTTCTACAGGGGCGAGCTCGCCGAGAAGATAGCCGCCTGGGCCCGGCAGCACGGCGGCGCGATGACGGTCGCCGACCTCGCCGCGCACCGCAACGACTGGGTCGAGCCCATAGGCATGGATTACCGCGGCTACCGGCTGCTCGAAATCCCGCCCAACGGCCAGGGCATCTCGGCGCTGATGGCGCTCGGCATGCTGGAAAACCTCGACATGGCAAGGCTGCGTGTGGACTCGGCGGACAGCCTGCACGCGCAGATCGAGGCAATGAAGCTCGCCTTCGCCGACGCCAACGAATACGTTTCCGACCCGGCGACCATGCGCGTGCAGCCCTCGGCGATGCTCGACAAGGGCTACCTCAAGGAGCGCGCGAAGCTGATCGACATGAAGAAGGCCGCCGACCCCGGTTTCGGCAGGCCGTCGGGCAGCGGCACCGTCTACCTGACCGCAGCCGACGAGTCGGGCATGATGGTGTCGTACATCCAGTCCAATTACGCGGGGTTCGGATCGGGCGTGGTCGTGCCTGGCACCGGGATCAGCCTGCAGAACCGCGGCTACGGCTTCGTACTGAAACCCGGCCACGCCAACGTCGTAGCGCCGAAGAAGCGCCCGTTCCAGACCATCATCCCCGGCTTCGTCACGAAGGACGGCCAGCCGCTCATGAGCTTCGGCCTGATGGGCGGCTCGATGCAATCGCAGGGCCACACGCAGGTGATCCTGCGCATGGTGGATTACCAGCAGAACCCGCAGGCCGCGGCCGACGCGCCGCGCTGGCGCATCGACCAGGGTCTCGACGTCAACATCGAGCAGGGTGTGCCGCCCGCGGTTCTCGACGACCTGAGGCGTCGCGGCCACCGGATGACCCAGGCCGACCGCTGGAGCACCGATTTCGGCCGCGCGCAGTTGATTTTCAGGATGGAAGACGGGTACTTTGCGGCTTCCGAGCGGCGGACGGACGGGCAAGCCGTCGGCTTCTAGCCGACCGGACGAGGGCGTGAATGGTGAATAGTGAATAGACTTTAAACCGTTTAACGCCCCTTCCATTCACCATTCACTATTCACGCATTCGACAATCCGATGTCCGAGCACAAAGCCACCATCCGCTGGTCCCGAGGTGGGAAGGATTTCACTTACAAGACCTACAGCCGGGACCATGCCTGGAGCCTGAACGGTAACGACGTTTCGGCTTCCGCGACCCCCGCTTACCTGGGGAACCCGAACCGGGTCGACCCGGAGGCCGCTTTCGTCGCGGCGCTGTCGAGCTGCCATATGCTCACGTTCCTTGCGCTCGCGTGCAACAAGGGCTATGTCGTCGAGAGCTACGAAGACAACGCCGTCGGACACCTGGAGAAGAACGCGGCGGGGAAAATGGCGGTCACGCGCGTGGAACTGCACCCGAAGATCGCGTTTGGCGGGGCCAGGCAACCGGCGGCGGCCGACCTGGAATGGCTGCACGACAAGTCGCACAAGGAGTGCTTCATTGCGAATTCGGTGACAACCGAAGTTCGTGTAGTCACTTGAGCCAAGCCCACGATCGGGAGCGACACTTACAAAGCAGCGCTATGCACACTAATGGCGAGACCGGGATGTCCGGCCCAACGTCAGATCGAGCAGTAAGTCTGGCATCAGGCAAGTCGTGCCATTTGAAACGGATTCGCAATGACCTGATCCGCAACTATTACCTGCTCGCGTTCCCCGTTGAACAGGGTCAGCCTTCCCCGTCCGAGGTCACCGAGATGCTGAACGTGGGCATCAGCCATGCCCAGCAACTTGCCGAAGAACTACTCGGTGACCGTGAGGCATTCACAATCCTTTACAGCGGTTACAGTGCCCGGCGGGAAGAGGGTTGGCACGTTCATATCGTGCTTTTGGGTAACCGCTGGTGGAAAGCCTGGCTCTACGTCGTGTTGGCAGGTAAAAATCTCCTTCAGGCCCTGGGCCTCAGAAAGGACGATGCCCCGAGAATCGCGCGATGAACCTGGAACGCTGGGCAAAGCTCATGGGTGCGTTTGGCTTCGGCATCAACGAAGACACGTTTCACTCATTGATTGCGGCCTATTCGGAAAAGCACCGGCACTATCACACCCGGGAACACGTGCAGGCGTGCCTGAAGCATTTCGATCGTTGCGCTCCTCAGGCCGAACACCCCGAGGAGATCGAGATCGCCCTCTGGTTTCATGATTCGATCTACAACCCCCTTTCGACCAACAACGAACGAAAAAGCGCAGATTGGGCCTCGACATTCCTGCTTGCTAATAACGCCCGCCCGGAAGCGGCTGAACGTGTTCACCGGCTGATCATGGCGACCAGGCACAACGTTGCGATAAATACGAACGATGAGTCGATCCTGGTGGATGTAGACTTGTCTATTCTGGGAACTGACGCGAAGACGTACGACGAATTCGAAAAGGGCGTACGACGGGAGTATCGAATTGTTCCGACGTTCGTCTACCGCAGAAAAAGAGCGGAAGTGCTTGACAGTTTTTTGATGCGATCACATATTTATCAGAATGAGCCGTTTCTGTCCGAGCGGGAGCATCAAGCGAGAGTCAACCTTGCCAATGCCGTGTCGCGGTTGTCAGGACGCGCATGACATTTTGTAAGTTCATTTAATCCTGTCTGTTTGTTTCCTTCAGGGGGTCAAGCGATGCGCATGCCGGACTACCAGGTCACCGGCGAAGGGAAGACGACGGTCTTCCTATTGCACGGCATCTACGGCTCGAAGGAATACTGGCGCCCTCAGACCGAGCGGCTGGTCGCGCGCGGCTACCGCGTGGTGTCGTGGGACGCGCCGGGCTACGGTCTTTCCCCCCTGCCCAACCCGTTCGGATTCGAGGTTGTAGCCGATGTCGGAGCGCAGCTCATCAAGGCCCTGGGCACCGAGCGCAATGTCGTGCACGGCCACAGCATGGGCGGGCAGATCACGCCGCGCATCCGGCTGAAAGTGCCGGATCTCGTGCATGGAATCGTGATTTCCTCGACGATCGGCTATTTCGGCAACCGTACCAAAGAGGAGCAGGAGGAATTTGTCCGCAAGCGCACCGCGCCCCCGTCGCCGGGCACCGATGCAGTGGCCGCCAACCGGATGGTGGTGGACTCGATGCTGGGACCGACTTCCAAAGGCCCCGAGGTCGATCTCGTGCGCCAGTGGGCATCGCTCACACCGCCGGATACCGTAAAAGCCGCCGTCAAAGCGGTGCAGACCTTTCCCGAGGGCGACGCGGTGGCGGGATTTCGCGCAATCCCGGTGCCCACGCTCCTGGTGGCGGGTGAAGTGGACCAGGTCGGCCACCCCGCCGGCATGAAGCGCGTGGCCGACATGATCAAGGGCTGCGAATTCGCCATCGTTTCCGGCTCGGGCCATTACCCCTGGGCCGAGAACCCTGCCGAGTTCAACCGCGCCTTCTTCGGATTTCTCGACAAGCATTTCCGCCCGTGATAAGTCCTGGTTTAAGATTTGGAATACCCAGAGGAGGCGTCATGAGCATACAAAGTTGCCGTAACTGCACCATGCTGAGCATTGCCGGCGTTCTGGCCACGCTGATTTCCGGTATCGCGTTCGGACAGCCGTATCCGGCAAAACCGGTCGAGATTACCGTGCACACCTCCGCCGGCAGCGGCGGCGATGTGCTGTCCCGGACAATGGCGGATATCGTGCGACGCGAGAATCTGCTGCCGCAGCCGTTCGT
>Ga0137465_1000452_pt1 | contig 16633 bp, 13 predicted proteins | sample EasRivERMGT828_2_FD_104906 | JGI IMG/M metagenome (GOLD analysis project Ga0137465, IMG submission 104906) | Soil microbial communities from meander-bound floodplain in the East River, Colorado, USA - East River MetaG ERMGT828_2 | ecosystem: Environmental > Terrestrial > Soil > Floodplain ... | reverse complement strand
CTGCGCGGCAATCTCGCGCCGGAAGGCTCAGTCGCGAAGGTGGCGGGCGTTCAGCAGCTCCAGCGGCGCGGCCGCGCGCGTGTCTTTGACGGCGAGGAGGCCTGCTTCGCAGCCGTCGACCGGCGCGAGATCCAAGCCGGCGATGTCTGCGTCATTCGCTACGAAGGTCCCAAAGGCGGCCCCGGCATGCGCGAGATGCTCGCCGTTACCAGCGCGATTGTCGGTCAGGGCCTCGGCGAAGACGTCTCGATGGTGACCGACGGCCGCTTCTCCGGCGCGTCGCGCGGATTGATGGTCGGCCACGTTGCGCCCGAGGCGCAGGTCGGCGGGCCGATCGCCATCGTCCAAGACGGTGACGAAATCACTGTCGATGCGATCAACAAGACGCTCGAGCTACACGTCGACAAGGCGGAGATCGACCGCCGCCTCGCGCAGTGGACGCCACCACCGCTTCGATATGCCCGGGGTGCCCTTGCTAAGTACGCGCGGCTGGTGTCTTCGGCGAGTGAGGGAGCGATCTGCGGATGAACGGCAAGAACAACTAAGGGGTTGGCGGTGGTAGAGCAGAAGCAGCCAGTTGCATTCATGAGCTACGTGAGGCTCGACGACGAGCACGAAGAAGGGCGCCTTACCCTGTTTCGAGAGCGCCTATCTGGGGAAGTTCAAATGCAGACTGGGGAGCAGTTCCCAATCTTCCAGGATCGCAATGATATCAAGTGGGGCGAGAACTGGAAGAGGCGAATTGAAGACGGTCTCGATGCGTCCGCGTTCCTAATTCCGATTATTACGCCGAGCTTCTTCAACAGCCCCGCGTGCCGCGCCGAGTTGACCCGGTTCCTAGAGCGAGAGCTGGCCCTAGGGCGCGATGATCTCGTGCTTCCTGTCTACTACGTCGACTGCCCGCTGCTCAATGACAGCGTTCAGCGTGAGAAGGACGAGTTAGCGATTGCAGTAGCTGCTCACCAATGGGCCGACTGGCGGGAGTTTCGTTTTGAGCCACTTACGGCTCCGGAGGTCGGTAGGAGACTCGCCGCACTAGGCCAGCAAGTCCGCGATGCAATACAGACCCGAATTCCTGATGGCTCGATTGAAACAGTGAATACTGGCCAGAACAACGGTAAGTCCGCGGTCGAAGCGCGGACGAGTGAGCTGGCCGAATCTACAGAGGAGGAACAAGGCGCCGCTGAGGTTGCGGCTAAGACTGAGCCTACTACTTGGGTCGTCGACCCCATGAATCGTGGACAATTCCTAAGTATCGGCGAAGCAATTGCGGTGGCAAGTCCTGGAGACCGCGTCTTGGTGCGTGAGGGTCTCTACCTCGAGCCAATCGTGATCGACAAACCGTTGGAACTTATCGGCGATGGTGAGCGGGATGACATCATTGTCCGGATTGATAGCGCGAGTGTGCTCACGTTCAAGGCCAGCATGGGTAGAGTCTCCAACATGACATTGCGTCAGGCAGCGGGGGAGGCAGAGCGGTACTGCGTTGACATCCTGCAGGGTAGGCTCCAACTTGAAGAGTGTGACATCAGCAGCGAGAGCCTCGCCGGAATCTGCATTCGAAGGGATGCTGATCCTCGTATTAGGCGGAGCCTGATCCATGACTGTAAACGCAGTGGCATTGTCGTAGTTGGCGGCGGCCTCGGGACGATAGAAGACAATGAAGTCTTTGCTAACGCGTTGTCTGGGTTGACTATTAGCAGTGGTGGTAACCCGAATGTTCGGCGCAACCGCATCCACGGCTGCGCTCAGAATGGCGTGTACTGTCACACAGGCGGCCAAGGCATTCTAGAAGACAACGAAATTTTTGCCTGTGGTTATGCCGGGATATCAGTAGCCAGCAACGCTAATCCTGTTGCCAGGAGAAATGACATACACAGCTGTCGGCAGAACGGTATCTTCGTGCACGAAGATGGCCTTGGGGTATTTGAAGACAACGACGTTCATTCGACCACTCGAGCGGGCGTCTTGATTTCCACCGGCGGCAATCCCACACTTCGGTTGAACCGAATTTATGAATGCAAAGAGAGTGGCGTGTTCGTACGAGAAGGTGGTAAAGGAACACTTGAAAACAATGAGATTGCTCGCAATGGGCACGCTGGTATTCGAAGTTCCGGTGGCGGCCCCCTAACAGCATTCGAGAACCAAATTCATGAGAACAACTACGAGGCGGTATGGCTGACTTCTGGTGGTGGAGGAGATTTTAAGTACAACGACCTTAGGGGAAACGGGTTGAAGGGTGCGTGGGACATTGCAGCCGACTCTGTCGATAAAGTGACTCAAACCGACAACTTGGAGGATGAGCTTGGCGTGGCCCTCGGCAACCCACAACCGTCACCTGGCGGCTAGCCAAAGAACAGCTTGTGCGCGTTCGCGTAGAGATACTTATCGAGGACGCCTTCGCGGAAATCGAGCGCTTCAGCTTCGGCGATGCAACGCTCGAATGGCAGCACGGGGTGGTCGGAAGCGAACATGACTTTGTCCTGCCCGCGCGTGTTCATGTAGTGGATCAGTTCGGCGGGTAGGTACTTCGGCGCGTATGCCGAGGTCTGCATGTACAGATTTGGGTACTTGAGCATCAGCCGTATCGCGACGGCCCACCACGGGTCGGCGCCGTGCGCCATGATGAGCTTCAGATCGGGGAAGAACAGGCAGACCTCATCCAAGTAAATCGGGTCCTGACACTTGCCCGGCATCGGTGGCCCGGGGATGCCCGTGTTGATCGAGATGGCAAGGTCGAGCTCGATGCACTTCGCGTACACCGGGTAGTACACGCGATCATCGGGAGGCAGGTTGATGAGGAAGGGCATGATGCGCGCAAGCGCGACCGGCTGCGAACGCGCGAGGGCCTCCAGCGCTCGGATCGCCTTCATGCCACGCCGCGGGTCGAGCTGCGCCGATAGCGCGAAGCGCTCGGGGTGCTTCTCGGCGAACGCTAGCACGTCCGCGGATGGCTTCTCCGCAGTCGTGCTCAGGATCGCCTTCTCGACGCCCGCCGCGTCCATCGCCTCGATCAGCTCGTCGATGGCGATGTCGCGAAACATCTCCCCTTCGCGCTTGAAGTAGTCCTTGCCCACACGGCGGAGATACTCGGGCTGTTCGCGGGAGCCCATATTGACGTTGACCCAGGTATCGATAACTCGTGGCATATCGCGCGCAGTGAAGCAGGTGGCTGGATGGCGGCGCAACGAGTGCCGTCTGGCCGTAGACAGCTTTCTTCACGTGGAGTACCATCTGCGAGCAGCACCACCCGGCGGCCATTCGCTGGCGGAGAGGAGTCCCTTCGTGTCCTACCCGGCAACGTTCGACATCCAGATGCCGAAGGAGTTCGACAAGGCACAGGTTGTGCTGCGGATCTTAATCGTCCTCGTCCTGGTACTACTCCAGATAGGGAACTTTCTCCTGGCGGGCGCGTACCTATTTCTACCGATCGTGGCTGCGGTCATGATCTCGCAGAATGGCCCGCAGCAGTATCTGGACGAAGCGCAGGCCGGCCCGGTCAAGTGGCTACGCTACATCATGATGATCTATGCGTACATGGCGCTGGCGACGGACAAGCTCCCGACGGAGGATCCGGAAGAAGTCGTCCAGCTCAACGTTACAGCGACAGGCTCGCCGTCGGTCGGACAGGCCCTGCTGCGAATCATCCTCGCCATACCGCATGCGATCGTTTTGGGACTCATAGGCATCGCGTTCTTCGTGGTCTGGATCGTCGCAGCCGTCTCGATCTTCATGAACGGGTCTTATCCGCAGTGGGCCGCGGACTTCATTCGGGGGTATCTGCGTTGGAACGCGCGACTGCTTGCCTACATGGCGTCACTCGTAGACGAGTACCCGCCGTTCTCGTTCAGCAACGGTTCGTTGCCGGAACTTCCGGCGCCACAGTAGAAGGAAGGTTTCATGCGTCTGGCGGGGAAAGTAGCGCTTATTACGGGTGGCGGCTCGGGCATCGGTCGCGGTGTGGCGAACCGCTTCGCCGAGGAGGGAGCCGATGTCGCCGTCGCTGACATGAACATGGATGGCGCACAGGCTGTGGCGAAGGAGATCGAGCACTTCGAGCACCGTTCGCTCGCGCTTTCGGCGGACGTAACGAAGCGTACCGACTGCGAACGCATCGTGCAGGAGACGGTCTCGGTGCTCGGCAAGATCGACATCCTAGTAGCGAACGCTGGCATCGGACGCTTCGCGCCGTTCCTCGATTACAGTGAAGAGGACTGGAACGCCGTCATCGATACGAACCTGACGGGCGTGTTCATCGCCTTTCAGGCCGCGGCCAAGCAGATGGTCAAGCAAGGCCACGGCGGCCGCTTGATCACGACGGCATCGCTCGCGGCTGTCCGTCCCGGTGCGATGATGCCCGCCTACTATGCTGCCAAGGCCGGCGTGAAGATGCTCACCGAGGCGATGGCGGTGGAGCTGGCCACGCACAAGATCACAGCGAACTCGATTGGACCCGGCCTGATCGATACGCCGCTCACCGCGCCGATCATGCAGATGATGCGGGAGCAGAACCGCGGTCAGTCCATTCCGTTAGGCCGTGTCGGCGAGCCGAAGGACGTCGCCAACTTGGCGCTCTTCCTCGCTTCGGATGACGCCGAGTACATCACGGGTGATTACATCCTCGTCGACGGTGGTCTGGGACTGGGGCGGTTGCTGGCCTAGGCCGTAGGTAGCAGCGCGCCCGCCTTGACGAGCGCCCGCTGCAACTCCGGGACATCGACATCTGTGAGCGCCGTCTGGCGCGAGAGGGAGAGTGCTGCAGCGATCCCTGCCGCCTCGCCGGTGGCGAAGCAGGCAGGGATCTCCTTCGTGGCGTGGTGGGTGCGATGGTCGACGCTGATGCAGCGCCCCGACGCGAGCAGGTTCGATGTGCGCTGCGGCAGCAGCGATCGATACGGGATCTGGTACGTGCAGTCGTATTTTGTCCAGTGGCCCGTCTCCGCGATGACGTCATCGAACGGCTGGTTCAGATCGTCGCGGCCCAGCACATAGCGGCCAACGAGCCGGCGCGATTCGGTAATGCCAAGCGTGAGCGCAACGTCCGTGAGGTAAGACTTGTCGAAGCCGGGTACCTGCCTTCTTAGCCGGTCGACCTCCTCCATCACCATACGGCGGCATTCGATCTCGGCGTGCGTGAGGTCGTCCGGGCTCGTCGCGTCGATGCGGCGGTCGATGCGCTCGGCGGCGCCCCAGGGAAGCAAGACCTGGTCCGGGAAGACCGTGCGGAAGAAGTACGCGCCTCGTTCCTGGCGAGCTGTTGCGGTGTCGACGCCGGCCATGCGGAACCAGAGCCACGGATGCACCTGCTCCGACTCGAACTGTTCGCCTGCAAGGACGAAGACATCGCCGTCACCCGTGGCGTCGATGACGGTGTCGCATGCGATCGCCTGCCGCCCGGCCTTCGATGTAAAGACGACATGCGTGATCTTGCCACCTTCGGTGACGATGTCGGACGCCCAGCGATGGTAGAGTAGGCGGACGCCCGCTTCGGCAATCCACGTGTTCGCGACGAACTTGAACTCCTCCGGATCGTAGGCGACGGAGTAGCGCACCTTGTGTGGCGCGGAACCCCAGACCAGACCCCAGCGCTGGTACTGCTGTACCAGCTTGTCGCTCGGGTTACCCCACTCGGCTTTCGGCGGGTAGAAGCACGCGTCGCGGACATCCAGCCGCTCGACCAGCTCTTGACAAAGTCCCCCGATTACCTGCTTGCCCGCGCCGTTGTCCAGCGTGAGGAGCAGCACGATCAGTCCGCCGGAGGCGAGCCCGCCAAGATAGCCGTAGCGCTCGACGAGCACAACGTCGGCGCCCTGACGCTTGGCGGCGATCGCCGCCGACAGTCCGGCAGAGCCACCGCCCACGACGAGGACGTCACAGCGATCGATCACGGGGACGCGCTGTGCGGGCAACGAGACGAACTCAGCGGCAGTCATGATCTTATGCCAAGCGGGCGACGCCGATGCTAGTGTAGCATCGCCCTGGGTAAGTGCTAGGGGAACCCCAGGAGCCCAAAGCCACCATCTACCATGATCACGTGGCCGATGATCATCGATGCAGCGTCGCTGCATAGGAACGCTACAGTATCCGCGATGTCGTCAGGGCGCACGAGCCGCCCGGCCGGTACCGCCTGCCGGTAGTGTTCGATCATTTCCTCCGGCAGCATGCGTAGGCCATCGCTGCCTTCCACGAGACCAGCGGCGACGCCGTTCACGCGAATGCCCCGCGGCCCGAGTTCGACCGCGAGGTATGTGGTAAGCGAGGCCAGGGCTCCCTTCGAAACGCCAACAGGCGCGTATCGTGGTAGATAGCGCTGCGATCCAGGGCTGAGCAGATTTACCATTGAGCCGCCTACGGTCATGAGCTTCGCAGCCTCCTGGGCGCAGAACCACGGACCGAGGACGTTCACCTCCAACGTGTGCTGGAGGTGCTTTGGCAGCGAGTCCAGCGCGCCGCGCGGCCGCTCTAACCCACGAGCCGCGCTGTTGATCAAGATGTCGAGACGACCGAACTCCGACTTTGTGCGCTGAAACAGCGAAACGATCGCGTCTCGATCACCAATGTCTGCTTGGACGGGCAGCGCGCGCACGCCAAGTGCTTCCACCTGTTGTGCGGCAGCTTCGGCGTGTTCAGCACTACGGGAGTAGTTGATCACGACGCTCGCGCCTAGGCTGGCCAGTTTGAGTGCGCACGCTTTTCCGATGCCGCGGCTGCCACCCGTTATGAGCGCAACTTTGCTTTCGAACTGTCGATCAGCCATTGCGCGCAGCGTAACGCGACCGCCGAAGAAGCGCGACCATGCTATCAAAGGCAATGCATAGCCCGCCGGCTACTGCGATTGCGAACGCGGGGTAGAGCGGCACGTGATAGCGTGGCTCGGCCAGGAACGCGACGTGAAACAGCGTCCAGAAGATGAATACGCTCGCAAGCAGTATCCGCTCAGGGCGCCACCGTAGCCACAACGGTACCGAAGCAACGGCCGTAAGGAAGAGCGTGTAGTAGGCGATGTCGAACATACGCCAAAGAGCGTCGTCCAGTCCGTCGGGCTCAAGCGGCCGCGTACCGAGCACCGTAATCCAGGGGATGATCTCCGCATCGGAGCGGTAAAGGTTCCACAGCTTCAGTTTTGCCAGTTCTAGCTCGCGCATGGGATGGGTGAGCGCGTAGTCGATTGCCAGCCGGGTGTATTCGCGGTACGCCTCAACCTCAGTCCGCGGGTTGTTCATAGCGTGTTCCATGTCGAGACCGTTGACTTCGTCGTGTGTCCACTTCGTCGTGCCAATGGATTCCGGACCATGGCCAACACGCAGTGCAGCGCCGGAGTTCGTCGAGATGGGAACAAAGGCGTGCATCTGGGTAGCGTTGCGGATGGTCCACGGCGCGATCATGAGGACGGCGACGATCAGTGCGAGTCCGGTGGAGCGCGCGGCGGACTGCCAGCCATCTCGGGCAAGCCAGTACACGACAGCGATTGGTAGCAGCACGGCACCTTGGCCGCGGGTGAGGCATGCCAGCCCCACCAGGGCACCGAAGCCTGCGTACGCAAGCCACGGACGCTCAACGGGCCGGATGGTGAGCAGCCAAAGTGCGGCGACAAACATGAGAGTGAACAGCGGTTCAGGAAAGAGCAGAGGTACGCCGACGATGGCGTTCGGAAAGATGGCGAACATGCCAGCCGCCAGGAGACCAGCTCGCTGATCGAAGACCGACTTGCCGAGCAGGAAGACAAACGGCACAGTGAGCGCGCCGAGCAGGGCGTTCATGACCTGCGGCGTACTGAACGACTCGCCTGTGAGCCTGAAGAGGGCTGCGAGCGCAAAGACGTATCCAGGTGGCCAGAACGCCGTCGGTTCGCCCGGCCCGGGTATCTCACCAAAGATCGGATGCGGGCGGACGGCGAAGCCGTGACCATCCGCAACGTTCGAGGCGACGACGTAGTACCAGTGGGGATCGCCACCCAAGGGGATGGTGTCCGTGTAGAGCACCCAAACCAGCCGGAGCGCAAGCGCCAGGAGACTTAAACCACCCACTAACAAGACGATAGTGGGAATGCGGAGACTGTACGTCCGCCAGCGCGGTAGTGGGACGGCGAGCGCGGGGAATGCGCGCATGGCTGTTGGTCCGGCGATGGCGGCCGGGCGGTTACCTCGCCTCGGGATTGTGCGCGGCGCTCAGGAATTGCGGAACGCCGTTGGTGCTCGCCGGACGTCGCGCTATCGCGTAGAGGTGAGCCCACGGCTCGAACAGTGGCACTGCGCTGGAAGCCCAGATAACAGGGTGCAGCAAGCGTAATCCATTCTTCAAGAAGGTACGGTGATCATAGTAGTAATTGATGAGACGATTCAGCACGTACTTGCCGGTTAACCGCTTGCCATGCTCGATCTCAAGGAGCTCGATCTCGAACCCGGCCTGCTTAAGCGCGTACCCGAGGCTACTACGACTGAAGAACGATACATGCTCGACGTTGCGGTAGCCGAACCAACGCTTACCCATCGCGCGGGCAACGAAACCATCGGCTGCTGGCGTGGTCACCATCAGAACACCACCCGGCCGGAGGATGCGGAGCAACTCCTTGCAGAGCTCTGATGGATGGGGGTCGTGCTCGATCGTCTGAAACATGGTGACGGTATCGAACGACATGCTTGGAGCTGCGTAGTCGTAGAGGCTGCCCACCGAGACGTTCAGGCCTAGCCGTCGTTGCACGTACTCCGCGGGGACAGGGGAGAGATCGACGCCTGAGATTTCGTAACCGCGTTGGCGCGCGGCTTCCAGGAAGAAGCCAGCCCCGCAGCCAACGTCCAGTAGCCGCCCTGATGGCTGATAACGCTTGAGGTCGTCCAGCTTGCTGCCGAAGTAGACACGGTATGTCTCTTCGTCCTCAAGGCAGGCGTTGAAGAATGGGTGGACTGTCTCCTCGTTTATGGAGACGAGATCACTCAACGTGGGCATGGGCGAGAGCGCACGCAGGCGGCAGCCGCGGCACTCAACCACTGTCCGCTGCTTGGCTCCAACCACCAGCTTGTAGTCACCGGCACCGCACAGCGGACAGCAGTACGCAGCGGCGGGGATGGCGCCGGTCCTGTGAGAAGGTTGTACGACCGTGGTCAACTCGTCCCTCCCTTGCGGGCCTGACCTCCTCACACTCAGGCCTACGTAACGATTGGGCTGATTATGTACGCATATGCCGCCTAAAGGGAAGTGCTACGGTTTCACCCTCCAGCGTTCGAGGAGGGCGGCCGCCTTTCCCGAAGCTAAGGTATCGCGCGCGCTATGGATGCCGGCGGCAACGTCCTGAGCCCGCCCAGCTAAGTAGATGCGAAAGCCTGCGTTGAACAACACAAGGTCTCGCCAGCCATCCGAGGCTGTGCAGCCAAGCACTTCTTCTGCGACCTGTGCGCTTCGCTCGGCGGTCGGGGTGTTCGAGAACTCCTCTGTGGGTAGCGGTGTCAGGCCGAAGTCAGGAGCGTTGATCCGGTACTCGTTCAGCTCGGCGTCATCCTCGCCATCGGCGGACTCGATGACACGAACACCGCGGTTCGTTGGCAGATCCTCGTTACCTTCCATGCCCTGTACCAACGCGGTCTTTCGGAAACCCATACCTGTGAGCGCCCCAGCGAGCTTCTCGAGGTACGGCACATGGGTCAAGCCGATGAGGTGATACGGGGCGCTCGCAGGATCGTAGATCTTCTCCACCATGTTGAGCGGGCTACGCAGCGTTAGCTCTTCGCGTAGCGGTTTGATGGTGACGAGATCAGGCGCGAAGTTCATCTGGCGCAAGTAACCGATACCCACCTGTTCGATGTTGCGCTCTACTTGTTCCGGCGCATCATTCGTTGAGACGCCGAGGGCATGCAGAACATCGCCAATCGTGTAGCCGTGCTTGGGCGGGATGTCCGGCTCGCCGTGCAGCAAGATCGGAACGCCAGCGGCAGCCGCGACGATAGACGCAGGGACGCTGACGCTGGTTGTGCGGGTGCGCCCGTCGTACGGCGTGCCGATGTCAAGAAGCCCTTCCACCTTAGGCCCGATACTTTGCGTCGTTGCGCGGCCGCGTACGGCATCGACGAAACCGAGCAGCTCGTCCGGAGTCTCGCCTTTGTAGCGCTGGAGCAGCAAGAAGGCGCCGGCCTGTGCCTGTGTCGCGACATCGTCGAGGATCAAATCGAGGCAGTGGCGTGCCTCCTCGCGCGTCAGGGAGCGACCCGCTGTGGGGCCCTGTCCCAGATCGCGCAGGAGTGGCTTGATTGCCTCGGCGTTGGTCTTCGCTCCCATGTTGTGATCCTACTCCATAGACCGCCGCCTAACCGCGGATGCAGTAGAGGTTGGGCACAGACTGCGCGTGCTTCCGGTCACGGTGTCGATACCAGCGGAACGGACGCTTAGACGAAGCCTCGCAAGGTGATAGCCTCACCGACTCGCTCCACGGCGATACGATACGCGGCGCGGCGCAATGTCAGGCGATGGTCGCGCGCGAGGTCCCGAACGTGATTGTAGGCACGAACCATCACACGCTCTAGCTCCGTGTTTACGCGCTCCTCGTCCCAGCGGAACTGCTGGATGTTCTGCGTCCACTCGAAGTAGGACACTGTCACACCGCCGGCGTTCGCCAGTATGTCCGGGACAATCGTCGTGTTATGGTCGCTCAGCGCGGCGTCTGCTGCTACTGTGAGCGGGCGGTTCGCAGCTTCGATGATCACCGGCGCGCGAATCGTCTGCCAGTTATCAGCGGTAATGACACCACCAATCGCAGCCGGTATCAGCACATCTGCACTCAGCGTCAAGAGTTCGTCGTTGGAGACGACGTCTGCGCCGGGATAGTCACGCAATGTGCCGCCATCGCGTACTATCGTCTCCATCGCTGCGATGTTGATCCCGTCGGCGCGCCAGATGCCACCGGAGACGTCGCTAATAGCGACGATTCGAAAGCCACCTTGCGCGGCCAGTCGTGCTGTCCACGAGCCAACATTGCCGTAACCCTGGATAGCAACTGACGTCTTTTCCGGCTCCCGGCCCAGTTCGCGACAGACCTCCCGCAGCATAAGGAAGACACCGCGGCCGGTAGCAGAGTCGCGTCCCTGCGAGCCGCCAAGGGCTACAGGCTTTCCCGTAACGATCGCAGGGGAATAGCCGTTCGTCTGGCCGTAGGCATCCATCATCCATGCCATGACTTGCGCGTTGGTACCCATGTCAGGCGCTGGGATATCGCGGTTCACACCGATAATGTGTGCGATGTTTTGCATGTAGCGCCGCGTCATCCGGTTGAGTTCGCCCAGCGACATGTTTGTTGGATCACACTGGACGCCACCTTTGGCACCGCCGAACGGCAGGTCGACGAGGGCGCACTTCCATGTCATGAGGGCGGCAAGCGCTCGGGTCTCGTCTAGGTCGACTTGCGGGTGGTAGCGAACGCCTCCCTTGTAAGGACCGCGGGCGCCGCTGTGCTGGACGCGGAAGCCGGGAAAAGCGCGGACGCTACCGTCATCCATGCGGACGGGTACCTCCACGTGGAGCTCCCGGTAGGGCATGCGGAGCAGGATCCGGACGTCTTCGCTCAGGCTCAAGTCGTCCGCCGCCCGCTCGAAGAGGTGTACCACCTCGTCGTAGTCGGAAGCTGGGCGAGTTTCCATTGTTACCACAGGCGACCTCCCTCACCGGTCTTGCCGATCAGTCTAACGCCGTTCGAATCTAGCAGAAAATAGGATGGAGAGTATACAGGTGCGCTGCTAGCAATAGCCTGAACAGGATGGTAGACTTGACTCCGAATTTGTGAGCGAGGCTCACTGGCCGTCTGCGGAACTCAGGGAGGGAGCACCGCTTGTCTATGACGGTACACATTGCGGGCGGACAGGAAGGTCTGCTCAGGTTCGAAGGAAGGGGTCTCTAACACTTCGTATGCGCCTCCTGATGTATAGCCAGGATGGCATGGGTTTGGGCCATCTCCGTCGCACTCACAATATTGCGCGGGAGATACTGGCCCACCGGCCGGAGGCTGCCATCCTCGTTGTGGCCGATTCCCCGGTCGCACCCTTCTTCACGCCCATTCCAGGCATGACGTTCCTTAAGCTGCGGACCATTGTTAAGGTCGGGCACGCCGAGTGGCGCGTCGGCAATGAGACGATGTCTGTCGATCAAGCTGTTAACCAACGAGGACAGCAGATCGTTGACGCGTTCCGGGAGTTCCAGCCCGATGTCATCGCTGTCGATCACATGCCCCTTGGCGCGATGGGTGAGCTTCGGCCGCTTCTCGATACGGCCCCTGATGAGACGAACCCGCCTCGAATGGTGCTTGGCCTTCGCGATGTGCTCGATTCGCCCGATACGATCCGCGAAGCCTGGGAGGGGCTGGGTGCATACGATTACCTGGAGCGCTATGACTCAGTACTCATTTACGGCTGCAAGGATGTGTACGACGCTGAAGCGGCCTACGATCTAAGTCCCCGCGCCAAGGACGTAACCTACTGCAACTACGTTGCGCCGCCCAAGAACAGGCAGCACACGGCCGCGCGCACCAATGATCCCTTTGTGCTCGTCATGGGCGGTGGCGGCGCGGACGCCTTCCCGCTTGCGAAGGCGTTCCTTGATGCTACGCCCTCCATTCAGCAAATTCGGCCGCTCCACGCGCTTATCATCACGGGGCCGAACATGCCCCAAGCGGAACGCCAAGAGCTCGTCGATCAGGCTGCTGGGACAACCGTTGAAGTGGAGACAAGTGTCGAAGACCCAACTGCATTGCTCAAGCGCGCAACTGCCGTGGTAACCATGGGTGGCTACAACAGCCTTGTTGAAGTCCTGCAGTGGCGCAAGAAGGCTCTGGTTGTGCCACGCCGCGCGCCTAGCGCGGAGCAGCAGCTCCGGAGCCAGCTCTTCGCTGATCGCGGGCTGGTGCGGATGCTCAACCCAGATGCGCTGACCGCGGAGAAGCTGGGCGATGCTCTGCTCGCGCTATTGGAAGATGACGCCGTGCCAGCGGAATCAAACGTCCCGCCGCTTGACGGTGCTCGAAGGGCGGCCGCGCTGCTACTGAACGACGGCGTCTTGGAAGGCGCGCCCACAAGCCGGCTCGCGGTGCCGAACTAAGAGAAGGAGCAACACGGCGGTAACGCCACCGGCGAATCGTCCGGTGGCGATTTGGTCGAAGAGGTGATCAGCGTGCCGGAATTGGGATATGTCATCAGGATGTTCCCCCAGGTATCCGAGACGTTCATCGCGAATGAGATCCTCTCTCTCGAGCGGTTGGGCGTGCCGCTTCGCATCTACTCCTACCGCCGTCCACGTGAAGACGTACAGCACGAGGTCGTGCGCCTGATACAGTCGCCAATCACGTACCTTCCAGATCCCACCCTCCCGCACTTACACCGTCTGCTTGCAGTGCAGTTCGCGATCGCAAAGGCCGAACCGGCGCGATATCGTAACGCCCTTCGCCACGTCGTAAGAGCATCGCTCGCTGATCGCAGCATCGAGCCGTGGAAGAGACTGCTGCAGAGCGGGTATCTGGCACAGCTGGTCTGGCAAGACAACATTGGACGGTTACACGCGCACTTCGCGCACGGGTCCACACACGTGGCCATGCTTGCATCCATGCTGACCGGCCTCCCCTTTAGCTTTTCGGCGCATGCTAGAGACATCTATGACAACGCGAGTCCGAGACTACTTCGCGAAAAGATCGCCGCGGCGGAGCTTGTGGTGACGTGTACGCAGGCTAACCAGAAGTATTTGCGTTCGATGGTTCCAGCTGCGGATGGAGCGAAGATCAGCGTTGCGTATCATGGCGCAGACCTTGCGAAGTTCGCATTTCGCGGTGCTCCAGCGGAGCAGTCACCGCCAACTATTTTGTCGGTCGGACGCCTGGTGGCGAAGAAGGGCTATAGCGACCTGTTGCGAGCCTGTCGTGTACTAGCGGATAAGGCGATCCCGTTCCGCTGCATGATCGTCGGCGAAGGACCGGAACGCGGGACCCTTGAAATGCAAGTCCGCGCTCTCGGGCTGGAAGATCGTGTGACCTTGATCGGCGCCTGTACACAAGAAGAGCTTGTCGAACACTATCGGCAGGCTACGGTGTTCGCGCTGCCGTGTAGAGTCTTGGAGAACGGTGATCGCGATGGCATTCCAAACGTTCTCGTTGAAGCAATGGCGAGCGGCGTACCGGTCGTTTCGACTGGCATCTCGGGGATACCTGAACTGATCCGCAACGGAGACTCCGGCTTGCTTGTGCCAGCAGGGAACACCGCGGAGCTTGCCGCAGCGATAGCACTCCTCCTGAGCGATCGTGAGCTTCGGCACCGCCTCGCTCTGAGTGGGCGAGCGGCTGTTGCAGAACATTTCGACTCGTCTGCCTGCGCGCGTAGGTTAGCTGGGCTGTTCGGCTTGCGCGAGGCTGCGGTGGGCGTGTGAGTTCCCAACCGCCGGACCGAAAGGCACGTCGGAAGGCGGCGGAAGAGCACGGCCGGGCGCGGAAGGCGAGAAAGAAGGCCGATCGGCTGCTGACCTATGACGAGGGCTTGCCCGCGCCGTATGTTATCGGCCGTCTCAGTGGCTATGCGCTAAAACACTGGCCGGTAATCGCACTCTCCCTCGTCTTGCTAGCTGCGCGCACAGGACTCGATCTCCTGAGCCCCTGGCCGATGGCGTTCGTCCTGGACGGTGTGCTCACGGCGGACGTACTGGAAAGCCACACGCTCGGTGCTGAAGAGATGCGAGTACTCATAGGAGTCTGTATTGCGGTGGTTGGGATGGCGGTGGCGGGGGGTATGATCGCGCTCGTAGAGGCGTACTTCGTCAGTCGCGCCAGCCGCCAGATAGTCTTCGACCTGCGCGCCGCGCTGTTCGATCACGTCCAGCGATTGTCGCTGCAGTTCCATAGCCAGAAGAGGACGGGTGACCTCATCCAGCGGGTTACTAGCGACGTGCGGTCACTCAAAGATCTCTTTACCGACTCTGGTGTCAACTTGATACATAGCGCCCTGTACCTCATTGGCATGACGGTTGCATTGCTGCTCATGGACTGGCAATTGGGGCTGGCCAGCATGATCGCGGCGCCTTTTCTCATATTTCTGATGCTGCTGAACACGCGAGAAGTGAGGCGCTACAGCCGTTTTGAACGCGGCAGCGAGGGTCAGCTCTCCACCGTGCTGAGCGAGACGCTTGGTGCTATTCGCTTGATCCGCGTGTTCAATCAGGAAGACGAAGCTCGGAGCCGGTTCTCTCAACAGAACACAGCAACCTCTGAGAGCGCCTTCCAGGCGAACCTTGTCACCGCTAAGTATGGCTGGATTATCGACATCGTCCGTGCGCTGCTTTCGGCGGCCGTCCTTGCATTCGCCGTCCAGCGCGTCGTTGCCGGCAGCATGAGCGTGGGCGACATGACTGTGTTCCTTGCTTATGTAAGGAGCTTCTACCGCCCGGTGCGCACGATCATGAAGGAGATTACGAAGCTAAGCGCCACGATGGCGCGTGCAGAGCGCGTTGTCGACCTTCTGGATACCAAAGAAGGAGTCGTCGATAATCCCGACGCGGAGCCCGCCGAGCGCTTTCGTGGAGAAATTGAATTTCGAAACGTCACGTTTGCTTACGAAACGTCAGAGATATTGCAGGGCGTCAGCGTACGCTTCCCAGCGGGCAGGACAACGGCCGTTGTGGGACCGACCGGCGTGGGCAAGACAACTCTCATTTCTCTCATCCCCCGCCTTTATGATCCGAATGACGGGGCAGTCCTCATTGACGGACGGGACATCCGGGAATTCACGCTGGCGTCACTACGCAACCAAGTCAGCGTAGTCCTGCAAGAATCAGTACTCTTCCGCGCGAGCATCATGGAGAATATCGCGTACGGCCGCGCGAACGCTACGCTTGCCGAAATAATGGAAGCGTCCAAGGCCGCGAACGCGCACGATTTCATCATGCAGCTCCCGAAAGGCTACGAGACAGAGGTCGGCGAACGCGGCGAAACGCTTTCCGGTGGTCAGCGGCAGCGCTTGGCGATCGCGCGCGCGATGATCCGGAACGCGCCGATCTTGATCCTTGATGAGCCACTTGTCGGTCTGGATGCTGCTTCTGCGGACGTGGTGCTCGAGGCACTTGAGCGGCTCACGTCAGGGAAAACTGCGATCGTTATCAGCCATCTACTGTCATCGGTCCTGAACGCGGACCACGTCATCGTGCTGGAAAGCGGCCGTGTTGCAAGGGAAGGCTCGTTCGACGAAATGATCAACGTCGACGTGCATGATGGCGGGTTCATTCGCACCCGCTCTGTATCGCCCGTTGCGCCAGACGCACTCGTCGCCGGTTCGTAGGCGAACGACTTGTCGCGACGCGGTCGAACGAGGGCGCCGGCATGACGGCCGTCGCGTTCGCGCTCGTCCTCGCGTCAGCTGTCCTTCACGCCACGTGGAACTTCCTCCTTAAGCGTAGCGAGCACAAGGTTGCGTTTCTGTGGTCTATGGCTCTTGTCTCATTTGTCATCTTTCTCGTCCCGGCCGCCGTCTTCATCTACAGGGATGGTATGAGCTGGCGAGGCATCGCGTTTGGTTGTGTCACTGCGCTGTTGCACGGTGCGTATGGCCTGGCGCTGGCGCGCGGCTATCAGCTGGGTGATCTGTCGATCGTCTATCCTATTGCGCGCGGCATGGGCACAGCGTTG
>Ga0137465_1000447_pt1 | contig 17180 bp, 25 predicted proteins | sample EasRivERMGT828_2_FD_104906 | JGI IMG/M metagenome (GOLD analysis project Ga0137465, IMG submission 104906) | Soil microbial communities from meander-bound floodplain in the East River, Colorado, USA - East River MetaG ERMGT828_2 | ecosystem: Environmental > Terrestrial > Soil > Floodplain ... | reverse complement strand
TCTTTCTTACAGCCCTCGAAATAGGCCTTGAAAACCAGGTGCTCAAAGTCACCGACATTGGGAGCGGGGTCCTGAGGCCTCGGTGGGGTGTGGCGTCAGGCTCGGGCGGCGTTCCCGAGGGTATTTCGACCGAACTTCAGTCAAGAGATCCTTCGGGTACGGCCTTCAAGCGCGTGGCAGGCTCCTCAGTCTCAGGGGGTGACATTTCCCTTGCTGGCAATCTGACCCTCACGGGCGCCAACATAAAACGCACTATCACCTTCAATCGAACGGGTGCCGATCTCGTGGACGGCGACGTGGTGGGTGAGATCTTCTTCAATGGCATGGTGGGTGCCGTGAATGTGAACTGCGGCTTTATCCGCAGCCTGAAGGAGGACTCCGTAGGGGGCAGGGTAATTGACATTGGTATGACCGAGTTCTCGCGCATAGTGATCTCGGACGGCACTGCAACCATGCTCTCAAGCCCTCACTACTTCCAGGCGCAGGCAAGCGGACTGCGTATCTCGGGCGGGGCGCAGGGGTCGCTCTACTATCAGGACGGCGTTCCAAACTTCTTCACGCCTCTGGCTATCGGCGCGAACAACACATTCCTCAGATCTGACAATGTACGGCCTGGGTGGGTGACGCTCACAATGGGCCATATATCGGGAGTGGTTCCTGTCTCTCAGGGTGGTACGGGCCTCGCTATCACGGCTCCGGGCGAGCCTGCCGAGGGTGTGCTCCTCATTGGTACAGGCAGCGGTTTTGCGCTGAGTACCCTTACAGCGGGCACCAACGTCTCAATCAATAACACCTCCGGGCATATCACTATCTCCGCCACTGCGGGAGCGACAGCCTCGCGTCTTGATCAGATTCTCAGCCCTCTGGCCAATACCAACTGGAATATGGACGGCTACAGGGTCAGGTTCAGGTATGACGGACCCCTGCCGGAGCTGTCGACTGGCGGCGGTGTGCTTATCGACTCAACCACCAGTGCGGCTGCCGGAGGCGTCCTGCTGCACGTTCGCAATACGTATGTCGACGATAATGCTGCCCGGCTCTTTGTCTGTCAGGTCGGCTCCGGCATTGATTTCCCTCTCTGCGTGACCCATATAGGCGCAGTCGGAATGGGAGGAGTACCAAACCCCGCCTCTCCGATTGCTGACACGTTCAGACTTCAGGTCTTTGCTCCAGCGGGAGGGAACGGGCTTTACGTTGCGGGGAATGTGCAGTTCACGGGCGGTGCTGACTGGGGCGTGTACTACCGCAATGGCAGTCAGAACCTTGCCACGTCTGCGGCGGCGGCAGGCTTCCTCAAGTCTACAGGCTCAGCAGCCCCGGCCTTTACCTCAATCAGTATGACGGACGTGTCGGGTGTGCTTCCGATAACCAAGGGCGGTACGGGCACGGGCACTCCCCCAGGTCCCGGCCAGCTTCTGATCGGCAAGACTGACGGCAGCTATGCTCTCGCAACACTCTCCGAGGACACCGGAATCCTGATAACTGAGGGCAACGGGACAATCACAATCAAGTGTACGATCACGCCCGGATCAGGGACCACCCCTCCCGGAGGCTCCTCCCCTCAGCTTCAGTTCAATAACGGAGGAGTGTTTGGCGGAATGGTGGGCTCTTACGTGGCCGACAACGATCTCACACTTGCTGGCAACCTGACATTTATTCACGAGGACAGTACGACTATCACCTTAGCTTTCCATCGGTGGGGAGCCAACCTCACTCATGCTGACGGCGTGGTGGGCATTCTGAATTTCTATGGGCTGCGTTCAGGCTCGCAGGTTTTGACGGGGTTCTTACGGAGTTATTGGGACGACTACTTTGGTGTGGCACCTTCTCCGATTATTGAGATCGGCCACTCAAGCACAGTTGCGGTGCGTTGCTCGCAGGGAGGGGCAGGGCTAATTGCCAATGCTCACCACGTAATCGCCACAACAAGCGGTGTCCGAATATCGGCAGGCGACGGCCTTCAAGGTGCAATGTTCTACCAGAATATCGTCTCCGGGGCTACATACGTGACCGCGCTCGCTCTTGATACTGCCACTTCGTACAAGTGGCTTCGCGCAGGCGGCTCCGCTCCGTCATGGCAGTCAATCACTGCGGGGTCGAACGTCACACTTGTTGAAGTAGCGGGCGGAATCAGGATTGACGCAACAGGCACAGGCGGTGGTACTCCAGGAACTCCCGTCAGCGGTCTGCAATGGAACAATGCTGGCACGTTTGATAGTGTTGAAAACTCTTCCGTCACTACTGGCGGTCTGGTCACGCTTGGAGAACAGTCAGGCACACTCAACAATGCAGTGCTGACCCTGCAATCGGCAATCGCAGGCAACGGTAATCTGACCAACGGACATTCTGCAGGAAGGATTCTCTTTCAGGGTCAGCTTAGCGGCATGCAGGATTTCGGGATACTGGAGGGGCTGTACAACACGGGGCCATTGAAAACGCTCAGGCTTGGTCAGGGCTTATCAGGGAGCGCCTATCGCGTAATCGCCCTGAAGGACAACGGAGAGATATACCTTGAAGTCTCCAATGCCTCTACGATAACCAACCTCAAGCTGAATGCTTCGGGTATTACCCTGACTCCAGGCATTGGGGCTGCTACTAACTATGGTACCTATGTCCGCGACGGGAGCGGATACATGGTTACAGTCGGGCCGGGTGGGGCTGGTACCTACCTACGATCAGCTACGTCCGCAGCTGTACCCTCATGGCAGACTCTGGCGTTTTCTGATTTCACGAGTGGCCAGCTCTCTACAGCGCGAGGCGGAACGAACCGCTCAGACGCAACAATCCCGAACGGTCAGATACTGATTGGCAATGGATCGGGCTACAATCTCGCGGCACTGGTCGGTGCAGGCGGGATTGTAATCACCAATCCGACTGCTGGAAACATTACGATCACGCAGGGAGCGGCTAGTGCTGCGGGACAGTGGCGTGGGTCAAAGGCTCTAACCAATAACACAATGACCACGCTCATGCAGATACTCTTTGCCTCCGGCGAGCAGTCAGCAGCGAGCGGCTGGATTGACCTCTTCTTCGTTGCCAAGCGGAGTTCTCCAAGTGCGGACGTTCAGACTCACAGGCGTATAATCGCCTTCACCGTGAGTCACTCCCGTAGCAGTGTCGGTTCTTACCACTTCAAGGAAATCGCACTTCCGACTACGTATCAGTCCAATACCGAGACATTGGATAAGCGGGTAACTCAGCGGGTGGCAACCGATTCGGCAAGTCTGGGATTTTCCGCGCTCAGCCAGCAGATTAACTCAACTACCGTCATAGAGCTTGGACAGCCGGACTTACAGAACAACATAGCATTTGACACCTTCCAGTTTAAGGTGTTAGCTCAGAGTCCTTACAGTCTGACCTCATTGACGGTCTACTACAACATTGTTTTTAACGGAGACGCTCCTCTAACAGTCGTATGAAATTCATAAAACTAAAAACACTGACCACGCGCAAGCAGAACTTTGACGGCTCCTACATTCCCCTTGACTACAGGGAGCATATCGAGAATATAGCCTGCGAGGTTTCAACGCAGAACCAGCAGGGCTTTGACCGTGCGACCAATCGCAAGGCGCTGAGGATAATGAGGGCGCTCGATAATACGAAGGTAGGCGCCAACATCCTGACGCTTGAAGACGCGGACTGGGAGTTCCTCAAGGAAAGGAGCCAGTCGTATGCTTTCAGGTTTGCAGACCCTGCCATTGAGGAGTTCTTCACCGACATTGACGAAGCAGCAACCGAGCATAACGAGCAGAAGACTCAGGAAGCAGGAGTCTGATCGCTACTTTTTTGAACAGGTGGAGCAGTGGAGAGCTGAGTATCCGGCATGGTTACGTGCTATAAACTCGAATCTGGAAGAGGCCTGGTCGACCGCCGACATACCGGAGTATATCAATATCGGTATATGGAAGGATGACGAGCCTTTCGCCTATCTGACCTACAGGCACACCGTAGACGGCTGGTGGGAGACGCACCTTGAATCGAAGCGGGGAGCAAAAGCGGAAGAGCTGGACGGTATCATTTGGCAATGGGGCTGGGGCGTGTTCAAGGACCTCGGAGCTGAGGCGATCTTTGCCTGGATACCGGCCCAGAACAGGGTGAGCGTGAAAATGACTGAGGCGCTCCAGCTCCACTACGACGGTACATTGCGCTGGTACGGGACCTTGCGAGGCAAAGTCCTCAAATGGCGCCGCCATACCTTCTACCGGAAGGAATGGCTCAACTGGTTACGACTGGAGGAGGCTACCCGACATGTCAAGCAAACAGAAGACGGAGCAGAAGCAGGATACGCAGGTGCAGACTGGCTCGACGACTGACCAGAAGGCCACGCACACGGGTGGCGCAACCTCCTATGGTGGTACCGTGTCGACCGGCAAGGAGCACCAGGAGGGCACCCAGGAGCGTACAGGGACCACCACTGGCACCACGAAGCAGGATCAGACGGGTCAGACCTCAACCACAGGCAAGGGCGGCTCCACAGGAACGACTACTCAGACGGGGACAGGCACAACGACTGGCAGGCAGGCCGGAACAACCACGAGTACCGGGGGCGGCGAAACAGGCTACCAGTACGGCTGGACTGACAAGCCCGGCACCGCCGACACCGAGAGGTTCCGCGAAATGATCGGGGGCTATGAAGGCGGCCTCGATCCGACGATTGCTTATCAGGCAGCGAATGCGCGGGAGCAGGTAATGAAGCTCGCGCAGAACCCCCTCGGCGGCTACACGACGCCCGAGTCGCGGCAGGCAGCCACTCAGGCGGCCCTTGAGCAGATTGGCTCGCAGGAAGGTCAGGCATTCCAGGCTGACGCTCACAGAAGGGCGCAGGAAAGGCTCCAAATGACAGGCATGCAGGGCCAGCTCGCTCAAATGACAGCGCCCCTGCGAGAGCTTCTCGGCACCCAGCAGTCGCAGCAGCAGACGGGTACAACCGATATGTCAACTGCCGGGACTTCTGCGCAGACGAGCACAGGCACAAGCGAGCAGCAGAACTGGCAGGACCAAATGTCCAATACCCTCTCGTCGCTCTTCGGGACTAACACCCAGGAGTCCCAGGATATGATCAAGAATATTTCAGACCAGTTCTCGGAGCAGGAGCAGGGTAGCTACGGCGAATCGACGAGCGAGGACACCTCAACCCAGACTGGCTCGCAGACTGGCTACCAGAACCAGCAGGGGACTGGTGTGACCACGCAGTCGCAGCCGCTCCTGCCCTCGATTATAGGTGGCCTCGGGAGCGCCGCCTCTTCGGCACTGATATGATCTCTGACCTCATTGAGGGGACTTGGGAGGCCACAAAACTCGCTATCGGGAACGCGACCACCCCGGCACTTCTCTTTTCGGGCGGGAAAGAGAGCATGGTCCTCCATACCCTCTTCCCTGATCTGGTCCACCTCTTCTTCCATGACGAGATACAGCCTGATCGCTTCAAGTTCCTCGAAGACGTATACCTTCAAAGCCCTTTTCACCTCCTCAACTTCAGGCCAGCTGGACGCGGATTCGTGCCTGTGGAAAACGGTGTGGATCTCGTCGGCCTCTACGACCTCAGGGGGCAGGCCATCTTACAGGTGGCAATCTCAACCACGCACAGCGACCAGTACTGCGCTGTGGACTGGCTCGCGCTTCCAATCCGGGATTGTCCTGAGTTTTGCTTCGACCTGCTGATCGCCGGAGGCAAGCAGACTGACCGCCACGACTTCTACGGCGCACCCTTCGAGCGCGACCGTCAAATGGGCTCAATCCGTCTTATGAACCCGCTCTATCTGTGGACGGACGCGGACGTGTGGGAGGCGATCAAATATCTCGATATTCCGTACGACAAGGCTCGCTACGATCACAACTCACTGACGCACGTAGACAGCCTGGCGTGCTGTACGCGCTGCATACTTGCTGAAGGTGACGTGCTCTGTCCGAAGGCGGGTACAATGATTGCAGGAAAAAAGAAGGTCGCCACCTGACGACCTGTAGTACATTCCAATGAAAGTAGAGACATACTTCCGAGCGAAAATCAAAACAGACTGTACACCCGGAGGCTCAACGTTTGGGTGTTCAATCGGGAATACTAGCAGGTACAGCATGATCTTTGCAAGCCCCACTTCGGGGCAAGGAAAACAAATCTGAATCGCTAAGCAACGGAAACATGCTTTCCACGGCTGTACCTGCTCATTTTTCTTGACTGGTCATGCGTTCGGGCTTATCGTAGAACATGCGAGCTGGTAACTCGCACTTACCAAAACTAGGATCGGATCAAGGCAACATCGAAGCCTGTGCTTAGGGCTCGGGGTCGGTAATCGGGTGCTTACCACGCCTGTTACAAGTCCTTGATCCAACCGTTCCCAGTCCTAAGCAGAGGCTTCGTTTTTGCTTAGGACAAGGAAGGAAGGCACCCCTTGTCCGACAGGAAACGCTTTACGGTCCCTGTAAGCTGGACCACAAACGATACAAGTCTCGAACTATTTGGCGTCCTCTGCTATCTCATTTCCAAACCCGGCGCGAAGCTCTTCTCCGATAGGGAACTGGCCTGCCGTTTCAAGCTGGAGGAACCCAAAGTTCAGGAGATATTACGGGAAGGAGCGGAGCGGGGCTATCTCAAGTTCGCAGGCGGCTACTGGCAATTCAACCGCGAGTCCGAATACCTTGATAACCTGCCTGCGGTCGACCCCTACTCGGAACTCTTTGAAGTTCTCTACGAGCAGTCCTACGGGCTCCCGTACCCGCGCAAGCAGGCTGACTACGTACAGCTTGCCCGCACCCGCAAGCAGTACACGCAACAGCTGACGGTGGAAGACTGGCGGCTCGCCTGCACTCATTACTTCGAGTCACCGCTCGGGTGTCATACCCTGGCCGATCTTGCGACCCGCTACCCCACGTTCCGGCGCTACGCGCTTGACCGCTTCGGCAAACCTGACGCGAATATCCAGCCCAGAAAGGAGACGAACAATGAGCGAAAGTGGAGAGAGACTAATGAACTCCTCTCGCGCCTCAATACTGGTGAACCTGATACAAGAGGCCTTCTTGTACCGGGGTCTTCCTCCGATAGAGGCGAGTGAGGCTGTACGGCAGGCGGCTGTCTGGAATGTCGTAGGCCTCGATAAGATTCCCGAGGAGCGGCTAGTTGACTGCTTTGCGAGGGCGCTTCAGAACTATGACCCCAGTCAGCCCTTCGGTGCCGCGCAGATCAGGAACGCCTGGGCCGAGATCGCCAAGGCTGAGAGGCCCTATGACAACGGAGCGGAGTACTGCGACAAGTGCCGTGAGTATCAGGGCTTCTACTGGGATCCTAAGATTGAGAAGTGCCGTTGCTGCGACTGCAGTGCCGGAAGAAAAAAGGCTCAGGCTCTCTGGGGTCGCACCCAGGTAGAACCTGAGCCTCGCAAGCGTAAACGATAACAATCTAGCGTCTTGACATGCATGTTAAGCTAGATTTCCAAGAACAAGCAAGGAGCAACTAATGCCATACAATGACGACACACCTCTACTCAGTGAGGTAATCGAAGTCGAACGAGTGAAATCCGAGGACGGCAAGTTCTCAATCAAAAGCGCAACCGGAGACTTCTACAACTTCCGCAGGACAAAGGCTGACGGCCAGCAGTCCAAGGCCCACAAAACCTTTTCAGAGCTTGAGGTCCAGGAAGGCGACACGGTTGGGGTAGCCTTCAAGATCAACGAGAGCGGCGGCAAGGTGTACCGCAATATTATGCTGTTCAAGGCATACAACCCTGAGGACGAAAGGCCGCGCAGAACAAACCCCGCTCCGCGACCAGCCGCCCCGCGCCCCGCTTCCCGTAACGGTGACGCTGAGGTGAGAGCGCGGGACACTGAAGCACGGCGGGAGCAGAACAGGCTCGAAGACGAAGAGAAAGTGATCGGAATGTGCGCGACTAACTTCCTCTCAGCTTCGCTCTCGGCGGGGCTCACAGTCGAAGCGGCACACGCGAAGGTTGTGGAGTACGTGCAACTGGCAGAGCGTTTGCTTGCTGGTTGCAAGGCGGGCTCGTATGCCCGTAAGCGCCCGGCTCCTCCGGCCCAGGCAAGCGTGGAAGACCTCTCAGGGCCGTGGGACCGGGAGGATGAGCCGTCCGCATTTGATCAGGACGACAACGCCTTCTAACACCGGAGGTCACACAAATGACAGAGGAAGAAGCTGACGAAAGGGTTTGTCTGGTGGCGGAGCTGTGCCGTGGAGCACTGGAGCGGGCAAGTGATTCAACCCGCCTTGAGGTTATGCTCAGGGGCAACGCGGTCTACGATCAGTGGCTCGCTCACGGCCAGGAACAAACCGCTGTTAATGTCCTTCACATTGCCATGCAGCTCCTCGTGCGTATTGCACCAAAGGACAAGGAAGAGTTTGACCGGATCATGGCGTTCTTTATGCACTGCTTCCTGCGTGCGCATGACGACGCTCACAGGGCTGTCACGAACGAGTGGCCCCAGGAGATCTAATGAGTGACGAAGATCGAGTGTATCTGGTCGATCTGGACGATTGCGGTGCATTGAACGAAGAAGGGAGATTCGTGACTTTAGGCGACGATCTGTATATCAAGGCGCTTGAGGAGCGGGCTATGGGGGCAGTCCTCGAACTGGAACGTGTGAAGGCTGCCAAGCTGGAGGACATAAGAATCTACGGCTACACAATGAAGGAAGTGATAGCCATCCTCGAACAGCACCGTGACAGCAGCATTGACGCGATTCGCGCTGTGATCAGTGAAGAACGTGGCCGTGATCTGTTGGTAATCCGCGCATTCGTGGAGCGGGTGGAGAAGCGAGTAGAAAGCTATAGCCCACCAGAGGCGGCTAGACGATGGCTCCGTCTCTACAGCGAAGCATTCAAGGATGAACTCGCCAAGATGGAGAAGGAGGACAATGCCCGAACCGACGATTGACGAAATGCTTGAGTCACTGAAGTATGCCGACGACCAGTACGGTGTGCAGAATTACTTGGACATCCGCGCCATTCTCGAACAGCACAAGGACGTGCCTAGATCGCTGGGAGAAGGCATTAGTCAGGGCCTGCTACTAATGCACCCGAAAGACATTGAGAGAGGCAAGGTCGAAGCTATTCGCGCATTCGTGGGGCGGGTGGAACATGCATGGCGCACAGACGGTGACGTTGACTGGGTATATCGCAAATACGTGATGGCTGAACTCGCCGCGCTGGAGAAAGAGAATTGAGTGAAAACATTCGGTATTTTATGCGCTGTCCATTCTGTGACAACAATCCGCAATCTCCCTTGCTGGAGCGTCCATCCGAAGCCGCTATCATTCGCGCCTTCGTGGAGCGGGTTGAGAAGCGGCTACCGGATTACGACACTGGCAGAGGTGCAGACGCAATGCTGAAAGCATACCGCCAGGCTGTCTACGATGAACTCGCAGTTATGGAGGCTGAATGAGTGAGTTTCTGTGGGCTTTTGCTGGAGGGTTACTCAGCAGTCTGGTCTTTGGGCTCCTCCTGTTTCGGAGGCGGCAATGACTGACAACACGATCATTCATAACTTTGACCGGAGCGTGAAGCCCTCGCGCCAGGCCGCGCACCACCCGTGCTGGAAGGAGCTTTACAGGGACGCCTTCGGAGACGGCATAAAGTCCTGGATCAGCTATCACGGCAATAAAGTGTGGGACATGCAGAAGGGCGTTGACCGGGCACTCGTTTTCAATAACGGCAAACGCATTTACATTCAGGAGAAAGTTCGCTGGGACTACTGGCCCAACCGGCGCACAGGCAAGGAAGACATACTGCTGGAATACTGGAGCGACGAGGAGCGGAGAGTGGAGGGTTGGCTGACAAAGAAAGGCACCGAGGCCGATTTTCTGGCATACGTGATCGCGCCGCGTGGCAGGGCATATGTTCTGCCCTGGGGGAACCTGGTGCGTGCGTTTGACAGGCATGGCCCGCGCTGGATAAAAGAAAACCCGTCTCTTAAATATGCAGACGGATTACACAGAAGTCCAAATCAGGACGGCGCGAGACACTGGAATAGTGTATGGGTACCTGTACCTGAGCAGGACATTTTGAAAGCAGTGGAGGGGGCAATGTGTCTGAGCGTGGATCGTTTCACGATAGACAAATCTATCGAATTGGAGAAACGCTTGACGGACGGTACGAAGTAAAGAAGGTGCTCGACTGGAGAGGGAATGGAGTTCTGCTCTATGAGCTTGAATGTTTGAAATGCAGAGCGCGGGTGACAGCTGAGGACGTGGACCGTCTGCTTGGAGGCAGGTGCTCTCTCTGCAGCTTCAGGACATGGCTTCGTGACGAAGCTCGCGGCGGTACCGGGGAGCTGAGGGATCAGGCCTACGCCCGATACCGCGAACACTATGAAGCGTGTACCAGAAACCAGGTCCCGCCTGAAAACTTCGTCAGGTTCTGGGGCGAGATTGCAGGCAATCCGCCACTCGGTCGAGCGTCTCCGCCTGGGGAGGCTGAGCAACTCAACTCATCAATTCTCGGCAAACTGATCAAGGACACAAAGGGCAACTGGGAAGGATAAATGGAAGTAACTGACAGAACTGACCTGCACAACAATCCCGAGGCGCTGGCAGCGGAGATTGTCGGGACCATTGCGCGGCTGCACGGGGTACACAAGCTCTACGAGACAGCGATCAAGGCTGAAGCTGCGGCACTCCACTACTTCAAGCTCGAAGAGGCCAAGGCCTTCCTTACTTTTCAGGAAGGTACACAGAAGGAGCGGGAGCATAGCGCCTTCCAGGCGGTGGAAGGGCTCTTTCGTGAGCACCAGATCGCCAAAGCCAGGGCCTCGGCCATGAAAGAGCGTATGATCACGCTGAGGGGAGATCTGGTGGCATACCAGTCGCTTCTCTCAATGCTCAAGACCGAAATGAATATGACTCGTCCCATGCAAAGGTATGGTACTTAACAAGGGAGGTACGCTCGTGGTCTTTTTAGCAACGATCCCAATCATTCAGATCCTCGTGGTGCTCGTAATAGCAGGAGTGGTGCTCTGGCTTGTGGAGAGCTACATTCCAATGGCCGCGCCGTTCAAGGTCGTGATCCGTGTTGTGGTGATACTTCTTCTCTGTCTCTGGCTGCTCTCGCTCTTCGGCCTCCTGGGGACAGGGATTAACGTATGAACCGGGAGAGTGTCGACAATATCTCACTGCTGATTGCAGTGATCCTTGCACTGGCCCTGATCATGCTGATCTTCTCCTTTTTCTGGTAGTCAAGTGGACAAGCAAAGAGCAACTACAGGTGAGAGACTTTATTTTCTCCTGATAGTAGTGCTCGGACTCTTTATGGTTTACCTGGGCTGGGTGAGCTTTCAGATCCAGAACCAGCCTGTACGCAACCGACATTTGTATATAGATCAAGTCTACAAAGGAACACCGTAAAATGAAAACTCTCACACTTCGTATTCTCTTCTGTCTGGTAGTCCTCTTCTGTCTCGGCACTGAAGCTCTAGCCTTCCAGACTCAGACCTCACCGCAGGCTGTCCCGACCTTTCGTACAGGGCCGGGCGATCCGGCACCCTATGGTATTGGCCCAACCTACAATCTCCCAGGCTCGCTGCTGGTATGGCCGTACTACGTATCTTCTGTGACGAACTCAACCATTGACACACGTATCAACCTGATCAACTTTGACGATCAGAGGGCGGCATTTGTCCACCTCTTCTTCATTGACGGGGCAAGCTGTTCGGTGGCTGACCGTTATATCTGCCTGACTGCCGCTCAACGGGTGTCGTTCTCAGTGAGAGACGAAGACCCTGGTATACGCGGGTTCCTGGTCGCGGTGGTCGTGGACTTCAACGGGTGTCCACGCCAGGGCCTTGTCTACGGGGACGCCTTCGTCAGGAACAACGAGCAGGTGGGCGCTTACCAGGCTACACACTTCGGACTATTAAGACCTGTATTGTGTGATCCGAACAGTCCTTCTGTTCAACTCAATCTTGACGGCGTAGATTATGCGAAGGCGTTCGGGACAGTGATCCTCCCAACGCTCCTCAACCCGGCGCAGGGTACCACCACAACGGTCCTTGTCCGGGTTGGGGGTGATCTTCACTCTACCATCGGGCCTATAGGAACGCTTTTTGGTGTTCTCTATAACGACGTGGAGGAGGCCGTTTCCTACACTCTCAATGGAGGGTGCCAGTATATTTTCAACTTCGGGCAACCCGACCCGCGTACAGTGCCGCGCTTCCCTGTATTTATTCCGCAGGGAACTACGGGCTGGTCGCGGCTTTGGAGCGTGTCAACGCCGCAGAGAGGACTCGCGGGAATCTTTCTGATTACGGCGGCGGGGAATGAGAATGTCCGCGCCGGATACTCAATCCCGGCAGGCTCGCTCGTGAATACGAGCTTCATCCTGCCAGTTTTCCCTCCTTCCTGTTAGTGAGCTTAGCATTGTCAATTCGGGGGTACAGGCGTACCCCCTTTTTTAGAAGGAGAACCATGACAGACAAGTGCGATAACTGCGGGAAGGTTGTGGCGGACCACGAGCAGAAGTCAGCGAGTGCCCTCGATATTGAGGACAAGCATTTCAGCATACAGGTCTTCTATACGAAGTGGGACGCCTCAGGCACGGAGCAGGCCCAGTGGGCCAACACCAAAAAGCGTGACGCCTGGCTCTGCCAGGACTGCTTCAGGATCATCCTGAGTGCTCTTCCCGTTCCAGCGGAGGACGAATGAGCGACAGGGAGATCATTGAGAAGTTTCTTGCTCGCGTGGAGGTCGTGGTGCGCGAGTGCTGGAGGGAGCACATGAAGTATGAACCCTACTCCAGAGCTGGTGACTACTACCCGGAGGCTTTTGCCGAGGTGCTCAATGAAATGGAGGATCAGAGTGAAAGTAGTAATGGCAGACTGGAAAATACCGAAGAGTTCCTGCCCTGTCTGCAGGGAAGTGCTTGACGCGGCTACAGGCCTCGGACACGGGAATGCTCCCGCTCCGGGCGCGGTCACACTCTGTGCCGGGTGCGGGTCAGCACTGCTGCTCGGGGAAGACCTGAGCCTGCAGGTGGTCCCGCCCGACGTGTGGGCGGAAGTAATCGAGGACCACCCCTACCTTACCAGGGTCAGGGAGGCGCTCCTGGATCTAATACAGAAGGGAAAGGCAAAGGGTGGAGGAGGAGAGCTTTGAGGTGTGTGAGTGGTGCGAAGTTATTTTCCCTGAGGGAATGGCCCTCATAACCGAGCACAACCCCTACGAAGGCTCTGGAGTACTGCTCTGCCCTGACTGTTATGACATTTGGGAATGGGAGCTGGAAGCATGATCGAACCAAGAGTAACAGGAATTGCGCAGTGCCCGAACTGTGCGCATATCAAACCGCTCTATACAATGAGATCGGGAAAGCATTTTGTTCGCTGCTTTCGCTGTGAAGCGCCAAAGAAGCCGGATAAAGACCCGGACGCCAGGAAACCAAAGACCAAGGAAGTCCCCCGCGTGCGTATGCGGGTGAAGTGGCTCGATACCGCCATGCCCCAGAGCCTGTGGAAGGCTTACTTCAAGGACTGTCAACTGCTATAATGCGACCTATCAGAATCCCTCTAACCGAAAGAAAGGAAAGCTACATTGGCTATTGAAACGATTAACGACATTCAGGATCAGCTGACGAAGCTGATCGAATCCAAGCAAAAAGCTCTTGACGAATACGAGGCAGGGCGTATCATGCTCCGCTCGGAGCTTGCTTCATTGCAGAAGGCCGCAACGTCGCTCGGAGCTGGCAAGGGCAAAGAGCCCAAAGCCAAAGGCCCCCAGCGACAGAACGGAGAAGTTACAAGAACGACGCTCGTTCTTGACGCGCTTCGACAAAGCGCGAGAGCTTTAGATTTAGGCGCACTCGCCAAGGCAGTAGGACTGGATGACAACGCGAACAACAGGACAAAGATCAATGCAACCCTTACGCCTATGCTTAAGGGGCATGATTCGCCTGTTATCAGGGTATCTCCAGGGATCTACGCGGCCAGGACGACTGGTGAAGTGCGTGCGTAAAAACGTCAAGGCCCCAGGGAGGATCACTTCTCTGGGGCCTTGTTATCGTGTCCTAACACGCTTTAGTTCTGCGTAGCCCCTAGTCAATAGAACTACGCCGTGCGCGGTAGGAGCTTCCCGTACACGAAGTTGTACATGATTTCTACTACAATAGTCAAGCCGAATCGAACCGACGCTTATGCCCTGGTTCCGGCCCCCACAGTAGAGAAGAATCATACAACCCCGCTTGCACTGGGCGCACGTTAAACCGGACCCACGGGGATAGGGCTCCCCCGTGACACCAGCCAGTCAGAACCGGGCTCTGCTGCCTCTCAACGCCGAAGTGCGTGGGTGAGCATTGCAGGGGAACCAATGGGTAGGGTTCCCTGCGCCAACTCACAACCGAGTGGTGGAGTAGTAATCAAATCATTTAAAGTAATTGAAAGTAATTTCTGAATACAGGAATCCATGAATCATGAGATCTAAAGGTTCCTACCTGAATAGGCAGGCCATAGCTGCAGGGTACTTCTCCTATGAGACGTTCCTCAAATCTCCCTACTGGGCGGGGGTCCGACAGAAACGAATCGTTAAGGGCAGCACTCGCTGTTTCTGCTGCGCCACCGCTGATCATATACTTCACCTCCACCACATAACCTACGAGCGCCTCGGGGCTGAACTGCCTCAGGACTTGATTCCCATTTGCGGTCCCTGCCACGAGAGGCTGCATGAAAAAGTCCGTAGGGGTCAGGTATCCCTGGAGAATGCTCACTGGTCTGTCCTCAAAGAAATGACCAGAGGCAGAAAGTTGAGTAAACGGCGGAAAAAGAAAAGGAAGAGGCCCCCAACAACATGGGAGTCACCCTCGGTCAGAAGATATGAAGAAGAGGACGAAAGGCTGAGCGTTGCTTTTCGTCATGCAATTTTAGAACGCGACCCGCTGGAAATCTGATATAGTCCCTCCCAAGCGCACGACACTTTTCCCCTCTGATCTTCCGCCTTCCTTCCTGACGGCGAATAAATAACCATATGGGTCCGGTTGATTTCGGCACTCCAATAAAACTCATGCTCTGGGCGATCACGCTTCTTGTCCTCCTTGTGGTCGCTCTCTCGCTGATCATCATTTTCGGAAAGGATTGAATTATGGGAGCTAAACCAGGCGGTCCGCAGGGTATTCCCCCTCCGACTTCAGTGCCTCCGGGTCAGCCGACGACAACCATGCCCCCTCCGCCTCCGGCAGATATGGCGCCGGGCGGAGCTGGGGGTTATGAGCCTATGCCGGGCGGTCAGCCGCAGCCGTGGCAGCAGCCAGCTCAGGCGGCGGTACGCCCCCCACAACCGAGGGCGCAGGTGCCAATGCAGCAGGGCAGGGGCTTCCAGCAGGGAGCGCAGGGGCAGCAGCCTCAGGCCCAGGCAGCACTGCCGCAGAGGGCTCCAGCTCCGCAGCCTGCACAGACGCCGGGACCAGTGCCGCAAGCGCCGGGAGGACCCGACTACATGGCGCAGAAGACAGCTTACTACGAACAGAATCCTCGTCCGCAGCCGGGAGCCGTGAGGCCTGTAGAGCCACTAACGAAGCAGCCAGCGCCGCCGCCGCTGCAGGATGGAATGGGGCAGCAGACAGGTACTGCTGTTGAGCCGCGTCAGGCCAAGCGGAAACCACTTCAGTACTAAAGGAGAAAATATGGCTTCAAATCAGAAGGGGTTCATGCCCGGTGGTCAGGGCCAGTATCAGGGTGGCCAGTTGCCGCTCGGGGTGACGCAGGGTCAGCTCGGGGGCGGCTACCAGCCTCAGGGATCAAGGTCCAACTTTACTGCTCCTGGCGCCCCTGCCGGGGGTCCCGCTGGCCAGCCGGGCACGCCGGGAGGAATGGGCCGTCCTATGCCTGGATCTCCTGAGAAGATTGCTGAGTATGGATCAGGTATGCCAGTGGGTGGTCAGCCGGGAACTCCGGGTGGAATGGGTCGGCCAATGCCCGGCTCGCCGGAAAAGGTTGCCGCTTACGGATCAGGTGGTATTGCCGGAGCAGGTATCTCGGCTCCTCCGCTTCAAGGGACTCAAATTCCGTCAAGTGGTCCGTTGCCGCAAGCCGCTCAGCAGGCAGTGCCAGGTCCCGCGCCGATAGCGGCGGGTCCCATACCAGTTCCAGCTCCTCCTTCGGGCGCTCTGCCGCCACCAGCTGGCGGAATGACTGGCGGTCCGCTCGCACCCAACCCGAAACCTCCGGGCGGATTTACGGGGACCAATCCATACACTCAGAAGCCTGCCCAGTACGGCAGGATAATGCCGGGTCAGGGTGGAGCGGGACCATTGCGTCCTCCGGGCTCCGCATAGGAGACACTCATGTTCGGATCACTGGTAAATGCGTTGAAGGGTCTGCAGGGTATGGGTGGCGGCGCTGCAGGGAGCGGTCAGGAAGGGTTTATGCAGGGCGAGACAGGGCAGGGTATCCTGAAAGGGCTCCAGGGCTTCTCTGAGGGGTTTGCGGGGGGCGGTGAGCAGTCTGGTAATCCCTGGGGAGACGCCATAGGTCAGATCGGCGCCGGTATTCAGACGGGTCTTGCAGCCCGAGAGAAAGAGAAGGGAATGCCGCCGCGACCGCAGGATAATTCCGACGTGCCGCTCGCACCAATGGGCGGCGCTCCTCCAATGGCAGCGCCGGGTCAGGGTATTCCGGGTGCTCCTCCGGGAGCGGGGCCGCCTCCTCCGCCTGATCAGATAGGTATGGAGCCCCTGCGCTTCAAGGACCAGCACGCAGCTCAGCGGCCTATGATGATGTTCTAGGGAGGAGTCATGCCCAGTCTCTACGGAATGCTCGCACCTCTGCTGGCTCTGCAGAATCCTACAGGCAGGGATTTACGATCTCCGTATGATCCGCCTCCCTCACCGCCAGTGAAGGGAACGCTGGGTCCTACAGGCAGGGATTTAGTATCTCCGTATGATGAGCCGCCACGGGCTCCGCGTCCGCCAGTTCGGAAGCCTGCGCCTGTACCTCCGGGTAGTTTGAGCGACTCCCTGCCGTCCCCCGGCGACCCTTCCGCCTTTGAGTCTGCCCCCCAGGCGGGAATGACCGCGCCGTCTGGCTACATAGGCCTGCCCACGTCTTCCACTACAGGGTCAGACATTCCGACCTATAGTGCCCTCTCACCGCAGCGCCCACGCGCTGTTACGGCCAGTACACGCCCGCGTCTCGTTGGCAGTCAGGATAAGGGGGACACTGACTCTCTCCTGCAGGCTCTCGGCTATATTCCCCTGGACACGG
>Ga0137465_1000445_pt1 | contig 17225 bp, 15 predicted proteins | sample EasRivERMGT828_2_FD_104906 | JGI IMG/M metagenome (GOLD analysis project Ga0137465, IMG submission 104906) | Soil microbial communities from meander-bound floodplain in the East River, Colorado, USA - East River MetaG ERMGT828_2 | ecosystem: Environmental > Terrestrial > Soil > Floodplain ... | reverse complement strand
TGAGGCCGCACCTCGCCGCGGGGTTTGCCTCTACCCTTTTGGCGCTAACCTACCTTAAAGGTATCTGCGTTCCGGATTTTTTTGGGCTTTCTCATGCGAACAGAGTCACTTGCGTCGAGTTTCATAACACCCTCCGCAGGGACATCCGACAATAGCCCGGCGTTTCAACGCCGGGTTGAGCCGACAATACAGACAAGTCCCGGAGGGACGGCAGAAAATCCAACTCTTAAACCTGATCTTCTTTCGTCCCTCCGGGACTCGGTGGTTTTTGAACCGCGCCACCCGGCGTTGAAACGCCGGGCTATTTTCACTATGTCCCTCCGGGACAACGGGGCGAATTCCCGAAAGGCATTACGCCTAACCTGCGAGATGTTCTTACGAGATTTCGAAGCAGCTGGCTACTTGGCCAGTGCAACCAGATAGCGTTGCATGCGGGCGGCCTCCTCCAGCATTTCCTGATTGGCGTAGGTTTGGTGGAGGTTGGCGCACATCCGCAGCAGAATGCGCCGCGGGCTGACCGGCGAGAGGTAGCCCTCCTGCAACCCGTGGTGCGTATTGAGGAGGTGCTTGATGCAATCGGCTTTGGTCCAAAAGTTACCTCGCCGAAACGCATCAATGTAGATTTCGCGGGTCGTGGATTGATAACGACAAATAAAATGACCGGGCAGGCCGATGCCCGCGATGGGCAGCCGCAGGCGTCTGGCCACAAACAGGTAGATGGCCGAGAGGCTAATCGGGTTGCCGGTGCGTTCGTCCACGACGCGATTCAAGTAACCGTTCTCGGGATTGCCCCCATACTGTTCGTTACCAGCGAAACCCAGTTCGTCGAACAAGTAGTGATTGACGATGCCCAGGAGTTTTTCCGCATCGGCCGCAAGGTCGATCCGTTCGCGCAACTCAGCGGCCCATTGATCGTAGAGCGCCCGATACGCTTCGATGTTGGTGTCGGGGTATTGCGTCTGGGCCAGCAGGCCGGTGCCCTCTTCCAGGTCGAGTTCCTCGCCATGGTGCAGGCAGAATTCCAGGAAACGCTCGTCGCTGTCCTTGCGAGCGAGATGATGGACAATTTCCAATGCCCGCCGGCGCATAACCGGGTCGCTGCTGAGCATGTGCGGGCGCAGCCATTCGCAGACCCTTGGGCCGTAGGAAAGAAGCTTGCCGCGCACCACCTGGTAAATGGCGGGGTCCTCATCCACCAAAAGACTGATCAACGCGGTCCGCTGATTTGCAGAGAGTGTATCGAACGATTCTTTGTGGACGAGCGCCTGCATAATCCCTGAGACAGCTGGATGCTGGCAGAAATTCGATAAATATTCAATCTCGAATTAAACAGACACGTTTCCAGCCCGTCCGAACGCGTTCATGTCCTCCGAATCTTAATCTTAATCTCGTTGTCAGGAAGGAGATTAAGATTAAGAGTAAGATTAGGATTACGATTAAGAGGGTAAGCTCAAAGCTGCTTCGCTGGCATCCAGTCCAGCGCTGTTAGCAAGAGGCTGGTTACGGAATAAAGACGAACTCCGGCGAATTCACCAATGCCCAGAGCATGTCCTCCATGCGCACGCGCCATTCGGGCCGCAGTCGATCCGTGGGCAAATCGCCGGCTCGAGCCTCCCGCTCCAGTTCCTGTTTGATTCGCGTGGCTTCCGGGTTGAGATGGTTGGACCAGGAAACGGGGCGCCCGGGGCCGTTCTTCTTGAAGGCTTGGCTGGCGCTCGGTTCCACCTGCCGGTCGGCATAGCCGTTCTCCAGATGGGAAATAAACATTTTCAGTTCTTCGGTGGCGGGTGGGCGGGAAAGAACGCGCAGAAAGACGTTTCGAACCAGATCGGGCAGGGGACGGTTTTCCAGGCAAAGCGCCGTGATCGCACTGTCATCAGACAAGCGAGTAACCCGGCCATGGCCCACCAACCCATGGGCGAGACTGGCAGGTTGCAGCACGTTGGGCGAATGATCCCGCACGGTGGCCGGGTTCTGACGCGACTCGCGCCAGCCAAACGTGGAAAGACAATCCACGATGGCCTGGGCCTTGGGCATCGACAGCGCCGGGCGGTCGCGTTCGTTCGACAGCGATGTAAATTCCCATCCGCGAGCCGGCGTGCCGAGATTATTAAAATCCTTCACCGGACGGCGGCCATCGACATCCAGATTCATCTCTTCAGAGTGGAATGACTTTCCAACGGCCGCGAACAAGGAGTCCACCAGTTGTTCGCCGGTCAGACGGCGGCGGGCAGGCGAGGCGAACAGCCGCAATTCGGGCCTGGTCTCTGGTGAGCCAACGGGCAGAACTTGGCGCTGGTAGGTGTGCGAATTAAGAATCAGCCGCGCCACATGCTTGAGGTCGTAATTGTGAGTGACCAGTTCGCGCGCGAGATACTCCAACAGTTCAGGGTGCGATGGTTCGACTGTCTCCCAATCATCGACCGGCTCGACTATTCCCCAGCCGAGATAGCGCTTCCACAGCCGGTTCACCATCACCTTGGCAAATCGCTCGTTCCGCGGGTCGGTGATGAGGGCCGCGAGTTTTTCGCGCGGATCATCCGCGTGGCGCAGGACACCCGCAGGCAGATCCTCGGTCATCACTTCGGGAAACGGCCACGCCGGATCGACGTTTGAGCCAGGCTTCAACGTCACATTCACGACGCGACCCATGACGATGTTGGCGTTGGTCGGAATCGAACTGCTCGGAGGAACCTGCTGAGGTTCTTTGCGGAGCATGGCGGCCAGACTGAAGAGATCCTTTTGCTTGAAGTCGTGATAGGGAGCGTCGTGGCAGCGCGCGCATTGCATTTCCATGCCGAGAAAGGCCTGCGCCACAATCTGCGCCTTGGCTGCCATGGGCACGTCATTTTCCGTGGCAACGCTGAAGCCGCCGGGACCGCCATAATGGACGCTGCCCTCCATCATGATGAGTTCCGTCGTGAAACGGTCCATCGGCTTGTTATCGGTGAACGATTCGTGAATCCACCAACGGAATGGCCCCGTGTTGTTGAGCATCGGCTTGAGGATGCCAGGATTTTCTGCGAGCACGTCCTGCCAGTAGCTGACCCAATGATCCGCCCAGCCGGGATGCTCCAACAGCTTATCGATGACCGTGGCACGCCGCCCCGGGCTCTTGTCGCGCATGAACGTTCTGATTTGCTCCGGCGCTGGCAACGCGCCCGTGGTGTCGAGCGTCGCCCGCCGCAAAAAAGAATAGTCATCTGTCAGTGGCGCCGGTTTGACGCGGGCTGCCTCCAGTCTGGCGCCGATGAATCGATCGATGTCGTTGTGAACGAGAGTAGCCGAAGAGACCGTCGGCGGATTTGCAATTTTCGATTGTCGATTGGCGAGTTGTTTCCGCGCCAGTTCATGCCGCCAGGCCCAATATGTTTCTTCTTCCTTTGCCACCGCATGGCGGCGCCGTGTATCGGCTGCTTTCCGATCCGCTCGGCGTTGGACTTCGTAAGCAGCCCAGCCTTCCTCCGTGTAGGGCACGTTTAATTTGGGGCTGAGCAAGCGAAAGGAACCGTTGCCCGGATCCATGCTCACGGTCATCTCACCCAGCTCCGGACGGCGGCCCTTCGTGCCAATGAGCGCTTCCAGCGTAATCACGTGCGTCTGACCGTCGAAATGGAAGTTCGACAGGCTCTCCACATGCCCGGGAAGCGGATAGCGCAAATCGGGCGCAAGCACCGCCGGCGCCTCCGGCACTTCTTCGTGGCCATCGGCGTTGAGGTTTGGAAACTTTGTCGTCGCGATAATGTTGCCATCGACACTCAGCCGCGCCCCGGTGCGAGCGCGGACCAAGAGACGATACTCGCCCGCAGGCACCTTTATACGGGCCGATGCGCGCAGGAGAAACGGCGCCGCGCGATCCACTTTGATCCCTCTGCTCGAATACTTCGCCGGCACGGCCACAAATCCAAAAGCCGGTTCGGTATAGCTTTCCACGGGTGGCGGAGGTGTGAAGTTCCAGGCCATTTCGTCGGGAAGGCCTTCGACGATTTCAACCTTCACGGCATCGGCAGGGATGTCTTCGGGACTTTCAACTCTGGCTGCGACGACGTTGGTCGGAGGAGGCTGGCTCTTTGCGAGATTTGTCGCAGGCGCTGGAGTCTCCGTTGTGATGAGAATTCCAACCAGCGTGCATGGCAGAGCGAGAAAGCGATGCTTCATATTTGCCCAGGCTGACAACCGAAGTCCCTGCCAGCACAACCGCAAACCGCCAAAAATTCAACACGAAAAACGTCATCCGCAGGTTGGACCTGGTTTCCGCTTGCGGCGGTTCACGTTTACCTCCGGGCAATTTCTCGCTTCGCATGCCGGGTTTCGCTCACTTCATCCCATCACGCGATCACTGCTGCCAACTCTTTGCGATTGATCTTCCAGCGAAAAAGACGATGGTTTTGTCATGAAAGGTTTTTCATTCCTCATCGCGGCGGCTTGCCTGTTTGGCCATGCTGTTGTCCAGGCCCAATACAAAGCGCCGAGCCAATATTTCCGGAAGGATTTCCCCGCTCCAAGACCAGGCGGGCAACAAACCGCTCCCGGCCAGCCACCTCCTCCCAAGGCGCCGGATAAACAGGCGGCGGCTGTGCCACAAGTGCCCAGGTTCAAAGACCTGGCGACCAACACGCAGTTTTATTTCCTGTCCGACACGAATCGGGCCTATGCGTGGACGAAAATCTCGGCGAGCACGGCGACCAACGCGAAAAACGGCGCGACGGCGGCAATCAACGGCGAAACGCCAATCCGAAGATAAATTGGCGGCGATTCGACCAGCCTTTCTGGAGCAAGCAATGCCCGATGCTTACGCTGCGTTCCTGGGGCGCTACTTGAGCAGTCGCGAGAGATTCCCGGCAGCTTGCTCGATCCATTCGCTGGTTGGGAGCGCGTAGGGGCGGAACGTTTCAAGGTGTCCCTCCTGCTCGTTATAAAACAGCGCCCGATGGAGGCCAAGCGTGCTGGCCTTTGGGCTGTCGATGAGGCTGGCCGAATCGTTGGCGCTCATCTGAAAGAGGACGCGCATCTCGAATTCACTGAGGGCCTTTCTGCTCAGGAACCGGTTCACGTTGTTGTAAGTGTCGCAGGTGGCAATTACATGAAACCCAAAGCGCGCGCCTTCACAAATCAGATTGTTGAGGATTCCAGCCGGGTTGGCCGCCACCTCGGCGTCGCCACTGGAGAAGCCAAAATCTTCTTCATAGCGAAGCCGATTGAATTTTTGCAGTCCGTGGATGAAGAGGAACGCTGGAGGCGCCGCGGCCTCCTGCGCATCGCCACTCCGCTTTGTCAGTTCGTCGGCAAGGCCCTTCATGATCTCCGGCAGGTCGCCTTGCTTCGCCACGGTGATGGGGTGAGGGATGGCGCGCGCGATTCGCTCAAGGAACTCACGCTGTGGCGCGCCGGAGGGACTGGCATCGCAGAGAATGAAGCGCGCACTCTCGCGCGAATGTTGAGCGGCCAGCGCCACAAGGCCGACTGACACGATGGCCAGACTTGCTTCTTCGCGTTGTCCTACGACCAGAAGATTGTTCCCGCTCTGGCGCTGGAATACGGCTTCTGCCGGCCCTTTAATGGAGTTGGATGCGCCCAGCCAGATGTGAGGGTAAGGCGCCGCTTTGATGTGGTCCGCTTCCAAAAGGCGCTGGAGTTCCGAGTTCTCCCGCACGTCGGCAGGCGCGTTGCCTTCAAACACAATTGGGCCAGGATATGCCTTTGGCTTGCCGTCCGCCAACTCGCGAACCTTGCTCAAATAGGTGTCGCGTTGGTCGTCAGGCAGCCAGACGACCTGGAAAGGGCTGTTGCCTTCCATGGTCCCTGCCGTGTCATTGTAGATGCCTTCACCGGGACGCGACAGAAGGCGAGGCGCTGGATTATTGTCGTCCATGATCAAATAGGCATCGGCCTCGTTGCACTGGAGCGCGATGCGGATGACCATCTGTCCGAGCGTGGTGCGGGCGACGGTGTAAGCACCGCCCAACGTCTGTGACCCGAGCAGGACATGAATGCCGAAGGCACGGCCTTGCCGCACGATCCGGTCCAGGAGCAGGGAGGCGGTCTGCGCGACCTTGTCATCCTCGACGAAGAATTCCTGGAACTCGTCAATGACCAGGAGCGTTCTGGGGATGGCTTCAGCCCCCCCGGCTCGCTTGTAGCCGGGAATATCCTGCACGCCGAGTTTTCGGAAAAGTTCGCCGCGATGCTTCAGCTCCTCATCGACGCGTTGGAGCACGCTCAGGCCGAATTCCCGATCGCTTTCGATGGCCACGACCCGCGCATGAGGCAGGCGATGCTCCGCGTAGCACTTGAACTCCACGCCTTTCTTGAAATCGATCAGGTAGAACTCGACCTGCTCCGGACTGGCCCACAGCGCGAGGTTGGTGATCATGACGTGGAAGAGTGTCGATTTGCCCGAACCGGTCTTGCCCGCAATCAAACCGTGCTGGCGCGTGCCCTTGCCGATGGCCAGGTATTGGAGTTTGGTCGCGCCCGTGCGGCCAATCGGCACACGCAGCTCGCTGGTCGTGTCGAGGGACCAGAGTTCGCGGTCGGCGGGGATGATCTGCGAGAAGGGCACTTCAACGCGATTGGAATCTTTGCTGAACACGCCCACCTTGTGGATGAACTCCGTCGCCAAATCCGTGGCGGGCGGAGCGTCCAGGATTAAATTTGTCCCTGGAAGCGATTTCTCCGCCAACGCGAATCCGTTTCCGGCGCGGGCCACACAGACGCTGCTCTTCCTGAGTTCTTCGGGAACGAAGTCCTGCGGGGCCGGCTGCCGGCGATCCCAATGAATGAGCGTAAACACGCCGCACCTCGCGCCGCTGGCCGCGATGCTGAGAAGGCGGCGGGCAGCGGCGTCACTAAAGCCTGCCGGAAAATCCGCCACGACGACGAAATGATACTTTTCGGCGATGTTGCCAGCCTGTTCGTTGTATTCGGCAATGGTCGTATATTCGTTCCGCAGATACATCTGGATGACTTTCTCCATGTGCTCGTTCAGCTCTGCGAGCCGCTGCTCGATTTGGCTGGTCTGCGTCCAGATACGGCTGTTGATGAGATACTCGGCGTAATCGGCCAGGTGCATGATGCCGGAGAAGCTCTGCCCAAGCCCAACCGGATCGATGACGGTGAAACTTAATCTGCCGGCGGGCGACGTGGAGAGCAGGCGCAGAATGACGTTGTTGAGGGCGCCAATGATCTCGTCCCGGCCCGAGTTGGTCGTCTCAAAGAGAACCGAGCCTTGCTGCGGATAGGTCAACAGCAGAGGCAGAGAAAACCGCGCTGGTCCCGGAAGCGAAAGGCGCGCGTCCTTCGGAACGCCTTCGGAAAACGTGGCCATATCCACTTCCATGCGCGCCAACGGCGCAGCGTTTCCGAACTGCGCTGGCGGCTTCCAGTTCTCCCAGGACTGCTCCCATGCGGGGAACAGCTTCTCCGCTTCCTTCTGCGCGGCACGAATGGTTTCATAGAGCGGCTGGATCCTGCTCTTCCACTCTGCTTCCAGCGGCCCCCACAGCTCACCGTACTCTGCCTGGAGCCTGGCCTCGCGCTCCGCACAGGTGGCTGCGGCGTCCTTCTTTCGCGCCTCGGCCTCAAAATTCACGCGCTCGATGGCCTCGGCATGCTCGCGTTGCAGACGTTCCAATGTGCCGCGATAGAATTTCTCATTCTCGTCGAAGGCGCGCGAGGTCTCCTCCTTGATCCTTTGCGGCAAGGACGCGCGGTCCGTTGCGGCTTCCTCCAGCGTCCCGTCCCATTCCTGATTGATCCATTCATTCTTCGCGCGAAACTGGCTCTCGATTCGTTCGACTTCTTGTGTGTGTCCGCTCTCGCATCTTTCAAAGCAGGCGTCGTGAATTCGGCGTGCCTTCCCAAGGGCGCTGGCGATGGACCTGGCCGCCGGCTCGGCCTGACGCTTTCCAACAAGGTGCAGAATGAATCCGACCACCAGACAGCCCGCGATCGACGCGATGGCGTGGCGGTAAGTCAGCGTGGTGATTCCGAGCGACCCGAGCAACAGCGCGAGCGGAAGAAGAGCAGAGATCAACACCAGCCACACAAGGCGATATCTGAAAAAAGCCGGCCACAGCAGCTTTCTGAATCGGTCCAGAGCGTTTCCTGCTTTGCTCAGCAGTTCGCGCAACTGTGCGCTGAGTTGGTATCCATCCGGGGTCAGATCCACCTCGGCCTGTTTGGGAGCGCCACGGAGAAGACGAACGAATTTCCCGTAGCCCCGGAAGGATTTCTGCGCCCTGGCTTCCAGAAGCGCGAGGGCCTCATGGTCGGCAGCGAGGGCGGACTTGAACTCAGCCAGCGCCGTTTCCGCGTTCGCCAAACCCGTTTCCAGGTCCCGTTTCGATTGCAACGTCTCCGTCTGCAGCCGGTGCTTCCGAGTCCCCTCCTTGTTTTCAATCTCCTTCAGTCCATCCTTGAGGCCGGTCTTCTGTTTTTCGCTGATGCTGGACTTCTGCCTTTTGTAGGCCGCTTCGGCGGATGTCTTGCCATCCGCAAAGGATGAGTCTGCCTTGGCTATCTCTTCCGCGAGCCGCCTGGTTGCCGAGTCGATGGCCTCATCACGGCGACGTTGCAATAGCGAGAGCTTGCTGCGCAGTTCCTGGACGAGCTTTTCCTCTCTGGCGTTGAACTCGCGAACCGTGCCCCTGAGGTTCTCCAGCAGCTCGAGTGTTTCTCTTACGCCAAGATGACTATTCACAGTCGCTCCTGATTTTCTTTTCGAGCTTGTCCAGTTGCTCGATCACAGTGACAGCGCGGTCCACGCTGGCCAGCAGTTCCTGCATGTATTTCTGCTCGAACTCCTGGCACTTGGCGTCTCGCCAGTATCCCTTGGTTTGCTCCCACTGGAGGGACAACTGTTGAGTCAGCGCCCGCAGCTTTGCTCCGCCGCCGCTCATGACTTGCCTCCGGCGGTTGCGCTTCCGGCGTCTGGAGCAAGGGCGTCGGATGCGGCCTCAGTTGCGGCCTCGCCTGACGCTATATCCTGGCGGTCGGCCACCGCGGAAGCAGCCGGAGCCGGGCCCGGCGCCATTTCAGCGTAAGACGCGAGGGTATCGATTGCCTGAGACAAATACGCGGCGGCCCGCACCATGTCGGTGGCCAGCACGCTATGAAGCTTTTCCAGTTGCTTTGCCAGAGGGTCCACCCGGTTGTCGAACTCGCGATTCCACTGTTTGAGGATTTTCAACTTGGCCTCGGCTTCCTCCAAAGCGCGTTTCGCTTTGCGGACGGCATTTTGTTCGGTGGATTTGTCCGGGCGAAAGCTCGACATCCTCGCGCTCGACAAGGCCTGCTGCGCCTGCTGAAGTTCCTTCTCCCGCCGGCGAAGTTGATTCTCCCAATGCATTCGCTGATCGTTTTGCAGCCACAGCCGGGTGCGGAGAAGGTCCGCGCTGACTTCCTCCAACGCCGGGCGCACCTTGCTGAGGTAAAGGATCAGGTTCAGCCGGAACAACTCCAGAGCTTCAATCGACGTGACATGTGCTTTTTCCGCCATGGTGCGCTAACGCTGGTTCAAATATTCCTCGATGCGCTGCGCCTTCCTCAACAGATAAGGCGCGTGCTGATTTGAAATCTCGACGAACTTCTTCAGCGCCTTCAAGGTCTGCTTGAACTCCTCGGAGAACTTGATGTGCTCCTGGTCCTGCCACGTATCGCCCAGCGCCGCAAACCGGGCCTGCAACGCCGCCATGCGGTTCTGCAGGTCGATATTGAAGCGCTTGAGTTCCTCGGCGAAGCGGCGCACCTCTTCGGGATCCATCATTGCCTGGGCCATAATCGTTCTTTCTGTTTATGGTTGTGACCCGCCGGAAGGGTCAACTGCTCATTCATCGGCTTGGCTCAATTTGCCGTGTTTCCCTGCTTTAGGCAAACCGTTGTCGGGGAAGGAAAGAACTTTCATCGAAAGAAAGCGCCACCATCGCACGCCTATGTTCGAATGAATCGTTGTGGCACGCGCCGATTGACGGTCGCCCAAGGGCCGGTAGATTGACGTTGCTGTGTATCGCCGCGACCTCATTTCGTTGTTGCTCGACCAGCCCATGTCCCTTTCTCAAATCGCCCACGCCATGGGCGAATCGCCCAAGGACGTCAGCGATGCGCTCAATCATCTGGTGAAGAGTTTGAAGCACACGGAACAGGAGTTGGTAATTCACCCCGCTGAGTGCCGCCGGTGCGGCTTCGAGTTTCGCGCCGACAAGTTCAAACGCCCTTCCAAGTGTCCGCAATGCCGAAGCACCTGGATCGCGGAGCCGCTCTTCTCGGTATCCACCCGGGCGAAGTAATATTGGAGTTGCCGCGAGGGATTTGTGCGTTGAACGCACCCACGAAACAAGTTGTCGCCTGGCTGCCTTTCCGTTATTCCTCTGCGGCGTATGGAAAATGGAACGGAGCAAATATGAATCCCCCTCCACTCACGTCCGCGGGCAGTGCCGGAACTCAAAAATCAGGCTTGGCCCTGGCCAGCCTGATTCTGGGCATTTGCGGCATCGTGCTCTGCCTTGGACCTTTGGCCGGCATCCCCGCTGTGATTTGCGGACATATGGCGCAGTCCAAAATCAAACAGTCCGCAGGCGCGCTGAGTGGAGGAGGCATGGCCACGGCAGGGCTCATCACCGGCTACATTTCCATGGTAATGATTTTTGTCATCGGTTTGCTCGCCGCCATCGCGATTCCCAATTTCGTCAAAGCGCGCCAGCACGCTCAATACTATGCGTGTCAACTCAACCTTAAAGCGATCCAAGGGGCCAAAGAGACCTGGGCAACTGAAAACACGAAAGCGAAAGAAGCTGTTCCGACCGATGCTGATTTGTTTGGCCCCTCAAAATACGTGAGGGAGAAACCGGTTTGCCCTGCCAGCGGCATTTACAGCCTCAATGCCGTGCAGGAAGGTCCGAGCTGTTCCGAGCACGGGGCGATAGCTGAACAGTGATCCATCCTTCCGGGAAATCATCTTTGCCTTTTCTTTCACGTGCACGTCTTGAATCATCCGCCTCGCTGAGAAATGGCTTTGAAACTGTTTAACACGTTGTCGCGCTTCGTAGAGGAGTTTGTGACGCTCGATTCCAGCCGGAAAAAGGTGGGCATGTACTGCTGCGGACCGACCGTTTACGACTACGGGCACATCGGGAATTTCCGCACGTTTGTCTTTTCGGATTTGGTGCGGCGCTATCTGGAGTTCAAGGGCTACACCGTCACGCACGTGACGAACATCACAGACGTGGAGGACAAAATCATCGGGCGCGTGCGAGAGGCGGGCGTTTCGTTGCGTGAATACACATCGAAATACGAAACGGCTTTCCTGGAGGACATGCAGACCCTCCATTGTCTGCAGCCGCATCACACGCCGCGCGCGACAGAGCACATTCCCGAAATCATCGCCTTGATTGAAAAGCTCATGGCCCGCGGCCTGGCCTATCGCGCCTCGGACGGCTCGGTTTATTTCAGCATTGAGAATTACCAGGGTTGCGGCTGCCGGTATGGGCAATTGATCAACCTGAATTTCGAGCACATGCGTCCCGGCGAGCGCATCCAGAGCGATGAATACACCAAGGAAGCGGTGGCGGACTTCGCGCTCTGGAAGGCACGGGTGCCAGACGATGGCGAAGTCTTTTGGCCCAGCCCGTGGGGCGAAGGCCGGCCGGGCTGGCACATCGAGTGCAGCGCGATGAGCACGAAATTGCTCGGGGGCAGCTTCGACCTTCATTTGGGAGGGGAGGATCTGATCTTTCCGCATCACGAAGATGAAATTGCCCAGAGCGAGGGGGCTGCGTTGCCATCACCGGGACAGCGCTTCGTCAAATACTGGCTGCACGGCGCGCATTTGCTCGTGGAAGGAAAAAAGATGAGCAAGTCGCTGGGGAATTTTTTCACACTGCGGGATCTGTTGAATAAAGGGTTCGATGGGCGCGAGATCCGCCAACTGCTGTTGTCTGCCCATTACCGGGAGACGTTCAATTTCACATTGGAAGGGCTGCAAGGCGCGAGGCAGTCGATAGCCAGGCTCGATGAATGTCTGACCCGGTTGACTGAGATCGCCGGTTTCAACACATCCGAGTCAGATGCCCGCTTGCTGTCGGCTTTTTCCGCCGAGTTGGATAATGATCTCAACGTTGCCGGCGCATGGGGAGTCGTCTTTGAATGGGTGCGTGAAACGAATCGTTTACTGGCGGCCAACCAACTTTCGCCTGCACAGGCGGCCGGCGGTTTGGCTGCCTGGCAAAGGATCGATTCGGTCTTTGGCCTTGGCAGCGGTCAGCAATCGCTGGCGATTCCCCCGGACATCCAGGCGCTTTTGGACGAACGGGAAACAGCCCGCAAGGCCAGGGATTTCACGCGGGCCGACGCCTTGCGCAATCAGTTGAAAGCCCAAGGCTGGCTGATCGAGGACACGCAAAAAGGGGCGCGTCTGAAGCGGGCTTGAGCTCATGCCGATAGAACTGTCAGACGCGAAAGAGAACCATATTTTTTCTCGCCAAACCACGATGACTCAACTACGTTAGCGCGGATTTCATGAAGGTGCTTTATCGACGGAAAAGCTTTACTCTGGCTATTGTTTGCGTCAGTGCCGCGCTGGCGGGACAGGCGATAGACAAGCCCTTATCTGCGCAGGCAGCAGCACCTGCCAACCCGACGGCGCCTGCGGACCAGCCAGGCAGGCTGACGTCTCCCGCGCGGCCGCCGCTCCCGCCCTTACCTTCGACGACAGGACCGAAACTGATTCCGAGAAACCGAGCGCGGCCACTGCAGCCCCCGGGTTCGGTGGTAATTGGTCCAGTAGTTCCCGGGGCGCCTCCGGTAGCCACCGTGCCTCCGGCGGCGACCTGTGCCACCAGCCGGGCCCACGCCCTCCCCGGCGCCATTTCATGCGCCGGTCATGGTGCCGAACACCGTTTTGGCGTGGGACGCAGAGAAGAAGCAATATCAGGCCAAACCAACCGAGGCGAACGCCCACTTTGCGTTTTACCTCACCAACGTCTCTTCGGCCGAAGTGATGATCAACAGCGTCCGGACTTCTTGTGGTTGCACTGCGGCCAAGCTGCCGCAAACGCCATGGCGAATTGCGCCCGGCCAAAGCGGCCCCATCGAGGTTAATATGAACATTGCCGGCAAGCGTGGTGTCATTGCCAAATCCGTGACGGTCGATACCTCCGCGGGCATGAAATATCTGACGGTGGAGTCCCACATCGCCGATTTGGCGTCGGCGACGAACACAGCGGGGATGGCCGATCGCGAACGCAATCAAATGCTGGCAAAAGCCGATCCGTTGGCGATTTTCAAGGGCGACTGCGCCAAATGCCATGTCGAACCTACCGTGGGCAAAATGGGCAAGGACCTTTATGCCAGTGCCTGTTCCATTTGCCACAATGCCGAGCACCGCGCTGCCATGGTCCCGGATCTTCAGGACAAATACAGGACTCCAATGCCGGCCGAGTTCTGGAAGCTGTTTATCACTCTCGGCAAGCCGGGCACGCTGATGCCCACTTTTGCCAAGGAGCACGGCGGGATCCTGACGCAGGAACAAGTGGCATCGCTGGTCGATTATCTCGTCAACGATTTTCCGAAAGAAGCCAAAATGGTCTACCACGATCCGCACGCACCGTCAGCTCCAGTGCCGGTGGCAACGCCTGCGCCCCAGTTAAAACCGGCTACCAATTCACCCTCCGCCGCCCTGCCGAAGAGCGCTTCACTGCCGCCCAACGTCAGCGTTTTTCCCGTTCAGAAAGTTCAGTAGCGAGGCTGGGTCCGATGAAGACCTCTTCGCCAGTCACCTCGCCCGAATTGCCGCCTGGGTCCGGCCTGGGAAAATGAGCGGACTGTTGATTACCTTTGAAGGCACGGAGGGGAGCGGCAAATCCACGCAGATCGAACTGCTGGCAAAGCGCCTTCGCGCCGGGCATCGTGTTGTGCGTCTGTTGCGGGAACCTGGCGGCACACCCATCGGCGAGGAGATACGGCATACCCTAAAACACAGCGCCGCCAACCGCGCCATGACCGCCGAGGCCGAGCTGCTCTTGATGAATGCCAGCCGCGCGCAACTGGTGCGGGAAGTGATTCGCCCGGCACTGGCCGCAGGCGACATTGTGTTGTGCGACCGGTTTTACGATTCCACTACCGCTTATCAAGGTTACGGCCGCGGCCTGGATCTCAAGATGGTCAAGGCGGTGATCGACTTTGCCGTCGGCGAGACACGTCCCGCGCTGACTTTTCTGCTGCACGTGCCAATCCAGGTAAGCGAATCGCGCCGGCAATCCCGCCAAACCGCCGGCGAAGCGCAGCGTGATCGGATGGAGGAAGCCGATCGCGGCTTCTTTGAGCGCGTGGAACAAGGCTACAAGGAGATCGCTGACGCCGAGCCCAAACGCGTGCGGTGGATCGATGCGACCCAAAGCGTCGAGCGGACCAGCGAGGCGATTTGGCAACACGTCAAGCCGCTGCTTGTCCCGTAGGCTTCGCGCATGGCGCCACGGACGCCCGCTCCAACGTCAGGTCGATCGACACAGCCTGTTCCTTCGTCAACCGTCAACATATTCGACGCCCTCAGGCAATTGGACATGATGGCGCAGAAGTAAATCCTGTCTTTTCCAGTTGTGGGCTTTGCTTGGGAATCACATCTTTGAGTTTGAGATGCGCAAGTACTGGCACGTCATCAATATTGGAATCCAAAACACGCTCGTTTATCGGGTGAACTTTTTATTCCGCGCCTTGTTTGGGCTTATACCGCTCATGGCGGTCATCTCACTCTGGCGGGCGGTTTACGAAGGCAAGGACACGGATGTGAGGGGCTACACGCTTGCCCAGATGATTTCCTACTATCTGGTCGTGACGATTGTCGATCTGTTCACGGCGGTGAGCGAGGACGACTGGCAGATCGCCGGGGACATCAAGGATGGCAACATCAGTCAGTTTCTGCTCAAGCCGATCGACTATCTCACCTACCGGTTGTGTTTGTTTGGGGCCGGGCGGCTTATTTACACGGCGGTGGCAAGCGTGCCGGTGGCCCTGTTTATCGTTGTCCAGCGGAAATATTTCGTCCTGCCGGCGGATTGGGCGACGCTCAGCTGGTTCGTGTTATCGATGGCGCTGACCGCGCTGTTGCAATTCTTTCTTTCCTACACGCTGGCCTTAATGGCCTTTTGGCTGTTGGAAGTCTCGACGCTCATCTTCATCGTGTTCGCTTTCGAATACATCGCCGGCGGCCATTTGTTTCCGTTGGATATTTTGCCGCCCGCGCTGGCCAAGGCGCTTTTCCTTACGCCGTTTCCTTACCAGATGTTTTTTCCCGTGAGCATTTACGTGGGCAAGACGACCGGAGCAGGGCTCTATCAGGGCCTGCTCATCCAGGCCTTGTGGGTGGTTGCGGCGTACGGGCTGGCGCGGTTCGCCTGGCAACGAGGCGTTCGCAAATATTCGGCGGTGGGAGGCTAAGTATGAGTTCCGAACTGCGAGTTCCGGGTCCGGGGTCCGTTGAGCGGAGGCAACACGCGTTTCGCCGCTACCTGGGCATCTACGCCGCGCTTTGGAAGAACTCCGTGGTACGCGAGATGGGGTTCAAGGCCAACTTCCTCCTGTGGATCGTGGTGGAATTGCTCTGGTTCGGGTTGCAGCTCGCGTTCATCGTCGTGATTTATCAGCACACCGAAAGCATTGGGGATTGGTCGAAGTGGGAAGTCGTGCTGCTGGTCGGGGCCAGCCATTTTATCCAGCAAATCTTCCAGGCCTTCTTCTTGAGCAATTGCGTGCAAATCTCTGAATACATTCGCACCGGCAAACTCGACTTCATGCTGTTGCTTCCCATCAACACGCGTTTCATCGTCTCGTTGCGGCACGTGGACCTGGGCGGATTCGTGAACGCTGTCTCGTCCGTGGCCGTAATGGTCTATGCCTTGAAACAACTGGATTACGTTCCGTCTTCCGTGCAAATCGTCGGCTTCTTGCTTTTGGTGATGGCGGGGGTGTTGGTGCATTACTCGCTGATGTTTCTGCTGGCGAGCATCAGTTTCTGGACGGTGCGGGCGCAAGGAATCGTGTGGGGTTATTACAGCCTGTTCAATATCGCGCGGCTGCCGGATGCGGCCTTTCGCGGCTTCTTCAAGACGTTTTTCACGTTCGCCGTGCCGATGCTGCTGGTGGCGAATGTGCCTGCGAAATTGCTGGCTGACGAGCTCGACTCGCCGATGGACATGCTCTTGTTGCTGGGGATGGCGGTGGCATGCATGGTCATATCTGAATTGGGTTGGAGATTTTCGATGAAGCACTATACGAGTGCGAGTTCGTGAGTCGTTGCAGGTGGTGCGTCAGTCTTACGCCAAGGTGACTACACCGTGGCGGCCCAAACGGATTTCCGGACCAGTGACGGCACCGGGATAGTTGGGTCGGCTTTTCTCCGTGAACCACGCGCCGAATTGGCTTTCTGTCCGGCTTCGCTCCGGTGATCTTCTGGATGAGAGACAGACGTGTTGGCTGAACTCGGAAGAAACTGGATAAAGCTCGTTCGTGTCTTTTGACGGGTGAATGTGACAGGCCGCCACTGATTCTTCAATCAGCCTTTACGGGACGAAAACGCCCACACGATAGAATTCGTTCGCCAGAGCGTTCGTATCCTGGAGCATCATTAGCGCGCCCGTGCCGGGCATGTTTGCTTGCCCCTCAACCAACTCCCAATTGGAGGAGAGGTTCGTACTCGACACCAACGTATAAACTCGATTGCTGGAACTGAAAAAGGAAACTTCCACTGGAGGGCCGTTCGAAATCGTCACAATTTTGAAGAGCGAATTTGCGTTGGTCGGATTGGTGTCGGCAACCCATTCCTGCAGGCTGGTGAATCCGTCCGTGTCCGGATCGGAAGCAAAGACCATGGGATCGTGCGGATTCAAACCGTAACTGGCCAGCCAGTCGATGCCGACAGTGCTGAGCAGGTTGAACTCGTAGGCACCGATGTCGAAAGCAGCCACTCCGTTGCCGTCGCCATCCAGGGGACGTGGAGCGCCTGCGAAATCAGTAGTGATAATGGCGCTTAAGTTGGTGCCGGCATCGATGCACGGCGAACCAAAATGCAGGCGCAAGTCCCCGCCGGCCAGGTCCAGAAACATCGGATCATTTGTAAGCGTCAGGTGAAGTGCCTGGGGAGGCTGGCATGAAAGTTCCAGCCGCTGCATTTTTTTAGTTCCTCTTTGGGCTCGCTGCCTTCCGGGTCTTGGCCCACGCCGCTGGGGTGATCGATT